>Ga0207646_10004106_pt1 | contig 16042 bp, 12 predicted proteins | sample KBSK5502metaG_FD_184343 | JGI IMG/M metagenome (GOLD analysis project Ga0207646, IMG submission 184343) | Corn, switchgrass and miscanthus rhizosphere microbial communities from Kellogg Biological Station, Michigan, USA - KBS K5-50-2 metaG... | ecosystem: Host-associated > Plants > Roots >... | reverse complement strand
GCGACGTGTCTACATTCCGAAATCGGATGGCAAAACAAAACGCCCACTCGGCATCCCCACAATGATCGATCGAGCTATGCAAGCATTGCATTTGCTTGCACTCGATCCTGTTGCGGAAACCACGATGCGGCCAAGTGACGATCTTTTTACGTTTACCAGACATGCCAAAGACATTGTCTTATCGCGGTTATTGTGCGTGACAAAAATTTAGCAATCTCTTTACATCTCACTGATGTTGAATCAGCAACCTTTTCCTCCCGCACATAACTCTGAGTATTCCTGAATGCCTCGTCTGTGAAGGAACAAGCTCGGAACAGGGAGCTTGCGCATCAGCTTTAATGCTTTCGCTGAGCAGAGGTCGAGAGCGAACGCTCGAGAAATTCTGTTGAAGAGCTCAGATCATTTTCGCGGTTCGTTTGCGAGAAGTCCCCCCGGCTCCCCCAATCCCGCAGATCCGAAGGCCGGAGTCATCCACGCCTGCACTCGAGAATCGAGTCGGCGGATGAGGTACCCATTTCGAATCGCATTTCTTAGAAGGGCATGGATTCGTCATGCCCTTGAGTCCTCCATGCGGAGGCTCAGGAGGTTCCAGATGTCGCAACCAAGATTTCGTTGGCATGTGATGGTTGCGGTCGCGGTCTTGTTGTTGGTCTGCGCGATCGGGGTTGGTCGTTCGGCACGGGCGGGTTCAGAAGACAAACACCGGAACCCGGTTGTCGATAATGCAATGCAAAAAGTGCTACAAGGCGAGCAGATCTTCCGCTTTGACACCTTTGGGGACGAGGCATTTTGGGGAGACACCCTGAAGCTTCACCAAGCCATCGAGGGAGCCAAACTTGGAGGCGTTGGTCCGGGCGTAAGTCCCAAAACCGCGCTGGCAGTGGGCCTCAAGGTAGACCTGGATGCCCTTCCCCGTAACCTCGTAGAGCAAATCGAGAAAGGCAGGGTCAACCTCGACGACCCCGCGGTCACGCTCGCGCTCCTCAAGTTGAATGCGGTGGTCGGCGTCACCGGCTCTTTCAACCCCTCGGGGACGCTCAAGTCGGTGGGCATTCAATGCGCGTTGTGTCATTCCACCGTGGACAATTCCATTCCTGCACTCTGTGCCGGCCAAATCACCCCAAATCCCGGCACCGGATGCATTGGTCATCGCCTGGATGGGTGGGCTAACCGTGATTTGAATGTCGGAGCTATCGTGGCTCTTGCACCCGACCTGAGCGTGATTGCCAATCTGTTGTCCACAGATCAGGCCACAGTAAGAAAGGTCTTGAACAGCTGGGGACCAGGAAAATTCGATGCCGAGTTGCTCATGGATGGGAAGGCATTCAATCCAGAACAAGTAACAGACGGTGTAGTCACCGGCACGAACGTTCCGGGTGCGTCACTGATTCCTCCAGCTTTTGGTCTCGGAGGAGTGAATCTGCACACCTGGATCGGCTGGGGTTCCGTGCCGCACTGGAATGCGTTCGTAGCCAACCTTGAGATGCACGGCAAAGGCAGGTTCTTCGATCCTCGCTTGAATAATGCTGCGCAATTCCCAATTGCCGCGGCGAACGGCTTTGGAGATTTGCCTCACATCAATCCCGATGACGATTTGATCACTTCCAAACTTGCAGCCCTTCAGCTCTATCAGCTATCGATTCCCGCGCCGAACTCGACAGTGCCTTTCGATAAGGCGGCTGCCGCACGCGGCGACGAGCTGTTTAGTGGGAAGGCAGGATGTAACAACTGTCACGCAGAACCGCTTTGGACTGAGCCGGGATGGAATCTGCACCCACCCTCGGATGTTTGTATTGACAGCTTCCAGGCAGACCGTGGGCCTGATATGCGCTATCGCACTTCGCCCATCGGGGCTCTCTCTACGCATTTCACCGGCGGGTTCTATCACGACGGACGCTTCGCTGATCTGAATGCCGTGGTCAACCATTACGACAAATGCATGAACCTCGGGCTCACCGGAAGCGAAGAGAGTGACCTGATCCAGTACTTGATAAGCCTCAAGTTTTGAGCCAGGCGACGGCCTCGGTCATGGCAAAGCCGGACTGAAGGCTGCGGAGAAGACTTGAATGACTAAAACCGATGGCCGGTAGGCCATCCGAAATTCCTCGAATGATTCGAGGGTTAAGGAGTAACTATATGTCGCGTTTACGAGTTCCATCCCGACAATCGCAACCTGCTTCGATTCCGCGCATTGGTTTGATTCTCGCCGCATGCGCCTGCATCACCTTCGCGGCGGTCAGCGCATCCGCACAACTCGCTAACAATCAGACGAATGGCTTTGGCAATAACCGGCTGGTCACATTCACTTACCTGCAGAATTTTGACTGCGTGGACCAGCCAACCATGGACCTGGATTTCAACCACATCTTGGCGCAGTCCGATCCCAACGAAATGCAAACCCCGATTTGCCAGCCGGTTACTGAGCCCACCCAGGACCCGAGTGGCGCCAACATCAAGCACACCGCGCATCTCTATGTGTTCGTTCCCATGTTCTCTGTCGACAACGACCAGAACCCGAATGATGCGATGCCCTGCCCCAACGGCGGAAGGTCAGGTGAACTCTGCGGACCAGCTCTAGGGGCCACGTTAATCAGCCTTTTTGGCTTTGTGCCCGAAGCCTGGAAAACTCACCCCTTAGTTTCGACGCAGTGCCCGGATCCGAATAATCCCGTGCCCGGTACATGCACCATGCATGCTTCTTCCGTCGACCTGTCGGTTACGCTGAATGCGCTTGGGAAGACGGGCTCTCCGACGGCGCCGGTTTTCGTGCCGACCCCGAACCATGATCACGTCATCGACAACAGTCGCGTCAACGCTACACCGATCTGGTGGGAAGTGAGGCCCGTGCTGATACTGGACCAGAGCGATTGGCCTGCAGCGGATGGGAGCAGTGGCATTACTTCATCAAAGGCGATGGACGATGCGGAAGCTGCCGGGAGAGCGATTGAGGTTGGATCAAACTTCTTCCTCTTCTTCAGTTCTCAATTGTCCTCGCATGGGAGTCACTAACCATGATGGCACGCCGGACACTTCAAATTCTTAACGCAGCAGTCCGGTCGGAGGAACTCTGTTACGACCTAGCGTTCTTGCTTACCGCCGTGCGCCGGCCATACAAGTTGGAACCACAGTTAGCCCTGAAAGGTGTGGTCCGCCTAGCGGACCCTGATCTCCGCCCGAGTCACGGCAATTCGGAAGTAATTCCAGGAGACCTGACCGCGATTACTTCCTGTTTGCCGACCAGGACTAAGCCGCTGGTGCGGCGGACGCTACGCGTGGGGTGAACCCGAAGGGTTGAGGTAGCTGACATAGTGTGGGTCACAGAGAAAGGAGACTCCTGTGACCCGTTTACGCAAGATGATGCTGGAGGAACTCCAGCGGCGCAACTACTCTACGATCACGACGCACAATTACCTGCGGGTCGTCACCGAGTTCGCCAAGTATTTTGGCAAACCTCCCGATCGGCTCGGCCTCAACGAGCTTCGAACCTACCAAGCCTATCTGCTGCGAGAGCGCAAGCTAACGCCGGGTAGCGTGGTCAACCAAGTGGCGGCGCTGCGGTTCTTCTTCGTCAAGACTCTCAAGCGTCATCAGTTCCGCGATTTCTTGCCTTACCCTCAGGATCGGCGCCGGCTGCCAACGGTGCTGAGCCGGGAAGAAGTTTCGCGTTTGATCAACGCGGCCGGGAACCTGTTTCGACGGACGCTGCTGATGACGCTCTACGGCACCGGCATGCGACGCAGCGAACTCGCTAGTCTTAAAGTCGGCGACATCGATAGTCAACGCATGATCATCCGTGTGGTGGCGGGCAAGGGTGGCAAAGATCGTGACCTGCCTCTGAGTTCGGCTCTGTTGGAGACGCTGCGAGAGTACTGGCAATGGCGGAAGCCGAAGCTCTACATGTTCCCCACACGTACTCGTGGCCGGGCGCTCGATCAGCCGATTTCCGACAAAACCGTTTGGATCGCGTGTAGCGAGGCGGCACGTCAGGCCGGCATCAAGAAACGTATTACCCCGCACACCCTGCGCCACAGTTGGGCGACCCACTTATTGGAAGCGGGCACTGACTTGCGAACCATCCAGGTTTTGCTCGGGCACGGGGATCTGGAAACCACCGCCCAGTATCTGCATCTGTCGCAGCGACACTTGCAGACGGTTGTCAATCCCCTGGACGGCCTTTCTTTAGCCAGCACCCAGAACATCAGTCGCAGCTTCAAGCGAAGAAAACAAAAATGACTCGGCCCACCCTCGAGGTGGCCGACATTCTACGCGCGCACGGCGATCGCTTCCTGGATCGGTATCGATCGAGCTTCGACTTTCAACAGCTCAAAGCATTCCGGGCCATTCAGCGCTGCCGCACCGCTGCCCTAGGCGGCCATCGCGATGCTTGCCTGCGTTGCGGTTATCGCGCCATCTCCTATAACTCGTGCAGAAACCGGCACTGCCCCAAGTGTCAGGCACAAGCCCGCGAGCGGTGGCTGATGGCCCGAGAGCGCGAACTCCTGGCTACCAGCTATTTCCATGTCGTGTTCACCGTGCCCCACGAACTCAATGTCTTCGCCTTGGAAAACCCGCGTCTGTTTTACGATCTGTTGTTCGCCGCCAGCGCACAGACCTTGCTGAAAATCGCATCCGATCCGAAACACCTGGGAGCTGAGGTTGGTGTCATCGGCATTCTGCATACCTGGGGGCAGAACCTGCTCTTGCATCCCCACATTCACTGTGTGGTTCCCGCGGGCGGGCTCTCGTCGGACCATCGTCATTGGGTCCATCCCCGCTATCCTTTCTTCTTACCGGTCAGAGTGCTGAGTCGTGTCTTTCGTGGCAAGTTCCTGGCTGGCCTGAAGCGCCTCCACCGTCGTAAGAAGCTACAGTGTGCAGGCCCGGCCGCCGCTCTCGCCGATCGCCAGCAGTTCACGAAACTGCTGCGTCGTCTCCATCGCCACGACTGGGTGGTTTATGCCAAGCCTGCATTCGGCGGTCCCATGCAGGTGTTGCGCTATCTCGGTCGTTACACCCATCGCGTGGCCATTTCTAATCATCGCTTGTTGGCCTTCGAACAAGAACGCGTCACCTTCCGCTGGAAGGATTACGCCCGCGGTGGCAAGCAAGATGAGGTGACTCTCAGCGCGACTGAGTTCTTGCGCCGTTTCTTTCTACACGTCTTGCCCAGAGGCTTCGTCCGCATCCGGCACTTCGGCTTTCTCGCAAATCGCTTTCGGGCTTCCCGTCTGGCGTTGGGTCGACAACTGCTGGCCTACAGTGACTCGACCGAGCATGAAGTTAGAGCACACGAGCTGCCGGAGAGTTCTTCTCTCTGGCACTGCCCGCGCTGCGGTGCATCCATGATCGTGATTCAGAGATTTACTGCTGCGGAACTATCAGCATGCATGTACTTCGATTCTTCCTAACCCGTCCATCAGCCGCAATGCCAGGATGTGCTCCGGCACGCCGATGCATTCGTGTGCTCACCCGAGGTCCCCGGCCTCTCTCACCACCCTCCGCCAACCCTTTTGCAGTTCTCTGCAGCACCGCACACGGTCTTGATCGGCTTTTCTGGTGTCTACCCATAGACCTGTTGCGCCCCAAACCGCCGTTCAAATCCCATAGCGCACCGCGTCCGCCGCAAACACCAGCGGCTTCCTCCTAGTCTGCTTATCGAAAACGCCTCGGATCTAGTTCCACTTCGTTGTGAAACTGTCCTGCCCGAGGCGTTTCCGATCAAGCCTAGCGACAACTCGTAGATAATTTCGAGCAGCTCCGTCATCCGGCCGAATCGGTGACAAGAGGTAAAGAGCTTTCCTCTTCCTACAAGCCGACTTCGGTAGAGTTTGGCAACTTCTACGCATAGCTCGTTTTAAGCCAAAGGGACTGTTGCAGGAAAACTGTACGTCTGATTGAGCCAACCTATGCGGCTGTCGACAGTGCGTTACGATGCTTTGAGGTTGTGAGCGGCTACTGAGCGCTCGGTGGACGCGGCTTTTTCAGGATAGAGTCGCTCAAATTCAGGATCACCGTGCAGAAGAGCGAGGTCAGGATCGCGGCGCGCCCAATCCGGGTCCTTAAAACCGGCTTCCCAGGCTTTGCGAAGGGCTTCCAAAGCCTCAGGCTTCCTCTTCATCAGGCAGAAGGCGCAGGCGGCGTTGTACAGCACGGTGGCTTCGTTTGGGCGAAGCGTGATAGCGAGATTCGTTTCGCGAACCGCCTCTTCCAGTCGATTCATTTCGGCATAGTCTCCCGCCAGTAGGATGCGTGCGCGAGCGTCTTCGGGCACCTGATTGAGATGTCGTTCCAGCGCAGAGACGCGCCGCTGTCGGAGATTGCGAAGGGCTTCTTCCTTTCCCAATGCTCCGAGAGCGTTCATGATCGGAACGTAGATGTTGTAATCGTCGCCACTCGCCTCCACAGCGGCATCGACAATGTTTGCCACTTCCTGGTAGCGCCCGGAAGAAAACAAAGTGCGTCCTAGGATGTAGTATGCTCCCTCGCAATCGCGCTTGCGGTCGATCGCTTTCCGAACAACCGCCACGGCTTCATCGTACTTGCCATTTGCGTAAAGGATCCAAGCTTGGGCCACTTGCACCTCTGGCAAATCGGGGCGCAGGACAACGGCGGTTTCCGATGCCTTCATAGCGCGTTCCATCCAAACCGGGTCGCGCCCGTAGTTGTAATGATTCTGGGCGCAAACATTGGCGATGGCAGCGTACGCCAGAGCAAAATTCGGGTCTAGAATGACTGCGTTCTCGAACATCTGGAGTGCGAACTCCAGGTCCTGGCGCTGGAGACGGCGTGCGTAGCTCTTCCCGCGCAGGTAAAGGTCGTATGCTTGAAGATTGTCGGTTGGTTTTGCGGCAATGGCTTCCTGCTCCTGCGGAGACAATGTGATCCGTAGTGCTTGGGCGATCTTGCTGGCAATCTCGTCCTGTACCTCGAACACGTCTTTCATCTCGCGATCGTAGCGCTCGGACCAGATGGGAAAATCGGTGCTGGTGTCCACCAATTGCGTATTAATGCGCAGGCGATTGCCGGAGCGACGCAGGCTGCCTGCCAAGACATACGACGCTCTTAGCTGTTGCCCAATCTGTGCCGGCGTTACCTGCTTGTCGCGGTAGACAAGCACAGTCGGGCGCGAGAAGATGTTCAACCCCTTGATTTTGGTCAGCTCGGTAATGATGTCTTCTGTGATGCCATCGCGAAAGTACTCATCTTCCTTCGCCCCGCTGAGGTTCTCGAAATAGAGGACAGCTACAGATTTTGTGCTTTGTTTGACAAACGCCGCGCGCGATTCGCCAGAATCAGCCGCCCGCTTGTTACCGGAATCAATATCACGCTTGAGCCTGATCAAGTCGGTCTTGAGGTCGGTAGCGGTTTGATAGCGCAAATTTCTGTCTTTTTCCAGAGCCTTTTCCAGGATGCGAGCGAATCCCGCCGGCAGGGTTGGATTCACTTGCATGACGGGAACTGGGTCGCGGTTGAGAATCGCTTCGTAAACCACGGCCGCGGTATCGCCCTGAAAGGGGAGTAGCCCGGTCGCCATCTGATAGAGAGCCGTTCCCAGGGAGAACAAGTCGGTTCGAGCATCGGTAAGCTGTCCGCGCGCCTGCTCTGGCGACATGTATGACACGGTGCCGAGCGCCGTCCCCGGTGTCGTGAGATCCTCCACCTGCCCCATGGTCTCCAGCCGCGCCACGGCATCGATTTGGGACCGCGAAGCCTCAATCTTAGCCAATCCGAAATCGAGAATCTTCACTTGTCCTCGCGGCGTGACGAATATATTCGCCGGTTTAATATCGCGGTGCACGATGCCCTTCGCGTGTGCCGATTCCAGAGCGTCAGCAATCTGGATTGCGAGGATTAGCAGTTGCTCGATCTCGAATGGATGTCGGCCGATCATCAGTGCGAGCGACTGCCCCTCCAACAACTCCATAACGATGAAGTGCTGCCGTTCATGCTGCTCGATGGCGTAGACCATGCAAATATTGGGGTGATTGAGAGCGGACGCCGCGCGAGCTTCGCGCTGAAAGCGTTCCAGTGAATGTGAGTCGTGCGCTAATTCTTGTGGCAAGAACTTCAGGGCAACATGGCGTCCGAGGCGCGTGTCCTCAGCTTCGTACACCACACCCATGCCGCCGCTGCCAAGCTTGCGAGCTATGACATAGTGAGAGAAGGTTTGCCCGATTACGGATTCCATGATTCGCGAACCGGCATGAATAGTAGTTGCAAAACAGACACCGGTCAAGGGAACTCGGCGCTGCGAGAGCCATTCAGCTACGCGTGTCGCTTGCCACTAGCAATCCGATGGACACGATACGTGGGGCTCTGCTCGCGGTTGTCGATAGCTCAGCCATTTCGCCACTGACCAGGAATTGCGTTCGCCGAATCTCGGCACGCGTCCACCTAGATGATCGTGCTGGCTCCGGCAAAACAGTCAGGTGAGCCGGCATCGGCGGCTTGGTGAGTCGGCTTTGGCTTCCCGCACCATGTGTCTCGCGCTCCAGAAACAGGCTTGAGAAAAACGCGGTAGTGCGAGATGATCTGGCCTATCATTGGCCTGACACGGAGTAAAGGTGGGCTAAGTCAATTTAACGGGATGGAGGATGCCAGAACGTGTTTTTCCAGGAGACCGACTTCGATACGGGTGACGCTCAAAAGTGACTGTTGCACTCCGATGTTTTTTCTTCTGGCTTCTCCGTTACAGACGAACGAGCTCGAGGAATTTACGAAAACGCAGGTTAAAAACCATCCGTGCCTCAGCTTAGGTCGCCCAAGGCAGGGTTTGACGGCGAACGCTCCCCTCCCGCCCAACAGGTGATGCACGAAAGATCCGAGGCAGAAACCACCAAGGGTGAGCGCCAGCACGGCAGCCAGAAAGATCCCTTCCACTACGTAGGCGGCCGCGAAAAGACCGAAATGAATGAGTAGTGCGCAGGCCTGCGAGATATAGCCCGACACTTCTCTCTCCTGTGACTGTGTCTGGATCTCGCAACTTAACGGTCAGCCTGAGACTGGAGAGGAAGTCTGCTTGACATCGAGGGCTCAATTAGAATCAAACCTCTTGCCGGGACCGCTCTACACAGTTCGTGCCAGGCGCCGGCGACGCCGTTCATCGAGGTCGGTTTTGGACAACTGCGAGCTACGCTTTCGCACTCAATTCCGGGAAGTTGAGTCTCTCTCGAGAAAACTGGTGCTTGACAACCTCGGGCCACGCGACCGCCACCTGCGCCGAATGATGCTGTTCGCCCTGCGTCGGCATACGCCCTCGGACTACCCTTTCTTGTTCCGCTATGCGGCCTGCAGGACGGAGAAGGATGGCACAACCGTCAAGAATCTGGCGGCCGCCGTTCATCTGCTGCAATCATCCACCATCATTACCGACGACATTCTTGATGCCGGCAGCATGCGCTTCGGACGTCCGGCCTTCCACCGACAATACAACGTTAACTACGCTATCATCGCCACCGAACTCATGCAGTCCATTGCGTTCAGGACATTTGGCTCTGATCTGGACCGTGGCCGATTCAAGCATCCCTGCCTGGTGATGAAAATTCTGAATGAGATACTCCGCGATCTCTACCTCTGCCAATATTTGGACCTATATTACAGTGCGAGGACAAGCCTTGCCCTTTCTGAGTATTACCGCGTCATCGGGCTGGGAGCTGGATATTTCATGTCGAACCTCGCCCGCTGCGGCGCGCTATTAGCGGGGAAACCGGCCTTCGAGGTCCGGGCTCTCGCTGCCTACGGCTACAACTACGGCATGGCGTTGTTCATTACCGACGACATTGTCGACGTGATTCGCAATCCCCGGGAAACAGGTAAGAACTTCGCCGCTGACCTAAAGAATGCCCGGCTTAAGTTGCCCATACTTCTTGCTCTTCGCATGAGCAGTTGCGAAGATCGCAGATTCCTCAAGGACGTCTTGACCAACGGCCGACCAACCGCTTCCGATCTACGCCGGGCCGCGCAGGTCATTCAGGACGTAGGTGCCATCGAGCACTGTACGCGCATCGCCCGCCGTTACCTCGAGCGATCGCTGCGTTCCCTCGCCCCCATCAAGTCTCTGGTGAGCCGCACCAATCTTGCATGGCTGTCTGCCAGCCTGCTCCCCGCACAAGGTCTGGATTAACTCCTGGGCGAAGAGGAGACTCACGCGCCCCGAAAGGGCGCGGAAGAACATCAACGACGGCAGTTGCTATTCGCGGGGCGCACCTCTACTTCCTACGCTGCCTCGGGCGCCTCGGCGAGAACGTACGAACCCAGCTTCTGAAAATCTCCCCCTACTACGACTACTACTTCTTCTTCGTCGTCTTCTTCGCTGTTTTTTTCTTCGGGGGCTTCTTCTTGCCAGGACCTTTCTTGCCAGGACCTCTATGCGGCATGTCGCTTCTCCTTTCTCCCGGTTACCGGTTTTGTGTGACCCCAATTCGCGACATCAAACTTGCTACGCGCGGGTCTGTGCGCAGCCCATCCAATGCCGGCGCGGCCTTCAGGTAATAAAGGCCGTAATCGCGTTCATTGAAGGCCTTTTGCAGCAGACCAATCGCCGCTTCATTCCGTCCCGTCCGCGCATTCAAGACCGCAAGCCGATAGGGAGACGAATCGGTGAGCTCGTAAGGAAGATCTTTCGATTGCTTCGCATCCTTCATCGCCAGTTGCAGCCGTTCTTGCCAGTACGCCTTTGCGCCCTTCTTTGCGTAGGCGCTCCTCAGGAGCGAGGCTCGCCGCCCGGCTTCTTCGGCGCTCTCGCCCGCCAGTGTCGCTGCCCTCTGCCGCTCGGCGATGGCGTCCTCGAACATGCCCCGCTGTTCGTACACCTCGGCCAGAAGCTGATGACCGAGATAGAAGTTCGCATCCATTCCCAGCGTCTTCCGCGCTTGCGCCAGCGCATCGTCAAAGCGGCGCGCCTGGAACAGGACGGAACCGTAAGTCGAATTGATCACCAGCGAGAGTGGGTCGAGTTCCTGCGCCCGCCGAATCTCGGCAATGGCCTTTTCGGCGTCGCCCGAGCAGATCAAATATTCGGCGTACCATTGGTGGCCTGTCGCATAGTTGGGGTTCAGTTGAATGGCACGCGCAAGCTCTGTCAGCGCGCCCGCTAGGTCCCACTCTTCGCCGGCCCGGGTCGACGCCAGCGTGGCGTGGGCCTCGGCCAGATTATCGTCAATCTCCAGTGCTTTAGTGGCCGCCGCTTTTGCCTGACGGTAAGTATCCTGCCATGGCGCGCTGCTGTAGAGGCTCATTACCAGGTACGAGTCCGCGAGCCCGGCATAGGCTAGAGCGTAATTAGGGTCTTTATTGATCGCCTGCTGAAAATAGCCAATCGCCTTCCGGATGTCTTCTTCCGTACGCTTATTCCAAAAGTATCGTCCCTGGAGGTAGGCCTGGTACGCGTCCGGGTCGATTGGCCGTTTGCCAGACAAGCGGGCCTGCTCCTGGGGCGTCACCTTGGCGTTGACCTCATTCGCGATGACCTTCGCGACCTCTCCCTGTAGCTTCAGCACGTCGTGCAGGTCGCGATCATAGCTTTCCGCCCACAGGTGCGTGTCGCTCGGCGCGTAAATCAACTGCGCCGTGATCCGTACTCGGTCGCCCACCCGCCGCACTGAGCCTTCGATCACCCCATCCACCCCCAGCTCGCGTCCGATTTCCCGCAGCGGCTTCCTGGCGTCTTTGTACTGCATCACCGAGGTCCGCGAGATCACCTTCAGCGACCCAATTTTCGACAGGTCCGTGATCAGTTCCTCCGTCATGCCGTCGGCGAAGTACTCCTGCTCCGGATCGCCCGATAGGTTGGCCAGCGGCAGCACCGCCAGCGAGTGGATCCCTGTCCCAGCCTTCTTTCCTAACAGCCGCCCTCGCCATCCGCTCACGGCGTTCAGCCCGAGCAGCAGCGCCGTTACCACCGGCACTCCTGCTAGGCCCAGCAGGACCTTCCTTCTCACCGTTGACCGAGGCCTCTCCACCACTCGCCAGGAAGCCGTGACAGAACTCGGTGTGCCCAGGCGCCGCAGATCTACCGCCAGTTCCTTCGCCGACTGATAGCGGTTCTCCGGTTCTTTCTCCAGGCACTTGCCGATGAGCCGTTCCAACTCAGCCGGCACTTGGGGGTTGAGCTGCGCGGGCGGTGCCGGCGCCTGGCGCAGAATGGCCGTGATCAGCTGCGCGTGCTCCATCTTGCCGAACGGCCGCTGGCCTGTCGCCATCTCGTAGAGGACCGCGCCGGCGGCATGAATATCCGTCCGAACGTCCGCCTCTTCGCCGAGTAACTGCTCCGGCGCCATGTAGGGCAGAGTCCCGACCATGGCTAGCGTCTGGTCAATACTCTCCGTCGCGGCACTCGGCATCACCGGAACCCGCAGTTTTGCCAAGCCGAAATCCAGTATCTTCAGCCGTCTGTCCCCCGTCACCCGCAGGTTCCCCGGCTTCAGGTCGCGATGTACTACCCCCTCGGCATGCGCCGCCGCCAGAGCTTCCGCCAGTTGCATCCCCAGCGCAATGACCTCCTTTTCTGCCAGCGGTCGCCCCGCCAGCTTCTCGCTCAATGTAATCCCCGGGATGTATTCCATCACCAGAAAGTCCACCCCGTCCTGCGTGTCGAAGTCATAAATGGTCGCGATACCAGGATGGTTCAGCTTGGAAAGAGCCAGCGCTTCGTTGCGGAAATGCTTGCGTGCGGATTGGTCGCTCAGTGTGCCGGAAGGAAGAACCTTGATGGCGACGTCGCGGGACAAATGCTCGTCATGGGCGCGATACACTTCTCCCATGCCGCCGGCGCCGATCTTCTCGGCAATACGGTAGTGGCCCAGATTGATGCCGACGGCTAAGTCCTGGCCTGACGGCCGGCTGGTCATGCGGAAGATGCCCCCTCCGCCCACTTCGCATTCGCACGCCTATTCTAGAGTAAGCGCAAAGGAAAGCCACAACAAACCGATGCGCGATCTAGCTGGATCAGTACCTGAAATGCTAGAACCATGCCGGAACAAAGACTGCGTTTTCCAAGGTGGTAGGAACCGCGAAGAACCGTATATTGTGGATGCCCTCAATGCCAGTCGGCGAGAAGAATCTGTGGTTCGCCCTTCCAGTTCGGCGATTGTGACTGGTTTACGGGCAATCCAGAAGCAACGCCTCCGCATTGGTCCCGCTAAACGCCCTCTCGTCAGAAGATCGGGAACAGGATCACGCTTTTCGCCGCGGCACTGGAAGCCGCTGCCGATGGCGAAGAGCAAACGCAAAGAGTCCCGAAGACGGTCCTTAAGCTACCAGATCTCGAACAATCGAAGTCTGCAGTCCTCAACAGCCTCACGTCGGCATGATTGCTGGATGCGAGATCGCGAATCTGCCACGCCATCGGAAGGAACCCAACTGGTGGCGTTCAGAGGCAGGTGATCTCTGAATCCTGGGATATACCAATGTTCATTACCAGGCATGCAGAAGGACAACTCAAAAATGAACACACGTGACAACGACCGGCACCGAAGGGCCATTCCGGGGTCCTGCTCATGTGCCTAAGATCGCGTCATGCCTGTGCAAAACATCCGGGACGGCCTTCTCGTGGCACTCGTTCTCCGCTACGAACAGGATCGCGATCAGTTTGTGATCTTGTCCAAGCACACTGTCGATTCCTCTTCCGCCCGTTTGGCAATCGCGGAGTTGAGGAATGAAGGACTGGTGGAAGAACAAGTTCGAGGTGTGATTCGACTGACCGCGCTGGGGTACAAAAAGTACAGGAATGCGCCGCTTCCATACGCTTATGCGGGCTGAACCGTTGTAGTGCCCGAGGGAGCAAACACGGACTGCCTGTTTCCATGCTCGGTTGGTACACGTTCCTTGGTAATCTCGCCTGACTCATCGACTGAGTAGCATATTCCTTGCATGGTGACCTCCCCCTTATCGCCCTGCATGCGGCGCCCCGTCCGTGTACGACTTCCAGGCATGCCTTCAGCAACGATCCGATTTGGAGACGGACAACGGTCATCCGCTAGACTTCAGACCATTTCTGTCACAGGCGGGTTGCTTCGAGTGCTCAAAACACTCAGTCCAGGAGCAGTTGTGGAATTGATGTTTTCTTCGCACATTGGACCCGTGCTCGCCATGGCTGAACTACTCAGCCCCTGTTCAGCCTCTCCGATCGGTTTGCAGCCGTTTCGTTTCATCGCGATGGACAATGCCGAGTTGCGAAAATTACGCGCTGCAATTGCATCGTCCCAGAAGATGGAAGCAGAAAACCCATCTGCGTCCCCTTGGCTGTGTAGTCAGCAAACCGGAGATGTGGTGATTCCTGACACCGTAGCGATTGTTCCGAGTGACGGGCGATACTGAAATTATCGGAACAGATCCAGTTTCTTTAGCGACCATACATCTTCTGAGCACAGGATGCGGCCTCGCCAGACAGCCACTGTCAATGAAAGGTTTAGGCCCGCCTTCAATTTGACATTGCGGATGCTGGCATTCGCGCTCACTTCGCAAGGGTTGCGCGTTCTATTGCTTCATGGACGCGTCCCGCCCATGGGCACGCCCATCGCATGGCGCGGAGTCGCTACATGAAGGGAATGCGTATTCGCAAAAGTAGGAAGCGAAAGCGAGAACGAATGCTGGCGCTCGGAAAAAAGTAAGCGAGGTCACGATGAAACGAGACGGGCTCTATCGGCGGAACAACCGAATATTCTGTTTCAGGTACAAGGATAAGGCTGGCAGCTGGCGCGAGAAATCAACCGGCGAAACTGACCGAGCAGAGGCGCTCAACTTCAAAGAGAAATGGAACCAGGACAATAGGAATGATCTTTTGCCCGGTCCGAAGTCACAATGGACTGTCGAACAGGCCTGCTCGCGTTATGTCGAGCAGCATGCAGCTAGGTTGAGTTCTCAGAAGGCGAGAAGCAATGAGCGATCATACTTCCGGCAGTTAGCGAAGCGGCTCGGACCGCGGACGCTGAAAAGCATCACGCTCGACGATCTCAAAGACTATCAGGCCGAACGCAGTAGGCAAGTAAGAGAAAGGCCGATCAACCTAGAACTAAACATTTTAGTGAATGTGTTGAAAGAAGAGAATCTGTGGAAAGGCGCGATGGCGAGGCATTACAAGCGATTGAAGGAACCGCAGAGCGAGGTCGGGGAGGCACTCTCCGTGGAACAACTCAAACGACTGGAACATACAGCAGCTAGCAAGGATACATGGGAAGTCGCGTTCTGTGCGGAATTGCTCGCAACGAACGCGGGTTTTCGCGGCGCCGAGATAAAGAAAATGCGGCTAGGGGCAATCGACTTGGAAAAGCGGCGCATTCGCGTGACGCGCCAATCGACAAAGACCGACAAAGGTGCCCGATGGGTCGAACTGAATCAAGCTGCCCTGGTTGCGATCTGCAGGTTGTATCGGCGAGCACAACAGCTTGGTGCGAGAGAACCCGAGCACTACCTGTTACCGGCCGATCTTAGCCGACATACCAAAAGCACAGATCCGCTCAAGGGCGGCCGCGGCTTTGATCCGGCAAGGCATCAGATGTCGTGGGACACGGCCTGGCGCAACCTACGGAAGAGTGCAGGCCTCGACGGTCTCAGGTTTCACAATTGCAGACACACATTCATTACCGACATGGCTGAATTAGGAGTTCCGCGTGCTGTGACGCAGGACATGGTCGGCCACATGTCCGAAGCTGTGACGCGCAGTTACGAGCACATTAGCGACAAAGTTGCGCGGGCAGCCGGAGAGAAACTAGAAAAAATCCGCAATACCCCTCACTTTGTGGATGTTCTTGTGGATGTACCGAAAGAACAGAAACCTAACCTATTGAATTGATGGAGCGGGAGACCGGGATCGAACCGGCGACATCCAGCTTGGGAAGCTGGCGTTCTACCGCTGAACTACTCCCGCTCAGAATTATGAGTGAATCTTATCAGCATGATTGAGGTCTGTCACCGGACGATGCTGACTTGTCCGATGGTGGTTTTGGTTTGCGATTTCCGCGTCGGTCGGGGTGGCAGTCGAAATCATCATCAGTGAAATAGGGCAGCGGCGCGAATCGTGGGACTAGCCGTATTACTGGACGTT
>Ga0207646_10004104_pt1 | contig 16043 bp, 6 predicted proteins | sample KBSK5502metaG_FD_184343 | JGI IMG/M metagenome (GOLD analysis project Ga0207646, IMG submission 184343) | Corn, switchgrass and miscanthus rhizosphere microbial communities from Kellogg Biological Station, Michigan, USA - KBS K5-50-2 metaG... | ecosystem: Host-associated > Plants > Roots >... | reverse complement strand
TTCTACGGCATCCTGAGCGTCTCGGTCCTCTTGCTTAATTTTGCGCACTATCCCGCTGTGATCTGGGCCTTTGTGGCGGTTTTTGGTTTCTCGATGGGAGCGGACTACATGCTGATCCCGCTGGTTGCCGCGGAATGTTTTGGAACCGTCTCACTCGGGAAACTGCTGGCTCTTATCATAATGGGTTATTCGCTGGGACAATGGGGGGCGCCCTGGCTCGCTGGCAGAATTTTCGACGCTCGTCACAGCTATGAGTTGGCGTGGAATATCATCGCCGTTGCAGGTCTGCTGGGAGGCGCTGCCATATTTGCGGTATCACCCAATTTTGAAAAGACATCAGCCTAGCTCACCTTGCGCGAGCGAAAATCGGATCGATGGATTTCGCTTTATCAGAGGACTTCCGCGGTGATGGAGTTCCGAGCGTGAAAATGAACCGGCGAGAGTTCTCATCTGCGTTGTTAGGTGCCGCAGCCTTTCCGGTTGGCCTTCTTAAACAGCCCTTGGAATCAGGGATTCATCCTTCCCTGTTGCTGCTTCAAGATGATCCGTTCAGCGGCCTCGGCGTATTGAAAGCCCCCTATGATCGCGGCCGGCGCCCCTCTGCGGATATCGCCGGCTGGGCTCTGTCCTGGCAAATTACCAAAAACCATGAGTTCGCCGAGCGAGCAATCGCCGGTATTCGTGCATTGCCCGGCCTTCCGCAGAACTCGTTCTCGCGTTCCTGGATGCAATTTGTCGGTTTGTCTCTCGCGTTCGATTGGCTGTATGAGCATCTTGCGTTCGATCGAGCGCTTAAAGACAGCGTTGCGAGCGGACTCGTGGAGAGTGCCTCGACTCTACTCGCAGGCCCGGATCTTTCGGTACCGGAACAAGCTTCGTATCACAATTACGTGCTCCGCTATCTTGCAATTGTTTCGTTTGCTCTGGCCGCTGTGCGAGCCCACCCGAGTGTCGCGGATCGCTGCAGTGCTTTACGTGAGCGGACTCAACAAGCCTTCGACAATATCCTCGAAACCACCCGACTGGTCACCCCAGAAGGCAGTTATCACGAATCTATGGATTACTTTCGAATTACGCTTGCTCCCTTGGCCTTGCTCGCGGAACTTCAACGCACCACAACTGCCGTCGATCCTGCCCGCAGTTATACGGTCTTTGCCAGCATCGGAGCCACCTATCTGTACAAATTGCTACCCGATGGAACACCTTCGCGTGAGGGCGACAACGAATATCCAATACTCGACGAAAGAGATACGGCTCTGCTAGGTTACGCTGTTCACCGGTTCAAGGATCCCTATAGCGCATGGCTCCTGCGAAACAGCGGTTTCACTCCTGCTAAATGGGTTCTTCCAGTGCTGGAATTTCTGTGGGACGACTTCGAGGTAGTGCCGCGGGAGCCTGCGCTCGCCGGGCCTTCGGAACTTCCGCGACAGCGATTCTTCCCTGGTGTCGGTCATCTGGTGATGCGCGACGGTTGGAAACGCAATTCAACCTGGATCGAATTCGATTGCGGCCCCTATTTTTCAAAGCACCAGCATCTATCGCAGAACCACTTTTCGATTTATCACCGCGGATATCTGGCTATCGATAGCGGCGCCGACTATACGGATACCGAAAGCCCGCATTATCTGAACTATTACCGTCGCACCGTGGCGCACAATTCCATTCTGGTTTATGACCCGCACGAGCGATTCTTCTGGTCTGACAACATCGTGGATGCCGCCAATGACGGCGGACAACGCATGGATTCCGCTCGTTTCTGGAATACCGTGCGCAGCATCGAAGATTGGAATCGCACGCGCGACCTCTGGAATGTCGGTACCATGCGCGGCGTCGATTACAAGGCAGGTTCCTACTATTATGCGTTGGGGGACGCTACAAAAGCCTATGCACCGAGCAAACTCAGTCATTTCACACGTGAATTGCTTTACATTCCGGTCTCGAATATTTTGTTTATTTTCGATCGGGTCATCAGTACCAATGCAGGCTTTCGAAAAGTTTGGTTGTTGCACGGCGTCAATGAACCGTCCTTCGCCGCTGCGGGCCGCGCCGCCGCGCGTGGTGGAACGGATTTTGCCAACGCCAACGAATTTCATTTCCATGACGGCGATGGAGAATTATTGGTGCACTCTCTTCTGCCCGAAAAACACTCGCTAACAAAGCGAGGCGGACCAGGCAATGAGTTCTGGACTCCTGGAAATGAGCTCGGCGGCGACTGGGGCAGCGGCGAAAACTGGTCGCTTGACCCTGCTGAAGGCGGGCCTCTTCCCCGCGACCCTCGCCTTCAGTCGATGTGGAAGAATTTCTGGGGTAAAGAATTCCAAAAACTCGAACATTCCAACCGCAAGAATGTCGTTCCTGGCGCGTGGCGAGTGGAAGTATCGCCCGCGGTGCCAGCCGAGGAAGATCATTTTCTTCATGTGTTGGAAATAGGAACGCGCGCAACTACCGGCAAGCACCCGGTTGAATTGTTGAAGGGCCAGAATATAGCCGGCGCGGCATTCGAATCTGGCCCTGTGGCCTTATTCAACACCGGCATTTCCCCACTTCTCGAAGGAGAAGTGACCGTACCCGCGATCGCCTGCACAGAACTCTTGGCATTTGGGCTGAAGGAGAACGCCCTATTTGAAATTACGTTTGCGGGTCCAAATATCACCACACCCACATCGATTGCGGCACCCGGAATTGCAGTCAAAACAGAACACGTTCGTTCGAACGACAAAGGCGTTCTGGCATTAACTCTGGATGGCGTTCATAGCGTCAGGCTGCGACTCAAACAAGTTTAATTTGCGTGCGGCAGAATCCCCAGGAATAAAAAAGGGCGGCCACTCTCCGCCGCCCTTTTCAGATCTGCTATTTGTGCTCGTTAAATTACAAATTAGAAAGTAATTCTTAACCGCAAGCGGACGGTGCGGCGGCTGTCGATCCCCTCTTGCGAAAAGCTGCTGATCAATCTTCCAAAGTCCGGGTTCGGGGTAACGTCGACCGCCGGGTCAATCGGAAGCAGTGCGCCGGTCGTGGGATCGACGCGGATAACAAAATCGCCAAGCAGCGCGAATGAGCCTCCGCCGCCTCCCGCGTCCGCGTTGGGCGAAAACAGCGGGTGATTAAACAGATTGTCAATGTCCGCGCCGAGCTGGAAGGTCAGTCGCTCGGTGGCGTGGAAATCCTTGTGTACGCCAAAGTTGACTCCCCAAGTGCCGGGCCCCCAAAGCATGTTTCGCTTGGCGTTTGCCGCATTGCTGAACACATCAGCACCTACCGACGGTGGACCAAAGGCGGCTGCATTGAAGATTTGGTCGCCATTCTTCTTGTTGAAGTCATTGCTCAGAACAGTGGGCCGGTACGAGGGCTCTGCGTTGAAATCGCCAACGGCGTCCACGGAAGAGATGCCGATATTGCCGGGCTCAATAGGGTTGCAGTCGTCACAGAGCCAGAAAGGAGTGAATCCCGTTCCCGACTTCGCGAACATGTTTAACGAGGTTTGCCATCCGCCAACCAGCAGATCCGCCCACCGTGACATTGAAGTCCCATAATGACGACCTCTACCGACGGGTAGATCAAAGACGCCATAGGCTACTGCGCGGTGCTTGGAGACATAGCCGTCTACGCCATAGTCGCTGTCAGGCGTGATTGGATTATAGGCAATACCGCCGAGGCTCGAGTTGCCGGTATCGAGAGCGGTCGATTTCTGATCCAAGTACGTATACGAAAAGCTGAACAGGAAGCCGTGGGAGTACTTGTGTTCTAGCGTGGTCTGAAAAGCGTTCATCTGAGCATGGCCGAAGTTGCCGTAGCTAAGTAGGAAATCGCCCAGAGCTGGAAAGCGGTACCGGGAGAAATCTTCGTTGGAAATCCCGCAATCCCCATTGTTGACCGGGTCGCAAATTCCATTCGGCTCATTCGTATTTTCGTCCACGGTGTGCGTCCCAAAAGGTGTGTTACTCGGTGCAATCAAGTTAAGGTCTTTGCCAGCGATCAACCCGTGCATGGTGGATCCCAAATAGGAGAACCTGACGGCGTTTCCCCATCCGATTTCGCGCTCGAACGTGGCGTTGTACTGATGGATACGAGGTTGGTGAATATCAAAAGGCACTACGTTCACCGCCGGTGTGCCACCGAAACCAGAGGTTACTCCGCCGCCTGACAATGGACTGGTCCCGTCGACGCCATTTCCGGGCCATCCCGACAGCGGGCTGCCGGTCACTTTCCGCTTGGTGACGGACTGATTAAAGGGATTGGTAGCGATGGGATCGCGGATGCCTTGCGCTGCGGAAGTTGGATAGTAAATTCCATAGCCGCCCCGGATGACGGATTTATCGCCGATTCTGTACGCCACACCAATGCGCGGCGAGAAATCGTGTTTGTCGGCGAAAACGGTGCCCCGTCCAAGTGCATATGTGTTTGCAAAGGCGTAACCGAAATCTATGACGCGGGTGTCGAGAAACTTAAGGGTTTTCTGCGAAGGAATCACAAAGCGACCCAGCTGGCCGGTAGTCGGACTCACGAAGTTGGGATCGAAGTTCGCGATGAGATCGTTCTTGTCCACAAAAGGGGTCACCAGCTCATAACGCAAACCCAAATTGAGGGTTAGTTTCGAACTGACCTTCCACGCGTCCTGGATGAAGTAGCCGTGCTCCCAGTTGTGCATATCCATCGAAGGGCGCGGTTGCACCACCGAACTCACGCTTGTTGGGGGAAGGCCCAAGAGAAAGGCGGTGAACGGATTCGTGCTGGTGCCGCTGTAGGTCATCGATCCACGTACGTTGTTACGATTGGTTGCGAAATCGTCGACCACGCCGTTGCGGATCAAGTCTCCACCCATGCGGAACGCATGTTTGCCCTTGATCCAAGTAAAAGTATCGCCAAACGTAACAAGATTCTCGTTTTCGTGGCGGGTGGTGTTGCGACCACCATTTGCGAAAGTCGTGAACGTGTTGCTGAAATTGACGGCCGGATGGCCGAAGGTGGAAAGTTCTCCTGATCCCACCACGTCGCCGTAAGCCGCGATATCGGCCGAGCTGAAGCCGATGCTGGAAAGAAAGCTCTCGAGCGTTGTGTTACTGTGCCGGTACATAGCTTCCCGGTTAAAACCACCGCGCACTTCATTGATGAAGTTCGGCGAAAAGGCGTGAGTATAGGAAAGAGAGACAGTATGGTTTCTGCGATCGTTCTGCGTCAGGCCAAGGCCAATGTACTCAGAGCCCGTTCCTTCAACCGGGTTGGTGGCGCCACTTTGCGACGATACGTTATAAACGCCATACACATGGTCGCTATCGGAAAAATCGTGATCCAGTCTGAAAGTTCCGATGTCCCGGGTGGAATGTGTTGGCAGAATGGTTTGGAAACCACCTTGAATTCTGCCATTCGCCGGGTTGATGGGCGCAGCCAGACCGACTTTCGGAAAATACGTGTTGATCAGGTTCTGAACGGTAGGATTCAGCAATCGCGCAGGAATCGTAACAAAACGAAGATTGCCATCATCATCTGTGACGGTGTCGTTGGCGATTTCAGCCGGTGTAAGAGTGACACTGGCAGGGACCAGCGGCTTAGCGGAGTCCTTCAGCGCGGAAAAATCGCCGGTGTACAGCGAAGGATGAACCGCGCGGGTATCGCGCACCTTCACCTGGTCAACCGTATAGTCGCGTTCGTACGCCGCCAGAAACCACGTCTTACCCGGACGCGGTACAGGCCCGCTAATCGATCCGCCGACATCCGTGATGTTGAAATACGGGTTAGGGTACGCTGACTGAATAGCGTTGGGAACAAAGGCCGCCTTGGCGTTCAAATCGTCCAGTTTCCATGCGGCCAATGCAGAATTCTTATTATTGTAGAACGCCGAGCCGTGATACGCCGAACCGCCACGTTTTGTGCTCACGCGCACGTTGGCGATACCCGCATACTCGGCGCTGAAATCGTTCGTCAAAATATTGATTTCGCCCACGGCCTCAAGCGAAGGCTGGCTGTTCGTCGGTTGACCGAAAATTCCTCCATTAGATCGTTGCCCGTCCAGCGAGAAATTCGCGCCATAGCTCTGACCGCCGATGAATTTGAAGTCACCGTCCACGTCAGCCTGTGTGACGTTTGGATTCAAATACAGAAACGAATATACGTTGCGACTATCGCGAGGCAGTTCGATCACCGCCTGATTGTCGATCGTTTGGCTTATCGTTTGATCTTCCGTATCAATAGCCGCCGACTCCATCGAAACGACAACACTTTCCTGCGCAGCCGAGATTTTCAATACCGCGTTCGCGGCTACCGAGTCGCTACCGTTCAATACAATGTTCCTGATCTCGGTCCTCGACATCCCCGGCGCAGCGACGCTTACGCTATATGTTCCCGGGTTTAACCCGAACATTTCATAATTGCCCTGAGAATTTGTTTGCGTGATACGGTCCGTCTTCGTGAGCGCGTCCGTGATGGTGATCGACGCTCCGACGATGACGCCTCCGGCAGAGTCGGTTACCGTTCCACGGATTGTACCCAGGTCGGTTCCCTGGCCAAAGGTGGACTCAGCAAATAAGCTCAGCACGACCAAGAGGACGCCCGAGAATACAGTCTTATAGTTCATGAGGACCCCTCCCCAAAATCTGCTTTGTGCGAAACATGTAACACAAAAAACAAAGCAAACGCAATATAAAATAAACAACAAACATTAATAGTAAGCAACGCAAGGCCGACGCGCCTTTGTTTGTCGGTTTGACCTACTGTTTAAATCGCCCTATACTGCCGCCTACCAATGGCACAAAAATCTAAGCTGCTCATCGAACAGCGGCGGCGAAGGATGTTGGACCTTGTGGGCCAAGATGGCCAAGCTACGGTTGCCGAACTCGCCAAACTATTTTCTATTTCTGCCGTAACCGCCCGTGGCGATCTCGACGCACTTGCCTCCATGGGCACCATTGTCAGATCCCATGGGGGAGCAGTCAGGCGCTTGGAAGCTACCCAGGATTATCCGCTCCGTACCAAAGAGGCTCTGCACCGGGATGAAAAATGCAGAATCGGGCGAGCCGCCGCCGAATTGGTGCGCGCCGGCGAAACCATCATTCTGGACTCAGGGACGACTACGGTTGAAATTGCCCGGCACTTGAAAATACTTAAAATCCAGGCGGTTACCGTAATTACCAATGCCCTGAATATCGCCTCAGAACTAACCGACACACCCGGCATCTCTTTGATCATGATTGGTGGGCTCTTGCGGCCAGTTTCATCTTCGTTCGTCGGGCCGCAGGCTGAATCGATGATGAGCGAATTGCATGCGGACCGTCTTTTCCTGGCGGTAGACGGTTTCGATCTGCAGACCGGTCCCTCGACTCCTGATGTTCTCGAAGCGCAACTGAACAACATGATGATGCGCTCCGCGCGAGAGGTTACTGTGGTAGCGGACTTCAGCAAGCTAGGTCGCAGGGCGATCTCCAAGATTGGCCCATTCGACAGAATTCACCGTTTGATCACGGATAAGCAGGCGCCTGCGGAATTCACCGAAGCCCTTAGACAAAAAGGCATCGAAGTTATCGAGGTGTAGCACCGTCGAGGGCCAAGCGCGCAAAGTGATAAGACATCAAACTCTCCGGTAACAGAATGGCTTCGCGTAGGGATGTTCTACTCTTTTCTTCGTCGCCGAGCGCAATCTGTAAGGCTCCGATACAATAAGTCCACCACCCTTTAAGAGAACTGGTCCGAAGCCTGGATTCTGCTTGTGAAAGTGCTGAAGTGAGACGGGTTTGCCACTGCGCCCGATCATATCCGGATTGCTTTCTTGCTGCGGCCCACGCCCACAGAACTTGCGAAGGCTCGGTTGCCTGAGAAGCAGCCTCATATCGCCGCTGCGCCTCGGCTTTATCCCCGCAGGAAGACGATAATTCACCGAGCAAGAAGTTTGTTCTCGCTGATTCGATAATGCTTTTCAAACCGTTCTGAGTGAATCCAAGATCCGCTACCGGAGAAGCCAGCCTTTTCATTTGATCAAACGCGTCGCGGCAATTACCGGTTCGACCCAGGTGTAGCGCCTCGGCTAGCTTCACTTCAATCCAGACCTGCCGTACATTGGTGCCTCCTTCTTCGCGTCCAAAAAATCTATTTTTGAACAGGTCCACTGCTCCACGGTAATTCCCTTCTTCCGCACGGCTCAGGGCTAACTCCTCAACCAGAGCCGTGGGCATACTGCTCAGGTCAGGATACCGTTCCAAAATTTTTACTCGTTCCGTGGGTGGTTTCTTAAGAAGCGTTGCTGCGGCAATCGCGCCCGAATAGTTTGTCGCGTTCCGCGGATCGTTTTTTATGCCTTCCTCAAATGCTTGCAATGCGACGTCGTATTTCCCTTTAACGCGTAACAACGCTAATCCGATGTTGGCGTCCAAAACAGGTAAAGAAGGACGATTCGCTTTCGCAAGCTTCCATACTTCCAGAGCAATATCCGTCTCGCCTCGCGCGAAGTACCAGGTGCCAAGCAGAAAATGTGCGCTCGCGTCATTTTCATTCTGTCGCAATGCGGCCTTCAACGAAGCGAAGTCTTCCTCACTGTTTGGAAAAACGTAAGTCGTCGAAAGCCGGCTCGCCGCGGCATCGTCCTCCGCTCCTGATTGCCCCAGCTTCTCCCGGCAATAGGCTCGGAAGTAAACGACCAGAGGGTGGTTCTGCGGAAGTACCGTGCCAGGTTCGCTTTGATCCGGATCGACCCGTGGGTATTTCCGCGAGAGTATTTCCACTGCTCGCCGGTAAAGCCCGAGCCTTGCATATTCAGATGCAACGTCCAATACGCGATAGGGATCAGCGGCGAGATGCTCGAGGCGGGCCTTGCCGATTTCTTCGCTGAGAAACGCGCTCTGCGGGAATCGCGCAAGCCACTCGCCTACAAGTTTGTTTGCACTCTCAACATTTCCACGTGCCCGCATCACGGCACCAAGTTCTTCTGCCATGCGGAGGTCCTCCGGCGCAGAATACAGGCCAACGCTCAGAAAATTTTCCGCTTCCTGCATAGCTCCCTGTCGCGCCGATAGTTCGCCAAGCCGCAACGCTGCGGCTGCCCGGTAAGCTGGTAATCGCATGGCTTCCTGGTATGCGTCGATCGCGTTGCGTTCTTGCCCCAGTGCTTCATAGCTGACTGCGAGATAATAAGACGTTTCACTGTCGATCGTATTTCGTGCATGGGCAGCGGCAAGATGGTCCGCGGCTTCTTGATACCGTTGCAAACTCGCGAGAAGCCGTCCCGAAGCTTTTAGCAACTCAAAGCTAGCTGGGAACTTTCCGAGTGCTTTTTGGTAGCCCTGGGCAGCAATCAACAACTCACCGTTTAGCTCCGCCGCCAGACCGAATTGCAGCCAATCATCCGCCGTGCGTTCCGTCTCTTGCGGGATATCATAAGATCTCTGAGGACCAACTTCGATTTCCGAATCCGGCAGCCAGTCATATTCCCCTTCCGACTGCGTTAACAAGACGGTGCCTTCTTTGTCTCTGAGTTCGAATCTGCATTTACGGCTGGCATCGGGAAGTCGCAGCTCTTTCTTCCAGACTTGCTCCGGCGCCAGATCTTCCCGCTCATCCAGCAATGAGGTGCTTCCGTCAACGATGCGCACCGAAGCAGAGAGTATTTTTCGGTTCGTATTGAGAGCTACATGCAATACACCGCCTTTTCGCTCCAAATGGACAACGCCGACAAGATTAGCTCGCGAGATTCCTCCAGTTTCGCGAACCGGCATCCAGTATTCCGTGAAACCTAAAGTTTGCCGAGGCTCCAGAAACGCGTAGGTTTCCTGGTTCCGAAAGAGGCCCGCTTGGATCTCGACATAGGCACTATTGTTGTCGGAGAGTGCGGTGCGCCAATCAAGTCCATCGGCATCAACTCCCCAAGACCAGATTTTTTTCGCCGGCACTTGCGCGTAATCCGCAAAATGTACGGTTCCAGTGTTCGTTTTCGGATTCCAGACCCCCATGAAATTTTCGCGGCTCCCATGTGCGAACAGGGACACAGGTCCATCCGTCTGGTTGCTGATAATGCTCAAATCCTTCCCGCGCGAATTCACTGGCCAAGTTTGTACTTCGGCAAACCCATGCGCAGCTGCAAAGCGCATGGGATATTCGATCCGCGAATCGTCCCAGGCCTGTGCGGCCGCATTGTTCCACCAATAGAAGCGATGCCGCACATCGCTCCTATTGCTCAATGTGACCCGCTGTTCCAGAATGGTTGAACCCGGACGCAGCGTCAGTGTGACGGACCATTGCATCGCGTATACCCGGTCGATATTACCGACGGTCACCGACGCGCTGCCGTCCGCGGTTGCCGTGTAGGCAAAATCCACAGGTGACATGGAGACCCAATTGTGGGAAACCGGAAAGTTAAATTCGACGCCAAATGCAGCCCACGCCCCGCGATATCCAATTTTCGCTTTCTTGATGGAAGGGTTCGCATAGAACATTGGCAGTCCGCTGATTTTGTCTAAGCAGGTATAGAGGTGTCCCCCGAGGTCGGGCAACACCGAACATTTCAGATATTCGTTTTCCAGATAGATTGCACGCAACTCATGTGCCAGGCGCACACTGGTTATTTCCGTTCGCAGGGTATACGGATAGCTGAAACGATTGGTTGCGAACTCATCAAAGGGAGGATTAGGATCGGGCGCGCCCTCTTCGTATACGGGAAGCTTTAAAGTTCCTTGCCATACACGCACCTGACCATTTGCGAACATGGCGGTCGTCAACAGAAACAGCAACAGCAGCGCACCCCGGCGCGGTAATAATTTGCGCCTACGAGTTTCACAATTGCCGTCTGTCAAACGAAGTGTCATTTCATTGATGGATCGGCCCGTGCCTTTTATGCGTGCGTAGTCCGAAGACTTGATGTGCTCCTTCAAGAAGGGGTGTGGAGTGGAAATTTTCCAACCACGCGCTGAATAATTCCTTCCTCCGAGGGCGAATCGGGCCTGAGGCCCTCTTTCAAGCATCGAAAGAAACCGAGAAGCTGAGCTACAACCACGTCGATGGTGGCAGCCTCCTCGTCGGCGAGTTCTGCCAAGCCGGGGCAGTCGATGGCAACATCTTCCTTTCGCAGCGTACTCTGGGGAATCCTCTCACCCACAATCAGCTTTGATAAACCCAGATTCTTTCGGTCTAGTTCCTGCAACAAATCCAGTTCGTAAGCTCTCAGAACGGAATCTGAGGATAAAAAACAAACGATTAAAGTCTTCTCTTGCACGTAGCTCATGGGTCCGTGGCGAAAACCAAGATAGGTCTCGCATAGCGTAGTCACCCGGCCTGCTGTCATTTCCAACATCTTCAAAGCCGCTTCTCGCGAGGCTCCGAAACGTGCTCCAGAGCCAAGGAACACAACGCGTTCAAAGTTGCTCTTTGCGGTCTCCGCCAGAACGTCAAAATTTGTGGCGATCAATTCTTTGGCAATCGCGCCCAACGCTTTGCACAGCCGAAGATATTCATCGGGCTTTTCCAACATACTCATAAAACGTGTTGCCAAAAGAAGATTGGTAAAACTACTGGTCATGACCAGGCTTTGATCATTGGTTTCTTTCGGAAGCGTAATGACGTGCACCTTCGCATTGTCGCGCCATTCCTTGGCCAAGCTTCCCTGTTCATTACAGGTCACGACGATGTGTCGAAGTTTGGGCTCAGCGTTCAGCAGGAACTCTATTGCTCCCCGGCTCTCTGGGCTGTCTCCCGACCTTGCGAGGGAAATGAGCAGTCCTGGCCGCTCCGGAGGCAAAACTTTTCCGCCATAGATTAATAAATCTCCGCCACTCACCGACTCAATCCGCACTCCAAGGTTTTGAAGTGCAAAATGTACGCATTCCGCCGCGTATTGAGAACTGCCAGACCCTGTCAACGTAACACTGCGTATACCTTTAATAATTTGGATAAGGTTTTCGCGCGAAGCGATCATTCGTTCAGAGGTTTGAAGCCAGGTCCAAGGCTGCTGGCAAATTTCACGTAACGTGTGGAAATAACCAAGACGTTTTTGGTCCGCTTCCGTACGGCCAAATAGTTCCTCGGCATTCGATTGATATTGGGCCAGGGCAACTTGCCAATGGGCTTGTGATATTGAGGCGCTACTGTCCATGGACCGTATTTTGTTCCCCTGTACGAGTTTCCCTACTGATTTTGTCTCGGGACAAAAAAGAGTAGATTGGAAGATTTTTTGTCCCATACAAACCGAGACACGGCATCGGCTATCTTCCCGGCCGAAGTTCCGGCGTCGCGATGTCCAGTAAACGGTCCTCTCCATTCACTGAACCGTGCCACACTCCGCCACCAAACGTGGTGATATATACTTTTTCCGCGTCCGCAGGATCGGGAATAACGCGATGCCCCCACTTAAAATTAAAACCAGGAATGCGGTTCCAGTGTGCACCACGATCAGTTGACCTCCAGGCCGAGGACTCGAATCCCGTAGCGTAAAGAATGTTTGCGTTACGGGGATCAATCGTGACGTCATAAACGTGTCGATCGCGCTCCAGCACCCGCTTCCACGTTTTTCCTCCGTCTTCTGACAAATACACACCACCGCCGTCGCCATGTATGCCCGCAGCCCGTGCCCACGTTGCGAGATATAGTCTCTCAGGCTTGGCGGGATCAACAGCCAGGCCATTCGGTGCGTTTACACCGTCTGGCATCTCGACGGAACTCCAGTTTTCCGCCCCGTCCGTTGATTTATAGATCGCACCGTCCTTCTCTGTACCGATACTTCCATCTTCAGAGCGCCTCGCCACCAGCGCGTACAGTGTTCCTTTGCTATCCCTGATAATTCTCCAGACGAATGGCTCGTGTTGAGTGATGCCCGTGTTTTTCAGCTTCCAGCTGATACCACCGTCCACGCTCTTGTACACGCCGCGTCCAAAGCCAGCGACATAGAGTACCCGCGCTTCTGGCGGACTCGCCGGATCCAGCAGGATGTGTGTCGCAGCCGTTTGCTCCATACCTTGGTTCGACTGTACCCAAGTTTTTCCTCCATCGTCGCTCCGGCACACGCCCCCACGGTAGTGATCGACACTCTGGGTTCTCCACATCTTGGGGCGCGGCAAATCATGTGTCCAACTGTTCACGCTCCAGGCGCGCCCTTTAATCTTGGGATCGAACTCCATCCAATACGTCGTGTTCATCCAATCTTTCGGCACGCCTTGTGTGGAACTGATCCACGATTTCCCCCCATCTTCGCTTCTAAAAAGTCCTATGTCCGTTGTGGAGATGAACTGTCTGTCATGGTCAAATGGATCAAAATGGTAGCCGTACGCATTTGTGACGTCGAGGCCGGTACTCGTCCAGCCCGTTTTCCCAGCCTTTCGTGAATACACGGCGTCCCAGTTTATGCCGCCATCTGTCGTCCGCATCGTTCTCCCCAAGTCCGTTCCGTAGCACAGATTTCCGTCCTGGTCCGCCACGCCCAACGCCAGAGGATTCTCACCCCAATCCGATCCAAACCGTTCAGTAATCCACGCATCGTGCACATTCGTTGCTGGTTTCCCTGAAGGATTGCTGTCTTCTTTCCAAACGAGTTTCCAGCTCCGTCCGCCATCTGTGGTTTTCGCAACCCCCATCCACTTGATTCCATCTTGTTCGAGCTCTCGGTACGATGCATACGCCGTCGTCGGATTGTGCAAGCTTGTCGCAATTGCCCGCACCTTTTCGCCACCAGAACCGAGACCCACCTTTTGCCAGTTCGCCCCCTTATCGTCAGACACGAATGCAGATTCGTCTCCGACAACATAAATGATGGGCATACCCTCTGCCGTGAATCCGATTGATGTCTCCGCAAACGTTTTCGCAGGCGGACCAGAAATTTTCCTTCCCTCCGACGAGGTCTTCTCCATCATGAAATGTGCACCGGCGATGAAAAGAGTGCGCTGAGTCCGCGGCGAGTGAGGATTCACCCACACCTTATCCGCCAGTTCCGGCAAATCTTGCTGCTTCGTCCAACTCTCTCCTTCGTCCCGCGAAGTGAAGAGAGCAACCAAACCCTTCTTTTTGTCGCCTGCAATCACATAAATTGTTCGGGAATCGGCGGGATCAATGGCCATGGCCGTGATGCTGCCAAGAGGATTGGGTTCGGCAATCAGATCCTCGTCGGCATGGTCCGAACTCATCTTTATTTCTTTCACCGAAGAAGCCTTGGGATAAACCAAGTTCCAGGTGTCACCACTGTCTCGGCTACGCCACAAGCCATCGGCTTGCGCATAAAGCACCTTAGGGTCTTGCGGGTCAAACACAAACAACCGTACGACACCTCGCAGACTGAACATGCGCCAAGACTGGCCGCCGTCATGACTAATGTAGGAACCGGTCATGTCGCAGCTGAGCAACACGGTATTTGGATCGTGCGGGCTTATGGTTGGGTGGAACATCGCGCCGCCGCCTCCGGGGCCTATTATCTGGAAATTGCCAGGACGGGGTGCGTTGCCGCTTAAGGAAAAGAGGATAGTCAATGTAAGCCGAACTAAAAATAGCACCATCCGTTGCTTTCCTTTGCTTTCTTTACCATTTCTTCGCTTTCTTTTTGGCAGAAACGCATTGCTTTGTCAATCCCCCGCCTCGCGTGATCGCCTTCGAGCGCTTTCCATTCACCGCATTTGCCCGGGCTCGATGTGTCGGCCGCACAGTTTCTTGGGGTTGAACCGCTTCCTGGTGGTCGGACAGATCAATGAATGTACGCACCCGACGGCATCAGATATTGAATAGGCCAAATCTCTTTCTTCCCGAGCACGATTGCGGACCAAGTTTCGACGTATCCGTCTGCCTGCGGTATAAGAGCAATGCCCGGAAGTATTTCCGAAATACTCTTCGCGAGCCAGTAACCATTTCCCGGTGCCGTTACCGCAGCGACGCGAAGGCCAAGCTTCTCACGTACAAACCGAGTGGTGATTTCTGCGTCCTCGATCATTTGCAGAAAATACGGCCTTCCGGTCAACAACGAGTTATACACAAGATCAGCCTGCACACTCGAAAGCGGATAACTGTAAGCGCGGTCAAAATCCATTTGAGCCATCGTTGGATCGTCAGGGGAAAGCGCTTTGTAGGCCATTCTGGTTTCACCGAGGCCGCGGAAATCAATCGACACAATGTCATAGTTCGCACTCAAATATTTCTCGATTTCAGGCCAATTTTCTAATTTCGCTTTACCGTCCTGCCGAAACCACAACAAAACCTTTCGCTTATCGGCTGATAATTTATGAATATACAGCAGAGGCATTTCGAGCTGTCCACTGTGGTGCAAACCATATCGATCGATCGATACTCCTCCTGAAGTTGTGTTTCCTAGGAATTGCCAGTCAATCCAGCCTGTCCCGGACTGTACGCCTTTGTATTCATCAACTCTCCAGTCCTTGACACCGCTATATCCCTTTCCAAAATATTCTCGGGCAAACGTGCTGGCGCGGGCCTGTTTTTGTTCGTTGTAATAATCCCGGATCACATCCATCAGCGACCGTGCGTCGCTGAAGTAGAGCATCACCTGTCCGGTCGTGGTGCACAACAAAGCTTGGTCTTCCAATTTCTTTACTGGAGGCAGCCCATGACGGACCGGCATCCCGTTGAAATGGTCTAGAAAGGCGAGCGAAGCTTCCTGATTTTCCAGGGAAAATTGGTGCGTGTGATAACCTTCAGCGAGCGCCAAGCGGTCGCCATGATGAAATCGTTCGTACAGGCTGCTTATTTCGCGAAAAGTTTTATGCGTACCCTCGATAGGGAAAAAATCGAGCACCGCAGCTGCTACCAACACGGGCCGCGGATACAGCAAAAGCAACAATCCCGGGTGATCCACGCCATTCGAAATCATGCCGAAAAGATCCTGCTCCGGATCGCTGTCAGGATCGGTGAAGATGCGATTGAAAATCCGCATTGGCAGTGCGGTGATATAACACGAAGGCACAACCACCTTTATGCGCTTGTCGAGGGCCGCGATATGCGCGGCCTGAAAACCACCTCCACTAGTGCCAACGATACTGATTCGATCGCCCTCAACTTCCGGACGCGTCAGCAGGTAGTCCACGGCGCGAATTCCGTCCCAGATTTCCCACCTGGCAAGATTCGCGCCCACCAGATAC
>Ga0207646_10004103_pt1 | contig 16045 bp, 14 predicted proteins | sample KBSK5502metaG_FD_184343 | JGI IMG/M metagenome (GOLD analysis project Ga0207646, IMG submission 184343) | Corn, switchgrass and miscanthus rhizosphere microbial communities from Kellogg Biological Station, Michigan, USA - KBS K5-50-2 metaG... | ecosystem: Host-associated > Plants > Roots >... | reverse complement strand
GGCGGCGCCGTGGGCGCCTGTGTGAGCGTGCTCGGGCTCTCGACCGGTCCATGCAGCGTCGTGGGCTGCGGCGCGCCCGTGCTGCCGGTGGTCGGCCTCGTCTTCGCGGGATTGTCGAGCACGACGCTCGCGGTGCTTTCGCAAGTCTCACGCATCTCGGCGATCGCGGTCGTCGCCGCACTGCTCATCGCGATCGCGTGGCTCGGCTGGCAGGCGGGCCAAGCGACGCGTCAGATGACCGAGCGCCCCGGGTAGACCGGGGCGCTCTCCGGTTTCGGCTAGCTCTTGCTCAGCGAGCGAACGATCTCGCGGCAGAAGGCCGGCAGATCGTTCGGATTGCGCGACGTGATGAGGTTGCCGTCCACCACGACCTCGGCGTCCTTCCAGTCGCAGCCCGCGGCGACGAGATCGTCCTTGATCGAGAAGAATGACGTCGCCTTGCGGCCCTTGAGGATGCCGGCGGAGACGAGCATCCAGCCCGCGTGGCAGATGGCGGCCACGACCTTGCCCTGCTGCGTGGCCTCGCGCACGAGGTTCACCATCGCGTCGTGCCGGCGCATCATGTCCGGCGCATAACCGCCCGGCACGATCACGGCGTCGAACTCGACGGCCCTCACGTGCTCGGCCTGCGCGTCCACATTGACCGGGTAGCCGTGCTTGGACGTGTAGGACTTGGTGTTGCCGGCGCCGATGATCTTCACGTCTGCGCCTTCCTCGCGCAGCCGGTAGTACGGCACCCAGAGCTCCATCTCCTGGTACATGTTCTCGGCGAGAATCGCGATCCGCTTGCCTTCCAGCTTCATGCGCCCTCCTCAGGCTCTCTGTGATGTCACGACTTGCGGGATGTCTGGGTGAAGATCGTTCCCATCAGCGGCCGCAGCGAGCGGCCGCCGCACTCCGGGCACACGGCGCCGCCCTTGTCGTGCTCGCTGATCGACATCGTGCGCGTGACTTCCTTGTTGCATCCCTCGCAGAAATATTCGTACACGGGCATGGCCATCCTCCTTCAGGGCAGGACGGGGTTGAGAAATTCGGCGACTGCAGAGAGTCTACGCCCGCCGGAGCGTGTCGACCAGCCAGCGTGCGGTGCGCAGGAGCCGGCCGTCGCCGTGGCGCGAGCCGACGAGCTGTGCGCCGAGCGGCAGGCCGTTGGCCCCGCTCATGAGCGGCACGCTCAGCGCAGGCAGGCCGCAGAGCGTCCACAGCGAGCAGAACACGGGGTCGCCGGTGGAGGCGAGACTCGTTGGCGCGACGCCGGTGGCGGCGGGCGTGAGCAGCGCGTCATATTTCTGCTCGAACAGCTCCCCGAAGCCCTCGTTCAGGCGCGGGATCTGGGCGAGCGCCTCGAGATAGCCCGCCGCGGGATGTCCGCGGCCGCGCTCGATGCGCCCGCGGAGCCGCTCGGAGAGGCGCGCGCGGCCCTTGTCCCATTCGCGAGCGAGATTGACCGCGACTTCGGATTCCATGATGAGGCTGTGCCACGCCCAGGCCTGCTCGATGGCCGGCGACAGCTCGACCTCCTCGACGCGATCGCCGAGGCGCTCGACGAGCTCCGCGAAGGCGTCCTTCGCGTCGTCGTCGAGGCGATTCCAGTGTGGCGTCTTCACGAAGCCGAACGTCGGTGGGATCGGCGGCTCCTCGGCCGCGATGGCGCGATACGGCGTGGACGCGCGCACGCTCGACTCGAACTCGCCCTCGTCGTGCGCGACGCACGATTCCAGCAGCAGCGCGACGTCATCGATCGTGCGCGCGAAGAGACCGACCGTGTCCAGGGTCTGCGAGACCCGCGACATCCCGCGCCGTGGAATCAGTCCGCGCGTCGGCTTGAGGCCGTAGACGCCGCAGTACGACGCGGGCCGCACCGTCGAGCCGCCCGTCTGGGTGCCGAGGGCCAACGGGACCATGCCGGCGGCGACGGCGGCCGCGGAGCCGCTCGAAGAGCCGCCCGGCGAATAGGCGGCATCGTGCGGGTTACGCGTCTTGCCCGACGCGCCACAGGCGAATTCGGTGGTGACCGTCTTGCCCATGATCACCGCGCCGGCCGCGCGCAGCCGCGCGACCACGGCCGCATCGCGCGACGGCGTGCGGCCGGCGTGCAGCGGCGAGCCGTTCTCGGTCGGCATGTCGGCCGTGTCGATGATGTCCTTGATGCCGATCGGCACGCCGTGCAGCGGCCCGATCGGCTGGCCCGACAGCCGGTACTGGTCCGCCGCGCGCGCCTGCGCCAGCGCGTGATCCGGATCGAGAAACGCCCACGCCTCGATGCGCGCATCCGTCTCGCGCACGCGCGCCAGACACGCGGCGACGTACTGCTCGGACGAGATCACGCCCTCGCCGATGAGCCGCGCGGCGTCGGTGGCGGAGAGCGCGTGGAGGTTGCTCAAGTCCATGGACCCGAGACCTCGATGCTGCGCGCGCGCGGGCCCTCGAACTCGAGCAGCACGATCCGCTGGAATCGACCGAGACCGAGCTGGCCATCGCGCACGGGGACCGACACCGACGGGCCGACGAGCGCGCTGAGCACATGCGCCCGGACGTGGTCGGCGGCATCGTGGACATACGCGGTGGCCTGCGGCACGAGACCGTGGAGCACGGTGAGCAGATCCTCGGCGATGCCCGCTTCATTGGTGAGGATGGTCAGGGCGCACGTCGTGTGCTGGGTGAACAGATGGCAAACACCGTCGCGCATCGAGGCGGCCAGTGCTCCGACGTCCTCGGTGATGTCGAGCACCTGCTCGTAGGCCTTGCTCTGGACTGCGATCGTGCTCATCGGTGCGCCTCCACCCGTCGGATCCATCGCGCTAAGGTCACCGGAATTCCGGCTGTTTGCAAGAGCAGATAGTTCCGCGATAGCGTCGGATCGAAATGGAGCCCCGAGCTATTACTTGCCGTACAAGAACTCCGGCAGCCAGAGCGTCATGCCGGGCCAGATATACATGAAGACGAGGCAGATGAGGACGATGAACATGTACGGCATCATGCCCGCGAAGATCTGGTTGAGCGTGACGTGCCTCGGCGCCACTCCCTTGAGGTAGAACGCCGACATCGCCACGGGCGGCGACAAGAACGCCGCTTGAAGATTTACCGCCACCATCGTGCCGAAGAGTATCGGATCGATATGGAAGTGGCTCAGCAGGGGAATGAAGATCGGGCAGAAGATGACGATGATCTCGGTCCACTCGAGCGGCCAGCCCAGCAGGAAGATGATGAGCTGCGCGATGATCATGAACCCGATCGGTGAGAGATTCATGCTGAGGACCCAGCGCTCGATGACCGACTGGCCGCCGTGCAGCGCGAACACCGCGGAGAAGAGCGCGGAGCCGACGAAGAGCCAGCACACCATCGCCGTCGTCTTCGCGGTGAGAAACGTCGACTCCTTCATGTTGCGTCGCAGCTCGGGCGACACGCGCAGGTACCAGAGGCCCGGCAGCACGGTGCCGACCAGGGTGCCCGCAATGGAGCCGGCCACGAGCAGGGAGGCCCAGTCCTCGCCTTCGTACCAGCCCAGGGCGATGCCGATGACGAAGCCGACGAGGCTCCACCGCCAGACCTGCTTCGGGTAGCGCGCCATCACCGCGAGGTACATCGCACCGAGCGCGCCGACGGCCGCCGACTCCGTGGCGGTACAAATGCCGAACAGGATCACGGCGAGCACGATCACGGTGAGGACGCCGAGCGGCACGACGGAGGCGATCAGCTCCTTGAGGATCTCGAGCTGCTCACCGTCCATGCGCCAGAAGTACACGAGCAGCAGCAAAGCGGAGAACGAGGCGAGCCCCCAGAACCACGGATAGAAGTTCGCGGGGATCTGGCCGGCGCCGGTGTCCTTGCTGGGATCGCGCAGCGACGTCATCTCCTCGGGCGCGCCGTCTCGCTTGGCCGGCGCCGTGGTCGTCTCGGACTCACCCGCCGCGCCGAGCTCTTGCGGCTGCTCGTCGCTGACGACGCCCAGCGCTTGCGGCTTCTCCTCACCCGTTGCGGCGACGGTCGATGTCGCGGGCGCGGGAGCCGGCGCAGCGGTCGGGACCGCGGTGGCCTTCGTCGACGGCGAGACGGCCGCCGTCGTCACCTCCGGCGCGTTGTAGATGACGACGTACCACCATGTCGCGGCGAACGTGCCGAGTGTGAGCATGATCGGCACCGACAGGGCGGCGAGATCCCGGGCGATCAGGCGGTAGCCGGCGCCGCGTGCGACGACCGGGCGGACGGCCGCCGCGATCAGGCCCGGCACGACGCTGCGCGAGCGGCCGCGCTCGAGCGCGCGCAGGTAGTCCGGCACGGTCACGCGGTACTGGTCGGGCGGAAGCTTGGGCGCGATCTTCGGATTGATGATGGCCCAGCCGAGAATGTAGACGAGGTACAGGAACGTGAGGAAGAAGCCCGGCAGCATCGCCGCCGCGTAGAGCTTCACGATCGACTGGCCGGCGACGGCGGCGTAGACGATCAGCATGACCGACGGCGGGATGAGGATACCCAGCGTGCCGCCGGCCGTGATCGCGCCAGACGCCAGCTTGATGTCGTACCCCGCCTTGAGCATGGGCCGCAGCGCGATGACGCCCATGAGCACGACGACGGCCCCCACGATGCCGGAGGCGATGCCCCAGAACGCGCAGACCAGCAGCGTCGTCACCGCCAGGGAGGCCGGCACGCGCCGGAAGGCCAGCTGCACGCTGTGGAACATGCGGTCGACCAGGGCCGCCCGCTCCATGATGTAACCCATGAAGACGAACAACGGCACCGACAGCAACGTGTCGTTCGTCATGACCCCATAGGTCCGCTGCGCGATCAGGTCGAAGATCCGGTTCTGCCACCAGTGGTGCGCAGGATCCCAGAACGCAATGAAGCCGAAGATGGCGCCGAGTCCCATCAGGGTGAACGCCGTTGGGTAGCCCATCATGATCGCGGCCACGATGAGCCCCAGCATGACGAGGCCCAGCGACGGATCGCTCACTTCTTCTCCTGGTCGTCGCGGATGGCCTTCTCGTGAATGACGCCCTCTTCCATGACGCTGCGGTGGCGCGCGGCTTCGTCGATGGCCTTGGCGCCCTCCATGGCCGCCCGGCGCGACTCCTCGTCCACGTACTCGCTGTGGCCGAGCTGTGTCTCGATCACGTCGATCTCCTCGACGTCCTCCAGCCGCGCTGGCCACTGCCCGGTGCGGATGGTGAGGACGCAGCGGGCGATCTCCGCCAGGCCTTGCAGCATGACCAGGACGCCGGCGACCGGGATGACGGTCTTGAAGTGATAGACGGGCGGGCCTTCGGCCGTGACGGTCGAGTGCTCGCCGATGCGCCAGGAATCGGCGGCGAAATCGCTGCCCGCGTAGATGAGCCCGATCATGCACGGGATGAAGAAGAGCAGGTACAGGATCAGGTCGAGCGAGGCCTGGCCGCGCGGCTTCATGTAGATGTACACGAAATCGGCGCGCACGTGGCCGGCCAGGGCCAGCGTGTAGGCGCCGCACAGCATGAACAGCGAGCCATAGAGCATGTTGTTGAGGTCGAAGATCCACGCCGTCGGCGCGTTGAGGATGTAGCGCTTGAACACCTCGATGGAAACCACGAACGTGAGGGCGACGATCAGCCATGAGGCGGCCTTGCCCGTCCAGTAGCTGACCTGGTCGATGGCGCGGATGAAGCGCAGCCCCGTCATGCGAACTGGGGGGCCCCGAAATGGCCCCCCAGACCCCCCGAACGCTCGGTAGCGTCCCGGGAAACCCGGGACGCTCCTCGATGTACGGACACCGTCAGCTCTTCTTCTGAGCGCCCGCCTTGGCGGCGAAGTAGTGGTTGTAGGCCATGCGTCGGCTGACGTTGGTATCGAGGTCCCACTTCACCGCCCGCGCCGCAAAGGCCTTCTGCGATTCGATGATCTCCCTGAAGAGCGTGTTGTCCGTCGCCTTCTTGTCGGCCACCTGATCGTAGATCTCGAGCTGCTTCTGCAACACCGAGTCGGGCGTCCGGTAGAAGCGAACCTTGTCCTTGGTCTGCAGCTCGATGTAGTCCTTCGAGTAGCGGTCGATCGACTTCCACGACATGTCGGCCGAGGCGGCCTCGACCGCGTTCTCGATGATGGCCTTCATCTTGTCCGGCAGCGCGTCGAACTTCGTCTTGTTGAACGTGATCTCGAGCTGCTCGGCGTTCTGGTGGTAGCTCTGCAGCATGCAGATCTTCGCCACGTCGGCGAATCCGAGGATGCGGTCCGAGGTCGCGTTGTTGAACTCCGCGGCGTCGAGAAGGCCACGGTCCATCGCGGGCACGATCTCGGCGCCCGGCAGCGCGTTCACGGCGGCGCCCATGCCCTGGAACACGTCGATCGAGATGCCGACGGTCCGGAACTTGAGGCCCTTGAAGTCGTCCGCCTTGGTGATCGGCTTCTTGTACCAGCCGAGCGGCTGCGTGGCCATCGGCCCGTAGGGGAACGACACGACGTTGGCCCCGATCGACTGGTACAGCTTGGTCAGCAGCTGTTTGCCGCCACCGTACTTGTGCCACGAGAGCAGCATGTTGGCGTCCATGCCGTAGGCGGGGCCCGAGCCCCAGAGGGCGAGCGCGGTCTGCTTGCCGTAGTGATACACGAGCACGCCGTGGCCCCCGTCGAGCGTGCCCTTGGAGACGGCGTCGAGCAGGCCGAACGCGGGCACGACCGCGCCCGCGGGCAGCACCTCGATCTTGAGATCGCCGCCGGTCATGTCGTTCACCTTCCTGGCGAAGTCCAGCGCGTACTCGTGGAAGATGTCCTTCTGCGGCCACGTCGACTGCCAGCGCATCGTGATCGGTCCCTGCGCCCGGACCACGGCCGGAGCGCCGAGGGCGGCCGCGCCGGCGGCGGCAACAGCTGCGCCTGTGAGGAACGTGCGGCGGGATGGTGGTTCAGGAGTCATGGAGCACCTCCGTCGTCCTTGGCTTGAAGTGCACCGAAAATTCCCTGTCGAGCGGCGGCTATTGTAACCGTAACCGGCCTGGCCGACCGCAAGATTACGACTGTCGCGAACGGTCAGCGGGGGGGAGCGGGGACGATTTCGAGCGGCAGACGGCGGTCTTCGCGACGGACGGTGAGGCGCAGCGCTTGCTCTGGCGCGAGGTCGGCGAGGGCCTCCCGCGCTGCGTCGCGCGTGACCACAGAGGTCTCTTGCACCTGGAGGATGACGTCGCCAACCTCGAGGCCGGCGCGCGCGGCCGCGCTGTCCTTCACCACCAGGCTGACCACGGGCGCGACGGAGCCGCTGGGCCGCCGCCCTCCGAGCTCGGGCTGCGCGGGATCGGGCTCCCGCAGAATGAAGCCGTACTCCGCGGCGACGCGCTCACCGGCCACGGCCCGCGGCATCTGCACGAGCCGGACGCTCAGCGCGCGGCGGCCCTCCGTGCGCAGCACGGTCAGCCGCGCATCGCGCTCCACGGGCCCGCGCGCGATCATGCGCTGCAGCTCGCGCGTCTCGGTCACGGGCCGGTCGTCGAAGCTCACGACGATGTCGCCGCTCTTGAGACCGGCGCGCGCCGCAGGCGTGCCCTCCATGACGTCGACGATCACGACGCCGAACCCCTCGCGAATGCCGTGCTTGGTCGCGAGCTCGTCCATCTCCTGCTCGGACAGATCGCGGATCCTCACGCCGAGCCACGACCAGGCGCGCGCTTCCGCGACACCGGCGGCGAGGAGCAGGACGAGGGCGACGACGGCCGCCGCGCGTCTCACGAGCGGCCGCCCTTGAGCTCGCGCACGAGCATCTCGATGGCGTCGGCGACGCGGGCCACGCGCGCGTCCACGTCGACCGTTTCCAGCAGCGTCTGGCGGAGCGCAGCATCCGGCAGCACGGCGGCGGCCACACGGTCGGCCACCGCGCCGGAGGGCTGGCCATCGGCGAGCGCGGTGTCGAGCAGGTCGGGCGGACGCCCGAGCGCGTCGAGCAGGGCGTGCGCGGCGGCGCGGATGCGCGCGAGCGCCGGCATGACGTCGCCCGCAGGGCCGACGTCGTCCAATCGCTTGACGCTGACGAGCCGATAGAGCGTGTCGGTCGGCAGCTCGTGCTCGATCCGCACGCGCGCGTCGCCACGGACGAGGACGTTGTAGCGCCCGTTCGCGAGGCGCTCCCACGACACGATCTCTCCGAGTCCGCCGACTGCGTGCACGGCCGGCCGGCCGGCGTACGTCGCTTCGTACCCGGGCTGCAGCTTCACCACACACAGGCGGCGATCCCGCGCGAGCGCATCCATCACCATCGCGCGATAGCGCGCCTCGAACACGTGCAGCGGCAGCAGCGTACGCGGGAAGAAGGTGACGTCGGGCAACGGGAAGATCGGCACGATCGCGGAGCCGGCGGCCGACGCCATGCCCGGCTCAGGAGATCGACGGCAGGGGTCGAAGCGATGCCGTCGCGCCGAGCCGCTCGATCACGCGCCGGGCGATCTCTTTGAAGGCCACGGCCTGGGGCGAGTCCGGACGGCGCACCGTGATGGGCGCGCCTTCGTCGCCGCCCTTGCGCGTCTCGGGGTCGAGCGGCAGCTGGCCGAGCAGCGGGATGCCGTATTCGTCGGCGACCTTCTTGCCGCCTCCCTCGCCGAAGATCGCGTAGCGCGTCCCGGTGTCGGGTGCGACGAAGTACGACATGTTCTCGACGATGCCGAGCATCGGGACGTTGAGGCGCTGGAACATCGCGATCGCCTTGCGCACGTCGAGCAGCGCCACCTCCTGCGGCGTGGTCACCATGACCACGCCGGCGAGCGGGATGACCTGCGAGAGCGACAGCTGCGCGTCGCCGGTGCCGGGCGGCATGTCGAAGACGAGGTAGTCGAGCGCCCCCCACATGACGTCGCGCAGCATCTGCTGGATGAACGAATGGATCATCGGGCCGCGCCAGACGATGGCCTCACGGTCGCCGACGAGCAGGCCGATCGACATCACCTTGAGGCCGTGGGCCTCCACCGGCAGAATCCGGTTGTCGAACATCCCGGGTCGCCCGCGCGTGCCCAGCATCAGCGGCAAGTCGGGTCCGTACACGTCCGCGTCAATGATGCCGACGCTCGCACCCGTGCCTTGCAGCGCCAGCGCGAGATTGACCGCGACGGTGGACTTGCCCACGCCGCCCTTGCCCGACGACACCGCGATCGTGTGCTTGACGTCCGGAATGAGATCAGCCGGCCGCTGTGGCGGCGCCGCCGTCTGCGGCGCGCCGTGGGCGTGGTCCTGAGCGCCGTGCTGATGCTGAGGCGCGGGGGCCCCGCCGCCCCCCATCTTCGCGTTGACCTTCGAGACGCCCGGCAGCCGTCCGACGAGCCGGCTGGCCATGCTATGAATCATGACCTTCGTCTGGGCCGGCTGCGCCGCGAAGGCGAGCGTGAAGCTCACATCACCGCCCTGGACCGCCAGATCGCGCACGAGCCCGAGCGCAACGATATCCTTCTGGCTGTCCGGATCCTTGATACCGCGGAGCGCGTCGAGAACGTCCTGCTCGCTCGCCATACGCACGAATGATACCCGACGCGTGAGGAGCGCGCGAATGGGTACGAGGTTTCCCAATCTAAGGCGTGTTTCATGTCTCGTCACGCGACGGCAACCGCGCAAGCCGTTGAAAATACGCCGCGCCCCGCGTGGAACGCGCCTTGCTCCAGAAGCAGGCGGCCGTCTCGTTGAGAGTCGAGCCAAAGCAGTACGTTCGATGCCCTCCCCCCGGCGAGGGCGGGCCTGCCAGGGCCCGTCCTCGCTTGATTTATGCCCACCCTTCCTGATACATAGGTCGAGTGGTTGCTCCGGACGAGTTTCGCCGTGTTCTCGGTCACTTCGCCACCGGAGTGACGATCGTCACGACGCGGGACACGGACGGCCGTCCCACCGGCCTCACCGTGAGCGCGTTCTGCTCGGTCTCGCTCGATCCCCCGCAGATCCTCGTCTGCGTCGATCACAAGTCGCAGAGCTATCCGGCGTTGCGCGACGGCGCGCGCTTCGCCGTCAACTTCCTGGGCGATGGGCACGAAGAAGTCTCGCGACGCTTCGCCACCACGCGTCTGGACAAGTTCGAAGGCGTAGCGCATCGCCTGAGCAAGCACGGCGTGCCGCTCCTCGAGGGCGCGCTCGCGCAACTGGAGTGCCGCACGGTCTCGCGGCACGTCGAGGGCGATCACACGATTCTCGTCGGGCTCGTCGAAGAGGCTCGCAATGACGCGGGCGAACCGCTGCTGTACTTCCGTGGCAAGTACCGCCGCCTGGGCGAAACCCCTTCAGGAGCGACATCGTGACGCCGATTCCGCTGTCCCGTCCCGCCGTCGACGACGAGATCAAGCAGGCCGTGCTGGCCGCGATGGATTCGCGCCAGTGGATCCTCGGGCCGCAGTGCAAGCAGTTCGAGGCCGAGCTGGCCCGGTACGTCGGCGTGCGCCACTGCGTGCTGACCAACTCCGCGACGGCCGGGCTGTGGCTGACGCTGCGTTCGCTCGGCGTGAAGGGCGGCGACGAGGTGCTCGTGCCTTCGCACACCGCGTTTCCGACGATCGAAGCCATCTGCTTTGCGGATGCGACGCCGGTGTTCGTGGACGTCGACGCGTTCTACACGATGGACGCCGCCGACGCGGCGGCCAAGGTGACGTCACGCACGGTCGGCGTGCTCCCCGTGCACCTGTATGGCCAGGCCGTCGACGTCCCGGCCGTGCGCGACCTCGCCAATCGCTTCGGGCTGTGGATGCTCGAGGACTGCGCGCAGGCGCATGGCGCCGGCTTCGATGGTCGCAAGCTCGGTGGCTTCGGGCGCGCCGCGGTCTTCTCGTTCTACCCCTCGAAGAACCTGACCGTCATGGGCGACGGCGGCGCCGTCGTCACGGCCGACGACGAGATCGCCGCGCACTGCCGCCGCCTGCGCGACCACGGCCGGTTGAACAAGGACGTGCACTCGGAGATCGGCTTCAACCTGCGCTTCAACGACATCCAGGCCGCCATCGGGCGGGTGCTGTTGCGCCGTCTCGATGCGATGAACGATCGGCGGCGCGAGCTCGCCGCGAGATACGCGAACAGACTCGCCGGCCTGCCGCTCGAGCTGCCGCGCGAGCGTCCGGGCGCGCGCCACGTCTATCATCTTTACGTCGTGTGCACGCCGCGGCGCGCTGAGCTGGCGGCGTTTCTGACCGAGCGTGGGATCCAGACGGGCGTGCACTACCCGGTGCCGAGCCATCGCCAGCCCGCCGTCGAGCGCTTCGCGCCCTTGCCGCTGCCCGTGACGGAGCGGCTCGTCGACGAGATTCTCACGCTGCCGATCTCCGCCGGTCATACCGACGCCGAGATCGACGCGGTCTCGACGGCGGTGAGGGCGTTCTTCGGAGCCTGATGCCCGAGAGCCCCCTGCGGATCCTGCAGCTCTACCCGAAGGGAGACTTCTTCACCGGCGCGGCGATGCAGCTACGCGACCTCGCGGCGGGCCTCGTCGCGCGCGGCCATCACGTGACCGTCGCCACGCCATCGAGCGACGTCTGGCCCGAACGCTGCCGCGCGATCGGCGTCGAGCACGTGACGCTGCCGATGGCGCGCCCGTGGGATCCTCGTGCGGCGTGGCAGCTGGCGCGCCTGATCCGCAGCCGGCGCATCCAGATCGCGCACGCGCACAAGGGTCGCGCGCGAACGCTCGCGCTGATCGCGGGGCTCATGGGCGGGCGCACCGCGCTCGTGCTCAACCGCGGCGTGAGCTTTCCGGTGACCGGCCTGCGGCGCGTGGGATATACGACGCGCCGCGTGCACGCGGTCGTCGCCGTGTGCGAGTCCATCAAGCGCGGGCTCGTCGCCGGCGGGGTGCCGGCGGCGAAGATCGAGGTCGTCTACTCGGGCACGGATCTCGAGCGCTTCCACCCCGGCGTCGACGGCGCCCCGATCCGGCGCGAGCTCGGCCTCGACCGCGAGGACGTGCTCGTCACGCAGATCGGCGTGCGCTCCTGGCGCGGCTGGAAGGAGCTGATGGCTGCCATGCGAACGGTCGCCGCCCGACGGTCGCGGGCGCGCCTGCTGTTCGTGGGCGCGCCGCCGCCGCGGGTCGTCGAGATCGCCGACCACGCGCGCGCGGCCGGCCTCGGTGACCGCGTGATGGCGCTCGGACATCGCGACGACGTGCCGGCGATCTTGTGCGCCTCCGACCTCGTCGTCGACGCGTCGTGGGCCGGGCTGGGGATCACTGGCAGCATCCGCGAGGCGCTCGCGTGTGAGCGGCCGGTCGTGGCCACCGCCGTCGAGGGCATGCCGGAGCTGGTGCGTGACGGCGAGACCGGACTGCTCGTCCCTCCCCGCGACCCGACCGCGCTGGCGTCCGGCATCCTCGCGCTCCTGGACGATCCGACGGCAGCGCTCACGATGGCGCGCGCCGGGCGCAAGCGCGTCGAGGCACACTTTTCGCTGCGGGCCAAGGTCGACGCCCTCGAGGCCCTCTATCGCCGCCTCGCCGACGGCGGACGCGCGGCATGATCACGGGCGCCCTCGGCACCTATCGCCGGCTCTTCGTCTACCTCAAGGCCTACGTGCCCGTGCTGGCCCTGGGTGGCGTGCTCGCGATCGTGGTCGCGGCGATGGAGGGCGCCATCGCGTGGCTCGTCAAGCCGGCGATGGACGACATCTTCTTCAAGCGCGACGTCACTATGCTGCGCGTGATCCCGTTCCTGCTCTTCGGCGCCTATCTGTTCAAAGGAGTGGCGCGCTACGGCCAGTCGTACCTCATGGCGGCGGTCGGCGAGCGCGTCATCGCGACCCTGCGCCGCGCCCTCTACCTGCATCTGCAGGCGATGCCGCTATCGTTCTTTGCCGACAGGCATTCCGCCGACCTGATGTCGCGCGTGATCACCGACGTCAATCGGCTCGCACGCGTGTCGTCCACGGTGATGGTGATGGCCGTCCGCCAGGTCGCCATGGTGATCGCGCTCGTCGCCGTGATGTTCGTGCGGGAGTGGCGGCTGGCCGTCATCGCACTGGTCGTGTTTCCGTTCGTGGGCGTGGCGGTGCGCGCCATCAGTCGGCGACTCTATCGCATCAACAAGCGCTCGCAGGAGAAGATCGCCGAGCTCAACGTTCTGCTGCACGAAGCGCTGGCGGGCACGAAGATCGTCAAGGCGTTCGGTCGCGAGGCGCACGAGGCCCAGCGCTTCGACCGCGTGAACCAGCGTCTGCTCGCGCTGGCGCTCAAGGACCACCGCACCGACGAGATCACCGACCCGCTGATGGAGGTGCTTGCCGCGCTCGGCATCATGGGGGCGATCTGGTACGGCGGCCATCAGGTCATCTCCGGCGCCATGACGCCGGGCGACTTCTTTTCGTTCACGGCGGCGGTGGCGCTTCTCTATGGCCCCGTGCGTCAGATCTCGCGAATCATGAACACGATCCAACAATCGACCGGCGCCGTCGAGCGTGTGTTCGAGGTGCTGGACACGCCGCCGGCGATCGCCGACCGGCCGGGCGCGCGCACCCTGCCCGCCTTCACGCAGAGCCTCAGGCTCGAGGGCGTATCGTTCCGATATCCCGGGGCTACCGAGTCTGCGCTTCGAGACATTGAGCTCGAAGTCCGTCGGGGCGAGGTGGTGGCGTTCGTCGGCATGAGCGGCGCCGGCAAATCGACGCTCCTGGACCTGCTCCCGCGCTTCCACGACGTCACCGCCGGACGCATCACCGTGGACGGCCACGACGTGCGGGACCTCACCCAGGCCTCGCTGCGCGCGCACATCGGCCTGGTGACGCAGGATACGTTCCTGTTCAGCGACTCGGTCTACTACAACATCGCCTACGGCCGTCCGGATGCGTCATTCGCCGACGTCGCGCGCGCCGCACGGCAGGCACACACCGAGGAGTTCATCCTCGCGTGCCCGCAGGGCTACGACACGCTCGTCGGCGAGCGCGGGGTGCGACTCTCGGGCGGCCAGCGCCAGCGGCTGGCCATCGCCCGCGCCTTCCTCAAGGATCCGCCGATCCTGATCCTGGACGAGGCCACGTCCGATCTGGACGCGGAGAGCGAGTTCATGGTCCAGCAGGCGCTGGCCGACCTCATGCGCGGCCGGACGGTCCTCGTCATCGCACACCGCCTGGCCACCGTGCGCAATGCCGACCGCATCGTCGTCGTGCATGAAGGCCGGATCGTGGAGGTTGGCCGCCACGATCAGCTGCTCGCCAGCGACGGCGTCTACCGTCGCCTCTACGCGCTGCAAACCGAAGCCACGCGTGCCTAGGACAGGCCACCCGCGGTTCGAGCCTTCCGCCGACCCGTCGCTACAAACAAATCCGGCTCGCACCTAGAACAGGCCACCCGCGGTTCGAGCCGTGCGACGACCCGTCGCTACAAACAAATCCGGCGCGCACCTAGAACAGGCCACCCACGGTTCGAGCCTTCCGCCGACCCGTCGCTACAAATAAACCCACGCGCACCTAGAACAGGCCACCCACGGTTCGAGCCGTGCGACGACCCGTCGCTACAAATAAACCCACGCGGCGGACATGACGTCAGCCTCTCCCCGGAGGTTTTCCGACGCGGGGGCGTGTGCAGAACTTCCAATGGCACGCTGGCGGGGGGTTGGGCGTCAGCGGAATCTGGCCGCTGAGTTGCTCCTCTCCCGGCCGAAATATGCGCGCGCGCCGCCTGCTTCGCCGTCGAACCGTCCACGCGATCGCCGCCGTGCTCGTCACGCTCGGCGCTCTCGTGCTCTCCGACCTCGTCTCGGTCACCATGCCGGCGCCGGCGAGCGACCGGCCCGTGCATCACGGCCGCCGCGGCTTCCGCAACGTCGACCCCGACTACGCCTACTCCCTCGCCAGCCGAATCGCCCACGTGGTAGGCCGGCCACCGGCGCGTCCGCGCGGTCGACCGCTGGAGGTCGTCGCCAACGACGCTCGGGCGCTCAGCGGTCCGTTATCCGCGCCGATGATCACGTGGATCGGCCACTCGACCTTCCTCGTCCAGCTCGACGGCATCAACCTGCTGACTGATCCCATCTGGTCGGAGCGCACGAGCCCGGTGCCGTTCGCCGGGCCGCGTCGCCTCGTGCGGCCGGGGCTCCGATTCGAGGACCTGCCGCCGGTGCACGCCGTCCTGATCTCGCACGATCACTATGACCACCTCGACCTCGCCACCGTCACCCGGCTGGTGCGGGCGCATCGGCCCACCTTCTTCGTCCCGCTCGGGCTTCGTGCATGGTTCGAGTCGCACGGCATCCGCGGCGTCGTCGAGCTGGACTGGTGGCAGTCGGCCACCATCGGCCCCCTCACGGTGACGGCCGTTCCCGCCCAGCATTCGTCCGGGCGCTCCTTGCTGCTCGAAGATCAGAACGAGCGACTGTGGGCCTCGTGGGTCGTCGCCGGGCCCGATCGGCGCCTGTTTTTCGCGGGCGACACCGGCTACCACGCGGGCCTGGCCGACATCGGACGGCGCCTGGGGCCGTTCGACCTGGCGGCGCTCCCGATCGGCGGCTATAGCGATTTCCGGTATCACCATCCGAACCATCTGAGCCCCGAGGAGACTGTGCAGGCGTTCGAGGATCTCAAGGCCTCCCTGCTGGTGCCGATGCACTGGGGCACGTTCGAGCTAAACCGCGAGCCGTTTCGCGAGCCGCCCGATCGGCTGATGGCCGAGGCGCTCCGCCACGGCCTCGAGGAGCACGTTGCGCAGTTGAGTCCCGGACAGACCATCCACTGGTAATCTGTCGGCATGCTCGCCGCCTGGGGCCGCGTGGTCCACCGGTTGCGATGGTGGCTGGTGGTCTTGTCACTCGTGCCCCTCTCGCTCTGGCTCGGCGTGCCTGCCGGCGAGCGTCTCGACGAGTCCGTGGTGCCGCCCGACATGGAAGCCGTGCGCGCGGTGCGGCTGCTCGACGCCGAGCTGGCACCGCGGCCGCCGTTCTTCGGATTGATCTTCAGCAGCGACACGCTGCGCGCGAGCGATCCGCGCTTCGTGGACGCCGTGCGCCGGGCGCTGGCCCCGCTACGCACCGACCCTCGCGTCACGCGAATCCGCACGCCCTGGGACGGGGCGGTGCCCGATGAGCGGGCGCTGTCCTCCAACGGCCACCGCGCGGCCGTGACCATCGAGGTCGAAGGCCGCGCGCCC
>Ga0207646_10004102_pt1 | contig 16046 bp, 15 predicted proteins | sample KBSK5502metaG_FD_184343 | JGI IMG/M metagenome (GOLD analysis project Ga0207646, IMG submission 184343) | Corn, switchgrass and miscanthus rhizosphere microbial communities from Kellogg Biological Station, Michigan, USA - KBS K5-50-2 metaG... | ecosystem: Host-associated > Plants > Roots >... | reverse complement strand
GCGCGCTCGCCGGCAAGGAGGTGACCAGCTCCAACGCGGTGGTCAACTTCAGTTCGGACGCCGGGCTGCTAGCGGAAGCGGCGGACGAACTATGCGGTCTGATCGTCGGCCACTACCCGGCGGCGGCTGGCGAGATCAGATAGCGGGCCGTTTCCATGGAGAAAGAGGAAAGCAGCACCCGCGCTGAGCCCACCGCGGCCGAGGATGTCGTAGCACGGCTGGACCAGCAGCAATCAACCCTGAGAGATTTCCTGCGCTCGATCGAGGACGACGGCCGGCTGATGGACGCCAGCCTGGAGGATGCGCACGAAATCGCGGTGAGCCTCGGCCAGGCCGTCAGGCAGAGCGTGTTCGGTCCGCGCGGTCCCCTGAACCTCCTCTCATACCAGGACACCTTTGAGTCCGTCCGCGCCGATGAAAGCGATATCTACGAGGTGTATGCCGACGACCTGGAACGGCACAGGAAACGGCAGCGCATGGACCTCGGGCTGGCCGAGTCGGATTCCGACAAGTTCATCGTCGTGAAACGGCGCCGCGGGTACATATCCACGCTCACGACATTGCAGGCGCAGGTCTCGCACCTCCTCGAACTCCTGAGGGAGCCGCACGCCTCCTGAGCAGGTCCGCTGAGCGTTATGCGAAACCGGCTGCGAGTGCAGGCCTTCTGGGCCTCCGCGAGCAGTCGGTGCAGGTCGTACGGGCAGCAACCGCAGCGGGTTTTCGCATGACGCGAACTTTGCATAAGACACACTGTCAGCAAACGGTTCCAGCGCCTATGCTGGCGTCGGTGAGCCGGCCTGCGGCCGCGTTTGCGACGGATCTGGTGGAGGGGCCTTATGGATTTCCGGCAGTTGCTCTCGGACCCTGCTGTGCGGACCGAGTTCTTCGACCGCATCGATGAGATCGCCGCGAATACAGGCGTGGAAGGCGGGCTCGAGGCGCTCGAGGGCGGAATAAGCTACGCCGAGGTAAGGGACGCCGCAGAAAGCATGTCCGAAGGGCGCTGGGACTCCTCCGATCCCGGCCTTGAGGCAATAATCCTGCAGTTTCTCAGGCCCGTCTACCTGGTCCAGCGGGGCACGTTTTCGGCGTCCAGTGACCAGGCGTCCAGCAGCCTGGAAATCGCCGGTCGCCTGGAAAACGCGCGGTCCAAGCTCGATCCGGTGATTGCCAGCACCGGGCGTATCGACCTGCGTAACCACCGGCTGGACTGGGTGGGCACCGGATGGATGGTCGCGCCGCGAGTCGTCGTCACCAATCGCCACGTCGCCGAGGAATTCGGCCGGGCCGCCGGTGACGGGTTCGCCTTCAAGCGCAACTTCATCGGCCGGCGGGTGGCCGCGTACCTTGACTGGTGGCAGGAATACCGTCAATCCGAGGAATCGCGCTTCCGGGTGGAAGAGATCATCTGGATCGAACCCGACGAATCGGTCGACGTGGCATTGCTGCACATTTCCGGCACCGGCGAGGACGGTGAGGAGGCGCCGCCGCCCGTCACCCTGATGACCGGCGAAGAGATCGCGCAGCTCAATGTCGGGGCCTGGATCGCGGTCATCGGTTACCCGGCCTATGACAGCCGCAACGACGCCGGCGATCAGCAGCGCATCTTCGATGGCATCTACAACGTCAAGCGCCTGGCGCCCGGGCAGGTGACCGCGTTTGCCGGGAACGAGCTGCTGCAACACGACGCCACCACCCTCGGAGGCAACTCCGGGTCCGTCGTGGTCGACCTGGCCAGCGGGAAGGCGCTTGCGCTGCACTTCGGCGGGGAAGAGGGCGAGCACAACTTCGCCGTCCTGACTTCGCGCGTGGCCAGCATCGCGAACGCCCGGGTCAGCGGCGGGTGACCGCGATGAGCATCGGCCAGGCGTAGCCGCTCCGCTCAGCCGGTGGCAGTCTTACCGGAGGCCTCGTCGTCTACCTCCCGCGAAGCGGGCGACTTAGGGTCGGCCAGTATCTCCTGCGAAGCAGGCGCCTGCCGGTCGGCAAGCTCAGAGAACACCGGCAGCAGCTTGATATATGTGCTGACAGCGCCGAGAAGCTTATCGGCAAGATCTGCTCTTTGTTCGCGCAGAAGTACCTGATCAAGGGCGCCAGGGGTGCGGGTGAGCTGATCTGATATCGTCATCAGCTTCCAGAGCTCCTTATGAAAAGCGAGCACCGCCTTTTTCGTAGTATTGAGATTGTCCAGGTCCTCGCCACCGAGATTTTCCGAGGCTATAAATATATCGTCTAGTCCAACGTACAGTGCTTTGCACTGGGCGAGTACTGGATCCAGCTTACCAGCGGGGATTTCCTTGTCGAGCAGGAGTCCGCGCAGGCTGATGGCGCCGTCTTTGAGTTCCTGCGCCGTTTTACGGCAATCAGCCCACGCCGACGCCTCCATCGCGTCTCACTAAGGAACCAGCGGCCAGCTTCGGGCGAGTTCGGACAGCGCGATGATCGCCGATTCCACTTCCAGGGCGCCGGCCATGGCGACCGGAACATCACGCAGCGCTTGCTTCTCATCGGAGTTACTGCGCGGAAGGACCGCAGATATTCTGTCGAGGCCATCTTTCGCCCGTCTGAGCTCTGCGCTCCAGGACATGCGCCAGGTCATCTGGAGGCGCCGGTCGAGATGCCAGGCGGGAAGCGAATCAATTCCGGCGCGCACCTCGCGGACTTGGCCCCGGACGCCAATAGTCAAGCTGATAAGGTCCAGCAACCCGGTGGCCGCTTGCCCGCGGCCGACCGACTTGCGGAGCCTGCTCGCCTGAGAGCTCATCTCGCCGAGTTTCGTCAGTTCGCGGGCGTGTGACTGATTGAGAAGGTCCCGGTCCAGGATTTCTGCGAGGTCGAGGTAGCCGAGTCTGGCCAGCGCATCGCGCAACTGGTGAAGCTTGCGGCTGGAACGAAGCCTCTCCCACATTTCGGCCGGGCTGGCAGCGGAGTCGGACATCTTCAGTTCACGTGCGACGACCGGCCAGCGAGCGCCGATCCTGCGGCAGATCTCGTCCTTCGCGGCGACGGAGTACTGGCCGATGTACGTTACATCATTTACTGTCGCGGAGCTAAAGAGATGGGCGTGAGGTCCGCCCATCAGATCTTCCATTATTGCCGCGACAGGTACTCCCTGCTTGGCTCGCTTGGCAGAGTACTGATGGATGGCGACAAGTCGGCCGTCACTACTCACGATCGGTCCTCCAGAAGATCCATAAAACGTAACGCAGTCGTATCGAATACGTGTTCCTGTCGAGTTCGGTCTGGGCGGATTTGTGATCTGCGATACCTGGACGAAGCCGCCGAGCGGGCACTGGGCGAGCAGGAAGTTCTGCCGGACTTCGAATCCGTATGCATCCGGAAAGAGTATGTATGCCTGCGGCATATTCTTGTCTGCAGGCTCCGGGGCCGGAGTGGACAGGCGCAAAAGTGCATAGTCAAGGTACGTGGCCGGCGTATCCCAGTCTTCTCGCACACTTCCCGACATCTCCGAACCGGTCGGCGGACTGCCGCAAACAACTTCGGATACTGGAATGGGCGTTCCGGCTTCAGCTGGGCTATGTCCAGGTTGGTGGGTGAAATCAAACACGGCGACGATCGATGCGGGCGCGGCTGACCGCCAGTTCCTGGCGCCGATGACGTGGGCTGCCGTGAGGACCAGGTCCGCATCCACCAAGACGCCGGTGCCGACCGCTACGCCCTTGATCCTGATCAGCGCGGTTCGCAGTCCCAGCTCGTCAATGGTCCACCGGTAGGTGTTGAGCGGGATCAAACCTGCTTGGAAAGGCGTGCTGGCCTGCGGGCCTCCGGCGGGCCGGGATCCGGGCTGCGCGCCGGACGCCGCCTCCAGCCCGGGCGCGGTCAGGCTCGTCATGGCACGGCCAAGGGCCTCGCCCAGGAGCCAGGCAATGGCGGGATACGCGTCGGCTTCGGACGGGTCAGACACCACGTTCGCCATCAGGTCGAGGACGCAATACGCCTGAGCGGCTCGATTCAGGACCCAGATCCAGGCGTCGCGCATGGAAGCAGGCGCTTCCGGCACCTGATTCAGGTCGAACCCGGCCTGGTCGGCGATGGCCGCCACCGCGGCGCACGGGGGATAAGCGGCGGAAAGGATATCCAGCAGCTGGCCGGGATCGCCCTTTGTCCAGTCGGTCTCCGGGTTCTCCCACCACGATGGCGTCGGCTGAGCACTCACGGCAGCCAATTCCTGCGGAGCGTTGCGGCGTTGCGGCACAAGGACGCTGGCGCCAAATACGCCAGCTTGGTGAATCGCCTTATCGTCGCCTCAACGGCCGGCTCGGAAAGCAGCTGCCAGAAGTCCATATGACTCCCTTCGTAATGACGCGATCTTACGCAGGCATAGCCGGCAAGTCACCCCCTCGCGGGAGGCCGCCAGGGAATTCGGCGATGGTCTTTTCAGCCGATACGGCTGGGGAGGTGGCGGCTCAGCCGCTCGCGGGGCGGAAGCGCAGGGCGGACCAGGTGTCGTCGATGGACACCTGGCGGACGGGCTGCACGCCCCGGTCGGCCAGGGCCGCGGCCAGCCGGTCGCGGTTCAGGTCCGTCCCGGGCTTGCCGTGTACCGCTTCATAACTCGATGCAGGTCTCTGAGCTGCTATTTGGCAGGTTCGGCGGGCTGGGGCATGATCGCGGTTCGTGTCTGCGCGTCTGCTGTATCTGATCATGGTCCGGGCGTTCGGCTGGCTGGTTGTGGGTGCCGAAAACTATGCCACCAGGCGATATTCATGGATCACGCCTCCGGCGCGGTCGCGCCGCCGGAGGCGGAAAGAGTCCAGGTTGGTAACGCCGTCGGGCAGCGGGCGGAGCGGCGCGGCCTGGTTCAAGGTGCGGTGCGGTCGGTGCGTGTTGTAGAAGTCCTCGTACTCGCGCAGGACGGTCATCAGGTGGCGCTGGTTCCAGATCAAGGTCCGGCCCAGCAGTTCGCGCCGACAGCTGCCGATCCAGCGTTCCATGATCGAGTTCATTCGGGGAGCCTGAATAGCGGAGCGGACGACCCTGGCGCCAGCGGCGTGGAAGACGGCGTCGAATGCGGCGGTGAAGCTGGCGTCCCGGTCATGCAGGACGAACTTCACGCTCATCCCGCCTGATGCGGGCGTTCCCGGTCCGGTGCCGTCTGACCAGTGCGTGAGAACGGTGAGAGATCAGAGCCGACCAGCCGGGACCTATCGCTTTGCCCTGGAACTGCCCCATGACCGCCCGTACCTTAGGCGATGGCTCGCGTCCGGTCCGGGCAGGCTCCGGCCTGGTTTACATCGCTCCGGCCGCCGGGAAGACTGGTGCTTAGCCCCAGAGCCGCGACATGCGGGAGGGCTCGTCCAGACCCCGCGCATCCCGCCTTTCGTTTGATGGAAAGGCGTGCCATGAGATCCTCGAGCGCGCCGGACCCGGACAGGTCCGGCGGCCATCCTGATCAGGACGCCGGCGATCCGGTCTGGCGTCCGCGCGTTCCGGGCGCGGATGGCGCGCCCTGGCCGGACCGGGCCGCGATCCCGATCGGCCCGGCCCGCAGCAGGCACTGGCCGCGGTCGCGGCGGCTGGGCGTCCGCCGCGAGTATGATCATCAGCCGGACGCCCCCGCCGCCAGCTGGGTGGCCCCGTGCGCCTTCGCCGCGGTCCGCGACATCACCGGCAGGCTGCTGCTGGTGCGCCGCTGTGACACCGGCGACTGGGAATTGCCCGGCGGGCACGTAGATCCCGGCGAGAGCGCCTCCGATGCGGCGGTCCGGGAGACCGCCGAGGAGTCCGGCATCACCGTTGAGGTCACCGGCCTGGTCGGCATCTACACCGACCCCGGCCACGTCATCGCCGACCCGCGTGCCGGGCTGGTGCGCCAGCCGTTCGCGGTGTGCTTCCACGCCCGCCCGCTGTACGGCAGCCCGGGCGGTGACCAGGTGGAGACCAGCGACGCCCGGTGGTTCACCCCCGGCGACATCCCCGCCCTGCCGATCCGCCCGGCCATGCGCCTGCGGATCAGCCACGCGCTCACCCCCGGCCGCCCCTGCCACATCGGCTGACACCGGCCATCCCCGCGCCCGGCCGCACCGCCCGCCGCGCGGCCCCTCTTCCCGCCGGAAGGAGCGGCAAAGCATACGGCTCGCGGAGGCTATGCCGCTCGAATAATCGATTGAGCGTGTGAGTGCCGGAAACGGTGGCACCCATGCCACCTGGACAAATTTGTGGATTGGGACGCCAGACCCCTGCCTCGCCCCGCGCCTCTGTCCGTGGCCATGAAAAAGTCCCCATTGGTGGCCAGGTCTGGGTCCCCTTTTTTGGCCGGTTAAAAGTCCCCGCTCCTCGCGTGTCGTGTCCAGGGAGAGCGGCCCTGCGCGGTGACGGTGTCGGTGTCAGCCAGATACCGGTCACCGCACAGGGGGCTTGTGTTGAAGAACGCGAGGGAACGGATGGACATTCTGGCCGCCTACCGGGAGGTGGGCAGCTACCGGGGTGCCGCGCAGATCTGCGGCACGACGCACAAGACGGTCAAGCGGATCGTGGAGCGGCACAATGCTGGCGGCGCGGTGCCGCCGCGCAAGGACCGCGGCCACAACTACGATGAGGTCCGCGCGCTGGTCGCCGGCCGGGTCGCCGGGTCTTCCGGGCGGATCTCGGCCAAGCGGCTGCTGCCGGCCGCGCGGGCGGTGGGGTATACGGGGTCGGCGCGGAACTTCCGCCGGCTGGTCGCGCAGGTGAAGGCGGCGTGGCGGGCCGGGCATCACCGCGGGCGCCGCCCGGCGGTGTGGACGCCGGGTGACACGCTGGCCATCGACTGGGGCTCCGAGGGCCGTCTGCACGTGTTCTGCGCGGTGCTGGCCTGGTCGCGGTTCCGGTTCGTGCGGTTCGCCGCCGATGAGAAGGCGGCCACCACGCTGGCGCTGCTGGCCGAGTGCTTCGAGACCCTCGGCGGGGTGCCCAAGACGGTGCTGGCCGACCGGATGGGCTGCCTGAAAGCCGGCGTAGTCGCCAACGTCGTGGTGCCGACGGCGGAGTATGTGCGGTTCGCCGCGCACTACGGGTTCCGCCCCGATTTCTGCGAGGCAGCCGGCCCGGAATCGAAAGGAATCGTGGAGCACCTGGTCGGCTATGCCAAGCGGGACCTGATCGTGCCGGCCGAGCCGGACGTGACGGAGCTGGCAGCGGCGAACACCGCGGCCGCGGCCTGGTGTGAGGAGGTCAACGCCGCGGTGCACTCAGAGATCTGCGCGGTCCCGGCCGGGCGGCTGGATGCCGAGCGGGCCCTGCTGGGGCCGCTGCCGTCGCTGCGGCCCGAGCTCGGCCCCCGCCCGGCGAGCCGCAAGGCCGGCAAGCTGTCCTGCGTGCGGTTCGGATCGGCCCGCTACTCAGTGCCCAGCCGGCTCATCGGTGCCACCGTGCTGATCACCGTGCACCAGACCACGATCCGGATCCTCGAGCCGTTCACCGGCGAGATCGCCGCCGGGCACCGGCTCGTCGCGCCCGGTGAGGTCAGCATCGCTGATGAGCACTACGGGTCGGCGCGGCCGGGCAAGCCACGGCGCGCGCCGCGCGCCCGGACCGCCGCCGAGAAGCAGTTCCTGGCCCTGGGCGAGCCGGCCGCCGCGTTCTTGGCCGGCGCCGCCGCGGCCGGGGTGTCCAGCCTGGCCAGGGAGATCGGCGAGATCCTCACTCTGCAGGCCGCGCACGGCGACGCTGCCCTGGCCGCCGCGCTGGAACGGGCGGTGGAGTTCCGCCGATGGCGCGCTGATGACGTCCGCTCGATCCTGGCAGCAGCCGGGGCCGCACCCACGCCCCGCGCTGCCGGGCAGGCGCTGGTGCTCACCCTGCCGTCGGTGCCGGTCCGGCCGCTGAGCGACTACAAATTCAGCGCAGACGCCGACGGCGGTGAGCCATGAGCACCGCGCCGCCGCCGCTGGCCGCCGACCTGAATGCCGGGCTGCGGAGGCTCAAGCTCGCCGCGATCCGCCGGCTGGCGCCCGAATTGCTGGTCACCGCCCGCACCCAGCGGTGGGACCCCGAGGAGTTCCTTCGCACCCTGATCGAGGCCGAGATCACCGCCCGGGATGAGTCCAACGCCCGCACCCGGATGCGGCAGGCCGCGTTCCCGGTCACCAAGACCCTGGACGAGTTCGACCTGGCCGCCTCCTCCATCCCCCGGGCCACGTTCGACTACCTCGCCTCGCTGGAGTGGATCCGGGCGGCCGAGAACGCCTGCCTGATCGGCCCGGCCGGCACCGGCAAATCCCACATGCTGGTCGCGCTCGGCGTCGCCGCGGTCCAGGCCGGGCACAAGGTCCGCTACTTCACCGCCGCCGAGCTCGTCGAGACCCTCTACCGGGCCCTGGCCGACAACTCCGTCGGCCGGGTCATCGAGACCCTGCTCCGCAACGACCTGATCATCTGCGACGAGCTCGGCTTCGCCCCGCTCGACGACACCGGCGCCCAGCTGCTGTTCCGCTTCACCGCCGCCGCCTACGAACGCCGCTCGCTCGGCATCGGCTCGCACTGGCCATTCGAGTCCTGGGGCCGGTTCCTGCCCGAGCACACCACCGCCGTCAGCATGCTCGACAACCGGAGTAAGCACGGGTTCTCCCGGCCCCGCCGACGACGAATGACCGCATGTCAGCAGGTCAGCGCTTGCTGAGCCGCCCAGCCGGAAGCCTATAGGAATCGGCCAGTGTCGCCAGGATTCCCGGAGATATTCGTGTAATCTTCCGTTTCGTGGCTGATTCCAGGAGTCGCCTGTTGTCTGTGGTGCAGCGGCCCGTTGCCGGCGGCGAGCAGCACGTTCTGCGACTCGTGGCCGGTGAGCAGGACCTGGCCGACGTGGTCACGCTGCAGCGGCGCAAGGCTGCCGAGATCAGTGAAGGCGACGAGGAGAGCTTCTTCCTGGACACCGTCGCCGAGTACCAGTGGGCCCGCGATGCCGCCGGACTGGCTCCGGCCACGCTGGACGGGCTGACCAAGCCGATCATCGAGGTCTGCCAGCATTACGGCCTGGCCCCGTGGCGGCTCACTCCGCGCCAGGTCGACAAGTACTTCGCCGGGGCCGGCAAGCGCGCGAGCGCCACGGTGCGGCGGAAAATGAACCAGATCGACGGCTACTTCGCCTTCCTGGAGCAGCGGTATGCAGGCGAGATCGCCCGCCGTTACGGGGTGGCCGTGGAATCGCCCGTCGACCTGTTCAACCGGCCCCGCCACCGCGGCGACTTCGGCCTGCGGGTCCCGCCTTCACAGCGGGCCGTCCGCGAGTTCTTCACCCGCTGGCGCGAGGCACTCGAGCCGGCCCGCAAGCCCGCGGTCGCCCGCCGCGACTACGTGATGGGCAAGCTCACCTATATCTCCGGAGTCCGTGCCGCTGAGCTGTGCGGGGTGAAGATCGGTGACCTGCACTGGGAATCCGGGCAATGGGGCCGGTTCCTGGTCAACGGCAAGGGCGCCCGCGGGTCAGGACCGCGGCCGCGGGAGGCCTACATGTTCGACGAGGGCCGGGCACTGCTGTGGTGGTGGATCGAAGACGTCCGTGGCGGGTTCTGCGACGATCCCAGCGACCCGAACGCGCCGCTGTTCCCCTCCGAGCGCATCCCGCAGGCCGTCTCGGCGCTGAACGTTCCGGCACCGGGGATCGCGGTCACGCCATCGACGTTCCGGCGGGCACTCCAGGTCGCCGGGGAACGGTTCCTGACTGGCCCGGTCCAGCACCTGCACCCCCACCTGCTCCGCCACGCTGCGGCGACCCACAACTATGAGCGGGGAATGTCGCTTTGGGAAGTGCAGAAGCTACTCGGTCATGACCGTCCGACAACCACGGTCTCGTACCTGGCCACCGCGCATGCCGACCCGGAGAAAGCCGGCCTCGTGGCCGCCGGCCGGGCGGTGCAGCGCCTGACGATGGACAAGGGGAACCTGCGGTGAAGTGGAACCTGCGCTGGGCAGCGGCCAGGCGCGACATCTGGCGGCCCAGCGACCTGCTGAAGGCCTTCGAGGATGTCGGGTTCACCCCGTCCCTGTCCAAGGTCGCGGCTCTGTGGGGCAGCAAGCCGATCTCGGTACGGCTGGACGACCTGGACAAGATGTGCGCCGCGCTGGGCTGCACCGTCGCCGACCTGCTCGAGGCCGAGCCCGTCGCCGATGCCAGCGGCGCGGAACAAGAGCAGCGGGCGGCCGGAGCAGGCGGCCAGCCCGGCGGTCCTGCCCGCCCAGCGCCACGGCACGGCGGCTCCCGCCGGTCGCTGCCGCCGAACTGACCCGTGCCGTCACCGAGGAACTGGCCGGTCGGGCAGTGCCCGGTCTGCCTCGGCTGGGGTCAGATGAGGCAGAGCACCTCCTGCGGTGCCTGCGCCAAGTGGCGACGGGCCTTCCCCGGCCAGCTCGCCTGCCTTCGCTGCGACCGTGTGAGCCACGTCAGCCGCGACGGGCTATGCCGTCCCTGCCTGCTGATCATCCGTTCCCAGGATCCCGGATGGGTACTCAGGGCACTGCCGGGAAGACCGCTCCGGCTCGGGTTCCTTCTCACCGGAGTGCGCCTGCCGAGGGCATCGTCGCTGCTGCTTCCCGCCAACCGCAAGGACAAGCTCCTCCAGCAGGCCCCCGGCGATATCGCCGCCGCCAGGCAGGCGAGACGGCAGGCGCCTGCCCGGCAGCGGCCGGCGCAACCGCTCTCGCCGCACCTGGTTGACCCCGCGCAGACCGTCCTGTTCGACGCCCGCCGGGACTGGAGCTGCCTGACCGCCGGCACCCTGGACCAGCTGCCCAGTCTCACCCCTGCCGCTGGGGCCATGGTCGAGGAGCTCGACCGGCAGGCCCGGCTCCGCGGCTGGAACAAGGCCTCGCGCAACAACGGAACCAAGACCCTGCGGATACTGCTGGCCTGGATAGGAGCCAGCGCCCCCATCCCGGAGGCCGACATCAGGGCGCTCAGCAGCCGCCCCGGCACCACCATCCGGCGGGTCCTGCAGTTCCTCGATGAACGCGGCATGGTCATCCCCGACCCCGCCCGCCAGGGCACTGCCGTCCAGCGCACCATCCAGCACCGCATCCAGGCTCTCCCCGAGGGCATCGGCGGCGAGCTCCTCCAATGGGTGAAGGTGGTGCGCGGCGAAGGCCGCCGCGCACACCGGGAACTGCCGTTCGCGACAATCCGCAGCTACCTCAACTGCCTCTACCCGGTACTGGCCGCCTGGAGCCAGCACATCACCAGCCTTCGCGAGATCACCCGCGACCACGTCCAGGCAGCGCTCGACGAACGGCCCGGCGTCACGGCACGCAACCTGCTGCCCGCCTTGCGCAGCCTGTTCCGGGCGCTCAGGCAAGAGCGGATCATCTTCCGGGATCCGACCCGCGGACTCACCCTGCCGGCGATGCGGCGCCTGCCCGTCCCGATCCCCACCGACCTGCTCCGCGGCCTGATCGACCGGGCCGGCACCCCGATAGCCAAGCTGACCGTCGCGCTGATCGCCATTCACGGACTCGGCAAGAAAGAGACAACCCTCCTGCTACTCGATGACCTCGACCTGTCCCGCGGCCACCTCCTCGTCCGGCGCGCTGCCGGACGGCACACCGTCTACCTCGATGAGCTTTCCCGCACGCTCGTGACCAGCTGGCTCCGCGAACGACATCGCCACTGGCCCCTCACCGGCAACCCCCACCTGCTGATCACCCAGCAGACCGCCGCTGCCGACGCCGGCCCGCCGATCGCCCTCACCGTCATGGACGCCACCTTCGCCAAGCTCGGCCTCAGCCCCTCCAAACTGCGGCAGGACCGGATCCTGGACGAGGCCAGGCACACCGCCGACCCCGTCCACCTCATGCGCGTCTTCGGCCTCTCCGCCAAACCCGCCATGAACTACGTCCAGGCGGCCCATCCCGAACGCCGCTCGAAGTAAGCACGAACCCGACCCGCTCCAGAACCCAGACCCGCGATCACGTTCAGGTTCCGCGCCGCCGACCGCCGGGAATCAGCGAACCTGCGCGCTTTCGGCTCCTGCACCACTGCCACGTCATCATCACCGACGGAGACTCATACCGGATGAAACAAGCCCGAGCACGAGGAGGCAGCACCAGGAAAACCAGCTAAACAACCCGAGGAGCGGGGACTTTTAACTGGCCACCAGTGGCGACCTCAACTTGGCCGTTGACAGCCTCTCGCCGGGGACCTGCGTGGCTGCGCTACCGCAGGTACACCACAGGTCCAGCAGGCGCGGCGGCGTGTCAGCTCCTTCTTGCCCTCCGCTTCCAGGTACATTTCGGGCACTACCAGCAGGGATCACGAATTGTGCCCAGCATTCTGGCCACCTCCTGCCTCCGTCGCCGTCCACTTCCGGCTCAGTGGTCTAGACCTATATCGTTTGATGCTTGCTCCGTGCTTGCTCGGATGCGCCGGTACGGGCCGGCAGGGGCCGACACTCACGTCACTTTGCCTCGCGGGGTTGCGGTACAGGTCCGCACGTCATAGCATTCCTGTGACTCAAGTTTTCTAAAATATGCATCTGAGCAGCGGACTCTTAACCGCGGGTTCGGGGTTCGAGTCCCTGGCGGCGCACGTGGAGGTCTTCACGTTTCAGTGAGGGCTATTTTCACGTTTGGGTCTGACATTCTGGCCTGCTGGTAGCTCCGTGATCCGGTGCCTGGTGTTCGGTCCTGCGGCGGGGCCGGATGCCCTGGTTTCCGGGTGCCGGGGCATGCTTTCGCCTGGTTGTGGCGGCTGTCGTTGCGGTGGTGACGGGCGCGGGGCTCGTGGTGGCGGTCAGGGCGGCCCGGCGGCGAGGCCGGCGAGGGGCTTGCGGCGCCGTTTGCGGGTTTTCGGGGGCAGCCCGGCGGCCGTGCGGCGCCGGGTTTCTTCCTGCCGGGCGTTCCAGGCGGTGAGGATGCGCTGGTTGCGGGCGACCAGCAAGGTGGCGGTGAACAGCATGAGGGGTGCCAGGCCCATGAGGCGGCACCAGCCGCGGGCGATGGTGTTGGCGGCGGGGTCCTTGGCGGTGGCGAAGCCGCGTTCGGCGCCGCTGCGCCGGGCGTAGGAGCGGCGCCAGGCGGCCGACGGGTAGTCGTGTTTCTGCGCGGTTTTGGCCAGCACGCCTGGCGGGACGGTGATGGTCTGCTGGGTGCAGCAGGCCTGCGGGTGCTCCGGCGGGGTGAGGATCTCGGGGCGGTCCCGGTCCAGGCTCATCGACGCCGGCTGCAGCGGGCAGCGGATCTTGCCCATGGCCGCCGGGCACTGCACGCGGTGGTAGCCGTCGTGGTCGTCGCTGGTGAGGCGGCCGAGCTTGTAGCGGCCGGCCTCGGCGGTCTTCGCGTCGTGCGCCGCGGCCTGGTCCGGGGTGGCGGCGCGGGTGAGCGGCGCGAGTTCGAGCAGCGTGCGTGGTGTCTGGGGGCAGTAGAGGCTGCCGTTGGCGATGACGGCGCCGTGGTGGGTGCCCCTGGGGCCGCGGTCGTGGGGGTGCAGGTCCTGGACGAGGGCAGCGCCGGCGGCGCGCAGCGGGGATGCCCAGTGCGGCGGGATGCGGTGGGAGTAGCCGGAGTCGGCCAGGATGTCGCCGAGCGGGATGCCGTGTTCCGGCATGGCCGTCAGCACCGGGGTGAAGGCGGGGACGGGGTCGTGGCGGCAGGACGAGACGGTCATGCGGCGGGCGAGCTCGGGGACGGGCGGGCCCTGCTCGCCGGGCACCATGATCGCGGCCGACAGGTAGTAGCCGAAGAACAGCTCGTCCTCGTCGTGCAGCAGGTTGTTCCTGCGGTGGCCCCAGGAGGCCTCGGGGTCGGCGCAGTCGCTGGTGCCGTGCGGCGGGGGCCGGGAGAAGGACTCCAGGTCCGTCCAGTCCACCGCCAGTGACGTGCTGGCGTCCGTGAATTCTTCCGGGACCGATGACTCGAGCAGGTCATCGCAGATGTCCTGCAGCGGGCCGGAGGGCAGCCCGTCCGGTTCGTCCTTGCCGAGGACGTCCGCGATAAGGCCGAAGGTGTACTCGGTCTGCCGGTAGGTGAGCCGGTGCGGCCCGTCCTTCCAGTCCGCGAGGACGCCGAGCCGCCGCTGCTCGTCTTCTGGCAGGCTGACCAGCGCCTGGTGGACGCGGGTCAGGTGCGCGGGCCTGTGATCAGCCTGGGCCAGGCACATGCCGGCCAGCAGGGTGCGGACGCTCAGCTGCCGGGCGCGCACCCCGGCGGGCAGCATCGCCTCGATCCGGGCCGCGGCGCCGGAGGCGCCGATGGCCTCCTCGAACGCCGCGAGCGGGGTCATCGCCGGGCGCCCCCGAGCAGCCGCACCGCCTGCTCCTCGCCGGCCGGCTCCAGCCCGGCGACGAGATCGCCCAGGCGCTGGGAGCAGCTGATCCCGGCGGCGTGCATGAACGTGGCCAGCCCGAGCTGACCGGCGCAGTCAGCCAGCCAGGCGGCGCGTAGCCGGCTGGTGTCCAGCCGGGGCAGCCCGGTGCCGCCGTCCAGCGCGGTGATCAGCGGGCTGGTGATGTTCCGGCGGCCCGGATCGGCGCCGCCGCAGATCAGCCCGGTCCCGGCGAACCGCGCCGCGGCCAGCAGCCGGGCGTGGTAGCGGGAAAGGACCGGCACCGTCCGCGCCCGGGCGCCGCGCACGGTCACGATCACGCCGCCGGAGCGGCACGCCACGTCGGTGCCGCGCGCGTCGCGCAGGTCGCCGCGGATCAGCCCGGCGCCGGCGCCCAGGCAGACCAGCCCGGCCGCCCGCATCCGCCGCTCCGCCGTGGGCTGCGCGTCCGCCAGCGCGAGGAACCCGCTGATCTCCGTGGCACTGTACGGCTCCTTGGCCCGCTCCCGGGGCAGCGGCACGTCAGCCGGGTGGAGCTGCGGCACCACCCGGCGGCCGATGAACCGCAGGTTCGTGCGCAGCGTGCGGCGCGCCGCGCCGGACAGGCCCGGCGCGCACCGGGTGAACCGCTCGGCGGTCGACGGGTGCAGCAGCACCTCCGGCACCGCCTCCAGGCCCAGCGGTATCGCGTAGTCGGCGAGCTTCCCGGCGGCCCACAGCAGGTTCTTGGCCCGCTCCCGGCCCTCCGGGGCGGTCCTGGTGATCACGTCCCGGGCGAACACGGCCGCCTCCGGCGACACCGACGACGGCCGCCACCGCGCGATGTAAGCAGCCACGGGCTCTGCCGGCTTCATGACGCCTCCCAGGCGGGAACTCTCCACAGGAATATACTGTGGAAAGACGCCAGGCCCGCGGATCTGAGACGGTGTGTCGCATGGAACCAAGCCCGGACCAGCAGGCAGCCCGCGACCGGATCGCCGCCGAGCTCGCCGCCGCGGGCTTCGCCCTGCCCGGCACGTTGACCGTCCGCTCCTACGCCTGCGGCAAGCAGGCCTGCCGCTGCCACGGCGACCCGCCCCGCCTCCACGGCCCCTACGCCGAATGGACCCGCAAGATCGGCGGCAAGACCGTCACCAGGCGGCTCACCCCCCGCCAGCTCGCCGACTACCAGCCCCTGTTCGACAACGCGAAGAAAATCCGCGCCCTGCTCGGCGAGCTCCAGGACCTCACCCTGCAGATCATCGAGACGGACGGCCGCCAGGACCCGCAACCCGCCGAACCGGAGACATGACCTCCGGAAAACGTGGGCTGAGCCCGCTTAACCTGTGGCCATCCCTGCACCCAGGCCCCGTTTGCCCAGGTCAGGCCCAAACGTGAAGACCTCACCAGGAGGTCTTCACGTTTCAGTGAGGACCATTTTCACGTTTGAGTCTGACATTCGGCGCGTGTCCTGGGGTGGCTGCGGCTGTTGCCGTGCTTGTTGCGTTTCGTGTTCGCCTGGTGGTTTTCTGTGCGCTGGATGGTTTCCTGGCATGCTGCCGCCTTGACGTTGAACGTGAACCCGGCCGGGGTGCGTTCGGCTCAGGCCCTGGCAGTCTGCTCGGCGGGCAGCGCGTAGTAGACGGAGTCCACCTCGACCAGCGGGAACCGGCTCGCGTAGTACCAAAGCCGCCGCTCCGGCGTGGTCGCCTCCGCCGGGTACCAGCCGGCCTCGATCAGCGTCGGGTCGGTCCACGACGTCGTGCCCACCCGGACGTCCCCATCTTCCCAGCTTAAGCTGGATGTTCGTGGAGCC
>Ga0207646_10004101_pt1 | contig 16046 bp, 14 predicted proteins | sample KBSK5502metaG_FD_184343 | JGI IMG/M metagenome (GOLD analysis project Ga0207646, IMG submission 184343) | Corn, switchgrass and miscanthus rhizosphere microbial communities from Kellogg Biological Station, Michigan, USA - KBS K5-50-2 metaG... | ecosystem: Host-associated > Plants > Roots >... | reverse complement strand
CCTGGACCCTGATGAAGAGGTGCAGGCCGCTGTGCGCCTGGTCTTTGATCTCTTTGAGCAATACGCTTCAGCACTCGCCGTCGTCAAACATTTCACCCAGCATCACCTGCGCTTTCCGGATCGGCTTTGGAAGCGGACGCGCAAAGGAGAACTGGTCTGGGAACCACTGCACAGTGGGCGTGTCCTTTCTCTGTTGCACAATCCTTTTTACGCAGGAGCCTACGTCTATGGACGAACCAAAACGCGCAGACATGCCTTTCCTGGTGAGGAGCCTCGCATCAAAGGACATACCCGGCAGGTGAAACGCGAGGAGTGGCCCATTGTGCTGCTGGATGCTCACCCTGGCTACATCACCTGGGACCAATTTCGGTACCATCAACAGGTTCTCGATGACAATCGGACATGGCGACCAGAGGAACGGCGTGGAGTCGCCCGCGAAGGATCGGCCCTGTTGCAAGGGATCGTGCTGTGTGGCGTCTGCGGCAGACGCATGCATGTGCGCTATCTCTCCAATGGCACCATTGCCAGCTATGAATGCAGGCAGGCTCATGCGCAACTGGCAGAGAAGACCTGCCAAACGATGCGCGGCGACGGCATTGATCAGGCGGTCGCAACATGCTTCCTGGAAGCCATTCAACCCGCCCACCTGGCCGTTTCTCTCTCCACGCTTGATCAGCTGGAAGCTCGTGCCAAGCAGCTTGATCGGCAATGGCAGCTCCGGCTCGAACGAGCGCAATATGAGGCCGACCTGGCGCGCCGTCGCTACACAGCAGTCGATCCAGACAATCGGCTGGTAGCTCGCAGTCTGGAACGCGACTGGAATGAGAAGCTGACCGAGGTGGAACAGTTGCAGAGAGAATATGCGGTTCTGCCCAAGCCTACGGCCTTGCTCATTACCCCCCAGGACCGACAACGCATCCTAGCACTTGCTCAAAATGTTCCTGTGGTGTGGCATGCACCTACAACGAGCCAAGCGGAGCGCAAACAATTGCTGCGCTATCTCATCAAGGATGTAACCCTGAGCAAACGGGAGCAGGTGATTGAGGTGCGTATCCGCTGGCAAACGGAAGCGCTCACGGCACTGACTGTTACTCGGCCTAAGCCCGTGGCTGACGTACGCCGTACTGATCCTCTGGTCGTTGCTCGGGTTCGTGAACTGGCCCCTACGCACACCGCAACGCACATTGCCGAGCAGCTCAATCATGAGGGATTACGTGCAGGGTTGGGAGGCAGTTTCACGGCGAGCAAGATCGACTGGATTCGTGCTGCCTACGACATTGCGCTCGACTGTCCCGAAGGACCGGGGTTCTGTCCCAGCGGACAACGAGGAGATGGGCGCTCTTCTGCGCTGGCTGCGGCAGAACTGCTGCATGTGAACGTCTCGACCATTGCTGACTGGTGCAACTCAGGGCGGTTAGAGAGTGTACGTGCAGGCACCTATGGGCCTCGGTGGATTACGCTCACACCGGAGATCATCGCAGAGCTCCGCAAGCCGGTTCAGCGTCATTGGAAACGACGAGGTGCTCGTCAACGCACGTAAAATATGCTACAGTAGAACCAGTGTGGATCGGCTCAGCCGATCCACACTGCAAGACAATCCCGAAAGCTTCCCGTAAGGAGGGCAGTATGAACGAACCATCGGGAGGCCAAGAGGACGTTTCTTCCCATTTTTCTTGAGAATATAGGTTCTCCTGGCTGGCGTCCAGCGATACCGTTCATGTCGTAGATCGTCGATGATCTGATGAATTTTCTTCATCGACATGGCATCCACGGTTTCTGGGGTGGAGCCTGGCGTCATTGCTCCTTCATTGGAGTAAATGCGTGCGTAGGCTCTGATGTACAAATCTGGAGTGAAGAGTTGTCGATAGAGGTCTCGTATCGGCACCCCTCGTTTGCCTCGGTCGTCAAGCATACCAAGAACAGTTGTGGATAGTCGCATCTCTCATGCTCCTCTCTGTGTGGTGGTATGAACAGTTTCTGTGCCCCTTCCCCGTGTACGTAGCTTTCCTACGCGCTGAGTACTACGGGCACTCCGTTCCCTTGAGTCTCTCGACTGGTCGGGAATCCCACGTTCCGTCAACCTGATACGTGCGAGCACACGGTAGGTCATCTTTTCATCACCTTCAAGCGTCTCGTTGACGCTCGCCTCTTTCTGCGGAAGGTACCGCTGACCCAGTCGCATTCAGCAATACAGAAGAGCACCGATGTCAGACGTTGTATCGGCGGGGCGCCCATTAGCCCGTCTGGCGATTGGACTTCAAGCAATCCAGCTTTAAACGTGGTGTGCGAATCTTGCAACAACTCTGCATTAACGTCTTCACGCAGTCTGTCGCTTTCCATGCATGCTGTGTTTCCTTTCGCCTTTCGGTTCCAGGTAAGCATGGTGATTCAAGAACCTCCTTCCGAGTTCTTCCCGGCTGCACCGGGGATATCAGGCCGCGTACCGCGGCGCACGGCTCGATGGGCAATATGGCACCGGGGCCGTCCTCTCCGACCTGACAGGCTTCGCTTTCGTGACGCGAGGCAAAGAGTACAGCGCCCTTGATCATCCGCTCGTTCAGGCACGTCTGCACCTGCCTCCTGATCAGTTCCAACCGCGTCCAGCAAGCCAGACCGTGCGCAGCCTCTACGACTGCCCACTGGTGCCGGTGGGAGCGGAGGGGCAGCGGTGCCGGGTGGTAGTAGCGACCCATCCTGCCGGCAAGAAGAAGAGTCCGGTTGGCGTCACGCGGCAGAACGTCGTCTCTGAACTTTTCTTCACGAATCTGCCGCAGCAGGGCTTCACCGCCTGCGATGTGGTCGAGCTGTATCTGCATCGCGGAGCCTTTGAGCCTCAGCTTTCAGACGAGGACGCCGAGCAAGACCCGGACCGCTGGTGCTCTCACTCCGCCTGGGGGCAGGAGTGCTGGCAGGTGATCGCGCAATGGGTCTGGAACCTGCGCCTGGAACTGGGGCATCAACTGGAGCCGACCCCCCTGCGCATCACCGAGTTTGCTCCGGCGCTCCCCCCAGCTTCGCCTCGGGCTATACTCCTCCTCAAGTAGGCTTGCCCTGGAAAGTTGGTCGCTTCTCGGGCCAGGATTTTGTGCTCCAACCGGATGGGACACTGCGCTGTCCCGCTGACCAGAAGTTGCTGCCGCATGAACACCGCCGAGAAGCTGATGGCAGCCTGCGCGTGGTCTATGGGGCCAGCATTCGCAGTTGTCGTCCCTGTCCACTACGCGAGCAGTGTCAATGGCATGGCGCAACCACCGCAAAGCCGCGCCAGGTGAGCGTGCTGTTGCACCCGCTCCAGGTGGGAGCTGCCCCGCTGCTCTGGCGCGATTGGAGCCGCAGAGCACATCGGCGTGCCTGCATGCAACTCGTGCGCCACCAACGCCTGGAGATGAGCCTGTCGCCTCCCGCCGCCGCTTCGCCATCCATCGCGGAGATCATCCTCTCCCGTGCGCAACGCGCGCACTCGCGTCTCGCCTGGGAAGAGCGGCTGACTCGCAATGCCCGTCCTTCCACCGCCGCTCACGTCATGAGCAAGCTCTTCGGCGTCCCGGCAGCCTTTGCCACCTCGCTCGGGCTGGCGACAGCGTAAGCTCGTCTTGACAACGGTGAGTTCCCTCTTCCCGGATAGGCTTGCTTCTCCAGGTGGAGCTCCATGCCCTTTTCTCCTGACCGGTCCCACCTCTTCCTCTCTTCTGCCTGTTTTGCTCTCCCTCCCGATGGGGTGGCCATCTCTGACGGACTCCCCGTCCGGCTCTGCAGGATTTTCTCCTCCGGATCAACGCTTAGTTCTTCAACAAGCTCGTTGCGCATCGCGTGGGTATAAAAGCCATGAGAGTAAACGGGTCCATGGAAGAGGAGCACAACCGCGCAGCTAAAGGGCAGCTGATCGCGCTGCGGATGCGCTACTGCTGCCAATCCAGTTCAAAGGCCGTCTTGAGAAAGCGGGTGCCATTACGCACCGGCCAGGCTTTGCAATAGATCTCCAGATCAGCGGGCCGCTCGCGCACCAGCGTGCTACTGAGGTAAGCTCGATCAATATGCAGTTCGGCCAACTGCGCTGCTGCGCCAGCAGGTCCGCCTGGATCGCTGCTGTCACGCTGGCTTCTGGCACATTGGCCGACGTGATGCCGGCAGCTCGCACCAACCCACTGTCCAAATCGTGCAAGATGTGCCGTTTGTAACCATCCACCCGCACACTCCGGCTCTTGCGCCCGTGGTGCATCTGAGCATCTTCGATGCTGATGCGCCGATCTTTGGCCACCTCCTGGCGTAAGGTAGCGGTGCCGATCTGGCTCACTTCCACATCCTGGGCTTTCACCTCCGCCGCCACCTCTGCCAGCCCCCAACCCTGCTGGTCCGCAATCACGCGCTATCCGCCTGGCGTAAGACGTGTCCCAAGAGGTTATACGTATCCTCGACCCGACCCGCTCCCCATAACGGACTACTATCCAGCGCCGCCCGCAATGGGCTTACCCCGAATGCTCCCGCTTGCCGAGCCACTTCAATCGTCCGCTCAATCAGCCGCCGGTCCATATGTTCGCCTGGATGAGTCCCTGGCGAAAGGCGATCAGCGTGCCGAGGCTTCAGGGCGCCTCTTCCGTGTCCAGGCTGTCTAACACCAACTGGAAGCTTCGATCCATCACGCTCGCCTCGATCACTTCATCGTCGGAAGCTCCGGTGTAGGCTTGCAAGATCGTCGCCATCGCCAGCAGCGCCGGGGCTACCGGCGGCTGTCCGCGCGGACTGTCTGGATATAGAGCAGCCAATTCCTCCTGCAAAGCGGCATCGAAGACTTCGTTTCGATGCTCTCGCAGAAAGATGAGCAGCTTTGCTCGCCGTATCCGTTTGCCAATCATTTGTTCGCTGGCTGATAACTCGATGGGGGGTCCATTGGACTGGCCACATGATTTGGTCTCTCTCTTTCTCTGGGGTTTTCTTTAGCAGACCATGCTTTTGCCTCCCTGTCAATCCGTTCCCTGATTACTTGACCGGTGCTTACTACTTTGTTAGTTTCTGTGATACAATGGGGGCAGGAAATCCACTCATGTCCCCAAAGCTCCCCCTGAGACACTGCCAGAACTGGCAGCCTTTTTAGAGCCGTTTACTCCCCTGTTCCGGCGGCACACCAGTCGGGACAGCATGGAGCGCTACGTGACCGGGCTGCTCACTGATTTGCCCCACAAGACCGCGGACACCATCGCGGCGACGGTGGCTGGCACCTCGACCGAGCGCTTGCAACATCTGCTCACCGATGCTAGCTGGGATGCGACCGCCCTGGACGAGGCACGCGTCAAACGCCTGCTGGCTCTGCACCCGCCCAGCAGCGGAGTGCTAGTGTTCGATGATACCGGGCTGCCCAAGAAAGGCCTCGATCCCCGCACGCAGGTCAGCATGGGTGGCACGGTGCGCTTACGTATCGAGAACGAGCGGATGCACCTCTTTGACACGGACACGGGGAAGGCGATCTTCTACTAGGGGCCGCAGCCGCTGTAAAGAGCGATAGCAGTAGGTCTTCACCGTGGATAGGGGCATATCGAGCGCCTGCGCGATTTCCGTGAACCTGAGGTCCCCGAAAAAGCGCAGATCGACGATCGCCTCCCACCCGTTCGGCAGTTTCCCGATCGCCTGTTGCAGGGCGGCGTGCAGATCAACTTGCTCGAGGATCTCCTCTGGCAAGGGGTGGGGGTCCTGGATGGTTTCCGTTAAGGCCTGCACATCGTCCTTCGAGAGCTCAGAGAAACGAAGAGCAGGTCGTGCGCGCCCCTTGCGCAGTTCGTCCAGGCAGCGACGGCGCGCGACCTGAAACAGCCACGGCTGGAGTGGCACGTCCCTCCGCAGGGTCGGCAGATAGAGAGAGAGCTGGAGCAAGACCTCCTGGAAGACATCGTTCGCCTGCTCGTGCTCTTTGAGGATCGTCTGAATTGAGTTCAGTAAGGAATGCTGATACCGGCTGACCAGTACTTCAAAGGCACGCTCATCACCAGTGACCGCCCGTTCTACCAGAACTCCATCTGCAGGCTCATTGCTTTGCCGGATGCGTTGTTTCCTCTGGTGGTTGGATGACATGCTCTTCCTCCTTTCGACCTTCAAATTTCAAGAAGGTGGTTCGGTTCCTCGTCTCATCCTCCCGCTGTGCTCACTCTTGCTCTGCTGTGAGCAATGCAACGGTGACTGGCACGAGTTACAGTGTAGAAGAACAGAAGCGAGAAGTCAGCGTACATCAGGTGATATCTCACTTCATCTTGCTTCACTTCCGAGGGGAACTATTCCAGTGGAGGGTGAGCTAGCCGCTTCTCGTTGACAGTAGGCAGGTTCTGATACCAGACCTCTGCCTGGCTCATCCGCATATAGCACCGAGACGACGGTCATGTTGCTCTGCAAAAGTGAAGCGAAATGATCCTTGCTCACCTGTCGTGCGTGTGCGCACTTCGCAAACCGCTCGCTGAGTGAACTGTTCAGGCATGTGTTTTCTCGCTGGTTGTCTTTCTTTCTTTGCTCTGAAAGCTCAGCACTCAAGCAGGAGTGCTGAGTAGCTCTCTCGTGTTCTTTTCGCTCAGCAGGTCGCCTGTCACCTGATGGAGCAGGGTGGCCAGCTCGGCTTCCTGTTCGGGCGACCAGCCGTCAAGCAAGGCGGCCAGGGTGTCATGCAGGGCGGTCGTCAAGCTCGTGAGCCTCTCCTGCCCGTCGGGCGTGAGTTGGAGCTGTCCCTCTCCCTGACCATCGGCCGGGGATGTCAGCGTGACCAGTCCTTTCTCTCGCAGGGTTGCAATGGAAGGCGTGAGCTTCTCGGCTGGCACCTGGAAGCGCTGCGCCAGGCTCTGCTGGGAAATAGGAGCCTGCTCCTGGAGACGGAACAGGAGCCAGGTGGAGCGCGGATCGAGATCAACGCCGGCGCGCGCTGCCAGCCGGCGGTAGAGTTGGTCCAGGCTGTCACGGCTGGTCAGCACGTGGAGCGCACGCTCGATCTCCTGCTGCGAGGAACGCGCGGTTGGCATGGCGAAGGTCTGGCCCACGTCGGTGGCCTGCGTGGTGGTGCGCAGTCGCGCCTCGGGCAGCAGCCAGGACAAGACGAAGGCCAGCGCCGCAATGGGCACTGCCACCAGGAAGACCGTCGAAAGCGAGAGGGCGTAGGCATGGATCACCTCCGCCTGCACTGCTGGCGGCAACAGCCGGAGCGATGCCACACCCTCAGCAGCGCTCAGCTTGACACCGGGTGGCAAGGTGGAAGCCAGGGAGGACAGGTGGCCAGCCAGTTGGTTGGAGAAGATGGCGCCAAAGACGGCCGTGCCGAAGGAGCCGCCAATGGAGCGGAAGAACGTCGCATCGGAGGTCGCCGCCCCCAGGTTGCGGTAATCCACGGCGTTCTGTACGGCAATTACCAGCACCTGAAACACCAGCCCCAATCCCAGTCCCAGTACCAGCATCGACAACGATTCAGTCAGCAGGCTCGTCTGCTCGTTCATGCGCGAGAGCAGGAACAGACCCACCGTCATGAGCGCCGTGCCGATAATCGGAAAGATTTTGTAGCGCCCCAGACGGCTGATGAGCTGACCACTGAGGATGGACGTGAGCAGCAGACCAAGCACCATGGGTAACAGGCGCAGACCTGAAACGGTGGGGGAGGCACCATTCACCACCTGCATAAAGAGCGGCAGATAGGTGGTGGCGCCAAAGAGCGCGAAGCCCACCGCAAAGCCAATGGCACAGGCGTAGATGAAGACGCGATTGCGGAAGAGCTCCAGCGGCATCACCGGCTCGGCGGCCCGTCGTTCTGCCAGCACAAAGCCGATGATGCAGACTACTCCGGCGATGGCGAGGAGGTACGTTGGGGCCGAGGCCCAGGGATAGACATTGCCTCCCAGGGTGGTGAGCATAACCAGGCTGGTGGCGGCGACGGCGAGCAGCACCGTGCCGAGGTAGTCAATCGTATGGTGACGCTGCTCGCTCGCGGCAGGCAAGGCCAGCGCAATCACGAGCAAGGCAGCCGCGCCAATGGGCAGATTGAGGTAGAAAATCCAGCGCCAGGAGAGGGTATCGACAAAAAAGCCTCCCAGCAGGGGTCCGCCCACGCTGGTCACGCCGAAGACGGCCCCGAAGAGGCCCTGATAGCGCCCCCGATCACGTGGAGGCACGACATCGGCAATGATGGCCTGCGCCAGCACCAACAGCCCGCCGGCACCCAGCCCTTGCACGGCGCGAAACACGATCAGTTCAACCATGTTCTGGCTGAGGCCGCACAGGGCCGAGCCGGCGAGGAAAAGCACAATCGAGGCCTGGAAGAGCGGCTTGCGCCCGTAGAGATCCCCGAGCTTGCCCCACAGCGGGGTCGAGACCGTGGAAGCCAGCAGGTAGCCGGTGATAACCCACGAGAGCTGGCTCAGCCCCCCCAGATCGCTCACAATCGTCGGTAACGCGGTGGAGACGATTGTCTGATCGAGCGACGAGATCAGCAACGCCAGCATCAGCCCGCCGAAGATAACCAGGACCCTGCGCTGGGCCTGTGCTGGTGTGGGTTCAGCCTGGGCCTGGTCTAGTGATAGAGCCATACTACGTGTCCCTCCTTTGACGAATGTGATGCTCTTGATGGTCCACACACTTCCTCGCTTTCAGGTCTCCCCACGGGTCCTGGCCAGGCTCGACGACGCGATCACCGAGGCGCGCGCCCGCATCACACCAGAGGATGCCCGCGGCTTCTTCAAGCCCTGCGGCTTCCCCTTGCCTGCTCAATGACTCCGCTCCCCGCTCTCTTGGACGTTGGCCTTCTGGTTCAGGAGGTGCAGGATGGCGTCGAGGGCGAGCAGATAGCCGTAGACGCCGAACCCCGTGATCACTCCCTCCGAGGCGTCGGAGAGAACGGACTCGATCCGTCGCTTGAGGATATGGCTGATGTGGATCTCGACGTTCGGCAGGCCGGCGCCCCTGACGCAGTCCGCGAGCGCGTAGCCCGCGTAGGTGAATCCGGCGGGGTTCATGACAAGGCCATCGAATCCCTCGTCCACGGCCCGATAGATCCGGTTGATCGCCTCCCCCTCGACGTTGGTGTAGAAGATGTCCAGTGCATAGCCCTTTTCCTCGGCATGCCGGTGCAGCATCGCGCTCAACTCGTCGACCGTAGTCGAACCGTAGACGGCCGGCTCGCGTTTGCCGAGATAGTTGGCGTTCGCGCCCTGCAGCAGCAAGATCTTGAACATGAGTGCCTCCTTTACGGACACCATCATCGCTCGCTCCAGGCGCCTCAGCGTAAGAGCTTGTCGAGCGTGATCGGCAGGTCTCGGACACGGATGCCGGTGGCGTGATAGACGGCGTTAGCAATGGCGGCGGCGGTGCCGACGATGCCGATCTCGCCAATGCCCTTCACGCCGATGGGGTTGACATGCGGGTCCTCCTCCTCGATCCAGGTCACGTCGATCTCCCCGACGTCGGCGTTGGTGGCGATGTGGTACTCCGCGAAGTCGTGGTTCACGTAATCGCCGAAGCGCGGGTCCAGCACACTCACCTCGTGCAGCGCCATCGACAGGCCCCACGTCATCCCGCCCAGCAACTGCGAGCGGGCCGTCTTCGGGTTGATGATGCGTCCGGCGGCAAAGACCCCCAGCAGGCGCGGGACACGCACCTCGCCGGTGTCCTCGTTGACACGCACCTCGGCAAACTGTGCGCCAAAGGAATGCATCGAGAACTGCTGCGCCTCAGGGTTCCCGTTGAAGGCGCCGTCCGCCTCTAGCCCCGCGGCGGGCACCACGCCCCCAAACTCGTCGCGCAGCCGTGTGCGCAGCTTCTGCGCGCCATCGACGATCGCCCACCCCCAGGAGGCGGTGCCCGTCGAGCCCCAGGCTGGGAACGCCTGCGGCAGAGCGCTGTCGCCGATGTCCAGTTGCACCTGCTCCACGGGCACCTCAAGCGCGTCGGCCGCGATCTGGGTCAGCACGGTCCAGGCGCCCTGGCCGATGTCTGTCGCCGCGATGCGGACGTGATACCGTCCCGCCGCGTCAACGGCAACGTGCGCGGTGGCAGGCAACTGCCCGGCCGGATAGGTCGAGGCGGCCACGCCGGTCCCGACGAGCCAGCGCCCCGCCCTGCGCGTCCGCGGCGTCGGGTCGCGCTGCGCCCAGCCAAAGCGCTCGGCCCCTTCGCGAAGGCAGGCGACCAGGCCGCGGCTGCTGAAGGGACGGCCGCTCTCGGGGTCGACTGCAGGCTCGTTGCGCAGGCGCAACTCGATGGGATCGAGCCCACAGGCGATCGCTAGCTCGTCCATCGCCGACTCGAGCGCGAACATGCCCGGACACTCACCTGGTGCACGCATCCATGTGTTCGCCGGCAGGTCGAGCCGCGCCAGCCGGTGAGTGGTGCGGCGGTTGGGCGCCGCGTACATCGTGCGTGCGGCGACGGCGGCTGGCGCGATCATCTCGTAGAGTGCGCTGGTCTGCTCAACCACATCATGGGCAATCGCCGTGAGCTGACCGTCGCCACCGGCGCCCAGACGGACGCGCTGGATGGTCGGCGAGCGGTACCCCACCGGTCCGGACATTTGCTGCCGCGTCTGCGCGAGCTTCGCCGGCCGTCCTGCAACGCGCGCTGCCATGACGGCGAGGATGGCATACGGATGGGTAAATCCCCTGGACCCAAACCCGCCACCGACGTAGGGCGCGATGACCCGTACGCGCTCGGGCGAGAGCCCAAACGCGGTGGCGATGTCATTCCGTCTGATGTCCACCCCCTGGCTCGTGTCGTAGACGGTCACGCTCTCGCCGTTGCCGTCGTCACTCCAGATCGCCAGGGTCGTGTGCGGCTCGAGTGGGTTATGGTGCTCGGTGGGCGTGGTGTAGGTGTGGTCGAGTGAGACCGGCGCGGCCGCCAGCGCTGCCTCGACATCACCCTGAGCGCTATCGGCCGCATAGAAGGGGGCAGCTTTTTGCGGCACATACGCTGGCTTGTAGAGATCGCTGCGGGAGACAGACAGCTCGACGTCGTGCGGCTGCTCCTCATAGCGCACGGCGACCAGACTCGCAGCCTGCTGCGCAATCTCCAGCGTCTCGGCGACGACGGCCGCGACGAACTGCCCGCGATAGGCGACGGCATCGGATTGGAAGACTGCCAGATCCTGGTCGTCCAGCGGAGCGATCCGCGGAGCGTTCTCGTGCGTGAGCACGGCGAGGACGCCCGGCAGCGCCCGCGCGGCACTCGCGTCGATCGAGCTGACCCGGCCCCTGGCGATCGTGCTCTGCACCGGAACGATGTAGGTCACGCCCGCGACCGGGTACTCGTAGGAGTACTTCGCCGCGCCGGTGACCTTCGGAATCCCGTCGAGACGATTGAGAGGCGCGCCGGTGGCGCGCATAGTATCTTGTATCGTCATGGTTGCACCTCCTCCTCTGTCAGGTCAAGCAGCGTGCGCACCAGGACGCTCCTGGCGAGCGGGACCTTGAAGGCGTTGCCGGGCAGGGGCTGCGCATCGGCCAACTCCGCCTCGGCAGCGCGCCCAAACATCTCCTCGGTGGCCGGGGCGCCGCGCAGCACTGCCTCCGCTTTCGTCGCCCGCCAGGGCCTGGGTGCCACGCCGCCGAGCGCAATGCGCACCTCGCGGACCACGCCACCCTCGACATTGAGGGCGGCGGCCAGCGAGACGAGCGCGAAGGCGTAGGATGCCCGGTCGCGCACCTTCCGATAGTGCGAGCGCGTAGCGCCCGCAAGCGGCGGCAGGTCGACGGCGGTGAGCAACTCACCGTGTTCGAGTACGGTGTCCCGCTGCGGCTCCTCGCCCGGCAGGCGATAGAAGTCGGTGAGCGGGATCGTCCGTGCTCCCTGCGGCCCCAGCACGCGCACCACCGCATCCAGGGCGACCAGCGCGACGGCCATGTCCGAGGGATGCGTGGCGATACATGCCTCCGATGCCCCCAGGATGGCGAGTTCGCGGTGATAGCCCTCCCGCGCGGGGCAGCCGCTGCCCGGCACTCGCTTGTTGCAGGGCTTGGAGATGTCCTGGAAATAGACGCAGCGCGTGCGCTGCAGCAGGTTCCCGCCGGTCGTAGCGAGATTGCGCAACTGGCCCGAAGCGCCGGCGAGCAGCGCCTGGGCGAGCAAGGGATAGCGGCTGCGAATCGTACGATCGGCGGCGAGGTCGCTGTTGCGTACCAGCGCCCCGATGCGGAGGCCTCCGTCGGGAAGCGGTTCAATGCGGTCGAAAGGCAGGTGGCTGATATCGACCAGCAGCTCGGGTTGGCGCACCCCGAGCTTGAGATGGTCGACGAGGTTCGTCCCTCCGGCGAGGAAGACCCCACCCGGCTCCTGGGCCAGGAGCGCGACAGCGCTCTCTGCGTCGCTCGCGCGTTCGTAGCGAAACGGATTCATGGCTGTGCCTCCTTGCCCACGTGCTGTATCTGCTGTGCTTCGTATGCCTGCCCGGCAACCTCTCTGATCGCCGGGACGATGTTGGCATAGGCGGCGCAGCGGCACAGATTGCCGCTCATGCGCTCGCGGATCTCCTCGTCGGTGAGGGTGATGTGCGAAGCCGTCAGATCGGCGCTCACCCAGCTTGGCCAGCCAGCCTCGGCCTCGCGCAGCATGCCGACCGCCGAGCAGAGCTGGCCCGGGGTACAGTAGCCGCACTGGAAGGCGTCATGGTCGATGAACGACTGCTGGAGAGGATGCAGGTGGTCGCCATCGGCTGCTAACCCTTCGACGGTGACGATCTGGGCGTCCTGGTGGGCGACGGCGAGGGCCAGGCAGCTATTGACGCGCCGACCGTCGAGCAAGACGGTGCAGGCGCCGCACTGCCCGTGGTCGCAGCCCTTCTTGGGGCCGGTGAGGCCGAGCCGCTCCCGCAGCGCATCCAGCAGCGTCGTGCGCGTATCGAGAACGAGCGGATGTGCTGCCCCGTTCACCCGCAGGGTGATCTCAAGGTCCATCGTAGACGTGTCTCCTTTGGTCGCGTTAGTTACAAGTTGTGTCGTAAACAAAGACTCGTTGCCAATAAGTGAGCACCAGTATAGAGCTATCTGCCTTCGAGCGCAAAGAGAATCTCCCCGACCGGCTGCACGGTCTCGGTGCGCGCCCAATCCCGCTGCAGGCCTATCAGTGTTTTTCTGGCGGAAAAGTATTGTGCACCATATAACTGAGGCTGAGCTTGCCAGTTTTCTTCTTCTCTGCGCTTAAAACCGGATTTCTCTCCTCATCAACAGGCTTTGTCAGCTATCGAGTATCTCATGAGGCTTCGGGTTCAATGCAACGAAATGAACCTCTTCAAGCAGGGTACAAGGGCCTCTAGAGTCGATTTATCAAAAGCTCCTACGTAGTTTATATGGTACATCATACTTTTCCGTCAGGAAAATACTGACAGGCCGGCTGGAGCATGCGCAGAGGAAACACCTAGCGGGCGCGCAGCTCCCCCCGGTCCCCCACCTCCTTGAGCGGGGCCGATGGGGACCATTTGCGCCGAAAGCGTTCCGATGCCCCGCGTCCTATCGGCTTCCCGTGGCCAAAGCAGGCCACCTCAAACTGCAGGGAAGCCAGTTTCGCAAGGCTCGAGCGCCCCTCTTCAAGATCCTCATAGCCAAGACTGAGGCCCAGGCCCATGACATTGCTGGCGGCATCGGCAGCGAAGAGCACCCCCCCATTCGGGGGCCAGAGAAAGGCGAGTTGCCCCGCGCAGTGCCCGGGGACGTGTATCGCCCGAACGCCACCGGCGGCGGGGAGTTCCTCCCCATCGAGCACCAGGCCCTCCACGTCGGTTCCCTCCAGGGGGGGCGCCGCGCGAATAAAAAGGCGGAACATCACGCCCGTTACCAGCCCGGGCGCGGGGAGCAACGGGCGTTGCGGCCTCCCCTCCTTGACAATCACAGCGTCGGCCGGGTGCATATAGGCAGGCGCCCCCGTCGCCCTTCTGATGGTGGCCAGACCGCCGGCATGGTCCGAGTGACAGTGTGTGACCAGCACGCGTTTGATCTCTTCGGGACGCCTGCCGAGGGACCTCACCGCCTCCAGAATTGTCTCGCCGTCGCCGGGAAATCCCGTGTCTATCAGCGTCAAGTCGTCCGCGACGAGCAGGAAGGCATTGACATACCCCAGGGATATTCTGTAGACGCCGGGTACGACCTGAGTAGCAGCCATACCTCCCTCCTTTCAAGGTTTCCTCACGTCCTGAGGAAGCGGTGCCTCAGCCCTGATCGAGGCTGCCTCCTGACGTTGGCGTGCCAGTTCGGCCTGGCAAGCCTGGTGGTTGAGTTGCGTGGCGACCAGCAGCATGGCGATCAGGACGAGCCCAATGGCCACGAGGAAGGAAAAATCATAGCCGGCCGCAAGCGAACCGGTCTGCGCGGTGCGGGCGGCGGCGAGCGTGGCCAGCAGAGCCAACCCAACCGCTGCGCCGATCTGCTGGCCGGTGGTCAGCAGGCCCCCGGCCAGGCCCTGCTCGCTGCGGTCGACGCCCGTCGTCGCACCAACGGAGGCTGCCGGCAGGGCCACGGAGAGGCCCAGAGCGGTCAGCAGCACGCCGGGCAACACGTTGACGAGGTAACTGCCCCCGGCTGTCACAAAGGAAAACACGAGCAGGCCCAGGCCCATCGAGGTCAGTCCGAGGAGCAACATGCGCTTGACGCCCAGGCGATCGAGCAGGCGCCGCGTGGCGAAGGTCGACATCAGGACGACGGTGGCGGTGGAGGGAAGTATGGCAAGGCCGGTGAGCACAGGGCTCACTCCAAGCACCCGCTGCAGATACAGAGAGGCGAAGTAGACGTAAGCGGCGATGACCGCCCCCATCAGCACCATCGCTCCCACCGATGCCCGGTGCGTCGGTGAATAAAAGTAGCTGAAGGGCACTATGGGAGCCGGGGTGGTACGCTCGACCAGCACGAACACCACCGCCAACACCACCGCGGCTCCCAGTGCCAGCACCGTCCCCAATGAGCCAAAGCCCTGCTGTTGTCCATTGCTGAGCCCATAGATCAGCGCGGCCGCCGAGGCCGTCACCAGCGCCGCACCCGGCACGTCGAGGCGCTGGCTGCCGGTGCGCGTGTCATCGGGGAGCACGCGCGGGATGAGCAGCAGCAGCACCGCGATGATGGGCAAGTTGACCAGGAAGATCGCCCGCCAGCCCAGGAATTGGGTGAGCACTCCCCCGGCAATCACCCCGGTGGACGCGCCTGCGGAGGTGCTGGCCTGCCACAGACTGAGCGCCCGGTTGCGCGCCGCTCCTTCAGGGTTGCTCGTCGTCAGCAGCGACAGCGCCGACGGGGAGACCAACGCCCCTCCGGCCCCCTGCACCAGGCGCGAGAGGATCAGCAGGAGCGGGGAGAGCGCCAGGCCACAGGTCAGCGAGGCCAGCCCAAAGAGCAAAAGCCCCAGCATAAGTAAACGTCGTCGCCCCAGCAGGTCACCGGCACGCCCACCCAGCAGCAGCAAGGCCCCAAACGTGAGGGCATAGCCCGTCACCACCCACTGCAAGTCGGCGGGGGCGAAGCCCAATTCGCGCTGGATGGTGGGAAGTGCCACATTGACGATGCTGAAGTCTACCTGCAGCACGAACTGCGCTGCGCATATCAAGCCCAGTGAGCTGATCACCGGACGACGGGCCATGGATTGGGCTTCCGTCTTCATCGGTTCTGTCCTCTTTTCCAGTTTCAAGCGATCGAGAGGACGACCTTGCCGCGCACGCGTCCCTGTTCCACCAGGCGAGAGGGCAAGGGCGGCCTGCTCGAGGGGAGAGAGGTGGTCGAGGACCACCTTGAGTTGTCCGGCATCGACCAAGCGCGCAATGCGCCCCAGCAGTTCAGCTTCAGGCGCTCGACAGTTCCACAAAGAGCCCAAAAAGCGGCGCCGCTTGACAGCGAGACGGCCTCGTCGCGCGGGCATCAGCGCGACGAGGCCGGATTGAGTTGCTGGATAAAATCCAACCGGTCATAGTAGTACCGCTCCTCGGCGATCTTTCCCCCAGCAGTCACGCGAAAGAACCCCGCCATCCCGAACTCCACATGTCGACCGGTTGGTGGGATGGGGTCGCGCCCGGGGAGCTTCGCCGGGCCCGTTGAGGTTCCACTCCCAACCAGTTCTGTGGCGAC
>Ga0207646_10004100_pt1 | contig 16048 bp, 17 predicted proteins | sample KBSK5502metaG_FD_184343 | JGI IMG/M metagenome (GOLD analysis project Ga0207646, IMG submission 184343) | Corn, switchgrass and miscanthus rhizosphere microbial communities from Kellogg Biological Station, Michigan, USA - KBS K5-50-2 metaG... | ecosystem: Host-associated > Plants > Roots >... | reverse complement strand
CCCGCGTGCTCCTCTTCGGGACGCGCGACCCGAACATCTGGTTCGACATCTCGGGCTCGATCGATGGGAAGATCGCCGCGCTCAGGGCGCACAAGAGCCAGGTCGGAGGGCGGAAGGGCTTCGCGGAGCGGATGAGGTGGTGGGCAAAGAACACCGGTTCGACCTGGAACCTCGACGCCGCGGAGGCATTCCGCTACATCGAGCTCGCCTGAGCCGGTCACGGTGAAGGAAGAGCCCTTCATCGGCGGCAACCTAAGCGATGCGACGCGCGTCGGCGACACGGTGAGGCGACGCGCCGGCCGATGGACTCCCGCGGTTCACGCGCTCCTTCGATTCCTCGAGAACGCCGGATTCCGAGCGCCCCGCGTCCGCGGCATCGACGAAAAGGGCCGCGAAATACTCGAGTACGTCGACGGCGATGCGCATCCGGGCTGGCCCGATCCAGTCCCGGACTGGGTCATGAACGACTCGAACCTCGCCGCCGGGGCGCGGCTCCTTCGTGGCTACCACGATCTCGTCGCGAGGTTTCAGCCTCCGGCTGGAGCGCGATGGAGACTGGTCGCGCCGACGGCGCCCGAGATCATCTGCCATAACGACTGGGCGCCGTGGAACGCGCTCTTTCGCGAGCGTCGCCTTGCCGTGATGCTCGACTGGGACATGGCCGGTCCGGGGACTCGCCTCTGGGACGTCGCGAATAGCGCGTACTGCTGGGTCCCGCTGTTCTCGGCCTCGGGGGAGTTCGCGATCGACGAGCGCGCGACGCGACTCCGTCGCTTCTGCGACGCATACGGCCTGTCCGAGCGCTCGTCACTCCTCGATGTGATGAGGCAGAGAACGCTCTTCGTCGGCAAGTTCATCGCCGAGCAAGCGCGTCTCGGAGACAAAGGCGCCTCCAAGCTCGCGGACTGGGACGTCCCGGCGCGGATGTTGCGCGACGCCGCGTATCTGGACGAGCACCGGGCGGTGCTCCAGCGGGCCCTCGACTAGTGCTTGAAGTGACGCCGTCCGGTGAACAGCATGGCCTCGGCTCCGGCGATCATCTGCCACAACGACTGGGCTCCCTGGAACGCCCTCTTCGCGAGCGTCGTATCGCCGTGATGCTCGACTGGGACATGGCCGGCCCGGGGACTCGACTCTGGGACGTGGCGAACAGCGCGTGCTCGTGGGTCCCGCTCCTATCAAGCAGGGGGTGAGTTCGCGATCGAAGAGCGGGCGAGGCGCCTCCGCCTGTTCTGTGACGCGTATGGTTTGACGGATCGCGCGTCGCTTCTGGATGTACTCAAGGAGCGAACGCTTTTCGTTGGCGAGTTCATCGGAGAGCGGGCGCGCCTCGGGGATAAGGGCGCGAGGAAGCTCGCCGATTGGGAAGTCCCGGCGCGGACGAAGCGTGATGCGGTCTATCAGGACGAGCGCCGTGCCGTGCTCGAGCGCGCGCTCGCCTAGACGGCGTGTGGTCGGAGCTTCGCGATCTTCCGCGCGTCGCCCTTCACAGTGACCTTCGCGACCGCCGGGCGGTCGTGCTTCCCGGCGAGGACCCCTATGATCCCGTCAGGCGGCCCGGAAAGCACCACGTCGGGCGACGGGTGATGCCCGGGCACCACGCGCACCCGCCCATTCACTGATTCCAGAGTCATTGGGGCGTCGGCGGTGTCGATCTCAACGTTGAGGCGCGGCCGGCGCCGGTCAACTCCCTCGTAGAGAACATGGATCGGGTGGATCAACCAGTGGCTGCGGAACTCGTCGTCGCGCTCCATCCGGCCCATGAGCGGCCTGGCCCAGCGTCCGACCGCGTACACGACGTCGCGCAGCCCCTCTCCCCATGGAGTGAGCGCATAGGTATTGCCGGTTTGCCGTTCAAGCACGCCAGCCTCAACGAGATCCTGCAATCGCTCCGCCAGGAGATTCGTCGCGATCCCAGGGAGGCCGTGGAGGAGCTCGTTGTACCGCCGGGGACCTTGGAGGAGCTCCCGCACGATGAGCAGGATCCAGCGATCGCCGACGATATCGAGGCCGCGCGCGAAGCTGCAGTACTGACGGTACGAGCGCATCAGCGGCAGGCTAACACTTGACAATCTCAAGCGTCAACTTGATTATCTCCAGCGCGCTTTATTTGGGCGCGCTGGAGGTTCACATGGCCACCGATTCCCGCGAGCTCGTGACCTCATACATCCAGGCCGTCGGCGAACGGCGACTCGAGTCTCTGCCCCCGCTACTCGAACCGGACGCCGAGTTCACACTCGGGGACAACACAGCCCGCGGCCGCGATGCGTTCGTCGGCGCGTTCCGGCGCTTGCTGCCGATCATCGAGCGAAACGAGATACGGCACCTGTTCGTCGATGGGGATGAAGCCTGCGTCGTCTACGACTTCGTCACGAGCACACCGGTAGGGCCGGTGCTCAGCGTCGAGCACCTGCAGCTGCGCAATGGACGGATCGCCTCAAGCGTGCTGGTCTTCGAGCGGCTCCACTGGCCAGAGGTCCTCTCAGTCCTAAAGGAACGGGAGGCGGCACAGGCAAGCGCTCTTCCTGCGTAGTGCCCGGCGCAGGGTGGGGTCTTCCGAGCGAGCGGCCCGTAGACGGCGGGACATCGCGATCCCACGAGGGGCCGAGCGAGGAAGACCCCGCGCTGCGCCATCCGCACGGGGCCCAAGGGTCAGTGCTTGAAGTGACGCCGCCCTGTGAACAGCATCGCCATGTGGTTTTTGTTGGCGGTGTCGATCATCATCGCGTCGCGCAGCGATCCGCCGGGCTGAATGATCGCCGTGACACCTGCGCGCGCCGCGACCTCGATGCCGTCCGGGAACGGGAAGTACGCGTCTGACGCCATGACCGCGAGCCGCGCGTTCTCGCCGGCCTTGCGCACCGCGGTCTCGACGGCGACCACGCGTGACATCTGACCGGGGCCGACACCCACGGTCGCGAGCCCCTTCGCGAGGACGATCGCGTTCGAGGTCACGTGCTTCACGCAGCGCCACGCGAAGAGCAGGTCGGTCAGCTCTTCAAGCGATGGCGTGCGCTCCGTCGCCACTTTGAAGTTGCCCTCGTCGACGGCGGACTCGTCGGGTGTCTGCACGAGCATCCCGCCGGCGATGCGTTTGTAGTCGAACGCGCCGCCGTCCTTACGCGCGAGGCGTCCACCGACGATTGCGTGACCCGGCACAGCGAGGATCTCGAGGTTCTTGCGCTGCCGCAGGATCGGCAGGGCCTCGTCCTCAAACCCCGGTGCGATGATCGCCTCGTAGAACGTGCCCTCCATCGCCTCGGCGAGCTCGCGCGTCACGATCCGATTCGCTCCAACGATGCCGCCGAATGCCGACACCGAGTCGCACATGAACGCGCGCCGGTAAGCCTTCGTGATCTCGTTGTCCGACGCGATACCGCAGGGGTTCTGGTGCTTGATGATCGCAACCGTCGGCTGCGCGAAGTCGATCGCGACCCGCCAGGCGGCGTTGATGTCCAGCATGTTGTTGAAGCTGGTTGCCTTGCCGTGGAGCTGCTGCATGGCGGTCATCGCACCGTCTTCGCCGCGCACTGCGTACATGGCGGCCTGCTGGTGAGGGTTTTCGCCGTAACGAAGGTCGCGGACCTTCCGCAGCGAGAGGGTGAGCTCGTCGGGGAACTGGACACCCGCCTCGCTCGCGAAGCGGGAGGCGATCGCCGCGTCGTAGGCCGCGGTGTGACTGAAGGCCTCCGAGGCCAGGACGCGACGGGTCTCGAGCGAGACGTTGTTCCGCTGCTTCAGCTCATCGAGGACCGCCGTGTAGCGCTCTGGCCGCGCCACGACGACGACGTGTTCGTAGTTCTTCGCGGCGGCTCGCAGGATCGTCGCTCCTCCGATGTCGATCTGGTCGAGGAGCATCGCGCCGCTCTTTCCCTGGGCCGCATGCTCGGCGAACGGATAGAGGTTCACCGCAACCAGGTCGATGGGCTCTATGCCTTCGCGCTTGAGCTCCTCGCGATGCGCGGGATCGTCGCGACGCGCGAGCAATGCCGCGTGAATCTTCGGGTGCAGCGTCTTGACACGCCCGCCGAGGAGAGACGGTTGGCCGGTGACATCTTCGACCGAGCGCGACGTTATGCCCTCGGCGGCGAGCGCGGCGCGGGTCCCATCGGTGGCGATAAGTTCCCATCCGAGGTCCTGCAATCCGCGCGCGAACGCGTCGAGACCTGTGCGATCAGAGACAGAGAGGAGGGCTCGCAGCGCGGCTAGTATAGCCAGTCCATGCCGTTCGATCCCCAGCACTTCATTGATCGATTCTTCCAACCATTCAACAGCGAATCCCGTTTCTATTGGCCCGCGGTGATTGCGGTGGTGGTGTCCCTGATCGCCAACATCGTTTGGTACAACTGGCGCAGCCGAACCACGCCCCCTCCGGAGCTCGGCGTCCGACCTTGGGCCTTTTGGATCAACATCGTCTTCCTCATCTGGTACCTGGTGCTGCTGCGCGCTGGAGTGTCGTTCTGGTTCATCGCGGTTTCCATCGCCGCGAACATCGCGCTCGTCGTGTACGTGTACTGGGCGTACCTGCCGCCGCGGGAGGCGGCGTGGGAACGCGAGCGCCGCCGTCAGGCGTACTTTCCGAAGGCCAGCCGTCGAAAGAAGCGCCGCCGCTAGTCGCCCCGGGGCGCGCTCCACGCGATGTTGAAGCCCTCGAAACGCGGCTTTCCGCCAAGCTCCGTCCGCTCGACCTCCCGGACATCCGCGCCGGGCGGCCCCTCGTTCAACCAGCTCTGCAGCGACGCAAGCGCGCCGCCGCTGCCTTCGGCGATGAGCTCGACCGCGCCATCGTCGCGGTTCCACACACGGCCGGTGATCGCGAGCCGCAGCGCCTCGCGCACCGCGGTCGCCCGGAAGTTCACGCCCTGCACCGCGCCGTGCACGATGAATCGGGCGCGCGCCATCAGCGTTTCTTGCGCGATTCGAGCATCGCGTCCAGCCCGCGGACGTTCGCGAGACTTTGCTCAGGCGCCCACCCGCGTCGCGCAGTCCCCACCGCGAGGTCCATCCAGTCGAGCTCCTCGATCGCGTGCGCGTCCGAGTTCGCGACCAGCGTGGCACCGCGCTCGACCGCCTTGCGGATCCACGTGTCCGGAAGGTCGAGTCGCTCGGGCCCTCCGTTCACCTCGATCCACGTGCCGGTCTCGACCGCGGCGTCGATGACGGCCTCGAGGTCGACTGCGTGCGGCTCGCGCTTTTCGAGAAGCCGCCCCGTCGGGTGCGAGAGCGCCGTCACGAGTGGATGGCGCATCGCGCCAACGACTCGCGCTGTCATTTGTTCGCGCGTCTGCCCGAACGACGAGTGCACCGAGGCGGTCACGATGTCGAACTTCGCGAGGAGCTCGTCCGAATAGTCGAGCGCACCGTTCGCACGAATGTCGACCTCCGTGCCGACGATGAGTCGAAATGGTGCAAGCTCCGCATTGAGGCGCATCGCCTCCGCGAGCCGCGCCTCGATCCGCTCGGGCGAAAGGCCGTTCGTCATCCCGAGACCCGGGGAGTGGTCGGTCACGGCGAGGTACGCGTACCCCTTCGCGCGTGCGCGCCGCGCCATCTCCGCCAGCGGATCGCGACCGTCGGTCCAATTCGTGTGGGTGTGGAGGTCGCCCCGTACCTGGGCGAGCTCCACCAGCTTCGGTAACGCGTGAGCTTTCGCGGCGTCGACCTCGCCCCTGTCCTCGCGGAGCTCGGGCGGAATGAACGCCATGTCGAGCGCGGCGTAGACCTCTTCCTCCGTGATCGAAGCGATCTCCTGACCGCGGTCCTCAGCGCCAACCCGGTACAGCCCGTACTCGTTGAGCAGGAGCTTTCGGCGGAGCGCCAGCCCGCGCAGCCGGACGTTGTGCTCCTTCGACCCGGTGAAGTAGAGGAGGGCCGCTCCAAACGAGCGCGCCGGAACCACGCGGAGGTCGATCTGGAGCCCGCGCTCGACGACGACGGAACATTTCGTGTCGCCCCGCGCGAGGATGCGCTCGACGCTCGGCGCGCCGGCGAACACCTCGAAGATCGGTGCCGCATCGTCACCCGCGACGACGACGTCGATGTCGCCGATCGTCTCCTTGTAGCGGCGCAGGCTGCCCGCGATAGCGATCTGCGCCACCCCGGTCTCGGTGCGGAGGTAGTCCACCATCCTCGTCGCGGCGGCGCGCGCCTCGTGCAGGAGCGAGCGACCGGTGCGCTGCTTCAACGCGGCGATCGAGCGGAGGATGTTCTCCTCGGTCTTGGCCTGGATCTTCGGGAGCTGCCGGAGCCGGTGCTCCGTCGCGGCCTCCTCCAGCTCCTCGATCGTCGTGATCTTCAGGTGGTCGTAGATGGTCCGCGCCGTCGCGGGACCGACACCCGGCACACGCAGAAGCGTCAGAAGGCCCGGCGGGACCGCCGCCTGGAGCTCGTCGTGGCGCTTGGAGCGGCCCGTCGCGACGATCTGCTCGATCGCTTCGCTAACGGACGAGCCGACCTTCGGGATCTCCTTCAGCCGCCGCTCCTCGACGAGCTTCACGAGCGGCTCGCGGAGGTCGCGGATCGAGCGCGCGGCCGCGCGGTAGGTGACGGCGCGGAAGACGTTCTCGCCCTTGAGCTCGATCAGGTCACCGATCTCGTCGAGGACTTTCGCGATGGCGTCGTTGCCTGTCGCGAGGGCATCGAGGGGCATGCCCCGATGCTACGGCGCTCTGTGGATCAGGACCCCGGACGAGACGCGGCGGGATCGCGCGCGAGCTCGAGGTACGCGAATGCCGACTCGAGATCGCCCCGAGCGCGCAGCTTCTGCGCGTACTCGGCGGCGAGCGTCGAGAGATCGGGGTTGTCCTCGATCGAAGCGAGGATCTCGATTGCCTTGCGGTACGCGCGATCGGACGAGGCGTACTCGCCCCGCTGGTGATCGGCCGCGGCGGCGACGCGCAGCGCATCGGCCTGCTGCCGGTGGTCGCCGATCTCCTCCAGCCGCGCTTCGGCGCCCTCGGCAAGGCGCAGCGCACCGTCCGCATCGCCTTCCCCGAGGGTGATGCGCGCACGCAGAACGTCGACGATCGCGCCGACGCGAACGTCGCCCACGAGCGCAGCGCGTTCGCTGCACCGGTTGACGGTCTGGCGCGCGGCGCTCATATCACCATTTTCAAACTGCACGGTCGCCAGCGACTGCATGACGGAGAGCTCGACCCCGGTGTCCGACACGCGCTCGAAGAGTCCGAGTGCGCGCTGATAGTTCGCGATGGCACCGTCAAGCTCACCCGCGTCGTACAGCGCAACGGCAACTCCCATGTAGCTCTGCGCGGCGAGCCGGAGCTCGCTCGAACGCGACGCGACGGCGAGCGCGAGCTCGTACGTCGCCAGCGCCTTCACGGTCCGGTGAAGCCGGCGGTACACGGTGCCGAGATGGACGAGCGTCCTCGCGCGGAGGCGGGGATCGGTGATCTCGCGCTGCTCCATGACATCGCGGGCGGCCTCGAGCGATTCGGCGCCCGCCGCGAGCTGGCCGTGCTCGACGTAGAGCACGCCGCGCGCTGCCAGGAGATGAGCCAGCTCGGTCGCGTCGGTATTCGCGTCGACGAGGGCCATAGCCTCGGCCAGACGTTCGAACGCCTGTTCCCGCTTGCCCTCCGCGGCATCCGCCGCGGCGAGATAGCGAAGGAGGGTGGCGCGTTCCGGCCCTTGCGCCTGTAGAGAGAGGGCGGCTGTGGCTTCGTGTCGCGCGGCGCCCCAGTCGCGGCGCTCGATGGCTGCCTGTGCCGCCAGACGATGGAACACGCGGCGCTTCGCGCCCGCCAGAGACTCGTCGCCGATGAAGTAGTCGAGGCTCCGCCCGAGCCGTGTAGCGATTATCTGCAAGGAGCGGAGAGAGGGACGGACGAGGCCGGCCTCGACCTGACTGATGAACCCTTTGGTCAGTTCGTCGCCTGCGAGCTGGGCCTGGCTCATAGCGAGATCGCGGCGGGCGGCGCGGACCCGCTCCCCCAAGGTGACCGGCTTCTGAACTGCTTCAGGCAGACTTGCCACCGACGCTCCCCTGTCTAGACCGAACTGACAGAGCACCGCGCAGTTCGGGTTGCCTAGACTGCGGGAGAATACTGGCCGCTGTCGGCGCGGACAATGTCGGGAGAGAGAGATGAGACCTTTCCGCTCGCGCGTTCTGGCAGCGATCGTCCTGGCGATCCTGGTGCTGGGTCTCGTCGGGAGCGTGGCCAACGCGGCCGAAATCCCGACGAGCAGCTTCCCCGAGGACCCCTGGCCGGGTCTTAGCGACTAGACGCCATACTGCGGGGCGTGCCCGTTACATCGACCGGCCACCGCCAGCGCATCGAGATCGACGGAACACCCTTCCTGTTTCAGCACGGCTATCGCTTTGGGAAGGTCACCTACATCACGCGCCTTCCGCTCGCGAAGAGCATGACCGTCTTCACCCCGGGCCACCTCTCGGGGCCGGAGGTCGAAGCGGTCGTCCGCGGCGACAACCCCTGGATGTTGGAGTGAGTTCCTAACGCGCGCGGTCGTTCAGCGGGTTCGCTCAGCTAAGGTCGATATCGCCGACGCGCGCGTGGCCGAGATCGATGCCGGTGTCCTCGTGCTTCTGGGAGTAGGCGTGAAGGACCGCCCTGAGGATGGCGAACGCCTCGCCGCGAAGATCGCAGGACTCCGCATCTTCGAGGAGGCCGGCAAGATGCAGCGGGCGCTCACCGACATCGGCGGCATGGTCCTGGCCGTGCCGCAGTTCACGCTGTATGGGGACGCTCGCCACGGCCGCCGGCCAGATTTCACGGCCGCCGCCCCGCCGGAGCTGGGAAAACGCCTCTTCGACGCGTTCTGCGGGGCGCTCCGCGGTGCCGGCGTCGAGGTGCGTCAGGGCCGGTTTGGCGCGGCCATGGTCGTGACGCTCGAGGCGGACGGGCCGGTGACCCTCGCGCTCTCGACCGATGGCTGGCGAGAGAGCCAGCTCGGATAGTGAACCACGCCGATCACGTCGCCCTCCTCGCCGGCGGCGTGACGCAGGATGAGGGCGGGACATGGGCCGACCTCGGTGCGGGGACCGGCGCGTTCACGCTCGCTCTCGCGGATCTCATCGGTCCGCACGGGGTCATCCACGCGATCGATCGGGACCGCGCCGCACTCGCGGAGCTGCGGAGTGCCTTCGTATCCGCGATGCCGCAGGCCGAGTTGCGCGCACGGATCGCCGACTTCACGCGGAGACTCGATCTGTCCGAGCTCGACGGTGTCGTCATGGCGAACTCGTTGCACTTCGTCGACGACAAGGCTGCTGTGCTCGACCTGGTCCGCGGGTACCTGAAACACGCAGGACGGCTGCTCCTCGTCGAGTACGACAGCGATCGCGGCAATCCTTGGGTACCGCATCCCCTCTCCTTCGAGACGTGGCGAGATGTCGCCGCCGAGGCGGGCTTCGTCGGCACGCGGAAGCTTGCGACCGTTCCGAGTCGATTCCTTCACCGCATTTATTCCGCTTTGAGCCTCGCGCCGTGAGGTCCGTTCCTACGCTCGACCGGCATGCGTGTTTCGTCGATCCGGCTCTGGGCATCGGTCGGCGTCCTCGTGATCGCCGCGGGGCTGCCGTATTGCGCGGCGGCCGTGGGCTGGGCCGCGACGCAGGACGAGACCACGATCACGGTCCGCGCTGACATCGCCTTCGGTGTGCTCGTGTCATGGGTCGGTTGCACGATCCTCGCGATCACGGGAGCGTTCTGGACCTGGCGCTCCTGGCGCGCGCGCCGAGAGACCGTGCGCGCCTAGCGCGCGAGCTCCAGTGCGGTGGCCAAGGTGAGCTTCGCGGCCTTCAGCCAGAGGCGCCTGTTCGTGATCTTGTCGGGCGTGTCATTCACCGTGTGGAACGTGTAGTTGCCGGGGAAGGTCGCGTCGTTCTCACCATAACGCTGCACGAGGGCGATCGCGGGGATCCCGGCTAACCCGAACGGGGCAGCATCGAGGATGGTCGCGCCGGTCGTCGCAAGCTGCGGGAGCAGCGGGGACACACCGATCTGGTAGCGATCGTTCGCAGCGATCGTGCGGTCGCGAAGCGGAGCCGAGGCGTTCGTGTAGTAGATGAGGTCGAGCCGGTCGGCCAGTGGGTTGAATCCGACCATGTCGATGTTGATGACCGCCCCGTAGGGACGCGGCGTGTCGAGCGATCCGAGATACGCGAGGCTACCTTTGAAGAAGAGTTCCTCGCCGTCGAAGAACGCGAGGACGATGCGTTGCTTGAGCGTGGCCCGCTCCTGCGCGAGGACGCGCGCGTACTCGAGGAGCGCCGCGGTGCCGGTGCCGTTGTCATCGGCACCTGGTGCGTCGGTCGTCACGGGATTCCAGCCCGGGCTGCGGTTCGAGATCGAGTCGTAGTGCGCACAGATCATCACCCATCCGTCCGACGGCACCGAGGTCAGTGGATCGACGATCGCGAGGATGTTCTCGAGCGGAACGCCGTTGTACGCGGCGCGATGCGACTGCACGACGATGCCCGGAATCGCGTCGAGCTGCTCTTTCAAATACGCGACGGCCTTCGCGTGTTGCGGATTGCGTACGTCGCGGGATCCGAACGAGGCGAGCGCGACCATGTGGTCGTTCAATTTCGCGGGGTCGATGCGCTCAAGGACCGCGCTTATCGGTCGTGGTGTCGGGGCCGGTGACGCCGTCACCGCCGCTGACGTCGCGGTCGGGCTCGCGCTCACTGCGACGCCGGGCAGCGACGCGGCGGGCGGCGTGGTCGCGCCACCGCAGCACGCGAAGACGATCGCCAGCACGAAAAGGCGCCGACTCACGCTGCCTGTATATCGCGTGCGGGGCGAAATCAATGCCTCAGCGGGTGGGGTTCGGGTTCGGGGTCCCCTTCGGCGTCGGCCGGGGAGTGGGCGCGCTGATCGGTGCGGAGGTCGGGATCGAGAACGGCGCGCTCGAAAGTGGATAGGGCAGCGCGAAGTCCGCGTCCGTCACGGCGCCGCTGACGCTGGTCGCGCGCTGTTCCGCGCTAAAAAGGGAGCCGGACGATGTGAGCGTCCGGAGCATCACGCCATCCGCGGAGAAGCACGCTTCGACCTTCACGTCGCCGAGTTGGCCGAGGAGCGGATTCGGGGAAGCTGTCGCGGCGGCCCTCGGGCGTGGCTGCCAACGGAAACACGCCGCGTCACGGCCGGCGATCCGCTCGCGCGGCAACACCGTCACGTCCAGGTCCTTCGTCGACGACTGCAGCAGGTCGAGCGGCGACTCGTTGAGCGAGACCAGCAGCTGCTGCGTGTACGTCGTCGGCACCGCGTAGCACACGGGCGTCGTGTCTTGGTCGAGGCAGAGGTACGCGTCCCTGTCGCGAAGGATGGCGACCATCTGGAACTGCACCGGGACGGTGACCGTGAAATCCCAGCGAAAGTCGGGTGGGCGCGCGACGTAGGTCTGCGTGCTCGAGAGGCTCGCGCCGCCAGGCGGCGCCGATGCGTAGAGCGAGCTGAAGGTCAGCTCGTACGTCGCTTTGTAGGTCGGGTGCCGTGCGGCGGCGAGCGCCGCCTGCGGATCCCGTTCGATCGCAAGCAGCGGATCGACGCTCGCCGCGCCGGACTCGGCGTGCGAGCCACACGCGGTCAGAAGAAGGCAGAACCCCAACAACGCGAGCCGCCCCACGTCCACCAGCCTGCTACGCACGCGCGCGCCGCGTGTGCCTGGGCGGTCTCTAGTTGACCCGTCTGCCGCGGCCGCCGGCGCCCGCAGGCTCGCGCCCCCCGTTCTCTAGCGCCTTCTCCTGCGCGTACTGCTCGCTCCAGAAGATGATCTTGCCGTCCTGCGCGTCGACGAACACCGTGTCGCCCTCCTTGAACTCGCCGGAAAGGACCTTCTGCGCGAGCGGGTCGATGATGAGCCGCTGGATCGTGCGCTTGATCGGGCGCGCCCCATACACGGGGTCGAAGCCCTCCTTCGCGATCAGCGACTTCGCGTTGTCGGAAAGCTCAAGCGTGATCTTCCGCTCGAGGAGCCGCTTCGCGAGGATCTTCGTCTCTTTCTCGACGATCTCCATGAGCTGCTGCGTCACGAGGTTCTTGAAGATGACGATCTCGTCGACGCGGTTCAGGAACTCGGGTCGGAACTGACCACGCAGCGCATCCATGACGCGCTTGCGGAGGACCTCCGGCTGATCGGCGAGCTCGGTGATGAACGTGGAGCCGACGTTGCTCGTCATGATGATGACCACGTTCTTGAAGTCGACGGTCCGGCCCTTGCCGTCCGTGAGGCGCCCATCGTCGAGGATCTGAAGAAGGACGTTGAACACGTCGGGGTGCGCCTTCTCGATTTCGTCGAGCAAGAGCACGGAGTACGGCCGGCGGCGGATCGCTTCCGTCAGCTGACCGCCTTCCTCGAAGCCGATGTAACCGGGAGGCGCACCGATGAGCCGCGCCACGGTGTGCTTCTCCATGTACTCGGACATGTCGAGGCGGACGAGGGACTTCTCATCGTCGAAAAGGAATTCCGCCAGCGCCTTCGCCAGCAATGTCTTCCCCACACCTGTTGGGCCGAGGAAGAGGAATGAGCCGAGCGGCCGATTCGGGTCCTGCATGCCGGCGCGCGCACGGCGCACCGCGTTCGCGACCCCAGTGACCGCCTCCTCCTGGCCGACGACCCGCTCATGGAGGTTCTGCTCCATCCGCAGGAGCTTTGCCACCTCGCCCTCGAGCAGCTTGGTGACCGGGATCCCGGTCCACTTGGCGACGACGTCGGCGATGTCCTCGGGCGTCACCTCTTCGGTGAGCATCTTCTGATTCATCTGCAGGTCCGCCAGTCGCTCCTGGGCGCGCGCGACCTCTTTTTCGATGTTCGCCGCGACGCTGTACTTCAGCTCCGCCGCCTTCGCGTAATCGGCCGCACGCTCGGCGCGCTCGACGTCAGCGCGGATCGCCTCGAGCTGCTGCCGCTTCTCGCGAATCTCGCTGAGGGCCGCCTTCTCCTGCTGCCAGTGCGCGCGAAGGACGCTCGCCTCTTCCTTGGCGTGCGCGAGCTCGCGCTCAAGCTTCTGCAGGCGCTCCTTGCTGGCGGCGTCCGCCTCTTTCTTGAGCGCCTCGCGCTCGATCTCCAGACGCGAGATCGCCCGCTCCACCTCATCGAGCTCCGCCGGCATGGAGTCGATCTCCATCCGCAGCTTCGACGCGGCCTCGTCGACGAGGTCGATTGCCTTGTCCGGAAGGAAGCGGTCGGTGATGTAGCGCGACGAAAGCGTCGCGGCGGCGACGAGCGCCGCGTCCTGGATGCGGACGCCGTGGTGGATCTCGTACCGCTCGCGCAGCCCGCGAAGGATCGAGACCGTGTCCTCGATCGTCGGCTCGCCGACGTAGACCGGCTGGAAGCGGCGCTCGAGCGCGGCGTCCTTCTCGATGTACTTGCGGTAATCGTCAAGCGTCGTGGCGCCGATCGTATGTAGCTCGCCGCGCGCGAGCATCGGCTTCAGCATGTTCGCGGCGTCGACGGCGCCCTCGGCCGCTCCGGCGCCGACCACCGTGTGCAGCTCGTCGATGAACAGGATGATCTGGCCCTCGCTCTTGGCGATCTCCTGCAGGACGGCCTTCAACCGCTCCTCGAACTCGCCGCGGTACTTCGCGCCTGCGAGTAGCGACCCGATGTCCAGGGCGAACACGCGCTTCTCTTTCAACCCCTCCGGCACGTCGCCGCGCACGATGCGTTGCGCCAGTCCTTCGACGATCGCGGTCTTGCCGACGCCGGGCTCGCCGATGAGGACCGGGTTGTTCTTGGTGCGTCGCGACAGGACCTGGATGACGCGGCGGATCTCCTCGTCTCGACCGATCACCGGGTCGATCTTGTTCTTCCGCGCCAGGTCGGTAAGGTCGCGGCCATACTTGTCGAGAGCCTGGTATTTCCCCTCGGGGTTCTGATCGGTCACCCGCTGGTTGCCGCGGACGTCCTTCAGCGCACTGAGAACACGCTCGTGGGTGACGCCGAGTCGTTTCAGAGCCTGCCCCGTGTAGCCCTGGTCCTCGGTCATCGCGAGGAGGAGGTGCTCGGTCGAGACGAACTCGTCGCCGAGGCTCTGCGCCTCTTTCTGAGCCTGTTGCAGCACGCGCCCGAGCCGCGCCGATGCGGAGAGCTGTACGTTTCCGGTGACCTTGGGTTGTCGCTGCAGCTCGGTCTCGAGCGCGGACGCGAGCTGCGCCGGCTGGACGCCGAGCGCGGTCAGGACGCTCGAGACGATCCCGCCGGGCTGCTCGATGAGCGCGGCGGCGAAGTGCTCGACATCGAGCTGCGCGTGGCCCTCGTCGCGCGCCTTCTGCTGGGCGGCGACAAGCGCCTCCTGCGACTTCTCCGTGAGCTTATTCGGATCGATCACTTCGTTGTTACCTTCTCAATCTCTGGCCCAGGGGCAGGGGCCCCTTCGGGCAGCGCAGCCAGGAGACACGCTCAAGGCTGCTGACTCGCTCGTGTGCTCACAACAAATGGCCCCTGACGTTCTCCCCGCTGCGTGAGGTCGCGACCTCGCGCGCGAGCTCGCGTTCTTTTTCGCTGAGCTTCGTCGGCATGACGACCTTGACCGTGCTGTACAGATCGCCGTAACCGCCGCCCGCCCGCGGCATTCCTTGGCCGGCGAGGCGGATGGTGCGCCCATTCTGTGTCTCCGGCGGGATCCGCAGCGACACTCGCCCTTTCAGCGTGGGCACGGTAACTTCCCCGCCGAGCAGAGCTTCGTGCATCGCGACCGGCAGATCCACGCGAAGGTCGTCGCCGTCCCGCGTGAAGAAGGGATGCGGTTTCACGCGTACCCGAAGGTACGCATCGCCCGGAGGTCCCCCGTTCACTCCCGGATTCCCCTGCCCCGCAAGTCGAATCCGTTGGCCGTCCTTGACCCCGGGTGGGATCTTCACAGTGAGCCGTCTCAACGGTCCGCCGTTCTCGCGAGAGATCTGGATGACCTGCTCGGTGCCCTTGTACGCCTCGGGCAGCGTTACCTCGACCTCGCCCTCGACATCTTCGCCGTGTCGAGCGCGAGCCCGGGTCCGCGTACGTCCGGCGCCGAACAGATCGTCCGCATCGGCGAACCCACCGTTCGCGGCTTGGCCGAAGAGCGTCCGGAAGAAATCGGAGAACCCGCTGGCATCGTCGCCGAAAGGATTCTCGCCGGGCTGCCCGGTGTACACGTACTGGAAGCCGCCGGTCCCGGAGGGACGTCCGCGCCTTTGCGCGAACTGCTCCCAGTCCGGGCCGACCGTGTCGTACCGCTTCCGCTTCTCGGCATCGCTGAGGACCTCGTTGGCCTCATTGATCTCTTTGAACTTTTTTTCCGCGTCCGACTTCTTGTTGACGTCCGGGTGGTACTGGCGTGCGAGCTTCCGGTAGGCCTTCTTGATGTCGTCGGTCGAGGCGTTCTTGGGAACGCCAAGGGTCTTGTAGTAGTCCTTGTACTCGACCGGCATCCGCTCCGCCCCCGAAAGTTAGTGCGCTGGTGCCGACGGTGCGATGCTCGGACGTGCCGCCTCGATCTGCGCGGGCGTCACGTTCGGTCCCGGCAAGAGTGCGTTCTTCAGCACCTCGTCGATCGTCTCCATGAGCCTGATGTCGACGGTGTCGATGACCTCCTGCGGGACATCGACGAGATCCTTCTTGTTCTTCTTCGGCATGAGGAAGACCTTGATCCCGGCACGGTGCGCCGCGAGCAGCTTTTCCTTCACTCCACCGATCGGAAGGACAAGACCACGGAGCGTGATCTCACCGGTCATCGCGACGTCCTTGCGGACCTTGCGACCCGTCAGCGCCGACACGATGGCCGTCGCCATGGTCACCCCGGCCGACGGACCGTCCTTCGGGATCGCGCCCGCGGGCACGTGGATGTGCATCGCGTGGTCCTTGAAGAAGCCCTTCGGCACGCCGAGCTCCGCGTAGTGCGCTCGGACGTAGCTGAGAGCCGCGATCGCCGATTCTTCCATGACCTTCTGGATCTGGCCGGTGAGGACGAACTCCTCCTGCTTCGATCCCTGGTCCATGATCGTCGCCTCGACGGTGAGGACGTCGCCGCCGTGCTCGGACACCGAAACGCCGGTGGCCGCGCCGACCTGGTCCTCTTTCTCGG
>Ga0207646_10004099_pt1 | contig 16048 bp, 14 predicted proteins | sample KBSK5502metaG_FD_184343 | JGI IMG/M metagenome (GOLD analysis project Ga0207646, IMG submission 184343) | Corn, switchgrass and miscanthus rhizosphere microbial communities from Kellogg Biological Station, Michigan, USA - KBS K5-50-2 metaG... | ecosystem: Host-associated > Plants > Roots >... | reverse complement strand
CTCGTGGGCAGCTGGGACCGCGAGAAGGCGACGGAGGAAGATTTGATGAGCGCCGCTACCGGGGGTGACTGACATGGCCCAACCGCGTGAATCCCTCCGAAAGGCCGCGCTCCGTGTTTTCGGGAGAGCGAGTCTTCCACCGCCACCGGTGGGCGACGCTCCGCGTGTGCTCAGCCGAGCGGAAATTGTGAGCCGAGTCTTTGCTGGAGAACGCATCCGTTCGTTTGGCCTGGTGGCCATTCTTGCGGCTGTCTGGCTCGTCTTCCAGTTCTTGACCGGCGGGCTATTCCTCACGCCCAGAAACCTAACCGTCCTGAGTGTCCAGGTAGCTATCAGTGCCATTCTGGCCGCCGGAATCGTGATGATCATGGTTCCAGGCCATATCGATCTTTCGATCGGGGCAACGGTCTCATTCTCCGCGATCGTAACCGCTGTCGCTATGACAAACCTCCACTTCCCAATAGCTGAAGCTATCGCCGCGACGTTGTTGGTTGGCGTTGTCATTGGGATCTGGCATGGACTCTGGGTGGCCTTCATGCGAGTGCCGGCGTTCATCGTTACCCTGGCGACGCTCCTGGGGCTCAGAGGAGCGTCGCTATTGATCACGTCTGGACGCACTCTCGCTCCGAGCGACACCATAACGTTCATCTCGGACGACACGCTCTCGCCTCTCGCAACAGCCATCCTGCTAGCTGTCCTGTGGGCCGGGGTAGTTCTGTTAGCCATTCGAGAACGACGCGCTCGGTTGGCGGCAGGTATGGAGGCCTCATTCCTGTCCGTGGTCGGAATTCCCGGCGCGCTTATCGGCTTTGTTTGCGTGGGCGCCTTCGTCGTCACCGCGTCTTATCGTGGGCTTCCGCTACCGGTAGCCATCCTGTTGGCTGTGGTCGCAATCATTGGCTTCCAGCTTCGGCATACGCGGTTCGGGCGACATCTGTATGCGATCGGAGGCAATCCAGAAGCCGCCCAGCTGGCGGGGATCAATATCCGCTGGCACAGTTTCTGGGTGTTTGTGGCAATGGGGTTGTTGTATGGGGTTGCGGGATTGATCTTCGTCGCCCGGCTCGACAGCGCGCCGCCCAACGGCGCAATCGGTCTCGAACTCAACGTCATTGCCGCGGCTGTGATTGGTGGAACCAGTCTACTGGGAGGAATTGGGCGCGTCCAGGGAGCCGTCCTGGGGGCCCTTCTCATGGAGACGCTCAACAATGGCATGAGCCTCATGAACCTCCCTTCCTATTACCAGCAGATCACCATCGGGTTCGTGCTGCTTATCGCTGTTTACCTCGATATCCGGACCAGGGGTCGCGGGTGAGAGTTATGTGGTAACGCGAAATTTCTTCAGGCGTCACTAGGCAGGTCAGCGTTTAACAGGCGGATTTGAGGAGGCATTGGGCTATGAGACGACTTGACGGAAAGGTGGCGTTCATAACCGGTGGTGCCCGTGGGCAGGGTCGGGCGATTGCGGTGAAGTTTGCCAGCGAAGGCGCGGATATTGTCACCTGCGATATCTGCCACGACATAGATAGCCTCGGTTACTCGCTGGCAACCAAAGATGATCTGGATAAAACAGTCGAGTTGGTCGAGGAGCAGGATCAAAGATGCCTGGCCGTGGTGGCCGATGTGCGTGATCAGGCTGCCGTTGACCGCGTAGTCCGAGAAGGGATTGCACAATTCAAGAAGATCGACATCTTGATCGCCAACGCCGGTATTGTCGACTACAAGCCCTTCTGGGAAATTACGGATAAGGAATGGGCTGATGAAATCGACGTCAATCTGACCGGAGCCTGGCACAGCGCCAAGGCCGTTGCGCCTCACATGATGGAAAAGCAATCAGGCTGCATCGTGTTCACCTCGTCTGTGAACGGTATCGAAGGCGGCTGGAACTATGCGGGCTACATCGCTGCCAAACATGGTGTGCTTGGCCTGATGAAGAGTGCTGGACTCGAGCTCGGGCCGTATGGGATCAGAGTAAATGCTGTCCTTCCCGGCCCAATTGATACGGCAATCAACGACAATCCTCCGGGGCGTGACCGAATCGTCGGACATAAGGGAGCGACGCGGGAGGAGTACCTGGCCAGCATCCGCTACTGGCATGCGCTGAGAGGCCGCACCGCCTTACCGGCCTCTGCTATTGCCGACGGGATGATTTGGCTCGTCTCAGATGAGGCACAGCATGTCACGGGCCTCGAGCTCGTGATTGACGCCGGTCACAACATCTTGCCTGGGACCAACCCGCGGCCCGTTGTGGAGGAGGAACGTGTCCAAGAGCTGAAGACCAGCGGCGTCGCTTAAGGCCGCATGGCCTCTCCGTTCAGTTGCAGGTTGCCGTGAGCCAGGCAGTCGTCACCCGGGACACGACCGCCCAGGATCGCCTGGCCTGGTACCGGCAAATGCTCCTGATCCGCCTTTTCGAAGACCGTGTGCAGCAACTCTACGACGAAAACCTGCTCCCCGGCACAACCCATCTAAGTCAAGGTCAGGAGGCCGTCGCTGTGGGGGCGGTGGCCGCGTTGGAAAGCGACGACTACCTCAGCGTGACCTATCGGGGTCACGGACAGGCCTTAGCTCGAGGGGTCGATATCGACGCAGCCTTCGCAGAAATCCTCGGCCGGGCTAGCGGACTGAGTCACGGACTCGGCGGATCGATGCATCTCATCGATCGGTCGAAGGGATTGATCGCGTCCTCAGGCATCGTGGGCGGAAGTATGCCGATTGCCTTAGGCGCCGCCATGTCCGCCAAGCTACAAAAGAATAACCGCGTAGCGCTGACCTTCTTCGGTGACGGCGCCTCGAACATCGGAACGTTCCACGAAAGTCTCAACATGGCGGCCGTATGGAAGGCCCCCGTCGTCTTCGCTTGCGAAAACAATCTATACGGTGAGTTCAGTCCGATCCGAGCCACGACCCCAATCGATGACATCGCGACTCGAGCCTCTTCATACGGTATGCCCGGCGAAGTCGTGGACGGCAACGACATCGAGGCCGTCTTCGAGCGAGTGAGTGTCGCGGTCGAGCGCGGCCGGCGCGGCGATGGTCCAACTCTTCTCGAGTGCAAGACGTATCGGTATCGCGGTCATTCCCGCTCCGACCCGGCAAGTATCGGCCGGCCGGCGAACTGGAGGCTTGGAAGCAGCGTGACCCAATCGACCGCCTGGGGCGTCGCCTAGCTGCCGATGGAGTGCTGAGCGCAGAGGAGCAGCAATCCCTCCACAGCGAGCTCTCGGACCAGATTGATAACGCCGCTAAACGTGCAACTGCGGCACCGTGGCCGAACAGTGCACTGCTGCGAGAGTATGCCGATGGGGATTACTGATCTGGATCAGGCCCCACCGTTGGTTGAGACCCGAGAGCTGACCTATCGGGAAGCCATCAAGGCTGCCTTAGAGGATGAAATGCGCTCCGACGAAAGGGTGGTGCTGCTCGGGGAAGATGTCGGCGAGGCGGGCGGTCCCTTCAAAACCAGCGTCGGGCTTTCCGAAGCCTTCCCCGGTCGGGTGTTGGATACGCCGATCGCCGAAAACAGCTTTGTCGGCGCGGCCCTTGGCATGGCCGTGACGGGACTTCGCCCAGTGGTCGAAATCATGTTTGCCGACTTCCTGGCCGTGGCTTCCGACGCCATCGTGAACGAGGTGACGAAGTTGGGTTTCATGTCGGCCAATCAGATGAAGGTGCCGCTAACCATTCGCGCGATCGGCGGTGGGACGGTGCATTTCGGGCCGCAGCATTCAGCCACCGCGGAATCCTACTTCTTGCAGGTCCCAGGACTGCTGGTTGTGACGGCAAGCAGCCCCTCCAGTGCCTACTGGCTTCTGCGGACGGCGATACGCTCTGACGAGCCGGTGCTCTTCATTGAGCACAAGGCCTTGTATGGGCGCCGCAGCCCAGTGCCGGCCGACGACAACCTGCTTTCTTCGGTCGGAAGGTGCCGGGTTGTACGAGAAGGCACCCAGGTAACGGTTGTGGCGTCGCTCTTGATGGTTGACCGTGCAGTTCAGGTCGCTAGCAAGTTAGCCGCATCCGGAATCGACGCGGAAGTAATTGACGTGCAATGGGTGAATCCGCTTGACGTCGATGGCGTGGCCGCCAGCATTTCCAAAACGGGTCGCCTCGTGCTCGTGAGCGAGCAAATACATCACGGCAGTTGGGGCACCACTTTGATCTCGCGTCTTACGGAACAGGGCATCAACTGGAAGGCCACCCCTCGGTCGGTCAGTCTTCCGCCAGTCCCCGTCCCGTTTAGCCCGCCGCTGGAAGCCATCGTCATTCCGAGTGTGGAACGCATTGAAGGCGCCATCAAGGCTGTTCTCTCGGCCACGTAGCGGATCCGCGCCTGTCGCTCATTTTGAGCAGCTGGCAAGCGCTACTTATCCGGCTGTCATTAGAGAGCCAAGGAAGCCGGCTGGGCCAACCGCCAATGCATCGCGGTCAATCCGTCTGGGTGGGACCACGTACCCGCTCGTTCTCCCGACCTTGCGCGACCCGCGTCTTCACTCCGCAGCGGTAATTTTCTCCCTCCAAGCACTCGGCCAAACCGTGCTGGGGTTTCAGCTTTCGATCGCCCAGATCCTCGTGTCCCTTTTCACGTGCGCAGTTCTCGAGATCGGGATCGCCTTCAGGCAACAGCGAATCATCATGTGGCCAGCGAGCGCACTCCTGACCGGTAACAGTGTGGCCTTTATCCTGCGAGCGGTTGGAACCCGTTCCGGTGACTGGTGGAGCCTGAACGGGGCCAGCCTGTTCATCTTTGCGGCTGCTATCTCGCTGCTCTCCAAATACGCGCTTCGAGTCGGAAACCGTCACATTTTCAACCCCTCCAACTTCGGCCTCGTCATATGCTTCCTACTCTTCGGAAGCCAATACACAAACCCGCAGGATCTTTGGTGGGGTCCGATGTCCCCGGGTCTCGCGGCAACGCTCGCGATCATCGTGGTTGGCGGCCTCCTGATCGTTCGGGAACTCAAGATGCTCACGATGGTCATCACGTTCTGGGCCGCCTTCGCGGTTTCCATCGGCGCCATCGCGGCGCAGGGTCACTGCATCAGCGCGCGCTGGCACTACGGCGCGATCTGCGGGGGATCATTTTGGGCGCTCCTCGTCACCTCTCCAGAAATTTTGGTGTTCATCTTCTTCATGATGACTGACCCTAAGACCGCCCCCCGGGGACAGCTAGCACGTGTCGTCTACGGACTCAGCCTGGCGTTCGTGTCTGCGCTATTAATCGCACCCTGGCGAACCGAATTTGGTACCAAGGTCGGCCTACTGAGCGGCCTGGTTGTGATCTGTGCCCTACTCCCCCTGGCCGAACGCTATTTGTCCGCTGCCGATTCGACAGCCAACGGCCTTCTGGCCACGACCGGAGGGTGGGCGAAGACTCTTCAGACCGGTGGGGGGACTAGATCGGTTGCGAACCTTATCCGGAGAGCTGCACTTACAATTGCCATTCTGAGTCTAGGAATCCTACTGCTCCAGATTGGTGCCAACCTTGGTGCGAAAGCGCCGTCCGAAATGAACGTGGGTCCGGCGCTGAATGGTGCCCTGCTGGCATCGCGGCCAGTGATTGCGATCGATCCGGCAACGGTACCCCCAATTACCATCAGCACCAAAGCCCAGCACTTCAATCCATCCCTTAACCAGGACACAGCACGCCGCCTGGTACGCGACGTAATTGCCGACTTGATCATCGAGGCCGACGCGATGAAGGAGCAACGGGCAAGCCTTTTGGCCACGGCGGCTACTGGGGATTCCTTGCGAACCCTTGAGCAAGACCTCATCTCTGAAAAGGCCGGCGGTCAGACAGTGGTTCCAAGCTATCAGTTCGGTCAGATCACGATCGTGCTCGCCTACGACCCGAACGCTCCTCAGTCCCCACCAGATGTTGCAGTTCGAATAGTTGGAACCATCCATCGGGCTACGTATACGGCGTCGTCACCCCAGTCGTTGATTAGTCAAAGTGATTCGCCCTACGACCGCACCTTCGCCGTCGGTCTAGTCGAGGGCCACTACTTGATCACGAGGGACGTCAGTGACTAACGAGTCGAATAAACCCGGGAGCGCGGCGCCAGGAATGTCTGATTCCGGAGGGATTCAGATGGCTCGAATCGCGTGGCTGGACGATGCGGAGGCCACGGGCGAGCTCGCCGAAATTTACGCGGACATTCGAAGCTCCCATCCAACCGGCCAGGTGCCCGCCATCATGCGGACGATGAGCCTGCGTCCCGACTTCCTCGCAGCTATCAGGCAGGCGGTTAACACTCTGCATTTCAAGGATGGGGCGCTCACTCGAGCCCAGCACGAGATGATTGCCTCCTACGTGTCGGCCATCAACCGATGCCATTATTGACTGAGCGCGCACACATGGTTCCTGCAGTTGCAGGGCGAGCAGTATGAAGAGACGGCGGCCCACCTTAGGGATGGCGATCTCGACGCGGCCTCGCTATCTCCGGCTGAGCGACTTCTGCTGGAGTTCGTGGGAACACTAACCGAGCACGCCTATCGGGTCACGGATATGCAGGTCCAGGCTTTGCGGCTGGCCGGGTGGAGTGACGAACAGATTGCCGAAGCCGTCTATGATGCCAGTCTTTTCAATCTGTTCGTCCGTTTGGCTGACGGGTTCGGTATCGAACCTCCTCCGCTCTACGAGCCTCACGGCTTTCCCAAGGCGGCACGAGTCGAGCAACAGGGATGAACTTTCTTAGCCGCCGGCGGCAAACCGTGGCCGCCAGCTTGCCGGCCGAGGCTACGAGGCTAAGCAAGGTGTGGACCACCGTGCTCGTAAGCCTGCTGCTTGTTGTCGGTACGATCGGTCTCAACCTTCCGTGGCCCGTAGTGGGCGTGCTCTTTGCGCTGCCATGGGTGCTTTATGGCACCGAGTCGGTCTGGCGTCATGCACAGTACAACGGATACCTCATCCTTGCTGGAGCTACGCTCATCGAATTTGCGTTCGCCGTTGCATACAGCGTCCGACTGTCGAATTCCACCGGTTACGGCGCAACGGCGACGACCGGTGGCGGTGGATTAGCACATTTCGAGACTGTTGTCTTTGCGTACAGCATCGCGATTTGGCTCGTATGCATTGTCCTTCTGAAGGCGTTCAGGAATAATCGCTGGCTGAGGGCCGCTGTCGTCATCACGAGCGCGAATGCCTTGGAGCACGCATACGTGTTCGGGCTCTATGCAACCGATCGGTCCCTTTATCTGCGCGGTGGCGGGCTGGTTCCATCGCCGCTGCCCAGGGCGTACCTCCATTTCGTTGTCGCGCTGGTCATTGTCGCGTTGCTGCTCATGGCCTTCTGGACCCAGACGCGTGAAGTTGATCCCGGCGTCGGCAAAGCAGTCCGGAATCTCGTAGACCGTGCGACCTGGCACCGAGTGCGCCGGTCGTTTGGCAAGCACGGCGTTCGACCCTACGCGGGATGGGTGTCCGGATTGCTCCTGGGAACTGTGATGTTGATTCCCGGTGCAGCGTCCGTCAATGCCGCGGCGGGCATCCGCTGCGTCGACGTCGCCGCTTCCATCGGGCTCCAATTCACAAATAGCTACGGCCCAGTCGTCGCGACTGACCAGTTGGGTGCGCTGATGCAGCGTGACATCGGTAATGGCGTGGCGGTGGGTGACTACGATCGGGACGGGTATCTGGATATCTACGTCCTCGGCCAAAATGGCCATCCGTCGCGCCTATTTCGGAACGTTGCCGGACCGAACGGGAGCCGTCGATTTGTCGACGTGACGAAGCCCGCTGGCCTCGCGGGCCAGCAGGGTCTAAGCCGTGTGGCGTTTTTCGCGGACCTTACCGGCAATGGCCTGCTGGACCTGGTTGTCATCAACGACCGCGACCCGGCTGGGCAATTGCCGCCCTCCAAGATCTATCGCAACAATGGAGACGGCACTTTCAGCGATGTAACACAAGCCTCCGGGTTTGACCCTACTGGCTACATCGTTAGCGGCGCCGCCTTGGCCGATTACAATGGAGATGGTCTACCAGACATCTATATCAGTTACTGGACGAATAATCGTGGACGGTCGGTAGATTCGCCTGCTGGTCCTCCTCCCGATCAATTCCCGGGTTTCAACCGCCTCTATCGCAACTTGGGAAATTTTCAGTTTAAGGACGTGACGCTCGAGAGCGGACTCGGACGGCTGTCGCTCGATAGCTTCACTCCCATCTTCACCGACTTTACGGGCGGCGGGTATCCCGATATCTACCTACCAATGGACTATGGCGAAGGTGACCGCTTTCTCAAAAATATCGGCGGCCAATTTCGTGACGCGTCCAGCGAATTCGGTGTCGGGCACATCGGTAACGATATGGGCGTGGCCGTGGATCTGAGTCGCACCGGGATGCTCGATCTTTACGTCACGAATATCACTGATCCAAGCCATAACGTCGGGGTTAATCCAGGGAATGCCTTGCTGGTTAGCCAGCGAAACGAGAGCGGTTCGATTCGGTTTTCTGACCACGCAGCCGAATTGGGGGTTCTGGATACGGCCTGGGGGTGGGGTGCGGCGTTCGTCGACGTCAGCTTAAACGGCCGACCGGATCTCTACGTCGTGCAAGGGGCCAAACATCTGGCTGAGTCGTCTCCGGCCCTTCGGTACGGACGTGCGTATCTGTTTCTGAATGATGGCCATGGAAACTTCGTTCTCAGCCATGGGACTGGATGCGACGTTCCTGGCGACCAACGTAGCCTCGTGGTGCTCGACTACAACCGCGATGGTGCCCCTGACTTCCTCGTAACTCAGGTAAATGGGCCGGTCCTATTGCTTCACAATGCCACGACGCCGCGGGGGAACTGGCTCACCGTGTCATGTGACGGAAAGGGCGCGAGGTGCCTGGGCGCCAAGATCTACGTAACGAGCGGGGGGCACACCACTGGTCAAGTCCTGTTGGGCGGTGGCAGCTTTCTGGCCGGCCCACCTCTCGAAGCCTATTTCGGTTTGGGCACAGCCGGGCACGCTGATTCAGTCGTGGTCGTCTGGACGAACGGGAAAAGGTTAGTCCTTCATAACATCGCCGCGAACCGGATGCTAAAGATCGTGGCTCCGCCGGTTTCTGAACGCGACCATTTAGGTAAATGACCGAACCCGTCGCATCGAGGAACAACAAATTGACTGGCTCTCCAATGCCCGCCGATGGAGTTGGCGAGGTACGGCGGCTTGCTCAGCTAACCTCGCCCGAGGTGGAGGCACGGATGGCAGAGGGTTTTGATACGGCACTGGTTGTTCTGGGCGCCATCGAGCAACACGGCCCCCATCTTCCAGCGGCAACGGATAGCATCATCGGCGAAGTCGTCGCCGATCGCGTTGCTGCCGAGCTTGGCGGTACCTTGATCGCCCCGATCATTCCGATCGGCTGCTCGGCCGAACACCGAGAGTTTGCGGGCACGATCAGCCTGCGCCAGGAGACGTTGGCATCTCTTATAGAGGACGTCTGTCGATCATTAGTTGAGCAGGGGTTCCGGTGGATCGTGGTGATCAGCTGGCATGGTGGAAATGACCGCGCACTCGCGCTGGCGAGGGAAGGTCTTGGCGGCATGATTGGCAGCCGCATCTGGTGTCAGCCACAGCTTGATGCCGGACTTCAGGTAAACGCTTCGGCGGCTCGGGCCCTTGGGGTGGACGCCGCCCGCGCAGGCGCGCACGCCGGGCACGCCGAGTCATCAATCATGCTTGCAATCTCGCCAGGGCAGGTTCGGTTGGATCAGCTTGCTCGCGGTTTTGTCGGCGATCTTTCATCGGTCTGGCACATTCTCACAAGTCAAGGGCTCCGTCCCGTCACCGCCAATGGCGTGCTGGGTGATCCTAACGGAGCGTCCGGTAGAGATGGATTCAATTATCTGGATGCCCATGTTTCAGACTTGACGATGAAGCTGCGAGACTGGCGCGGACACTGACCGGCGGCGCACCATTTACGAAGACGCGCGGGTGCCCAGATTAGGCAACCCACGCGATAACGGAACGGTGGTCTCTAGGCACCAACCAATAGCGAGCAGTCGTAACGGCACATCTCCGACGGAAGTCTAGTTCCTTGACTCATCCTGAGCCCACCCGGGTTAGACCGATGGGGCTCGCTTTCTTGATTGCGTTCAATCTCCGGGCCGTGATGCTCGCCGTTCCCCCGGTGCTGCCTCTAATTCGCTCCGATCTCCACCTGAGCTTTACCCTGGCGGGCGGCCTAACATCCCTTCCGATACTTTGCCTGGGCGTCTGTGCGATCCCGGGAGCACTGCTTTCAAATCGCATCGGGCCGCGACGCCTCATTGGGATTGCTGCAATTGCCATTGGCTTGGGTGCGCTGACCCGGCTGTTTGTACCAGCGTTGCTTTTTCTCTTTCTCGGGACGCTGATCCTGGCCGTTGGGATCGCCGTTGCCCAGCCTGCAGCCGCTGTCATTATCCGGGAGTGGTTCCCAGGAAATGTACAGCGTGCGTCCACGGTCTACTCCTTGGGGCTCAACACCGGTGGTATTGCTGGGACAACGCTGACCGTCTACTTGTTGGTATTTGATGGTTGGCGAGGGACGTTCGTTATATGGGCGGTGCCCGCAATTCTCAGCGCAGTGATCTGGCTCGTCCTTGCGCCGGGCCGACACGTCGCTCAGCCAGAGGCGCCTAGCCTGGCCACACTGGTAAGAGACGTCGGTGTTTGGAGGGCAGCGGGCTTGTTCGGGGCCCAGAGCATTGCGTATTTTACCGCTGGTACTTGGATCCCCTTCCTCTTACGAGACTACGATCCGCATTATCTATCACTCGTCCTCTTCATGATGGGAATCGCAATCCTTGCATGCGGTGTTGTGCTGGCGAACGTGCGAAAGGTGTTCGCGTTGTCACCGGCCTTTTACGTCATTGCCGGGGTGGTCCTACTGTCGGGTGCGGTGGGCCTATCCGTCGGACTCAAAAACTTAGCATGGGCATGTGCCGGACTTGTCGGCGTAGGGGCTGGACTGACCTTTACCGGAGCGATGTCCATGCCGCCCATGTTGGCCCAGTCGAAGCATCACGTGGCGGGCTACGCCGCTCTGATGCTGACGGCAGGTTACATTCTTGCGTTCCTTGGCCCGTTGGCTGGGGGCGTGCTTGTCGATCAGACGGGGAATGTCGACGCGCCATTTTGGTTGGTCATCGCCGCTGGGATTCTTATCACCGGATTGGGCATGACGCTACCCCGACGATTGAGCATTCCAGAGGATCAAAGGCTCCTCCCTTAGAACGAGGGCCATGTCGCTGGTTGCCGAAAGAAGCGCCTTGGATAACGATCAAAGGCACGCTCGCCCGTCCACAAGCCCGCGATGAACGGCATGTCGCTTGTCGGTCGATCATCTGATGAACGCTCGGATCGAGCCAACGCCACGCTCTGGAGGCAGACAATGCGATGGAAGACTTAGAAGATACGTTGATGGCGGACGACTTCGGATTTAACTCCACGGGTCTACAGCGCGCCGTTGATCTGCTGCACCGATATCTGGCCGAGAAGGGGTTGCCGCGGCCTGCGGTTAGGGCAATCGGGTCGGCAGATAGGCTGCCAGAACAGCTCCCGGCTTCTGGAATTGGTGCGGACCGAGCACTGGAGGCGATCGGCCAAGAGATGCTTGGGGGCTCAAGCAGGCTGGGACATCCCGGATTCTTCGCGCACATGGATCCGCCGACGCCGTGGCTCACCTGGGCGATCGCAATGTGGAATGCGGCGTTGAACCAGAATCTCCTGCATCCCGACACGTCTGCAGCGGCGCGGACCCTCGAGCAACGGGCGATTGGCTGGCTCGCGCTGGCGTTTGGGATGGACGGTGGTCACCTGGTGCCAGGATCCACTGTTGCGAACTTGACGGCGCTCTGGGCCGCCCGTGAGCTGGCAGGCGTGGAGGAAGTCGTCGCATCGACCGCTGCACACCTTAGCATCCGTAAGGCGGCCACAATCCTCAATCTGCGGTTCCGCGAACTCCCGGTCGGACCGGATCAGCGGCTCCAGCCTGATACCCTCGGCGATCTCTCGCGCGCTGCGCTCGTACTTACCGCTGGCACAGTTGCCGCCGGCGTGATTGACCGGCTCGAGGCAGGCTCGCCAGCGCGCTGGCGTCATGTGGACGCCGCCTGGGGCGGCGCCTTACGACTCACTCAGTTCAAGTCGCGACTCGACGGCATCGAGCGTTCTGACTCAGTCGCCTTCTCGCCGCACAAGTGGCTTTTCCAGCCGAAGGAATGTGGTGCCGTCTTCTTTCGAAACACGGCGGCCGCTCATCAGGTGCTGTCCTTCGGCGGTGCCTACCTTGCGGCGCCAAACATTGGCCTGCTCGGCTCTCACGGCGCCAACGCGACGCCGCTCGTTGCCACCATGCTCGCGTGGGGACGGGTTGGCATCGCCCGACGTATCGAACATTGCCTTGGTCTGGCTGATCAGCTGGCCCGACTTGTCGAAGCCGAACCTCGCCTTGAACTGTTTGCGGCGCCGTCTACCGGCATCGTTCTCTGGCGGCCCCGGAACGCGGACGTCCGTGATGTCCGCGCGAGACTTGTAGACACATTCGTGTCACTAGCGACGGTTGACGGCGAGCTGTGGCTCCGATCGGTCGCGGCCAATCCGAACGCGTCAGCTTCACTCGTCGTCGATCGGGTGCTCGCCGCAGCCAGCAGTCGACACTGACTATTGGTGATGTGGCCCCGTCACAATCACTCTGCCAAACCCATCGGGTGAAGTCGGGGGGCGACCGCATACTGGCGCAGCACCGTTGACCGCGACCTCATGACCAATTTCAGGGGAATTTGCTACAAAGACAAACGCCGTAGCGGGCTCGCTAACGGGCCTCCCAGCGTCCCAGGCCGTCTTTACTTCGCGGCCGCGTTTTTCCTTCGCGTACGCACGGCTTTGCGGCTGGCCGCGGGGCTTCTACGCCTCTTGCCGTTGCCGCTCGCGTACCACTGTAAAAAGCGGTCCAGCTCGTCCTGTTGAAAGGAGACGCTAACAGTAATGGTCCCGTTGGGAGCGGTTGTCATTGACCTAATCTTTACTGGCATCTGTTCACCTTCCTCTTTGTCAAGCATAGTCCCTAGATAGGACTTTGAAACGCGGCACTCACCGATCCTACCTCCATGGCGGCTTCGCCTGCACGAAAGCAGGTCGACGCGCGAGCCGGTTCCACGCCTACGCCTGCAAGACGCTGCGAGGGAGTCGAGGCCCTTGCTTCGACCTCGCCGCTGCCCGGTCTACGAACTAGTTCAACGCTGCCAGGTAAGACTCAGGCTCTTCAACGGAGCCCATGTGTGAGCTGTGTTCGTAGATGACCAGCTCCCGATCCCTGGATCCGCTGGTGCGTTGCTTCCAAGTGAGCGGGTCGCGCCTCCTCATGCCGGCCGCCGGTGATCAAGGTCGGTTCGGCGATCTCATGCAGGCGATCCGTGACGTCACAGTCCCTAAGATTGCCAAGCACCGTGCCGAACTCGCTGGGCCCCCACATAGTCATGTACGGTTGCTGGCCGAAGCCGGGGCCCACGGCGTATCCGACACCGGTCGGCCGCTGCTCCAGCCGGCACAGGTGTCGCTTGTAGAAGACCATGATGGCGGCCGTGTATTAGAGGCAGTCAAAGAAACGACACCATCTACATTACTTGGCTCATGATGCAGCTCGCTTCTAGATCGTGACCAGCCTCAACCTAGACGGTTGGCCCACGCGGATTTTGGGGCTGACCTCGGCACCTTCCTCACCCCCGGCACAGCCCAGCTTCGCCGGACTGACCGTAGACGCTTCGGCGAAAGTGTAAGCAAACAGACGAGTGCGGTTAGCCGCCGATGTATGACATCTCGATCTTCGGGAGTCGGACTGTCTCGGATGAGCGAATCTCGGAATAACGATCATCGCGAATCCGCCAAACCGTACCAATTGTTCTCGCGATTTCAGCATCCGAGGCGCCGCCTCGAAGGATCGCGCGCAGATCATACCCCTTCGTGGCGAAGAGGCAAGCATAGAGCTTGCCGTCAGTCGAAAGGCGGGCACGAGTGCAGTCGCGACAGAAAGGCTGCGTGACTGAGCCGATGACGCCGATCTCGCCACTCTCGTCGCGGTAGCGCCACCGGTTGGCCACTTCGCCCAAATAATTTGGTGGCACCGGCTCCAGGGGCATCTCCGCATCGATCATTCGGACGACGTCGGCCGCCGGAACGACTTCGTCCATTCGCCAGCCATTGGTGTGGCCGACGTCCATGTACTCGATAAACCGGAGAACGTGGCCGGCCCGGCGGAAGAAACGTGCCATCGGAAGGACGCTCTGCTCGTTAATCCCCCGCTTGACCACCATGTTAACTTTGATGGGCCTCAACCCCGCCGCCTCTGCGGCGTCGATCCCCGCCAGGACCCGTTCGACCGGAAAGCTAACGTCATTCATCGCCTTGAAGATGGCATTGTCCAGTGAGTCGAGACTCACGGTGATGCGCTGGAGTCCGGCATCCTTGAGCGACTGCGCTTTCTTTTCTAGCAGCGAGCCGTTCGTCGTCAGGGTCAGGTCAAGACCAGGGATCTCGCGGAGCATTACGATCAGCCGTTCCAAATCCCGGCGCACGAGAGGTTCGCCGCCTGTCAACCGAATCTTCTCTGCTCCGAAGTCGTGGAAGATTCGGGCGAGGCGCGTGATTTCCTCGAAACTCAGGATCTCGTTGCGGTCCAGAAATCGGTAGCCTTGGCCGAAGATCTCCTTTGGCATGCAGTAGATGCAGCGGAAGTTACAGCGGTCGGTCACCGAGACGCGAAGGTCGCGAAGGGGCCGACCGAGCGTGTCGCGGACCTTTGCGGCCGTTTGGGCGGCTTCAGGGAACCGAGCACGCTCACGGCTTATGGCCATACCCACCATGGTGCCGGATTCTTAGCGAGCCCGTGAAGCCGCGACCTTGGAAGATTTAGCGCTGGTAGCGTGGAACTCGGTAGCGTTGCCGGTTGATGGTGAGCGGATTTCCTTATCAAGCACTTAATCAGAATTGAACTCGTTGATAGCCGCGTCCCAGGCCTCGCGAGTATCGGCGCCGCCTGGGCTAATCCTATAGGCTCCTCAGCGGAGCCCGGCACCAACGGCAACACCGCCTGTTCACGCTCGCCCGACCGTGAGGGTACTTAGACCTAGCCGTGCCAGCACGGCCTCCCCCGGAGCCCCAGTCTCGGTCGAGAAGCCAGTGCATTCATAGAACTGATCGCGTGCTTGTCGCAGTTCAGCGGCTGTGATGCCAACGCCTGCAGCAGGACCGCTATCAAGCTTCTCCAAGAGGCGCTTGGCAATCGTGAAATCCTCCTCGGGAGAGAAGCCAAGGTAGAGTTGAATCAACCGCTGGAGATTCACTACGCGCTCGCCGACCACGAGGGCATCCGCGCCTGAGTACTGCTGACCGGTGGCTGCCTTGACGGCCTCTGTCTCGAGTTGAAGCTCGTCTTTGAGCGCGGCACCGGCGAATTGACAGAGACCAATACAGTCCTCCCACATCTTCCGGAGCTGACTCTTGTAGGTTACGTCCGCGATGTAGCTGAGATCTCTAGGGTCAAGTACTTCGCGTATCCCAAGATCCGGGTCGGTCGTAGTTCCGAACCCAAGCTCCACATACATCTGACCTGTCGGACCTGCCCCAGAGGCAATCTGGCTCTGGAACAGGAAGATGGGTGTCGCTCGTTGCTCGTAGTCTTGGAAGCCGGCCCATTTCATGTGGACGGCTCGGTGCTCGATACCTAGAACGTGCGCGGTCTCCCGCAGTCCTTTGGCAATTAGATCTCCGAGACCCTGTCGCTCCACCGTGAGTTCGAGCAATTGGAGAACCGCTTCATAGTTCCCCCAGGTGAGGTCAGTGCCACCGGTCTCGGCGAGGCCGATCTCACCCTCGTTGAAAGCCTCCATCAGCATTGCAATGACACGGGGAGCGCTCGTAGCGGCCATTCCGTAGCCATCTACAACGCCGCTGACCGCGAAAGCCACACCAGGGTCTTGAATGCCAAGATTCGGGCCCACCTCCTCCATTGTTTCGCCAGCAAACCCAGTTACTACGGCACCGGCCAGAGGTCCCGTGGTGCACGTCGTCCGGTGGT
>Ga0207646_10004098_pt1 | contig 16050 bp, 12 predicted proteins | sample KBSK5502metaG_FD_184343 | JGI IMG/M metagenome (GOLD analysis project Ga0207646, IMG submission 184343) | Corn, switchgrass and miscanthus rhizosphere microbial communities from Kellogg Biological Station, Michigan, USA - KBS K5-50-2 metaG... | ecosystem: Host-associated > Plants > Roots >... | reverse complement strand
ATCCACCGTGATGTCAAGCCGGAGAACATCCTCCTGTCACGCGGACACGCCCTGGTGACCGACTTCGGGATCGCAAAGCTGATGGAGGAGCGGGGCAGCACGGAAGGACCGGCGCTGACCGATGCCGGTATCGCGGTAGGCACAGCGGCCTACATGAGCCCGGAACAGGCGAGCGGCGACAAACGCATCGACCCGCGTAGCGACGTGTACGCGCTGGCGGCGGTGCTGTACGAGATGCTCTCCGGCGAACCGCCGTTTACCGGACCCAGCGCGCAAGCGATCGCGGCACGCGTGATCAGCGATCCGCCGCGACCGATCCGCACGGTGCGTCCGGGGCTGCCGATGCATCTCGAGCGCGCGCTCGTGCGCGGGCTCGCGAAGTCGCCCGCGGACCGGCATCGCACGGCACGGGCATTCGTCGACGCGATTGCCGCTCCGGCTCGGGCGCACCACGTGTCGGTGAGTCAGGTCGGGTGGATCGCCACGGCGTGCGGAGCGGCGATCCTCGGGTGGATCGTGTTGCGTGGATCGCGGATCCATCCGCCGCCCGGCATGGTGCTCGTCCCCGCGGGACGCTATCCCGTGGGGGGCGGCGGTGCCCCCTGGCGCGACTCGACCACCGTCCAGCTCGACTCGTTTTACATGGATTCCGCTGAGGTCAGCGTCGCCGCGTACCGGCCCTTTCTGGACTCCACACGAGCCGTTCCCCCCTGGACGCAGTTGCCGCCGGATCAATGGCCGGTGACCGGCGTACTGTGGTCGGAGGCGGTCGCCTATTGCGCGTGGCGGCAGCGCGGCGGCCGCCTGCCCACCGAGGACGAATGGGAGGCGGCCGCCCGCGGACCGCAGGGCTTCCGGTATCCCTGGGGCGACCGGTGGGATCCCGGCAGAGCCAATGCCGACTCGCTGCGGAACGGCTTCGCGCCGGCGGGCGCGAGCAGCCTCGGGAGATCGTGGGTCGGCGCGGTGGACTTGATCGGCAACGCGTGGGAATGGACCGCGGGCGCCGCCGTCGACGCGCGGGGCCAGCCCGGTCACATCATCAAGGGGGGAGCCTTCGACACGCCGCCGGAGAACGCAACGGCAGCCTCCCGGGCTGTTTTGCCGGACCGGCGGGCATGGCTCAGCCACACCGGGTTCCGCTGTTCGCGCACCATCGCCGTTGTGCCGGAGCGCGTGGCGCCACCGGCGAGCGTCGCCGTCCTGTATTTCGAGACTCCCGACACAGCAACCGCGTACCTCGCTGACGGACTCACTGAGGCGATCATCACCAGCCTCGGCCGCGTCGAACGACTCGGCGTGAAGTCCCGCAACGCTGTTCGCCGCTTTCGCGGGACGGCGGATGATCCGACAACGCTGGGACGCGCCATCGGCGTGGCATATCTCGTGAGCGGGAGCGTGAGGCGGCCCGGTCGAGGCCAGAGCCCGGCCGTCACGGTCGAGCTGTTGCGGGCGTCGGACGGCATGCACGTCTGGGGCGGTCAGTACGAGAGCCGCGATACGGCGCTGCAGGCGATTCCGGAAGCCGTCGCGCGTGCCGTGGCGACCGCCATCACGGGCGCGCTTCGGCCCGTCGAGCGGTCGGCGCTGGCGAGCCGCCCGCCGCGCGATCCCGGAGCCTACGATCACTTCCTCCGCGCGAACTACGAGCTCGCACAGCGGACCCCACGCGCCGTGCGCCGCGCCATCGACCAGTACGAGAGCGCGGTGCGGCTCGACCCGGGCTTCACGCCCGCGCTCGCCCGGGTCGCGATCGGGTACGGCCTGTTCCTCGACTGGGGGTGGGAGTATCCGGGCCTGTCGCCGGAGGCCGTGCTGGTTCACGGGTTCGACGCGGCGGACCGCGCCTTGCGGCAGGACTCGGCCTCGGCCGACGCGTGGATGGCCCGGGGCTTCCTCCTCAGCTTCCGGAATCCTCGCACGTTCGCGGGCGTGCGCGAGGCGCTGCTGCGCGCCCTCGGGCTCGATCCCCGGAACGCGGAGGCGCATCACCAGTACGGGATGGCGCTGCTCTGGCTGGGCCGCGACTCCGCCGCCGCCGACATGTACCGCCGGGCGGTCGCGCTCGAGCCGGAGCGGCCCATCACGTTGTTCAACCTCGGGCGTGTCGCCGCGCGGCAGACCCGCTACGCGGAGGCCCGGCGCTGGGCGGACAGCGCCCTCACCATCGACCCCGGAGCCGACTACGCCTACGTGCTTCGGGCCCTCGCCGAGTTCCGCCTCGGCAGCCCCGCCGAGGCGCGCGTCGACGCCGAGACGGCGGTGCGGCTGCGGGCGGGATTCCGGGTGCCCGGCGAAGCGATCCTGGCGCTCGTGGAGCTGCAGGCCGCTGACACGCCTGCCGCGCGCAGCCGGATCCAGCGGTTGGAGCGCGAGATCCGCTCCGGGGGTCACGCCACGATCACCGACGCCGCGTGGGTCGGACGCGCGCTCGTGGCCCTGGGCGAGTCGGATCGGGCGCTCGACCTGCTCGAGCGGGTTCGTCCCCGCGGCGCCCGGTTGTGGTACTACCTCCGGGCGCCGGAGTTCGACGCCATCAGATCCAATGCGCGGTTCGGGAAGCTCGTTGGAGAGTCGGCACCGGAATGAGGCCGTCGGGCGGTCAGGCGGTCGGGCGGTCGGTAGGCCGGCTCGTGGCCGCGTTACGGTCCGCCGGCCCACCGATCCGCCTGACCGCCCTCCTTCTCCTCGCCGCCTGCCAACCACAGGCCCGCCGCGTGCTCCTCCTCGACCTCGCGCTGTCGGAGCCCGCCTTGCTGAACAGCACCGTCCAGCCCTGGCGCGACGAGGGTTATGCGGTGGAATACCGCCGCTTCTATCCCCACCTCGCGCGCGCGGACCTCGGGCGTTATCGCGTGTTGCTATTCCTCCTGGGCCGCGAGCCTGAGGCTCCGTCGGACGCCCTCACCGCCGGCGACCTCGCGCTGCTCACCGAGTGGGTGCTCCGGGGCGGCGTGGTAGTGCTCGGCTACGATGCGGACGGAGAAGGGTATCTCGACCGCTGGACGGCGAACCGCTGGCTCGAGTACGCAGGGACGGGGATCTCGATCGGCGACCGACTGCTCGAAGACACGACCGTGCGCACTCCCACCACCACGGGCCGCCCGCAGCCGTGGGCCGAGGCCCGGGTCCTGGGCGACGAGCCGCTGGGCTCCGTGTTCGACCCGTTTCCGCTCGACCGAAACAACGTCCTCGCGACGCGCGACTCCTCCCAGCTTCTCGCCGTGACGTCGCGGCACGCGTTCGTGCGAGCACCGCGTACGCCCGCATCCCGGCCGCGCGCCGGCGTGGTGGCGGCCGCCCGGATCGGCCACGGGCTCGTGGTGGTCATCAGCCGCCACGCGCTCGGCGCTCTGGGACCGCAGTTCCGGTCCACGACCGCCCCCGTGCAACAGCTCGACGCGCTGGAGCGGACGCGCGAGTTCCTCCGCGCGCTCGCCCGCTGGACCCGACGCCCGGCCGAGTGGGCACACGTCCCGCCCGCCGGGCGGGGTGTGACGTTCTCCCTGGCGCAAGCACCGGTTCCCATCGAGCTCGCGCCCCCGGTCATGACTCCACCGGGCGGCGTGGACACGATCGAGCTCCCCCTCGTTCCGGATCCGAAGCTCGCCCGCGCTACGAACACGCCCGAGTGGCTGCGGCAGCAGGGCATGCGGGTGTTGTGGACGCCGGTGTTCGCGACCCGTGAAGGGCGGCGCGCCGTGCGCTCGGGCGCCTCCCTCGATTCGCTCGTCGTGTTGCTCGATGCCGGCGGGTTCAACCTGCTCGCCGGCGACGCCGGCCCGGAGAGCATGGACTCGCTGCACGTGCGCTGGGAGGAGCGCGACGCCGTGCGCCGGGCGTGGGCGGACGCGGTGAAGCGGCTGCAGCCGACCAGTGTGGCGTGGATCCCCCTGCTGGATTATGGCAACGCGCGCCACGCCGCTGCGGATTCGTCGCGGGGGGCGCGCGGCGAGGCGCTCGCCGCCCCGTGCGCCCTCGACTCGATCCTGTGGGCGGAGGGGCTCCCATCGGCGTACGGGGCCCTCGGCCGGCTCGCTGCGGATCAGCGCACGCTGGTTATCGCAGTCGGTCTCGACCTCGGTGGACTGCGGAGCTACTCGATGGGCCAGGAGTTCTGCGACGCGGCATGGCGGCGCGGGCTGGCGGTGCTCATCCGAGGAGGCGCGGCAGGGGGGGGCTGGGACTCGCTCCCGCACGCAGCCCGCTACCCGGCGCTGCGCGACGCGGGGCTCTTGCCCCGGTACTACCGCGCCCTGGAGGACGAGGTCGCCGCCCGCGCCGCTGGGCTGCGGGACCGGGTGTTAAAGCAGCGGCGCGATCTTTACTTCGCATTCCGCCTGTCGCAGCCGCCGGCCGACTGGTTCACGCTCGGGTTGGTCCGTGGCTTCGGACTTCCGGACCGGCCGCTGCTCTTGTTCACACCAGAGGTCTGGACGCGCGACCTGCTCGCGGTCTACCGTGCGCGCGGCTTCAACCTGGTGCACGCGGTAGCCCTCATCCCGCCGTCGCTCCGGGCGCGCGACTGGTCGGGAGTGAGGCAGCTCGTCTTCGGCGAAAGTGACGGGTTCTGGCTTGCGCCGGAGGAGCCCGCCGGCCCAGCCGCGGGCAGGCGCCTAGCTCAAGACAGCCTGGGCCGCCTGCTGCGGAGGCTCGTTCGCTAGCGGAACGGGGGCGAGGCTTGCCCTGACCCTTCCAAGACCGGTAGTTTTCCTGCCGGGTGGCGGTAGGGCGTGATGGTCGCGGCATGCCGGATGGAGTGGCATGCTGAGGAAAGTCCGAGCTCCCGAGGGCAGACTGCCAGGTAACGCCTGGGCGCCGTGAGGCGACGGAAAGGGCCACAGAAAACAGACCGCCCTTTATCCAAGGGTAAGGGTGAAACGGTGGGGTAAGAGCCCACCGCGCGCCTGGTAACAGGCGTGGCACGGTAACCCCCAGTCGGAGCAAGGCCAAATAAGCAGCGAGACCCGGCCCGGGTCGTCTGAGCTGCGGGTAGGCCGCGTGAGGTGGCTGGCGACAGCTATCCCAGAGAGATGACCATCTGCCCGCTTCGGCGGGCAAACAGAACTCGGCTTATGGCCCTACCGCCCACCTCTCGATGACCTCGCCGTTGAAACCTTACCCCGCGCAGTGGGAGCAGGTCGCGGACCTGCGGGTATTCCGGACGACCACCCAGGAGTGGGAAAAACTCATCGGGTGGCGCGCCGACATGCGGAAGCGCGGTTGGAAGCTGCTGCGCGTCGCAAGTGAAGGGACCGAGATGGTCGCCGTCTTCGGCCGGACCAAGGGCGACCGCGCGTCCGCGTCGGGTACTGCATAGGGAGCGCACCATGATTCGTCGGCTGCTGCTCGCGGGGGCGGCGCTCACCGCCGCTTGCGCCACAGGGAGTCGCGGGACGCCCGCCGTGGCGGCCCCCGCACTCACCCCCGCCCCGGGCGCCCCGACGACGGCTCCGGCGACGGAGGCGCCCTCCGCGCACCATGCCGACGTCGTTCGCTACGGACCCAGCGCCCTGCGCTACGTCGTGCACCGGCGGCTCCACATCCAGCAGGCCCTCGGCGATCAGACGCAAGCCCAGGACGTCGGTGCCCGGATCTTCGTGGCGACCGCCATCACGGGGCCGGCCGACAGCATCGGCTACCCGGCCACCTTCCTCGTCGATTCGATCGTGGCTGACTCGGGAACACCGCCGCCGATCGTGGACAACATCAGCAAGGTGCGCAAGCTCGTGTTCGCGGGACGCGTGGCACCGCGCGGCGAGTTCGTGAACGCGCTGGCGTCGGACAGCGCGGTGGCGCAGTCCGTGGTCCAGCTCCTCGGGAACTTTCGGGACTTCCTGCCGCGGCTGCCCCTCGGCGGGCTGAAACTCGGATCCGCCTGGACGGACACGGTCGAGACGACCCAGAAGGGGAGCGGCTCCGAAGTGTCGCGGCGCACGATCACGCTTGCCACAGCGGCCGGGTGGGAGGACCGCCTTGGTACCCGGAGCGTACGGGTGGAGGGGAGCCAGACCTACCGGGTAGCCGGGGGCGGAAAGAATGCCGGGCAGCCGTTCGAGCTCTCCGGTGCCGGAACGGGCAGCGGGGTAGCCTACATCGCCGCCGACGGCCGTTACCTGGGCGGTGAGTCGCAGGACTCGACCACCCTGACGGTGCGGCTGCCAGTGCAAGGCGTCGCCGTCCCGGTGATCCAGGTGACTCGAACGACCGTTGCGGTGCTGCCGTAGTGGGCGGACGGTCGGACCGGCAGACGGTCGGACTGTCGCTTCCGCTCCTGCTGCTGGCGTCGGGCGCGCTCGCCCAGGTCGCCCCGAACAATGCGACGCTGTATCTCCACCCCACCGATGTCAGCGATGCGCGCGCTCTGTGGGTAAACCCGGCGGGGCTCGGTCACTTCCCGGAAGCGTCGGTCCATCTCGACCTCACCGTCGGTGACCCCGGAGCCAAGGGGCGGCTGCGGCAGCTCACCTTTGGTCTCAACTCCCGCGGGTTGTCGCTCGGCTACCAGCGAGATCTGTTCGGCACCGGACAGCGGGGGCACACCTACCGGTTGGGATACGCCGGGGGGCGCGGGGGACTCGCTGCCGGGTTCGCGACGGTGCTATACCGGGGGGGGACCTCGAGCACCGGCTGGGACATGGGCATCCTGTACGACTGGACGCCGGCTCTGTCAGTGGGCGGCGTGATCCAGAACGTCGGACGGCCGGTGGTGCGCGATTCGACGCTGCGCATCACATACGTCCCGAGCGCGACGCTGCAACTGGCCGGGCGGCGGATTGTCCTCTCCGCGCTCAGCCGCCTCACGTCCGATGGGGTGGCGGGCTACGCCTTCGGTCTGCGCGGCACGCTACGGGCCGGGACGTCGCTCCCCATGGGCCTGCTCGGGCGCCTCGACACGGACCGCTCGCTACGCCGCAGCAATCTCGCGTTCGGCTTCTCGCTCGGCGGTGAAGACACGGCCGGTCTGGTCGCGATGACGCCCGGCGATGCCAACGGGATCGATGCCATCAGCCTTTACGGCGTGTCGACGCGGCGCTTCACGAGCGGTCGGCGGTCGGCGCGCTAGTCCTCGGCGATCAGTTTGCCGAGTCGGCGGGACAGCTCGTAGACATCACGGAACGATAGGTGGCGAAACACGGTGTCGCGGCGCGCGCGCGGCAGTGTGAGGACCATCTGGAACGAGAGCCCGCCCCGCAGCACCGCCCCATAGCGCACCTGGACGGAATCCCGACGATAGGCACGCATGCGGTGTGGCGTTACCACCGCCACGCCCCGGCGCGCCACCAGCAGGAGCGTGGTATCTTCGGCGCCGCTGGGCGAGAAGAGGTAAAGAGCCGCGTCTCCGGGGGAGAGCGCACCCTGGCGCCTGAGCGGTTGGGCGAGACTGTCGGGAATGGGCGCCCGGGCCGAGATGCGGGGTGGCCTCGACAGGACCATGAGCGCCCCAAGGAGGAGGCCCCCCACCACGCCGAGGCCCACGAGGGCGTGGAGGGCCCCGGACAGGACGGGAGAGCGCATCCGCACGCTGTCCTGCGCCGCAGTGGGGAGGGCATCGACCAGGGCCCGGCTCAACTCCTCGGCAGTCTGGAAGCGTTCTGCGGGGTCCTTGGCGAGTGCGCGATCGACCACCGTGGCGAGCGCGGGCGGGACCTCGCTCCGGTGCTGCTGGATCGGCACCGGGGTGGCGGTGGCCTGCTTCATGAGGATCGACTGTGCGGACTCGCCGTCGAACGGCGGCACGCCGGCGAGCATCTGATACAGCACGACCCCGAGCGAGTAGATGTCCGACCGGGCATCGACGTCTTCTCCGGTGGCTTGCTCGGGACTCATGTAATGCGGGGTCCCGACTACCATGCCTTCCGTGGTGAGTTGGCTGGCGGACGCCTCCTGCGCGGCCTTCGCGATCCCGAAGTCGGTCACGAGCACGTGGCCCGAGCTGTCGAGCAGGATATTGTCGGGCTTCACGTCGCGGTGCACGATTCCGTGCAGATGGGCGTGGCCGAGCGCGTCCGCCACCTGCCGCGCGATGCGGGCGGCATCGCGCAGCGGGAGGCGCTGGTGTTTTTCGAGTAACTGGCGGAGCGACGGCCCGTCGAGGCAGCGCATGACGATGAACAGGACTTCGTTCTTGTAGCCCCCGACCTTGTAGATCGGCACGATGTGCGGGTGTTCGAGCCGCGCGCTCGTGCGAGCCTCGCGCACGAACCGCTCCGCGAGCCCGGGTGACGGCGTGAGCCCCAGGTCGAGGACCTTGACGGCGACGTCGTGGCCCAGGGTCTGGTCGCGGACGCGGAACACGGCGGCGAACCCGCCTTCGCCCAGGACATCTCCCACGGTAAATTTTTTGCCGAGGGCTTTCTGGAGGCGGCGACGCAGCGTGGTGAGATCGAGCGACATGGCGGACGCGAAACCTAGGAAGCTCCGCCGCGTGGCGCTAGGGACGGCCGGCGTCGTCCTCGTGTGGCTGTTCGCGGTATGGCCGCCGCCCGTGTGGTGGCGCGATCACTGGCCCCGGGAGACGGCGATGATGCGAGAACAGGCGGTCGGGGGTTCTCAGTCCACCCGTCCGGCCGTCCGCCCGACCAACCTCGAGAGCATCTCGCCCGTCCTCCAGCGTATGGTCATCATCGCCGAGGACTCGCGGTTCCGCTCCCACGTCGGGATCGACCCCGCTGAGATCGCGGATGCGCTGGGCGTGGACGGCGCCCACGGGTTCTGGTCCGCCGTCGGCGCGGCGTGGCGGCACCGCGACCGGCTACGGGGCGCGAGCACCATCACTCAGCAGCTCGCCAAGAATCTGTATCTCTCCTCCTCGCGCAATCCGCTTCGCAAGGTAAAGGAAGCGATGACGGCCTTGCGTCTCGAGCTCGCACTCTCGAAGGACCGGATCCTCGAGCTGTATCTGAACGTCGCGGAGTGGGGGCCCGGCATCTGGGGCGCCGATGCGGCGAGCCGCGCGTACTTCGCCGTGCCGGCATCGCGTCTCACCCAGGAGCAGGCGGCCGAGCTCGCGGCTACGCTGCCACATCCGCGTACCTCGAACCCGACGTTCCGCCCGGACCGCACGCTGGCACGCCGCACCCTCATCCTCGCGAGGTACCGCGGTGTGGAGGTTTACATCCCACCGGAAGAGGAAACAGACACGATCCCGGTGCCGACCGTCCTCCTGCCATCGGTTGACTCGGTCGAGATCGACAGTGTCGCTCCGCTGGACAGTACTCAGGACAGTCTCACCGACAGACGCACAGACGCACAGGGGAGAACAGCGGACAGTAGCCAGGACAGTCTGCCCTGATCGCTGCCGCCTGTTTACCACTGTGCGTCTGTGCGTCTAGCCGTGCAGGTCCCCGCTTTAGTCGACCAGCCGCAGGGGCATGACGAGCGCCATGTAGCTCGCCGGATCATCCCACCCGACCGGCTCCACGGTGGCGGCGCGCTCGGGGGCTTTGAAGGTGAGCCGCACCTCGTCGGTGGGCATGTATTTGAGGATTTCGAGCAGGTACATCGCGTTGAACCCGATCTCGAGCGGCTCGCCCTCGTAGGTGACCGCGAGCTCGTCCTGCGCTTCGCCCAGGTCGGGTGTCTGGACCGAGAACTTGACGGCGCCGCCGGAGAAGGCGAGCCGGATCCGGTGGGTCTGATCGCTCGCTACCACGCTCATGCGGCGCAGCGCGGCGGCCATCGCCGCCTTGTCCACCGTGGCGAACTTGTCGTTCTCGCGCGGGATCACCTGCTCGTAGTTCGGGTACGGCCCTTCGATCAGGCGCGAGAACACCAGCGTCCCGCCCGCCCGGAAGCCGATGTGGTTGTCGCTGCGCGCGATCTCGAGGGCGTCCTCGGCCGCGAACAGGCGGCGGATCTGCTCGAGCGCCTTGGGGGGCACGATCAGGTCGGCGGTCGAGCCGCCCTGCGCCGGAACGTCCATCTTGGCGAGCCGGTGCCCGTTGGTCGCCACCATGCGCATGTGGTCGGGCCGGAGCTCCCACAACACGCCGTTCAGGATCGGCCGGCTCTCCTCGGTCGACGCCGCGAAGGCGACGTGCCCCACGAGCTTGTGCACCACGCCCGCCGCCGCGTTCCACGCCCCATCGAACTTGACGGCGGGGAAGGACGGAAACTCCTCGCGCGGCAAACCGAGCAGCTTGAACTTCGAGCGACCGCACTCGATCGCGACGCGCGACTCGCCCGCCGCCGTGAAGCGCACCGGCCCCGAGGGCAGCTCCCGCGCGATGTCCACGAGCTTTTTGGCCGGCAAGGTCACGGCGCCCTCGGCGTCGACCTCGGCCGGTACCGTTGTCGTGACCGCGATGTCCAGGTCCGTCCCGGAGAGCCGGAGGCCCTGCTTTGTCACTTCCACCAGGACGTTGGCGAGCACCGGCAGGGTCGTCTTGGCGGGGATCGCCGCCGCGACTCCGCTCAGTCCCTCCTGCAGCTGCTCTCGTGTGATCGTGAACTTCATCCGTCTCGTCGCCTTCCCCAATTTTGTGGACTAAGACTCTACTACTGTACTATGATAGAACTACTAGTAGTAGTAGTAGAGGGCGGGGAAATGTTGGCGGTCAGCCTAACTGGTGTCCAGCGAAGCGACTCGCGTCCCGCCGTCGTGCAGTCCGTCTGTTGGGACTGTTGGTATCCCGGGCTTTCCCCACATCTCCGTGCGCTTCCCACACCCGCCCACACCGCTCGCTCCCAGATGTTGGCTACAGTGCGGACAACTCCTGGCGCGCCATTTCGACGCGCTCCTTGAACGTCCGGTCCCGCATCATCTGCCGCTCCACCTTGTCGACCGAGTGGATCACGGTCGAGTGGTCCCGTCCCCCGAACGCCTGCCCGATCTCCACCAACTGCATGCTCAGCATATTGCGCGCGAGGTACATCGCGACTTGCCGCGGGATCGTCAGGGTCTTGGTGCGTGCCTTTGAGCGCAGCCCTTCGGGGGTCACGCCCCAGCGGCGTGCCACCACCTCCTGGACGCGATCGATGCTGGGCGTGGGCTGCGCGCCGTAGCCCGACGCGTCTTCCCCCTGGCGGATCTTGTCGGACAGGGCCTCGCGCGCCAGCTCGATGGTGACCTCGCGGTTCTTGAGCGACGCGAACAGGAGCAGCTTGATGATGCAGCCCTCGAGCTCCCGCACGCTCGAGCGCACGTGCTCCGCGATGAACCGCAGCACGTCGTCGGGAATCGTGAGCTCGAGATGATCCTGCTCCGCCTTCTTGCGCAGGATGGCGATGCGGTGCTCCAGGTCCGGGTGCCCGATGTCGGCCACCAGACCCCACTCGAACCGGGAGATCAGCCGATCCTCGAGCCCCGGGATCTCTTTCGGCGGCCGATCCGAGGTGAGCACGATCTGCTTGTGCCCCTCGAACAAGGCGTTGAACGTGTGGAAGAATTCCTCCTGGGTCATTTCCTTGCCTTCGAGGAAATGCACGTCGTCCACCAGGAAGAGGTCCACGTCGTTGCGATACCGGCGCCGGAACTCCGACATCGTGCGTGCGTGAATCGATTCGATGACTTCGTTAATGAACTGCTCGGCGCCGAAGTAGTGCACCCGCGTGCCCGGGTACTTGGTGAGGACGGCATGGGCGACCGCCTGCATCAGATGCGTCTTGCCGAGTCCCGTGGCGCCGTAGATGAAGAGCGGATTGTAGGTCTTGCCCGGTGCTTCAGCGACCGCGTGCGCGGCGGCCGCGGCGAGCTCGTTCGACTTCCCGATCACGAACGTCTGGAACGTATATCGCTCGTTGAGCGGCGTAGTCGGGACGCCGGACTTGTCGCTGGTCGCCGGCTCGCGTGGCGCCACGAAGAAGTCCATCTGAGGCCGTTGCTGGCGATCCTCCTGCACCCGGAACACGACCGCCGTGGGCCGCCCGAACACGCGCTCGGCCGCGCGCGCCAGCACGCTGGCGTGCTTCGACTCGTTCCATTCGACGGCGAATTGATCGGGAGCTCCGACGATCAGACGACCGTCGTCCAGCGCGATCGGCACCGCGGGTTCGAGCCACGTCCGCACCGTGGCGTCGGGGAGTTCGCGCCGCGCCTCGTCGAGGAGTCGCTTCCAAGCTTCTTTAGTTGACTGCTCCATCCACGAATGACTATGAGGTGGGACGTCCTGCAAGGGCGGCCCGAAAGTACGCGGCCCTTGTGGAAAAGTCAACCTTGACCGCCGCGCCGGCGACGGTGTACGTTTCCCGCCTCTCGAGAGGAATGTATGGGTCCGACGTATCGCCCGCGCAATCGGCGGCGCATCAACAAGCACGGGTTTCGCGCGCGGATGAAAGACGTGTGGGGTCGCGCCGTCCTGTCCCGCCGGCGGAAGAAGGGGCGCAAGCGCCTCACTGTCCGCCTGCCGTCCAAACACCGGAGTCACTAACGGGAGAGCGGTTCCCGCGGCGCGTGCGCCTGGCGCGCGGCCCGGAGCTCGCTGCCTGCTGGGAACAGGGTCGCCGCTTGCGTACCCCGCATCTCGACCTGGCGTGGCGCCCGAGTCCGCTGGGCCACCCGCGGATGGCGATCGTGGTGCCCCGCTTTCAGTTCACTGCGGTGGCCCGCAACCGCTTGCGTCGCCGCTTGAAAGAGATTCTCAGACGCTACCCCGTCGCCTCGCTCCCCGTCGTCGATCTCGTCGTGCGCGCGAAACGCACCGCGTACGCCGCGCCGTTTGCGCTATTGCGCTCCGAATTGACGACGAGCGTGACGCGCATCACGTGAATCTCCGGCACTGGCCGCGGCGTACCGTCATGGCGCTGATCCGGGTCTACCAGGTGACGCTGGCGCACCTGGTGTTCACGCAGTGTCGCTTCGTGCCGTCGTGCTCGCGCTATACCTTCGAAGCGGTGGAACGCTACGGCGCACTCAGAGGTGCGTGGCTTGGGATCAAACGAATCCTGCGCTGCCACCCGCTACACCCCGGCGGCTACGACCCAGTGCCGTAAGGCTAGACGCACAGACGCACAGACGCGCACACGCGCAGAGGTGAAGTGGAACGACGCATTATTCTGGCCGTTGTCCTGATGTTGATCGTGGCAGTCCTGCCGAGCGTCCTGTTTCCGCCCAAGAAGCCGGTCGGGCGGACGGGCGGACGGCAGGATAGCACGGCGACGGCCGCACCCGCGGGACCGGAGTCGGCTGCCACCCCGGCGCGACCGTCCGTCACTCCGCCGGTCCCTCCGTCCGCCGGCGCTCCGGCGGAAACGGTGTGGGTGACGTCTCCCCTCTATCGCCTCGGCTTCACCACGCGGGGCGGCGCCTTGGTGCGCGCGGAGCTATTGGCCTACCGCTCGTTCGCCAAGGCCGATTCGGGACGGCCCGTCCAGCTGGTCCGGGACGGGGCGCCGCTGCTGGTCTATCGCCGCTCGGGGGGAGGCGGCGATACGACGCTCCTGTCCGACTGGAACCTGACGCCGAGCGCGACACAGATGCAGGTTGGGTCGGAAGGCACTACCACGCTCACGTTCACCGGCGCGAGAGACGGCGCGCGGCTCACGCTCGAGTACCGTTTCTTCCCGGCCGACTATCGTTTCGCCGTGCGGGGGCGCATGGAGGGATTCGGTCCCGCCGGCTCCACGGTGCTGCTCGGGCTGGGGGACGGGTTGCGGTCGGTCGAGGCAGACTCGATGGACGATTTCCGCCACTACAGCGTAGTCACCAAGTCGACGAAGACGCAGCGCACGGACTTCGGGTCGGTCAAGCCGGGGGAGCGCAAGATCCTGGACGGGCCGTTCGAGTGGGCCGGTGTGAAGTCGAAGTACTTCTTCATCGCCGCGCTCGCCGTGGAGGACAACCAGCCGCGGTTCGGCGGGGCTCTCGTCGAGGGCGGCCCGCGCACGGCGTCGGCTTCGTCGCTGTTCGGCCGCTCGGCGGTCGCGACGCGCGCCGCTGTCGCCGTCACGCTGCCCGTGCCCCCCGCGGGCGGGTTCGACTACCAGGTGTACGTCGGGCCCCTCGAGTATCGGCGTTTGTCGCACCTCGGCCACGATTTGGACGATGCCAATCCGTACGGCGGGTTCCTGCAGCCCATCATCCAGCCGGTGTCGGTGCTGGTCGTGAACATCCTGATCTGGATGCACGACCAGCTGAAGCTCGCCTACGGCTGGGTGCTCATCATCTTCGGCATCCTGGTCCGGCTGCTCCTGTGGCCGCTCAATCAGCGCGCCATGGAGTCGAGCATCCGGATGCAGGCGGTCGCGCCGCTCTTGAAGCAGATCCAGGACCGCTACAAGAACGAGCCGGAGCGGCTGCAGCGCGAGATGATGAAGCTCTACAAGGAGCACAACGTCAACCCGTTCGGCGGTTGCCTCCCGATGCTGCTGCCCATGCCGGTGCTGTTCGCGCTGTTCTTCGTGTTCGCCAACACCATCGAGTTTCGCGGCGTGCCGTTCCTCTGGCTGCCCGACCTGTCGCGCGCCGACCCGTACTACATCATCCCCATCGTGATGGGACTCTCGATGTTCGTGCTCTCGAAGGTCGGGCAAATCGGAATGCCGCCCAACCCGCAGACCAAGATGATGCTGTACTTCATGCCGGTATTCTTGACGCTGCTGTTCCTGAACTTCGCGTCCGGCCTGAACCTGTATTACGCCGTGAGCAACATCTTCAGCATCCCGCAGCAGTATCTGATCGCGCGGCGGCGCCTGCGGGAGCAGGGGAAGCGAACCTAACCGGGAGGCGGGAAGCGGGAGGCGGGATGCGTGCTGTCTGATCCGATCGTCGCCCTCGCCACGCCCCCCGGTCGCTCTGCCATCGCGCTTATCAGGCTCTCGGGAAAGGGCGCGTTCGACGTCGCCGCGCGGGCCCTGCACCCGTTTCACCCCGACCCGCCCCGCACCGTCCGTCGCGTCCACGTCGCGCATCCCGTGACCGGCGTGCCGGTGGACGATGCACTCGCCGCCTGCTTTCCAGGGCCCCGCTCCTACACCGGCGAAGACCTGGTCGAGCTCTCGACCCACGGTGGGCTGCTCGTCCCCGCGGCAGCGGTCGCGGCACTGGTGGCCGCGGGCGCGCGGCCCGCCCGACCGGGAGAGTTCACGCGCCGGGCGGTGCTGAACGGCAAGCTCGATCTGCTGCAGGCCGAGGCGACCGCCGACCTGATCGATGCCGGCTCGCCCGCGCAGGCGCGGCGGGCGCTGCACCAGCTCGACCGCGGCCTCTCGACGCGGCTCGACGCGCTCCGCACGGAGCTGCTCGAGCTCGAGGCCCTGATCGCCTACGAGATCGATTTTCCCGACGAGGACGAAGGCCCGGTGGCGCCGGAGCGCGTCGTGCGCGCGTGGCAGGTGGCGCGCGACCGGATCGCCCGGCTCCTCGACACGGCGCCCGAGGGAGAGCGCCTGCAGGGGGGCGCCCTGCTCGTGATCGCGGGCCGCCCCAACGCGGGGAAGTCGTCGCTCTTCAACGCGCTGCTCGGCACGGAGCGCGCCATCGTGACGGAGATCCCAGGCACCACGCGGGATGCGGTCGAAGCGCACGCGGTGCTGGAGGGCTTTCCGTTCCGGCTGGTGGACACCGCGGGGCTGCGGGAGAGTGCCGATCGCGTCGAGCGGCTGGGAATCGAGGTGAGCCGAAAATATCTCGCGGCGGCGGATCTGGTGCTGTTCTGCGAGGACAATCGAGGAGCGGGAAAGCGGAAACGGGAAGGGGACGCGCGCGATGAGTTTCTGGCGCAGGTGAGCGCCCCGGTCGTAGTCGTGCACACGAAATCCGACTTGGAGACGCCGTCCGACGGTCTGACCGTCCGGCCGTCCGTCGCCGTTTCAGTTGTGACCGGCGCGGGTCTCGCGGACCTGCGTCGCAAGCTCGCGGAGGTCGCGTTCGGCCGGCTGCTCGCGCTGGGTGACGTAGAGCCGGTCGTGACGCGGGCCCGCCACCGTGGCGCGCTGGAGCGCGCGCTCGCCGAAGTCGACGCGTTTCACGCCGCCCGGGGAAGCGGAGTGGATGCGGCCGCCGCGGCCACGCATCTCCGCGCCGCGGTGGGGGCGCTCGACGACCTGATCGGCGTGGTGACGCCGGACGACGTCCTGGATCGGGTGTTCGCGAGCTTTTGCGTGGGGAAG
>Ga0207646_10004097_pt1 | contig 16050 bp, 17 predicted proteins | sample KBSK5502metaG_FD_184343 | JGI IMG/M metagenome (GOLD analysis project Ga0207646, IMG submission 184343) | Corn, switchgrass and miscanthus rhizosphere microbial communities from Kellogg Biological Station, Michigan, USA - KBS K5-50-2 metaG... | ecosystem: Host-associated > Plants > Roots >... | reverse complement strand
AGGACGCTGCCCGCAGCGAAGATGGCGGCCGAGGCGGCCAGCAGCAGCAACAGCCACTGGCCGGCGGTCACCCAGTCGCCGCTGAGGATGGCCGCCGCGCTACGCCCTGCCCAGCCTGATGGGAGCCACGCCGAGCTGGCGCCCGGGACGTCCGGCAAGGACGGCGCCAGGCCAGGGTGACGGCCGAATCCGGGATCACGGAACGCGGGATTGAGCAGAAAGTTGGCCAGGTTGATGCCGATGGCCAGTGCGATACCAAACAGCGTGAGGACCTCGCGGCCCCGTCCAACCGGGATGATGCGCACCAGCAGCAGGCTCATCAAGGAGATGATCACGACCACGAACACGGGGTAGAGAAGGAAGAGCACCGCGAAGGCGAGCGGGATCAGCGGGGTTTGATTAACGACCCCAAGCAGCAGAAGAGCCGGTGCGGTGAACAGCAGGCTCAGTAGGAAGAGACGGAGCACCTGTACCACCATCCGGCTGGCGAGCACGCTTTCCACCGATCGCGGCGCGGCGAGCAGCAGCTCCAGGTCGGGATTGAGCAGCAGCGCGTTAAGGCTGAAGACCAGGCTGCTGAAGACCAGGACGCCGGTGTAGGCGAGAAATGCCAGGCTCAGCAGGTGGACGGAGTCGACGTGCACCTGCATCCGGTGTGAGGCCTCCACGCCGAGCCAGGTGATAAACCCCTCCCATGACCAGGCGAGCAGGATCACGGCGGCGCCCGCGATGGTGCCCGCGATCCGTCCAGCGTTGCGGCTACGAATGGTCTGGTTGATGAACATCTGCAGCTGGACGCGCCAGAGCAGGAGGCCAAGCGCGAGCCCTTCCAACGCGCCCGCGCCGGGTCTAGCTTTCGAGGCCACGCAACACCGCGCTGACGTCGTCCTCGCGGCTGCCGGTCAGTTCGAGGAAGATCTGCTCCAGTGACTGCCCGTCCTGCCCGACCATGTGCCGCAGGTCTTGCAGGCTCCCCATCGCCACCAGCCGGCCGTGGTTGATGATGGCCAGCCGGGTGCACATGCGCTCGGCGATTTCCAGGATGTGGGTGGAAAAGAAGACCGTCTTCCCTTCGCGGCAGAAGTCCTGCAGGATGTCTTTCATCTGGCGGGCGCTCTGGGGATCGAGGCCGACGGTCGGCTCATCGAGGAAGAGGACCTGCGGGTCGTGCAACAGCGCCGCCGCCAGCGAGACCTTCTGCCGCATGCCGCGCGAATAGCCCGACAGGAAGTCATCGCCCCGCTCCTGGAGATCGAACAGCTTGAGCAGCGCCGCGATCCGGCGATCGCGAAGTTTCCGCTCGACGTGGTAGAGATCGCCGGAGAATTCGAGAAACTCTCGGGCGCTCAGCTTGTCGTAGAGGGTGGCGGCGTCGGGCACGTAGCCGATCAGCGCCTTGGCCTTCTCCGGCTCGGCCGCGATGTCGATACCGGCCACCTTGGCATTGCCGCTGGTCGGCCGCAGCAGCCCGACGAGCATCTTGATGGTGGTGGTCTTGCCGGCGCCATTGGGACCGAGGAAGCCGAACAGCTCCCCGGCGCCCACCTCCAGGTCGAGGTCCTCCACCGCCGTGAGGCTGCCATAGCGCTTGGTCAGGAGGCGGGTGGACAGCACCGTGCCAAGTGTACCGATGGAGCGCCAAAAACAAGGTCTAGAATGGGCCTCTGGGCGAGGGATCGCCCGAATACAGCCCGAATTCAGCCGCGAACGCCGGCGTCGCGACAGGTTTCCGCCGTTACAGCGTTGTTGCCTTGAAGGTCGAGCCATGCCTTCAAAGGCCGGACAGCATTGATGGAGGTAGAACCGCAAGAAGGGGAGCTTGGCGCGCTGGTCAGCAGTCCGGAGTTCGCCCGGATGGTGGACCGCTTTGCGGCGTCGACCGGACTCAAGCTGCAGGTCTTCGACCTCGACGCGCATCCGCTGACGGCGGTTGAAGACTACCCACGCTACTGCCGTCTACTGCAGGAGCGGAAGGCGTGCCCGCTCTACAACGATCCCGATTTCCTCAAGCGTGGCGAGGAAACCATCGGTGTCTGCAAGTCCGGGGTCGGACATTTCATCGCCCCGGTGCGCAATGAAAAGGAAGTCCAGATGGGGGCCGTCGTCGGTCCCGCCGTGAGGTTCGCTCCCAACTCGGTCGAAGAATTTGCCGAGCTCGCCTTCCGTCTCAAGATCTTTCCCGACGACTTGATCCAGGCGGCCGACGCTGTCCAGGAACACGATGCCGAGAACCTCCTCGGCGCCGGCGAACTGGTCTCGGTGGGGCTGAACCTGCTCGCGGAGATGCAAGCGAAGGAGCGCGTCGGTCATGCACTGCGGCGCCTGCAGGCCGAGATCGCCGAGTCGAACGCGCAGATGTTGACCCAGCATGTCGTCGACGCGGTGCTCTACCTCACCCGCGCCGATTACGCCCTGGTGCTCATGATCGACGACAGCGGTTCCGATCTGGCCTCGGCGTACGACCAGACGTCGCCCGATCAGCTGGTGGCCGCAAAGCGCCGCCTGGTCGAAGGCATCGCGGAATGGGTCAAGCATGCCGACCGCACCGTGACCGTGCCCGACATTGCCAAGAGCGCCTGGTCACGCTACCTCACCGACGACACCGTTAAGGTGGGGAGCGTCGTCGGCGTGCCGATTCCGGACCAGAAAGCCGGCGCGACCTTCGGCGCGATCGTGGTGGGCTTCGACCGCTCGCGCGACGATCTCGAGGAACCGCTGGCGGCGATGGAGAGCTTCGTCGCCGAAGGGCTGTACGCCCTGGTCATGGGCCGCAAGCTGATGCAGGCGGAGCAACTCGCGCTCCTCGACCTCCAGTCCGGCGCCTACAGCACTCGCTACCTGGGCGACCTGCTCGATAAGGAGATCAGCCGGGCGTCGCGATACAGCAACGACCTGGCAGTCGTTACCTTCGAGATTGAGGCGTTCGAGGTGCTTCGCGGCAAATATGGCGAGGCGGGTCTCGGTCGTATCCTGCGTGAATTTGTCGCGGTCATCCGGGCGAAGACGCGGCGCGTGAACACACTCGCGCGCATTCGCGACGGCCAATTCTGCCTGGTGATTCCCGAAGCCGACCGGGCGGTCGCCGTGCGGCAGGCAGACCGCCTGCGACCCGCGCTCGAGGAGCACCCTTACGCGGCCACACCGAACGGCGACATTGTTCGGATCGCCGTCGATACCGGGGTCGCTGCCAGCGAGCACGGCAAGGACGACCGGGCTGCGCTGCTGGCTCAGGCGACGCAACGCCTCGCTCAGTCTCGCGCCGAACGGCGAACCCGCAGCTTCAACCCGTAACGCTGAACTTGCGATAGTAAGTAGATGAAGATCCTGATCCCGGGTGGATCGGGTTACATTGGCCGCCAGCTTTCGGCGAGCTTGGTCAATGACGGGCACGAAGTAGTCATCCTCACCCGTGGCCAGCGTCGCGCTTTCCCTCCCCCGCTTGCGGGAGAGGGTCAGGCTGGGGGCCTCCGCGACGTCACCTGGGATGCCCGCACCGCGAGCGGCGACTGGGTCGACGAGCTCGCGGATGCGCAGGGCATCATCAATCTCGCCGGCGCAAACGTCGGGAGCGGTCGATGGACACGGCAGCGTATGGCGCAAATCCTCTCCAGCCGCCTCGCTGCGACGTCCGCCATCGTGCAGGCGATCGAAGCGACGCCGATTGATCGCCGGCCGTCGGTCCTCCTCAACGCATCCGGTATCGACTACTACGGCAACCGCGGCGACGACATCATCACCGAGGACGGCGAACCCGGCGATTCCTTCCTCGCGCGGATGAGCCAGAAGTGGGAAACCGCCGCCCTGAAGGCCGAACCGCTTGGTCTCCGCGTCGTTCGGATGCGAACGTCGATGGTCTTTGGTCGGGGCGCGCCGGCATTCAATCTCCTGACCCTTCCCATTCGGTTGTTCGTCGGCGGGCCGCTGGGCAGCGGCCGTCAGTGGTTCACCTGGATCCACGTCGACGACATCATCGGGCTCTATCGGTTCGGGCTCGAGAATGAGCGGCTGAGCGGCGCCGTCAATGCCGTGGCCCCGGATATCCGTCGGCAGGTTGAGGTGGCGAAAGAGATCGGCCGGGTCTGGCATCGCCCGACCTGGTTTCCCGCACCGGCTCTGCTGCTTCGCCTGGCGCTCGGCACGCAGTCGCAGTTGCTGCTCGATGGTAGGAGAGCCGTCGCGGACAAGGCGAAAGCGGCGGGCTACCGGTTCCAATTCGGCGGGCTCCGGCAGGCCCTGGAGGAGATCCGCCGCCGCCGCTGATCCCTCGAATTTCGTCTTGACAAATACACGAAATTGTGTAAGGATGGGCAGCGTTGCCGCCCGACGACCCTCTCGAGGAGTCCTCCATGCGCCCATCCTGGAAGCTCGCCCTCATCGGTGGCGAGGTCACCGTGCTGGCCGCCTTCACCGGCGTTGGCATCCACCTGGCCATCCAGCCGCATCGCACCGCTTTTCGTCCGCCGCCACTAGTACTGCCCAGCTTCCAACCGCCGGTCATCCCGACGCTGGTGACGCCGCTTCGACCGCCGGCCGCGGTGGCGCCATCCCCCGCTAGGCCAGGGCTGGCGCCCGAGCTCTTTCAAAAATTCGGCCGCGAAGACCGCAACCTCATGGTCGAGCAATGGGGCATCCTGCAGCGACTCACCGCCGCCATCGAGTCGTATGTCGAGGCACGCATCCACGAGCAGTTGGGAAAAAAGCCCTGATGGACCAGCTGAAGCATGTCATCGAGGTCTGGACCGGGTACGCGCAGGGACTGACGGGCAGCATCGGCGCCCTGGCCTTCGTCTGCGCGTTTATCTGGAAGATGATCGCGATCGAGCCGCGCAGCGTGATGGAGGCCAAGCGCTGGATCGGCCGGATCGTCTTCGGCACCATCGGCGTCGAGATGGCCGGTCTGCTCGTCCGCGTGCTGGTGGATTCAGTCAATCACTAGTCGGGTTGAAGGCTGCGGTTCTGATGGTGGTTGGTGTTAGAGATCTTTTCCGGGCTGCTCACCGGTTTCTTCAACAACCTGATCAACGACGTTCGCGACTCGATCGCCGGCGGGGTCGAGACCTATCTGCTCAGTACCCACGACCTTTCGACGTTCACGCCGCGACCCCTGACCGAGGAACCGGCGCTGCAGGGGATGTTCCACCTGACGCTCGCCATGGCCGACCTCTTACTGCTGCTGATCTTCACCTGGGCCTTTCTGCGCAGCCAGTGGGAACGGAGTTTCCGCGCCCACTACACGCTCAAGGTGATCCTGCCGCGGGCGATGGCGGCGCTGGCGATGGGGCACTTCGCGCTCCTCTTCGGCCAGATGGCGATCGACCTCAACAACGCGATGGTCCACGCGGTCTGGACGCAGCCGCTCCCCGGAGGCGCCCCCCGGCTGCCCTGGACGTTCGCCTTGAACAACGGCTTTGGGCTGCCGCTGTTCGAGATCGCGATCCGGCTGGCGATCGTTGTGATGCTGGTCATCGTCGCCTTCACCTACGTGGTGCGCTTCGCCCTGCTGGCCGTACTGCTGGCCGTGGCCCCGCTGGCAGCCATCTGCATGATCCTGCCGGAGACCAAGCGCTACGCCCAGTCGTGGCTGCGCCTCTTCTTGCTCACGGTCTTCATGCAGTTTGGTCAGGTGCTGGTGTTGCGCTTCGCCAGCCTCTTCGCCGATCAAGTTGGCGTCCGTCCGCTTGAGGCGCTCTATGGGGTCGCCGTGCTCTATCTCATGATCAAGGTCCCTGGGCTGATGAACGCCTCATCACACCTCGAGACGAAGGCGCAGCACCTGGCCGAGGGGCTGGCCAAGAAGGCTGTCAAAGGCGCGATGGGAGCCGCCACGCGGGCGTCCAGCGCATAGCGGTGCTGACCACGACTCGCGTCGCCCTGCTCGCCTGGTCCTGGCGCCGGCCGCTACTCGTGATGACTGCCGCCCTCCTCGGCGTACCGCTCCTGATGGCCGGCATGGTGGTGCAGGCGCAGCAGGGGCAAGTGGGCGGCGCTCTGCACATGCCCGTGAACCACGCCACCCTGACCCAACCGTTCGGCTGTACGACCCTCGAGATCGAGCCCTGGTCAGCGGCATGCGCCGGCGGTCACTTCCACAGCGGCATCGACCTGGCGGCGCCGCTCGATACCCCGATCCATGCCGCGACCGGCGGGTTGGTGACGATGCACAGCGAGCGCGGCGGCTACGGCCTCTACATCGTGGTGGTGCGAGATCCACAGCTCAGCACGCTGTACGGGCATCTCGACTGGCCGCTCGTCCAACCGGGCGACGTGGTTGCCGCCGGGCAGCCGATCGCGCTGATGGGATCGACCGGCAACAGCACCGGACCGCACCTTCATTTCGAGGTGCGCATTGCAGGCATTCCTGTCGACCCACTCCCATTACTCGAGTCAACAGGAGGTGGTCGCTAGAGGTTGATTTCGACTACTGCCCGCAATCGCTTGGAAGGGAGAACGACATGGTCAACAGAGTTATTTTGGTGGGTCGCCTCACGCGTGATCCGGAGATCGTGACGAGTCCGAAAGGGCTGACGATCGCCAAGCTTCGGCTGGCGACCAACAGCTACTCGAAAGACGACGACGGCAATCGACAGGAGGACGTCCAGTATCACTCGCTCGTGGCGTTCGACCGGCTGGCATCGATCTGCCAGGAATTCCTGACCCGCGGCAAGCTGATCTATGCAGAAGGCAGGCTACGCAGTCACGAGTGGGATGGCAAGGACGGCTTGCGCCGCTACACCACCGAGGTGGTGATGGACCAGATGAAGATGCTCAGCCCGAAAACGGAGAGCCCCGTCGAGAACAGTCAGCCACTGGCCGAACCGGTCGGCGCATAAGGAGTACGTATTGCCATGATTCCCGAACCGCATCCGTATGACCCGGACGACCCGACCTATGATGACGCCACGGATGAGCTCGCCTACCTCTTCCCGGACCGCTCGAATCCCTACGACCTCGTGAGCCTCGACGATCCATCCAACTACTGATCGCCGGCGTTCATCGCTCGCGACCCGATAGCATTTGCCCACACCGGACGCGACTCAATTCCCTCCCCCTTTGGGGGAGGGTAGGGTGGGGGCTGCGTCTGCTCAAGTTTCAGGAGGTGGCTGATTACCCTCGGCGTCGGCATCGTTGGCCTGCCCAACGTTGGCAAGACCACACTGTTCAACGCGCTCACCCGCGCTGGCGCCGGGGTTGCCTCCTACGCCTTCAGCACGGTCGAACCGAATACCGCCATGGTCGAAGTGCCGGACAAGCGGCTCGACGTGCTGTCGCAGATGTACCGGCCGAAGAAGGTCACACCGACCGTGATGAAGTTTGTCGACGTCGCCGGCCTGGTGGCAGGAGCCAGCCGCGGCGAGGGAATGGGCAACCAATTTCTCTCGAATATCCGCGAGCTCGACGCGCTGGCGATGGTGGTCCGCTCCTTCCAGGATCCGAACGTTCAACACGTCGATAGCAAGCTCGACCCACGCCGGGACATGGGGATGGTCAACCTCGAGCTGGCGCTGGCCGACCTCGATGTGGTCAACAAGCGGCGGGAGAGGATCGGCTCCACTGCGCGACTCAAGCCCGGTGCCAAGGAGAAGGAGGAGCTCGAGCTCCTTGACCGGCTGGCGGCCCACCTCGACGAGGGGAAACCGATTCGCACCCTGAGCTTCGAGCCAGAGCAGGCGAAACTTCTCAAAAGCTTTTCCTTCCTCACCGCTAAGCCGGTGCTCTACGTCGCCAACATCGGAGAAGACCAGATAGGCAAGGAGACCCCCGAGCTGCAGGCACTTCGGGCCGAGGCCATGGCGGAGCATGCCGACGTGATCGCCCTATCGGCGCGGCTGGAAGCCGAGATTCGTGAACTACCCGACGACGAGGCCGCCGTCTTCCTCGAAGACGCGGGCCTGAAGGAGGCGGCGCTCCCGACCTTCATCCACGCGGCGTACCGATTGTTGAACCTGGTCACTTTCCTCACGGCTGGCGATCCGGAGGTGCGAGCCTGGACGGTTCGTCAGGGGGCCAAGGCGCCCGAGGCCGCCGGTGTGATCCACAGCGACATCGAACGCGGCTTCATCAAGGCGGAGATCGTCGCCTACGACGACCTGGTGGCGGCCGGATCGTACGCGGCCGCCCGGGACCGAGGCAAGGTGCGGCTCGAAGGGCGCGACTATGTCATGAAGGACGGAGATGTCTCCCTCTTCCGCTTCAACGTCTGACGCCACCTGGCGTCTGCTGCTCGATGCGCCGGCGAGGGGCGGCGCCTGGAATATGGCGGTCGACGAGGTCCTGCTCGATGGCGTGGCTGCGGGCACTACCCTGCCCACCCTTCGCTTTTACGAATGGGCGCCGCCCTGCCTCTCGATCGGCTACTTTCAAGCCTTCGAGGTGGTGGACGTCGCCGGATGCCGCAGCCTCGGCGTCGACGTGGTCCGCCGGCCGACTGGCGGCCGCGCCATCCTGCACGATCGCGAGCTGACTTATAGTGTGGCGCTGCCGCTGAGCCTGCTGGGCCTCGACGGCGGGGTCCTGCCGTCCTACCACCGCCTGAGCCTGGCGTTGGAACGTGGACTCAAGCGGCTCGGGGCGCCGGTGGTGTTAGCCCCTGAGACCGCGGCGCCAGCGGCCCGGGATCATGGTCCGGCCTGCTTCGACCGGCCGTCCGCGCACGAGATCCTGCTCGACGGCCGCAAGCTGGTTGGCAGCGCCCAGGTGCGTCGGGCGACGGCCATCCTGCAGCACGGCAGCATCTTGATCGAGCCCCGGACCGACCGGCTCCTCGCCTGTCTGCGGCTCCCCGACGGCCCGCCAGCGCCTCTCGAAGAAGGCGTCGCCGGCCTGGGCGAGGTGGGCGACTTCGAGGCCGCGCGTATCGCCCATGCGCTGGCGGACGCCTTCGCTGAGGAGTTCGGCGCCCGGCTGGTCCCCGGTCCCCTACGGCCGGCCGAGCGGCAGGCCGCCGAGGGCCTGGCGGCCTCGAAGTACCAGTCGGTCGCCTGGACCGAGCGGCCGGCCCCACTCCTGGCTAGAAATACAACAAGGACCAGATGAGGAGGGGCATTGCAGCGGCGATGGCAGGACGGCTGCAGGGATCTGGCCCTTGTTGGCTCGCGGCTTCGGGTACCCTATATGTTGTACCCGGGTGAGTTTGTACCACAGCCCGTTGAACGTGTCAAGCGCTTTTCCACGTTCGCGGTAAACTCCACTCGGCTCAGGAATCCCGATGGCGCGAAAGAACAAACGTAACCAGCTCAGGAAGCCCCAGCGCGGATCGTCCGGCGGCGGGCGAGCAGTCCGGCCTGCGGGCATCCCGCCAGCGTCGCCGTCGGCCTCGGCCGCGAGCAATCCGACCGCGCCTGCGGCCCAGCCAGCCCAATCCGGGACGCCCGCCGTTCGACCGCTACCGCGCGCGACACGGGGTCGTCAGATGGCCGGGCCGCTGCCCACACAGGACGCCGCGATCCCACTCGATCGGGTGCCCTACTTCCGATCGGACCTGCGGCGGATCGCGATCACAGCCGGCCTGATGTTCGTCCTGCTGATCGTGGGGTCGATCGTGCTTCGCGGTTTGCTCCAAGCGTGACCTTTTAAAAGGCAAGCAAGAAAGCCGATCGTGTAACCGTTCTGGCACAAAGGTCCAACAACTTGTCAGGAGGTTTGCGTGTTCGATAAGAGATCCCCGCGAGAAGCTGCTCCGATCGTTGCCGAGACGGTGCTGAGCAACCAGATCAAGCTCGAAGGCCGGCTGCAGTCGACGTCCAACATCCGGTTCGATGGCGAAATGAACGGTGACCTGACCACGGAAGGCGACCTGTCGGTGGGCGAGGCCGGCCGCGTCAAAGGCAACGTCACTGGCCGCAACGTGGTCGTGGGTGGCAGCATCCAGGGCAACGTGAACACCACGGGCCGCCTCGAGATCCTGGCCACCGGTAAGGTCTTTGGCGACATCGTCGTCGGCTCGCTCATCATCGACGAGGGCGGCATCCTCCGCGGCAAGAGCGCGGTTCACTCGGAAGAGTCGGCCGCGTCCACCGTCTCGGTCGGTATGCGTCCCGAGCCCGCCGCCGCGTAGCCGCCGGGTTTCATTCGTTCAAAGGCTCCGAGCGATCGGGGCCTTTTTCTTTTTGCCGATACTTACTAACGTCATGTTCAGCGATCCCGTCCAGTTCGTCATCAACGCGATCTATCTCGTGCCAGGCCTGCTCGTCGGGCTGATCGGACACGGGCTGGCGCAGGCCGCCTTCGCCGTCGCCCGCGGCGATCAGACGCCACGCGTCGACGGTCGGCTTTCGCTGGACCCGAGTCGCCATCTTGACCCGCTGGGCACGATTGCCGCGTTCTTCATCAACTTCGGTTGGGCCAAGGAGGTCCGGATCAACCCCTATCGCATGCGGAGCACGTTGGATCCTGCGCTCGTCGCGCTGGCCGGGCCGGTCGCCAACCTGCTGATCGCCATCGTGCTGTCGATCCCCATCAAGCTGGCGCTGGCGGCAGGCTCATTCGACCCCGCGGGGCCGCCCTGGCGCCTGCTGCTGGTGGCCTTCTATTTCAACGTCGCGCTCGGCGTCATCAGCCTGGTGCCGATCCCCCCGCTGGACGGCTACCTCTTCCTAGAGAGACTCTTCCGCCGGCGCTACGGCCGGCAGTTTGCCCGGATCGACGCCCAGCGGCAGCTCATCCAGCTGGTGTTCGTTCTCCTCGTGTTGCTGACCGGGATCCTGAGTTTTCTATACGTCCCGGTGGCACGACTCATCCTTCGTTTGCCGCCCTTCGCGGTAGGGTCCTGACGATGGATGCGCTTCGCGCCCTGCCGAGTGTGCATCAGGTTCTTGAGCTCGCCGAGGCACAGGCCCTGGTTGCGGTCCACGGCCGGGCACTGGTTCTGTTCGCGGTGCAGCGGGCCCTCGATGAGGAGCGCACCAGCGGCACGATCGCCGACTCAGCCGCCCGTATGGCACGGATCGAGGCGCTGGCTGGCGAGTTGCGACGGCCGCGCCTGCGTCCCGTGATCAACGCGACGGGGGTTGTTCTTCATACCAACCTGGGCCGAGCCCCGATGGCGAGGGCGGCGGCGCAGGCCGCCGCGAATATCGCGGGTCGCTATTCCACGCTGGAGTTCGACCCCCGGACGGGGCGGCGGGGACGCCGTCATGACCTGGTGGCCGGCCTCCTCCGCTACCTGACCGGCGCCGAAGCGGCGGCGGTTGTCAACAATTGCGCCGCGGCGGTGCTCTTGATGTTGACGGCCCTCGCCAAGGGTAAGGAGGTCATCGTCGGGCGTGGAGAGCTGGTCGAGATCGGCGGTGGGTTCCGGATGCCCGACGTCATGCGCCTCTCGGGTGCTCGCCTGGTCGAGGTGGGCACCACCAACCGCACCCGAGCCGAGGATTACGCCGCCGCCATCACGCCGAAAACGGCCGCCATCTTGAAGGTGCAGGCGAGCAACTTCCAGGTGGTCGGCTTTACCGAGAGCGTTGAGATCGAGGCGCTGGCTCGGGTGGCCCGCCAGCAGGGTGTGCTGCTGCTGCATGACCTGGGCAGCGGATCGCTGCTCGACACCGCAGCCTATGGACTTGCGGTGGAGCCGCGGATCCAGGACAGCCTGCGAGCCGGAACCGACCTGGTTGCGTGCAGCGGCGACAAATTGCTGGGTGGGCCGCAAGCCGGGTTGCTGCTTGGCCGCGCCGAGGTGGTCGATCGAGTGATGAAACATCCGCTCGCGCGCGCGGTGCGCATCGACAAGCTCACGCTCGCGGCGCTGACGGCGACCCTGGACCTGTACCTGACCCAGTCGATGGCCGAGCTTCCGATCTGGAACATGCTCGGTGCCTCCGCCGACGCGATTGCCGCCCGCGCACAGAGCTGGCAACGCTCGCTCCTGCAGCGTGGCGTCGGGGTGGAGGTCGTCCCGACGGAGTCGACAGTGGGCGGTGGTTCACTGCCCGGTGAGCGGCTGCCCACGTCCGCGCTGGCCATCACCCCACGCCCCGGCCGCGCCGCAGATCTCCTCCGCCGCCTGCGCGAGCAGGAGCCGCCCGTCATCGGCCGCATCGAGCAGGAGCGCGTGCTGCTCGACCCCCGAACCGTGCTGCCCGGCGAAGACGATGCCCTCATCGACGCGGTGGTTGCCGCGCTCGCATGACCGAATCCCGCGGCGCGTCCTTCGTCGTCGGGACCGCCGGCCACATCGATCACGGGAAGTCGGCGCTGGTCAAGGCGTTGACGCAGATCGACCCCGACCGGTTGGAGGAGGAGAAGCGCCGTGGCATGACGATCGACCTCGGTTTCGCCTACATGACGCTGCCCAGCGGCCGCCGGGTGGGGTTCATCGACGTGCCGGGTCATCAACGTTTTCTCAAGAACATGCTGGCCGGCGTCCATGGCATGGATGCCGTGCTGCTCGTGATCGCGGCGGACGAGGGTCCGCGGCCACAGACTCGCGAGCACCTCGCCATCATCGATCTCCTGGGAATCGAGCACGGCCTGGTAGTCCTCACCAAGGCGGACCTGGTGGACGAGGCCTGGCTCGCGCTGGTTCGCGAGGAGGTGGCCGGCGTGCTCGCCGGAACGTCGCTCCAGCGGGCGCCGATCGTCGCCGCCTCCAGCGTTACCGGCGCGGGGCTAACGGAACTGCGGGCGGCGCTGGACGGCGAGCTCGCCAACACCGTGGCGCGACCGGACGTCGGCCGCCCGCGCCTGCCGGTCGACCGATCGTTCGCCATGTCGGGCTTCGGCACGGTGGTGACAGGAACCCTGGTGGGTGGGGCCCTCCGCCAGGGCGCGGAGGTCTCGGTGCTGCCTGCCGGGCGCCGGGTAAGGATCCGCGGCCTGCAGCAGCACAACCAGCCGGTCGAAGAAGCGCGACCGGGGAGTCGCACTGCGGTGAACCTCAGCGGCCTCGACCATTCCGACGTGCACCGTGGTGACGTGCTGGCGCTACCCGGGACCCTGGCGCCCAGCCGACGCCTCGACGCGCGCTTGCACGTGCTGTCGGGAGCTGCCCAACCGCTGCGTCATCGCCAGCGGCTGCTGATGTATCACGAGACGGCCGAGGTGATGGTGGAGATCAGCCTGCTCGAACGCGATGAGCTCGCCCCCGGAGACACCGGCTGGGCGCAGCTGTTTGCGGCCGGACCGCTCGTCGCCCTGGACGGCGATCGCTTCATCCTACGCGTCCCCTCTCCGGCGGCCACGGTCGCCGGTGGCGTCATCGTCGACCGCGCGCCGCGCCGTCACCGCCGTCGCGATCCCGCGCTGCTCAGCAATCTCGCCGCTCGCGAGCGTGCCGACCCGGCAACCGCGGCGGTCCTCGAGCTGGGCAAGCATCCCTGGGGTCTGCGTGACAAGGAGCTCGCTCGCTTTCTGGGCGTCCCCAGTGGACAGTTGGCGGAGGTCCTCGCCCCACTCACGGAGGGTGGCGTCGTGCGCCGCATGCCGTCGGGCTGGTTGGCCCGGGACCAATGGGACGGCTTGCAGTCACGCGTCACCACCTCACTCGAGGCCTACCACGAGGCGCAACCGCTGCGTCGCGGGATGCCCAAAGAAGAGCTCCGCAGCCGGACCAGCATCCCGGCCGAGGTGTTCGCGGAGGTGCTCGGCCTGCTGGCGGACGAGGGTCGGATCGTGGAACGAGGAGGCGAGGTCGCGGTGGCCAGCCATAAGCAGTTGCTGAGCCGCGAGCAGGAAACCCTAATCGGCGAGTTTCTGGCCGAGCTCGAGTCGCAGCCGTTCAACCCTCCGCCGCTGGCCGACCTCTTGCGCCGGCACCCGCTGACGCCGGCGCTTCTGCAATACCTGGTCGTCGACGGGCGGATCGTGCGCCTCAACGATGACACGGTGTTTGCCCGATCCGCCTATGACGAGGCTGTCAGGCTGCTGCGCGCCCATCTGACCGCGCATCGGACGCTGACCGTGGCGGCCGCCCGCGACCTGCTGGGTTCGAGCCGCCGTTACGTTCTTCCCTTGCTCGAGTGGATGGACGTGCAGAAGATCACGCGCCGGGTCGGAGACGACCGTATCCTGAGAAGTTGATGCGCGCGGCGTCCCCGCTCGGTGTCGTGGCGGCCGGTCTGGCGCTCGTCATGGCGCTGGCGGCCTGCGGGCCCCAACCTCCAGACGCCTCGACATTGCTCAAGCAGTCGAGTCAGCGGATGCTCGGTCTGAAGGGCTTTCATTTTCAGATGCAGATCACTGGCTTCACCGGTCCCGCCGAGCCGGTGCAAAGCGCCCAGGGTGATGCGCACCCGCCAGACTTGCACGCGAAGGTGAATCTCAAGGAGGGCGGAATTCTGCTGGAGGTCGAGGTCATCTTCGACGCCGACAAGACCTATCTGAAATCGTTCACCGGCGGCTGGCAGCAGCTGACGGCCGCGCAGGTCGCCGAGTTTTTCGATGCGCGGCTGCTCTTCGATCCACAGGCCGGCCTGTTCGCCGCGATGCGTGATACCACGGCGCCATACCGCGGCAACAGCGAAAAGGTGAACGGGCATGACGCCTATCCAGTCGATGGCGTCCTGCAGGGGCCACGGGTCAATCAATTGCTTCCGTTGATTCGCGAGCAGGGTGCGTACCACGCCACCTATTGGATCGAGAGTTCGAGCAGCAACCTCTGGCGCGCACGGGTCAGCGGTAATCTCTTCGATGCGTCACAGCCGGCAACGATCGTTTTCGACTTCTCCAATCATGATCACCCCGTTTCGGTCAGCCCGCCTCCGCTCGGTTAACCGCCCGGCCCTGCTCGCGCTGACGGGCGCCGGGCTGTTCCTGGCCTCCCTCGACGCCTACGTCGTCGTCACCGCCCTGCTGCCCATGCTGACCTCGGTTCGCATCGCGGTCAACCGGCCCGAACAGGCGACGCCGATCATCACCGGGTTTCTCCTCGGCTACCTTGCCGTCATGCCGATTGCGGGTGGGCTCAGCGATCGGTTCGGGCGGATCCGGGTTTTCGCCGCCTGCCTCGCCCTCTTCGCCTTCGGCTCGTTTTTGACGGCCAGCGCACCGTCGCTCTCGCAGCTTGTCACCGGCCGGCTGCTGCAGGGCGCCGGTGGGGGCGCGCTCGTGCCGGCCGTGCTTGCGCTGGCCGCCGATCTGTACCCGGCTGGCGACCGCAGCCCGGTGCTGGGTGCAGTCAGTGCCCTCCAGGAGATCGGCAGCGTCCTGGGGCCGCTCTGGGGCGGTCTCGTGACGGCATCATCCTTCGGCTGGACCTGGATTTTCTGGCTCAACATCCCCGCCGCCGCCGCGATCATTTGGGCGCTCTGGCCTGAGATTCGCTCGCGGCGTGAGGAGCGCCGTCCCACGCACCTCGATTGGATCGGCGCCTTGCTGGCCACCGCGGGACTCGCCCTCTTGACGCTGGCGCTGTATGCGGCCAATCCCGAACAAAGTCCGGTGGGTGCCGGATTCATCTGGCAGGCGCCGTTGGCGATCGTGTTTTTAGCCCTCTTTGTCTGGTACGAGCGGCGCGCGGCGCAACCGTTGATCAATGTCAGCCGATTCCGTGATTCGTCATTCAGCGGGTCGGCGCTCACGAACGCGATCGCGGGCGCTGGTCTGATGGTCGCCCTCGTCTATATCCCGGTGCTCGCCAACGCGGTCTTCTCGATGAATGCGAGCGGGTCAGCCCTGCTGCTGGTGCGGCTGATGCTTGGCATTCCCATCGGCGCCTTGCTTGGCGGCTGGCTCGCGCACCGGCTGCGGAGTTACCGATTCGTCGCCGCGCTCGGTCTGGTCCTAGCGGCCGTGGGATTCTTCATGCTGTCGGGTTGGAACGAGGGATCGCTCAAGCCGCACCTGATCGGGCCACTGACGCTGGCGGACGGCGAGCTGTTTCTCACCGGGCTGGGGCTCGGCATCGAGATCGCGCCGGTCAGCGCGGCGTTGCTGGACGCGGTGGGGGAGGCGGAGCGAGGCGCGGGCGCATCGTTCCTGATCGTCATGCGACTGGTCGGGATGCTGGTCGGCTTCTCGCTGGTCGCGGGATTTGGGCTCTGGGAATTTCATCGCGCCACCGCGCACCTCTTGCCGCCACTGCCCGGTCTCAATCCAAACTTCGCGGCCCAGTTCGCC
>Ga0207646_10004095_pt1 | contig 16053 bp, 11 predicted proteins | sample KBSK5502metaG_FD_184343 | JGI IMG/M metagenome (GOLD analysis project Ga0207646, IMG submission 184343) | Corn, switchgrass and miscanthus rhizosphere microbial communities from Kellogg Biological Station, Michigan, USA - KBS K5-50-2 metaG... | ecosystem: Host-associated > Plants > Roots >... | reverse complement strand
TGACTCCAGGTTAGATGTCAAGCACGTAGGAAAGGAGTGGAAAATGCCTACGTTGTATACTATCTTGCCCTGTTGAGGAAGAGTCTAGATTACACTCCGAAATGAAATGAGCGCGAATTGTCCAAAAGCTTTCTGAAAACACCGGAATATTCCACGCTAACTCCGAAAAAAGTAAGCGATTCCAGACTAACTCCGAAAAAAGTAGATGCTCGTTTAGTACATTAAGGCAGCTATATCACATTTGCTCATTTGATACCATTTGACAGAAGTGGGCAAAAATTGGCTTAGTTTAGAACGGATAATCGAAGTAGCCAGCGCAGCTGGGCGATCCGACGATTAGAACAGCTCGGCTATCACGTGACGTTACAACCCACTGAGGCGGCATGAGTCTGATCATCCAGGAAGGGGCGATTTTCAGAAGAAGTCGAGCTTAGCACTGGCCTTCCTTTTGTACACCCGTTTCTAAATTCCGGGATGACTCATGTTTCGAATGCAATCAGTATGAGGCGCTCAGCCCCGCAGGTGCTGGGGCACACTCAAGACCGCCACACCAGGCTGGAGCAGCAGCGCTGCTTTCAAGCGCAGCGCCACCTGATTATGCAGCAAGTATTCCCACCAGTGAGCCACGACAAATTCCGGCAAGATCACCGTCAAGATCTCCTCAGGATGACGCAGGTGCACCGCATCAATATAGGCCAACAGCGGACGCAGGAGGGAGCGGTATGGCGACTCAATGATGAGCAAATGGGTCTCTTCACCTTCTGCGACCTGCTGTTGCCACTGCTGCCAGCTTGCCCGTACCTGCTCGACCTGCTCGTCCTCGGCCACCACATGCACCGCGATAACGTGACCGGAGATGGAGCGGGCATAGGCCAAACTCGCCAGCGCCGCACGATCCAGCCCAGCAAAAGGCACAATGAAACGATGACGTACCACCTCTGGACGGGTGGGAATAGTACCAGTGCTGACTCGCTGATGCAGCGGCACATTGGCCACCACAATCTCGGGTCGAAAGAGCAGCGTCGTCTTCAATCCAAGAATTTTTGGACTCGAGAACACGCGTCGCAACGAGGACTCCACCACTTCCGGTAGGACGACCGTCAGCGTCTCCCCAGGATGCTGCCGATGCACCGCGTCAATATAGGCGAGCAAGGGAAGCAAAGGCAAGCGAAGCCCAGGATCGATGATGTCCAGTGAGGACACCTCATATGCTGGCAAACTTTTTTGCCACTCGGACCACTCGGCTCGCAGAGCCTCGGCCTTCTGCTTATCGACAGCCACGTGAACAGCGGCCACTTGCGGCGAAATCGAACGCGCATAGGCCACAGCCTGTTTCGCAGCGAGATTCAGCTCGGCAATGGGGACAATGAGCCAGTGACGGATGTCCTGTGGATGAAGAGGAAGAGGAGTGGTACGCTCACGCTCAACGTACTCGTAATGGCGGCTGATGCCTGTACACAGTAGCACCAGGAGTGGGATCAGCACGACGACGATCCAGGCTCCCTCCAGAAACTTCATCGAGGCCACCACTAATGCGACCACACCCGTGGCTGTAGCCCCCACGCCATTGATCAGCAAACTGCGCAGCCAGCGGCGCTCGGCCGTGCGTAAGCGCCACCAGTGCACCACCATGCCTGCCTGCGAGAGCGTAAAGGCGATGAAGACGCCAACGGCAAACAGGTTAATGAGCGCGTTCGTATTCCCCTTAAAGATGATAAGCAAGACGCCGGCCAGCACAGCGAGGGCGATGATGCCCACAGAGAAGGCGAGCCGATCCCCTCGAAGGGTGAACTGCTTGGGTAAATACCGGTCACGGGCCAACAGGTAGGCCAGACGCGGAAAGCCGGCGTAGCTGGTCTCAGCCGAGAGCGTCAGGATGCCCAGCACCGAGAGCTGGAAGATCGGGAACAGGAAGATCAACGGACCAGAGAAGACGTGCAGCGCAATCTTCGCCATCACCGTGGGGTCACCTGAAGGTGAGGCCTGTACGGCATAGGTCATGGCCAGCAAGGTGATGCCCAGGAAGAGCGACCCCAGGATCAGAGCCATCCACGTCAGGGTAATAGCAGCATTGCGTGTCTCGGGTTTGCGAAAGATGGGGATCCCATTGGAGATGGCCTCGACGCCTGTCATTGCCGAACAGCCTGTGGCAAACGAGCGCAGAATGACAAAGATGGATAACGGCTCGATGGCCTGCACCGTGGGAGTGAATTGCCCGATGAGCGGCTGATGCAAGAAGACATAGGCTTTGACCAACCCCACGATGACGAGCAGAGAGGCGCTGACAACGAAGAAATACGTCGGCAAGGCGAAGATCGACCCTGACTCACGCATCCCACGCAGATTGAGAATCGTCATCACCACCACCAACGCAAGATCCATCGGGACTACGTAGGGCTGCAGAGCCGGAAGGATCGAGACCACGTTGTGCACGCCAGCAGCGACACAGACGGCTACATTGAGCACGTAATCGATCATCAAGGCAGCAGCAGCCACCAATCCTGGCAGGATGCCCAGGTTCTCGCGTGCGACGATATAGGATCCTCCACCGCTCGGATAGGCAGGGATGGTCTGGCGATAAGAGAGCGTCACGATGGTGAGCAAGCCCAGAATCACCAGGCTAATGGGCAACGTCAAGCCCAGGTGCAGCGAGCCTGCGGCCACCAGGTTAATCAGGATCGCCTCGGTGGCAAAGGCGACGGAGGAAATCGCATCCGAAGAAAGAATAGCAAGCGCCTTGAATTTGCTCAAGCGCTCTCCTTCCTCCTGCATGCTCGCCATAGGGACGCCAATCAAGGCCCGTTTGAGCCAGTAGAGCGCATGAGCCAGCGACCCTTCTGGCACTTCTGCGGCCTCAGTGGCTTCAAGTTGCCCTTCCTTGATGCGGTGAAAGGGCTGGTGCCGTGGCAGTGTCACACGTATACGCACATTCCCGGGCGTGCTGCCTCGTAATTCCTCCCTTCGTCCGAGCAGGATCACATCAAAATCGTCCTCATCGCTGATTGCCCGATGCTCTTTGGGAGCACTTTGATCGATAGTGCGCTCGAGCGCATATTTGTCTTGTTGATCCATCGCTTCTGCTCCTTTGTACCCAGTTGAGCTCTCTTTACGAACGTTAGTATTCTCAAAATCCTTTGACCGTCGCACCTGTTCAGGATGAGCTCCTTATAGTAGTAGTATATGGCCGCTGAGGGGGTGTGTAAATGTTTGGTACTGCCTCTTTCAATGGTGGATGATTCAGCCTTCTCTCCTAATCGCTTGACAATCCCTCTTGACCCTGTTTATCCTTCCTTTTCATCTTCCCATTATCCTAGTTCCCTTTGCTGGCCCCATCATTGTCCTGCCTAGCCAACAGCTGCAGCCAGTCACACCCCAGTCCACCGTCTCCGGCTCCGCCACACTCCCCACGCGATTGCCCCGCCTGTCGCCTCTCCTGCAACCTCTCGTCGATTGTGAAGCCTGCGCCTGTGGCATGAGGTGAAAAGCCGCCGGGGAGCACCGAAGCAAGTGAACACAGAGGGCTTCGCCTGTCCCAACCGAAAGTACCTCTACTCCGGCATCACAGATGCTCACATGCATGGGTCTTTTTGGAGATTGCAAGCATGGCTATGCCGAGCGGATCCAGACGTTTCGTTATCAGGCCTGCCGCACCACGTTCAGTGCTCGACGCCACACCCCCTTGTACCGTCTGAAAACCCCCTCCCGGCAGATTGCAATGGTGCTGACTGCGCGAGTCTCAGGGCTGGACCCTTCCGAAGCTCGGCGTATCTTCGGCTACCGACAAGCGACCATCACTATCTGGCTGTCGCGCGCTGGCGAGCACGCTCAGACGTTGCACGAGCGCTTCTTTCGCACGCTGCAGCTCCCCTACCTCCAGTTGGACGAACTGCGGACAAGGCGACGCAGCTCCAAACAGGTGCTGCGGCCCTGGCTGGCAATCGACCCCCTCACGAAGATTCTTGTCGCACTCCATCTGGGTCCTCGCACGCAAAACGTGGCGCATCTGCTCATCCACTCCCTGCGACAGCTCTTGGCCGCCTTTCTGCCTGCCACTCTTCACCAGTGATGGTTTACATGTGTACTTCTACGCGCTTCCCGGCCCATTTTGGACACTGGCTTGAGGTGGCTCGCCGAGGGCGCAAAGTGCAACCATGGCAGGTGGCGGCGGACTTGATGTACGGCCAGGTGAAAAAAAGCTATCGGCGGCGCAAGCTGGTGCGGGTCACGCACGCGATGCGCCTTGGAACAAGCGTAGCTCTCAAGGGCGCCGGGCCTCGGACTGGGCCTCTCTGGGCGGCTAAACACTGCTTGTATCGAGCGGGTGAATCTGACCGTCCGTCATGGAGTGGCAGCGCTGGCACGCCGCACCTGGTCCACGGCGAAGGCCGCTCCACAACTCCTCACCCACTTGGAATGGTAGCGAGCCTACTAGCATTTTGTGTGTCCCCACGCAGCGCTACGAGTGGCTCTCGTACAGCCCCGAGAACGAGGTGGCAAACTTCTGGCACAACGCTATCGGCAGCGTACCGAAGCTCTGGCAGCGGGAAGAACCAACCGACGATGGGCAGCGGGGGAAGTGCTCGGTTATCCCCTACCGCCGGTACCATTCTCAGCCTTTTGAGAGCCACTGAAGCGAGAAGGCGCTCTGCGAAATGGCAGGGGGCGGCTCAGTGAAGCTGAAAGCAGATGGGAGTGGGGAGCTACAGGATGAAGCGGCCTGCCTGGGCGGCTGAATGAGGATAAAACCAGCCCGAAATGCGTTCGCAGGGGCTGGTCGAATTATCCACCATATCCCATGGCAGTACCTGACGGCCTGCTTGGAAGGCAGGGTGTCACGACTTCGCCGACCGCTTGCTGTACATCGGCTTGAGAGGCGATTTCAACGCCCACATCTACATTTCATGCGGCCGTGGCATAGGATGTTGCGTACTCGCGTAGGCAGGATGTCGCGGCCTGTTTTTCCTCTTTCAGGACTATATATGATGTTGGCGCAAAAGGCAAGAGAGGCAGGATGTCTACTACCCAGAGTAGATGCTTTTCTTGAGTGGCATCACCTGCAGTTGAGCAATGGAATGGCGAAGAGACATTGCTAATCTACCAGATGGAGATATCCACACTGTACGCCTTGGCGAAAGGGTCTCTCCGCTCGCAGACGAGATAGCGGAACGCGTCCTCATCAGTGCAGCGAGCAGGCGCACCCGCTAGCGCAAGAACGCGACTGAATGTGGATCACATGCTATAATCCCAGTAGAGTCGGAGAGGTGACGTCACTGGGAGATCGAGGCATGTCGACACCGCAGCAGGAACAGGCATCCAGTAAAGCCCGCCAGCGCAAGCAACTCAGAGAGCGACGGTTCCTCATTCTGGGAATCGCCCTCCTCTTCTTGCTGGGCGGCGCGACCCTGTGGATCTTGAACAGCCAGGGCATCGTGCGTGGTTCCTGGTCGAGTACCCTGTTAATCGTCTTTACCGTCCTTGGGGTCGTCGTTGGCCTCTTTCAATGGCTTTTTCCCATCACCTCCCCTCCCCCGCAACAGCACGCGGACGCCGCTGCCTCCCTCCCAACGCCGCATATCATAGTACAGGTGCCGCAGGCCGCTTCGCCATCGCCCCCCCAACCAGCCATGAGGGAGAAAGCGGCGTACCGCGGCATCGTCGGTATCCCGCCACCAACCGACCCTCGATCGATCCAACAGCGCCAGCAGGCAGTCGAGGAGATCTATAGCAGGCTCATCCAGCCCGGGGTGACGGCCATCGCCTTGACCGGCATCGCAGGCGTCGGGAAATCGACGCTGGCCGCCCTCACCTTCCAGTACGCGGAAAAGCAGCGCCGCGCCGGACGCGGGCCATTTCTGGCCGAGGCGCTCTGGCTGGGCGTGGATGCTTCGGTCACGATGGACGACCTGGCAGGCAACCTCTTCGAAGCATTGGGCAAGCCGCTCCCAGATCTGGGCGCGCTGTCCTTGCAGAACCAGGCGCAAGCGCTTCTGGGTGCGCTCAATACGGCTGAGCTGCCGCGCCTGATCATCTTCGATCAATTCGAAAACCTGCTCGACTGGCAAACTGGACATGCGCTGCCAGACCGTCCGGGTGTCGGTGAATGGATCGATGCGGTCAACAGCCAGCCCTGCGCCTGCCGCATCCTGCTCACCACGCGTTTCCGGCCGCAGGGGACGCGCGAGTACCCTCCCACCTATCTGCAGGAGTATCCGGTGAGGGGGCTAGAGGTTTCCGAGGGGATAGAGCTCCTGCACAAGCTGGGCGTCAAGGGGGACGAAGAGGAGCTGCGCACGGCAGTCGCACGCTGTTCCGGCCATGCCTTTGCGCTCACGCTACTGGCGTCGCTCCTGCACCATCGCAACCTGAGTCTGACAAACTTCCTCCAGGACCCGACGACGTATGGACCGCTTTGGACGGGCAACATCGCGCGCAACTTGCTCGACTACATCTACCAGCAGCAGCTCGATGCGACGCAGCGCCTGCTCCTGCTCGCCTTCGCGGCCTTCCGCGAGCCGGTTCCCGTCGCCGCGGTGGAGACGATCCTGGGTGGAGCGGCGGAGGTCGGAGCGGTACAGATGCACGCCGCGTTGGACGCGTTACTGGCGCAGAATCTGCTCCAGGCCACAGGCGAGGGTCACTACCAGCTGCACGCCATCGTGGCTCAGTACGCGCTGGGCCATTTTGTCGAAGGAGACGAGCCGGCCAACTGGAAGGCCCTGCGAGCCGCACACGCGAAGGCAGCCGCCTATTATCTCACCCTCGCTGCGACCACCTCCCCTGACCGCGAAAAGCGCCGCCACCTCAGCGATGTGGAACCGTTCATCGAGGCTGTCTGGCACCTCTGCCAGGCCCAGCGATGGCAGGAAGCGTATCAGCTGATGGAGCGCGAGCGACTGTTCCGCGACCTGAAAGATGGGGGCGGCTACGCCGTGCTACTGGAACTGTATAAACTCCTGTTGCCACCTGAGAAGTGGCAGGCAGAGCGCTTGCAGGCGGCCCATATCTACAACAACCTGGGGGTGGTCTACCGGGCGCTGGGAAAAATGGAACGGGCGCGGGAGTACCTCGAGCGGGCACGTGGCATGTATGAACAGGAGGGGGACCGCGTCGAAGAAAGCTGGTCCCTCCACCACCTCGGCCGCGTCTATGCTGACATCGGCAATAAGGAGCAAGCCCGTCTGTACTATGAACAGGCCTTGCAGATGTGTGAGGAAGAGGGAGATCGGCGGGGCGAAGCTGCCGCGCTCAACAGCCTGGGCCGCGTCTATGGCGCGCTCGGTCAGAAAGAGCAGGAGCAGCATGCCTACGAGCGAGCGCTGCAGATCAACCGAGAGGTGGGAGATCGGCGGGGCGAAGGAACCACCCTCAACAACCTGGGCCGCGTGCTCGACGATCTGGGACAGCCGGAGCAAGCGCGCGCTGCTTTCGAGCAGGCCCTGGGCATCTTTCGCGAGATGGGCAACCTCAAGGGAGAGGGGTGGACGCTCAATAACCTGGGGAAGACCTGCAGTGCGCTTGGACAGCAAGAACAGGCGCGCACGTACCTCGAGCAGGCGTTACTGCTGCGGCGGGAGGTGGACCCTCGCGGGGTGGGCCGGACATTGAACAACCTGGGAGCGGTCTACGCCCGCCTGCAGCAGCCCGAGCAGGCGCGGGCGAGCTACCAGGAAGCGCTACGCATCAACAGGGAGATGGGAGACCGTGAGGGAGAGGGCAAGACCCTGCGCAACCTCGGCATCCTCGCGCTCGCCGAGCGCCGCTACGAGATCGCCCTCGCCGCGCTGCTGCTGGCCCAACGCACCCTCGATGAACTGCAAAGCCCGTACCGTGCCGGCACGCAGGAGCGGATCGACGACATACGGCAGGCGGTGGGAGAAGAGCAGTTTGCCGCTTTGCGAGCACGATTGGAACCCCAGGCACTTCAGTTCGTGAACAGGGCTGTGCAAGAGTGAGCGCTCAGAGAGGAAAGCCATGGCAACCAACCAGCACGTGGTTGTACTGGCTACTTGGGTCATCCGTTCAAAAATATGCTCTTCGAGAAGGATAGAACATTCCTCCTTTGCTTGCAAACAAAGGAAGGCGAAGGTAAAATTGGGAGTCGTCTCTATCTTCTCATGCTCTAACGACAACAATCTCACCTGATGGAGACGCTTATTCTATGGGTCGTATTCTTACTCATCTCCTGCGGTTGAAGGGGTTCTGCTTGGATGTGCTTCACCCTCGCTTTGTTCGCTGGACGAAACCACTCACTCCCTCATTGCTGCTCGGAACGCTTGCAGCTTTTAGCAGAAGCAAGTCCCAGCTCATAGCGGAAAACGCCTTTCTACGCCAACAGCTCATCATACTCAGTCGACAGGTGAAACGACCAGCATATCGCAAGACGGATCGAATGCTCCTTGTCCTCCTGGCCAGGTTGGTTCAAACATGGCAGCACGCTCTTTTGATTGTTCAACCAGACACGAGGCTCGCGCTCGCATCGTGAGCTCTTTCGCCTGGTCTGGAAACACAGGTCAAAGGCCGCTTCTCCGCAGCCGAAGATAGCTGCAGAAACCGTCGCCTTGATCAGGGAGATGGCGGCAAAGAATCGGCGTCTTCGGCGCTGAACGGATTCGCGGTGAATTACTGAAACTGGACACTCAGGTGTGCAAGCGGACCATTCAGAAATACATGAGGCACGTTCGCCTCCTGAAGCCGAGAGGACAGAGGTGGGCTACCTTTCTGCACAATCACGCAGCAGATATCTGGGCCTGCGATTTCTTGCAGGTGAGCGATCTCTTCTTTCGACCGCTCTTCGCGTTCTTCCTCATCGAGTTCAAGACACGGCGGGTGATCCATGTCGGAGTGATAGGATCGCCTACCGATCCCTGGGTAGCGCAACAACTGCGTGAAGCCACCCCATATGGGCAAGCACCAAAGTATCTGATCTGTGATAACGATGGCAAATTTGGGTCTTGTTTTGCCCGAGTGGCGGCGACAAGTGCTATTAAGATACTCAAAACGCCTTATCATGCTCCCCGAGCCAATGCGATCTGTGAGCGTTTCTTGAGGAGTGTGCGGCAAGCATGCCTTGACCATCAGTTGATCCTCCATGAGAAGCAGCTCCAACGCGTGCTCAATCGGTATGTGGCGTACTTCAATCGGGCACGGCCACATCAAGGGATGATGCAACGGATCCCAGAACCGAGGATGGGACCTCTTTCACCAGATCATGATGGTGGCAAGGTCATCTCCTTCTCCGTCCTGGGTGGATTACACCACGACTACCAACGAGTAGCATAAAGGCTGGAAAACACGCTGAGAGATGGCGGGACGAGGCACATGTCAATCTTCACCTGGTTTCGTCCGGACCATTCAGTGTTTTTGGAGCATGTGAAAAGGAGACCGGAATTCTGCTCCACTGTCGAGCTTTTTGATCGTTGTTTGCTGAAGCGGGAAATAATTTACTTTGCTTCTTCCTCTATTTGAAGTGCGTGTCTTCAGGAGTAAAGAGATCAGAACGTTCACAGTTGCAACGGCAAACGATCCATTCTTCGAACGGATGTGCCAAGTAGCCAATACAGGGATGCGATCCTGCCACGGGATGCGAGCAGACCAGTATGAACCGGTTGCGAACCTCGATGAATAGTTGTTCCACTGCTGGACATGAGCCAGGAGCCTTCCACTCATCTGAACGACTTCCACTTCCATCCGATGTAGAGAGCAACGATGGCCACGATGATCGTGCCGGCGATGATGGAAAGGGTATTCTTGAGAGAATCGGTGGGATAGAGGCCAGTTAAGACGAGAACAACACGCCCAACGATGTCGGCACCGAGCAACGCCATGGCGAGCGCTGCCGCCCACTTCTTCATAGTCAGGATGAGCAATCCGGCTGCTACGTAACAAACGCCGATCACAGCCGATGAGTAGGTGAAGAGCGTGATGCTGGAGGTGGTGATCCCGAAGAAATTGTGCGTGAAGCCCGTCACCACCTCTGCTAAGCCAGCGAGAATCGTAAACACTGCCGCTATGACGATGCCAAGAGGGCGCCCCTGCTTCACAGGCTGCATTGATTTATTGACGACACGCTGTTCGTCCATAGTAGATTTCCTCCTGATAGTTTCCTGCCAGCATCTATTCCTCAGAAGGCTTCTCCCTGGACGATCTCATCTTGACCAACAACGGCAGAATTCTCAAGCCAATGCTCATTACCAATTTGAATAACGTACCGTGGGCGTGTACATACTCTTGAATGCGATCAAATTTTCCCTCTCGCATGTGGCACACCAGGCAAATAGTGATCGTGCCCTTGATATGAAGTCCCTTAATAATGGCACCGTGATGATACTCTACACAGAAATGCTCGCCGTCAGTAAACCAGTTGAGAATCTTCACTTTATACTTTTCATCATGAACTCTCGTGCCCCCAGCTGTTTTCGCCAGCGTCGAGACTTGTTCGAAGCCCTTGAAGGCATGGCCGGTCGGCATCATGATCCATACGCAATCATCGGCTATCAGGTGCGAGAGATGATCCATATCATCTGTCACCGTAGCTATCTCAAGGTATTCCTGAATGAGCCTCTCATTGACCGGATTGAGTGTGTTTTCCTGCATTGTCGCACCTGCTTTCTGTGTTATCTCTTTCCTTGTCACCTATTTGCCCGTAGGCTTACTCCTGGACAAATTTTTCTCTACCAACCGTTTCAGGCGTTTCAGTATAAGTGGCATCATGAGATGCGTGAGGAATGTTGTCCCCTGGATATATTCGTGAGCCCAGTCAAATTTTCCGTCTCGCATATGGTAGGTGATGCAATACCTCGACGTCCCTTTCTTTAGCTTTGCTTTAATGCCAACCGTATAGACACCCGTCAAAATGGCACCGTGAGTATACTCTATGCAGAGATGCTCGCCATCGGTAAACCAGTTACTGATTTGTAGGCTATATTGGGCCTGGTGGGTTCTGCCTGACATGGCAGTATCGACAAACGCCTTGAGCTCCTCTCTGCCACTGTATGTATCTCCAGTAGGCTCCATCACCCACACACAGTCATCAGTCATCAAACCCATGGTTCTGTCCAGATTCTCGCTATCGTTTGCGACAATATCAAGGTATTCCTGAATGAGTGCCTGATTCGCTTTACTGAGCATGTTTTCTGGCATCGTAACACCTGCTTTCTCGGTTGTAAATTACATCTGTTATCTCTCTCATTCGGTTTCGTTGTCTTTTGGATCGACCAGTATCCCGGCGACGATAAATGCAACGATCTGCTCCCGCGCCCGTGCAAGCGCCGCCGTAGAAGAGAAGTCCCTCCCTGGGAGAACCATTTGGTAAAAGGGAAGCGAGGTTGGAAAGGACCAGCAGATCTGCTCGGCCAGCAAAAACAGAACAAAAGGATCGCGATCTGATCGGAGCAGTCCGGCCTTTTGTGCCCTGGCGAAGAGCGCCTCAAGTTGCTCAAGACCTTCTATCTCAAAGAGTGAGGCGATCTTTGCATAGGTCTGCCAGCCCTCGGCGTGTTCCCAGATCACCATGCGCATGACGCGCGGATGCTCGACCATATAATCAAAAAAAGCTCCAATAGCTGTGGTGAGGAATGTCCGGAACCGGTGAGCATCGGAGACAATGGTGTCATCCGCAAGCAATGGCCCAATCAGTTGAGCCTGGAGTTCAATCGCCTGCCTGTCAATCCGCCTGAGCACTTCGGCATAGAGACCAAGTTTATCCCCAAAGTAGCGAAAGATCAGGGTTTTGTTGTAGCCGGAGACGTCCGCAATGGTATCGATGCGCGCACCATCGAAGCCGTGTTCCGCGAAGACGGTTTCAGCTGCAGTGAGGATCGCCTCGCGGGTTTGCTCTCCTCGTCTCCTTCCAGGTGCTGACATGTTCGTCCTCCACTGTAACCAGATAGTTACGTAACTATCTGGTTACAGTATAAAAGGAGAAGGTGAGTCTGTCAAGAGGAAATAAGGGAAGAGGAAACGACATGTGCTGTGGTGATGATCCTGTGACATCAGTAGGAAATGGACCAGCGCCTTCGCTCACACCGTAGTGAGACCTGCCATGTGTTCCTTCTGATGCAATCTGTCAGCGTCATTGCCCAGATGTATGAACCATGCGTGGCAAGGTTTCCTCCAGAGAGGTGCAAGGCACGTGATCCAGGTCTGCTGGACACGTACGCGCCTACAAGAGTGGTCAAGCCCGCGTTCCACGAGAAGTTATCTGTGATGGCTCTGTGATGGTCGAGCGGCTCTCTGTGAGTCCGCTGTGAGATTCCTGTTCTATAATAATGGTAGCATGAAGGATGGTTGGTCAGGCTGTGCGCGTCATGGTTGACGCGAGGAGAGGAGAGCATCATGGTGACGTATTACTTGCAGCGTTGTACGGTACACGCGCTGCCAGAGCGGGGACTCATGCGGTGCTACCTGCAGGGCGTCGGGCGCGGCCGGTGGGGGCAGTGGATGAAGCATGAAGAGTTTGTGAACCTCCCCTTGCGCGAGCACGAGCCTGTCCAGCAGACGATCCGGCGAGCGACCTTCGCCAGCCCGCATGTGTGGCGGGTGAGCCTGTTGAAGAATCTTTCCGCATTTGATGGCAAGTTCTATCAACCCGTTCAGGAACAGGCGCACGCGATGGGGGGACACGCTGTCCTGTAAATGGGAGGATGAAATGGGCGGCGAAACTGGTGCTAGTGACAGCATCCATGGCTGTTCCGATGAGATGCACCCCCCGATGTGCGCGTGAGCAGGTGGTCATTCCCACACGCTCACTTCCCGAAGAGTCGAGCACATCAGACGGTAACAGTAGGTGGCGATCTGCCCGGGAGTGTAAGGCCTTCCCTGCTCAAGCCACCAGGTGACGGCATCGACCAGTTGCGCGGCGATCAGGGCAGGCACAAACCCATCCGCAAAGACGCGACTCTCGGCTATCCGCTTGCTGCCCAGAGCGTAGGCAAGGTCCTGGAGGCGTTCGCTCAGGGATTCGGCCAGAGACGCCCGCATTTTCGTCACGAACCAGGAACTGCCCCTCTGGCCAAGCAGCGCGCGATAGAGTCTCTCGTAGTGCGCGAAATGCTCGAAAATCTTCACCCACGGCTCCGGTGGAGGCTGCGATTCCACGACCTGCCCGAAGAGTTCCACCCACGCGTCCGGTGTGGATTGTGAAGTGTAGTAGTGAATAAGATCGCGGCGCAGTGGGTCGATCTCGCGCACCACCGTGGTTACCATTTCCTCAAAGATTTTCTCGACCAGATCATATTTATCCTGATAGTAGCGATAGAACGCGGCCCGGCTCACCATCGCGCGCTCAGCGATGTCTCCGACGGTGATGGCGTCAAAGTGACGCTCTTCGATCAAAGCAATCAACGCCTCGCGCAGGAGTTTCTGCGTACGCCGCACGCGCAAATCGCTGGAGTTTTGAGACACTGTGCGCCCCCTGTCACATATGTGACATTTCTTCTAGATTGCTCCTTGTTTCTTGTGGGTAGATGGGCTACGCTTGAGAAGAGACAGGTTGTTACCTATCGATCATCATGTCACAGAAGAACGCTCCTGTCAATGCGCCTCTTCGCCTCAGGGTGAGCCAGAGGCAAGACGGGGTCATCACATTTTTTCGTACACTTTTCCCCGCTACGTGTAAAAAGGAGGTTGCTATCATGTCGAATCTCGGAAATCGCCGGTGGTGGGCGCTCGGTGCGCTCACGCTGGCCGTGCTGGCGGTCGGCCTGGACATCACTGTCCTCAGTGTGGCGCTGCCCACGCTGGCCACCGCGCTGCACGCCTCGGAGTCGGACCTGCAGTGGTTCTCGTCCGGGTACGCGTTGGTGCTCGCAGCGGCGATGCTGCCGGCCGGGCTGCTCGGCGACCGCTACGGCCGCAAGAAGGTGATGCTTATCGCTCTGGCCCTGTTCGGAGCGGGCTCGGTGGCTTGCGCCTACGCGCCGTCGGCAGGCGCGTTCATCGCGGCGCGGTTGGTGCTTGGACTTGCTGGGGCAGGCGTGATCGTCATGGCCCTCGCGGCAGTCACGGTGCTCTTCACGGAGGAAGAGCGGCCGCGGGCGGTCGGGATCTGGGCCTCTGCCAACTTTCTGGCACTGCCGATTGGCCCAATCCTGGGCGGCTGGCTGCTGACGCACTACTGGTGGGGCTGGGTGTTCCTGATGAACGTGCCGGTCGTCCTCGTGGGGCTGGTCGCAACGCTTGCGCTCATGCCGGAGTCTCGCGCCCCGCAGCGCCCCGCATTGGACCCGGTCGGGGTGCTCGCCTCGATTGTCGGCCTGGTCGGCATCACCTACGGGTTGATTGAGGCGGGGCACAATGGGTGGGGCGATGCCGGTGCTCTGATCTGGATGAGCGTGGGCCTGGTGGTGCTGGTGGGGTTCTTCTTCTGGGAACACTGGCTCAGCCTGCGTCCGGGCGGCCAGCCGCTGGTGGACCTGGCACTCTTCCGCTCGGCCGCCTACACTTGGGGCGTGATCCTTGCGGCTATCCTGCTCCTCGCCATGGTCGGTGTGCTGTTCACGATGCCGCAGTACTTCCAGGGCGTGCTGGGGACAGACGCCATGGGCTCTGGCTTGAGGCTCCTGCCGCTGATCGGCGGTGTGATTGTGGGGGCCGTGCCTGCGGACCGCATCGCACGCCTGATCGGGGGAAAGATCACGGTCGCGCTCGGGTTCGCTCTGCTGGCTGCCGCGATGCTCCTCGGAGCCACCACCAGCGTGGGGTCCAGTTACGGCTTCGTCGCGGCGTGGATGGCCATCGTCGGAGTTGGCATGGGGCTCGCCCTGGCAACCGCGGGATCTGCGGCACTCTCCGCGCTCCCGCAGGAGCGAAGCGGCGTGGGATCTGCAGTGATGCAGGCCCTTCAGAAAGTCGGAGCACCGTTCGGGACGGCGATCCTGGGGAGCGTGCTCCTCTCCGTCTACCAGGGCAGCCTGCACCTGGCGGGGCTTCCGCCAGTGGCGGCATCGCTGGTCCAGGAGAGCGTCTTCGGCGGGATGGCGGTGGCTCACCAGCTCGGGTCGGTCCCGTTGCTCGCGTCGGTGCATGCAGCCTTCGTCCAGGGGATGGACGTCGCGCTGGTCGTCGCCGCCGGAATCGCGGCGGCGGGCATCGTGCTCGCTCTGGCCTTCCTGCCTGGGAGAGCCGCCTCGAAAGCCGGAGGGACCGAACCGGTGGGGGCGTCTGCGCTTTGAGCCAATGTATGGCAAGACTCGTGAAGTAAATCGTGGTAGTGTTTTTCGTCCAGAAGCCAGTTGAGAGCAAGCAATCATGAAGAGGAGAGAAACGGATTGGTAGGATATCGTGGTTCTTCTGCGGCCCCGCTGATTCGGCGCGAGAGAGCTTCCGATGCGCCCGACATCGGTCGGCTCAAACGAGACAGGGACAACGGCGTGAAGTGTCTGGCAATCGCTTAAATCAGCGGGTCCGCGGACGCGCCCCTTCTTTGTGAAAGTGACAGCGATGGCAATGGGGCCAAAGCGCTTGTACATTTCGTCGGTCGGCCTCATAGGCCAAGATGGTAGTGGTAAATGCCCAACGAAGTGAGCAGGTTTGGCCCTCCAACATGAGCATTTGCCCTCACATGTGAGCAAAGGTCGTGAAGTAGCTGGGCAAACCGCTCCCCATCTAGGGTATCATCAGAGCAAATTGTAAATACCCCGAACGCTCCGGGCAGTTGCCGTGTCTTTGTCGTCTGGATATGGTCTGATCATCGGCTGCCAGACGATACTCTCTGAGACATGCGAGGCGTGAGACAGAACGACAAGCAGAACGAGGATTCCTGCACCCATCTCTCATCAGCCTGGAGAGCGGTTCTCGTCTTGCTCATCGGTCAGCGCTCACCTGCGCCTCTTCCCGCAGCCGGTGCACGTCGCGCATCGGGGGGACACCGAAGAGGCTTTTGTACTCGCGATTGAAGTGGGAGGCGTCCTGGTACCCCACGCGATAGGCCGCACTGGCCGCGTCGAGGTCTTCGCCCAGCATCAGACGCCGGGCCTCCTGCAGCCGCAGCCGCTTCTGGTATTGCAAGGGGCTCATCGCCGTGACGGCTTTGAAGTGGTGATGCAACCCCGACAC
>Ga0207646_10004092_pt1 | contig 16064 bp, 13 predicted proteins | sample KBSK5502metaG_FD_184343 | JGI IMG/M metagenome (GOLD analysis project Ga0207646, IMG submission 184343) | Corn, switchgrass and miscanthus rhizosphere microbial communities from Kellogg Biological Station, Michigan, USA - KBS K5-50-2 metaG... | ecosystem: Host-associated > Plants > Roots >... | reverse complement strand
AGCTTGCTCACGACGACCGCGAAGGATACCGAGCCGACGAGATACGCGCCGGCGATGACGGCAAGCGTGGCCAGCGACGTATTCATCTACAATGCGCGCTCAGCGACGGGCAAGGCTTTAGATTCTAGCAGGCTAGCAAACCGCCGCCGTCGAAAACCCGGCGATGAACACCATCTTCGTCCATGAATTGCGCGTCGAGACGCGCATCGGCATCTACGCCTGGGAACAGCATCTCGCGCAGCCGTTGCTCATCGATCTCGAGCTCGCGCTGCCTTCCGCGAAAGCGTTCGCCAGCGACGATTTTGCCGACGCGCTCGATTACGCGGCCGTCGTGAAGCGCGTGCAGGTGTTTGCGGCCGATCACCCGCACAAATTGCTCGAACGGTTCGCCGAGGCGTTGGCCGAGCTGCTTCGCGCCGAATTTGGATCGCCTTGGGTCCGGGTGAGCGTCGCCAAGCTCGCACCGATTGCCGGCGTCAAGCGGCTCGGCGTAGTCATCGAGCGCGGCCAATCCAGCTAAGTAGCCGCGGACCTCGGCTGCTGCGCCGGGGTTACCCGCGGGGGTGATGCCGCGCGTGCAGCTGTTTCAACCGCTCGCGGGCGACGTGCGTATAGATGGTGGTCGTCGTGATGTCGGCGTGCCCGAGCAACAATTGCACGACGCGAAGATCCGCACCGTGATTGAGCAGGTGCGTCGCGAAGGCATGCCGCAGCGTGTGCGGCGACAGGCCCGTAGCGGCGACGCCCGCCTTGACCGCGTACCGCTTGACGAGCTGCCAGAACGCCTGCCGGGTCAGCGGCCCGCGGCGTGCCGTGATGAATACCGCATCGCTCTTCCCGTCTTTTGCGAGCCCGGTTCGCCCTTTCGCAAGATAACGCTTGAGCCAATCGACCGCTTCTTCGCCCAGCGGCACCAGCCGCTCCTTGCCGCCCTTGCCGAGGACGCGCACGACGCCCATATCGAAGCTGACTTGCCCGAGTTTGAGGCCCACGAGCTCGGACACGCGCAGGCCCGTGGCGTAGAGCGTCTCGAGCATTGCGCGGTCGCGCAGGCCGAGCGTGGTATCGGGATCGGGCGCCTCGAGCAGCGCTTCGACTTCTCTTTCGGAAAGGCTCTTCGGCAGTCGGCGCGGCAGCTTGGGCGCGCGAACGCGAAGCGTCGGGTCGCTCGGGATCGTGCCGTTCCCCGCGTGCAGTCGATAGAAACGACGCAATGACGACAGCCTCCGGCCGATCGATGTGCTCTTTGCCTTCGCCCGGAATTGTGCCGCCAGGTAGAGATCGACGTCGGCACGCTCCGCGGCGAGCAGATGCTTGTGCTCGTTGCGCCGGAGCCAATCGGCCCACGCCGTGAGATCGCGGCGATAGCTCGCCAAGCTCGACGCTGCCAGCCCGTCCTGCAACCACACCTGGTCGCAGAACGCGTCGATCAACGCGGCGGCGTCAGGCCCCGAAGCGGTAGCCCTCATGGGCCAACAACCAGCGCTTGATCGCGATCGGGTCGCCTTCGGTCACGCCCATGAAGCCGCCGAGTGAGCCCTGCGTACCGACGACCCGATGGCAGGGAATCACCAGTGCGATCGGGTTGGCGCCGCAGGCGCCGCCGATCGCGCGCGGCGCGGTGTGCAGTCGCCGCGCCAGCTCGCCGTAGGTGCGCGATTCCCCGATCGGAATCTGCGAGAGCGTGTCCCAGACCCGGCGCCGAAAGGGAGTTCCTGCCGGCGCGAGAGGCAGGCTGAAGCGGAATTGCGCATCGGCGAGATAGCGCTCGATCTGCCGGCACGCGCGCTCGGCGACCGCATCGGTCGGCGCCTGCGCGCGTTCACCCTTCGGCAAGTACTCGATGCCGACGAGGGCGCCGGCCGACGTACGAATGCCGAGCACGGCGAATGGCGCCCTGAATCTTGCGGTGTATCGCTTCCGCGCGTCGTGCCTCGCTGCGCGGGTCGTCGACTCGATCATGACAGGCACTTCACTTCGCGGTGCAGGACCGCTCCTGCAATTCTTCTACCACAATTGCGCTGCCGCTTGTAGCGGGGCCGCCCGCACTACCTGCTCAGCTAGCCACCGAGGTACGCCTTCCTGACAATGTCGTTCTCGAGAAGCTCCTTCCCGGAACCCTCGAGCACGATGCGACCGGTCTGGATGACGTAGGCGCGATGCGCGATGGCAAGCGCCCGCCGCACGTTCTGCTCGACCAGCAGCACGCTTACCCCGGTGGCATTGATGGCTTGGATCGTGTCGAGGATCTTGGTCACGAGCTTGGGCGCGATGCCCCAGGACGGTTCGTCGAGCAGCAAGAGTTGAGGACGCGCCATCAGCCCGCGTCCGATCGCCAGCATCTGTTGCTCCCCGCCGCTCATCGTCCCCGCGAGCTGGCGGTGCCGATCCTTGAGTACCGGGAACAGTGCGTAGACACGTTCCATAGTGTCGGAAGCCTCCGCCGCGTCCTGCCTCGTGTACGCGCCGAGCTCAAGGTTGCGCGCGACGGTAAGGCGCGGGAAAAGGCGCCTTCCTTCCGGGACCAGCGAGACGCCCAGCCGCACCCGTTGGTGTGCCGGGAGCGACCCGATATCGTGACCAGCCAGCGCAATCCGTCCGCCGTCGAGGCGATTCAAGCCCGCGATCGCGCGCAAGCTGGTCGATTTGCCGTTACCGTTGCCGCCGACCATCGCGACGATCTCGCCGCGGTCGAGTGCAAGGCTCACATCGTGCAGCGCCGGCACTCGGTGGTAACTCACACGGATGTGTTCGACCCGGAGCATCGATTGGAATTGCCTCGATCCGCGATTCAATCGCCGAGATATGCCGCGATGACCGCGGGGTTGCGTGCGATCTCCTCCGGTGCACCTTCGGCGATCTTGCGCCCCGCGTCGAGAACGACAATGCGATGCGCGAGGGGCATGATCGCCTCCATTACGTGCTCGACAATGATGCAACCGATCGCGCGCGCCTGGATGCGCAGGACAAGCTCGATCGCGTCGCGAACCTCGGTGGGATTGAGCCCCGCCATCACTTCGTCGAGCAGCAGGAGCTTCGGCGCAGTGGCGAGCGCCCGCGCAACTTCGAGCCGGCGCTGCTCGGCGACGGTCATCGTATTCGCGATCGCTGCCGTCCGGCCCGTCAAGCCGACGAAAGCCAGCGTGTCGGTCGCAAGCCTGCGCGCCTCCGCGACTCGCTTGGTGTGGAGGATCGCTCCCACCATGACGTTCTCCAGCGCGGTCATCGACCCGAACGTGCGCACGATCTGGAACGTTCGCGCAATGCCGCGCGCCGCCGCGAGCTCGGGTGTGAGCCGCGCGAATGTCTCGCCATCGAACTCGATCGAACCCGCGTTCGGTGCGTAATACCCGGCAATGCAATTGAAGAGAGTCGTCTTGCCTGCGCCATTGGGCCCGATCAGGCCGACAATCTCGCCTCGGCCGACCGAAAAGCTCACGTCTTCGTTCGCGCTCAATCCTCCGAAATGCTTGGACAGTCCGCGAACCGCGAGCAGGGGCGCGCTCACGGCAAGACCTCGTGGTCCGGCATGCGGGGAATCATCTTGGGCTCCAGCCACCGCCGCTCCAGCCCGCGCCACCAAGCCGAGACGCCGCCGGGATAGAACACGGCAACGACGATGATCAACAGCGCGTAGATGACGAGATCGGTGCCCCTTCCCGTCCCGCCGAATGCCGCACGCGTGGTCTCCTCGATGACCGTCAGAATGATCGCGCCAATCACCGGCCCGCCGAGGCTACCGACGCCGCCGAGGATCGTCACCAGTGCGATCTTGATCGACAGCGACGTGGCCAGGGTCGAGCCGGGATCGATGAACAACTCTTTCTGCGCGTAGAAGGTTCCACCGAGTGCGGTCAGAAAGCTGCTCGCGGCGATAGCGACGAGCTTGTAGCGCTTCAGGTCGATCCCGACGCTGCGCGCCGCGTCGGGATCGTCCTTGATCGCGCGGAAGTAGTAGCCGAGAAAGCTCTTCTCGATAAGCCGGCTCACCGCGAGCGTCAGCAGCAGCAAGCCGAGAATGATGTAGTAGTACGGCACCCTCGACTTGTTGAATACGAAGCCCCACCAGCCGCGCTCGGCGAGCGGCAGGGACAGGCCGACGGCGCCACCGAGCCAATCGGAGTTGGTCACGACGATCTGCAGGATTTCCGCGATTGCGATGGTCGCCATCGCGAAATAATGGCCTTTGAGGCGAAAGCAGGGCCATCCGATCACAAGCGCAAAGGCGACTGCGACCGCGCCGCCCGCCAGCATACCCAGCCATGGCGAAACCCCGAAAGCCAACAGCAGTTTGGTGGAGGTGTACGCCCCGATGCCGTAAAACGCGGCGTGACCCAGCGATACCTGGCCCGCGTATCCGCCGAGGATGTTCCACGCTACGCCGGCCTGCGCGATCATCAACACGAGGATCACGAAGTTGAGCTGGCTGGGATTGGTGACCAGCGCCGGCGTCGCCAGCGCAAGGGCGAGCATCGTTACCATTGCGGCGCGTTTTGCGGCGACGAGTCGTCGCGCCGGCGCTGCCGAAGGCAGGGACGATCCATTCCCAGCGGCCGCGATGTCGGTCATCGAATGGCGGGGCACGTCAGCCGCATATCGCCCCAGCCTTGAGTTCAAGCGCGCCCGAGCAAGCCCTGCGGGCGCAGCAACACGATGAGCAGGAAGAGCGCAAGAACCAGCGCCAGCTTGTATTGCGGTCCCAGCAGGAATCCGCCGAGTACTTCGACGATACCGACGATAATGCCCGCCCAGAACGCACCGGCGACGCTGCCGAAGCCGCCGAGCGCCACCGTGACGAAGGCGATGAGGATGAAGTTCGCGCCGACCTCCGGGAAGATCGGAAAGAAGGTCGATAAGAGCGCGCCCGCGACGCCTGCGCACGCCGCCCCGATTCCCCAGGCGAGCGCGAACATCTTCTGCACGTCGATACCCATCAACGCCGCGGCTTCCTTATCGGCCGCGGTCGCCTCCAGCGCCGCGCCAAGCCGCGTGCGCTGCAGAAACCACCACACGACGCCGGTGACAACGATGGCGCCCGCCGCCGCGACCAGCTGCGGCATTCCGAATTGAAGGCCGGCCAGCGCGACCTTGCCTTGCACGATGCTGTGGTCGATGCTGCGGAAGTCGGGCTTCCACAGGAATTGCGCGAGGCCGCGGAACAGGATCATCAGGCCGAAGGTCGTGAAAATCTGCGACAGCATCGGCGCCCGGATAATCCGGCGGATGACCAGATGGTAGATCGCGGCACCGAGCCCAAAGAGCATCAGCGCGGTCAACGGCAGCGTGAACATGGGGTCAAGCGCCCACAGCGCGTAGGCCCAGAAGCTCGCATACATTCCGAGCATGAGGAATTCGCCGTGGGCGAAATTGACGATGTCCATCACGCCGAAGATCATCGTCAGCCCCACGGCGACGAGCGCGTAGATCAGACCGATGAGAACGCCCGACAGCAACGTCTGCAGCAAGATCTCGAGGGAGGGGCTCATGTCCTAACGGGCCGCCGATTCGTGAGACGCGATCCCCGCACAGCCCGGAGCTCTTACTTCCGCTGGTCCCACTTCGGCATCGGCCAGACGATGTCCTTCGACGCCATGTCGAACGGCCACACCGTAACGTACTTGCCGTCCTGCACCTGCACGATGATGCCGGTTCCAAGCGTGTTCTGACCCGTCGCGTCGAACTTGATCCCTTTCCACGGCATGATCAGCTTATCGCCGGGAATATTGGTCTCGGACAGCGCCTTCTGGATTGCTTCGGGCTTGGTCGCGCCGGCGCGATTGATCGCTTCGGCAAGCGTGAACAACCCGGTAAAGCTCCGCGCGGAATTGCCGTTGAAGTTAGTCTTGTAGCGTTCGAGGTACAAATCGTTGACCTGCTTGATCAGCGGGTTCTTGGAAGCGAGGTCGAGCGCCCAGACTTCACGGCTCAAAATGTACTCGCCGTCCTTGCCCAATGTTTTCAGGAACTCGGAATCGTTGAAGCCGGCGTCGTTGGCCAGCAGCGCGTCGGGTGACAGACCCAGCTCCTTGTACGTTTTGACCGACAGGATCGCGTCGCCCAGATAGGACGACTGCATGATCAGATCCGGATTCGCGGCCTTGATCCGCTGCACCTCCGAAGTGAGCTGCGTGCTCTTGGCGGGGTAGATGACCTTTTCGACGATCGGATACTTCAGCTCGGCGGCGAGCTTCTCCTCGATCTTGGTCGTCTCGGTGCCGAACAGCGTGTTCTCGTTGAACAGAGCGATGCGCTTGACCGACACGTTCTTTTTCTTCTCGACATCCTTCAGGAATTCGAAGAAGTTGGCCACGAAAAGATCGTCGTGCGGCGTCGTCCGGAAAAACCACTTGAAGCCGCGTTGCGTGAGCGTCGCCGAGGACGACTCGGGGTTGAGAAAGGGGATGCCGGAACGCTCCGCGACTTGGCTCGCGGTGTTAGTCACGTTGCTGAAATAGGAGCCGATCAGGGCGACGACCTTCTCCTGCGAGATCAGGCGCTCGGCCTCGGTCGCACCGGTTTGGGGGTTACCCTGATGGTCGCCGAAGATCAGTTTGATTCTGGCGCCTTTGAGATTGGGTAGCCCGCCGGTCGTCGCCAGCGGAAGATTGAGACCCTTGGTGCCGGTGTTGATGAGATCGGCCGCGAGTTCGAGCGCATTTTTCAATTCGAGGCCGGTCGATGCAGCCGCGCCGGTCAACGGATAAATCGCGCCGATGCGAATTTCCTCTTGCGCCAGGCTCGGCCGAGCCAGCGCCAACGACAACACGAGACCCAGAGTCAACCATTGCCAAAGACGCTTCATTGCGATGCTCCTCCCATAAGACATCGATACCGACGCACCGCCTGGTGCGACCGGGATCTTCAAGATGTCGCAAACTCGTGATTCAGTCGGTCCGTCACGAGCATACATCCCGGCGAATGCGTGATGCAAAAGGCAGGGCGTGCTGCGGCGATGACCGCCTGCGGGGTTACGCCGCACGCCCAGAAAACGGGGACCTCATCGTCCGCGACCGGCACCGCATCGCCGTAATCGGGTCTGGCCAGGTCACCCAGTCCGATGAGCTCGGGCTTGCCGAGATGGACCGGTGCTCCGTGAAGCAAAGGGAAGCGCGATGTGATCTGTACGGCGCGGATCGCGTTCGCGGGCGTGAGCGGCCGCATCGACACCACCAGCGGTCCGCGGAACGGACCCGCCGGCGCGGTGGCGATCGACGTGCGGTACATCGACACGTTGAGTCCAAGCGAAATGTGTCGCAACGGAATCCCCGCCTCGAGCAGCGCCTGCTCGAACGAAAAGGAGCAGCCGAGGACGAAGGTCACGAGGTCGTCGCGCCAGTAGCGTCCAATATCGGTCGGCTCGTCGACGAGAGCGCCGTCACGCCATACGCGGTAGCGGGGGACGTCGGTCCGGATGTCGAGATCGGCGCCAAGCGCCGGCAACGCGGCGTCGCCAGGCTCCGAGACGCCGATGAGCGGACAAGGTTTGGGATTTCGCTGGCAGAAACGCAAAAAGTCGGCGGCAAGACCGACGGGCAGGATGACGACGTTGCCTTGTACATGTCCTGGCGCCAGACCCGAGGTATGCCCACTGAGGCTCCCAGTGCGAATCAACCGCCGCAGCTCGACTGGGTCGCCTGCCGCCAGCAACGGGCGATTCATCGCGGCGTCCGGCACCACTCCCCCGGTTCCGGGGCCGAATCGACGTCCATCCCCCACGACTTCTCCGTTGATCGGGCCTCAAGCGCGCAGTGCACGCTGCATGAAGCAATGCTTGCAAATCTGCCAGATCGTAAATAAAATGTCAATAAAGTATCGATAAATTGTTGGAATATCCGGCTAGCGAAGACTTATGGTCAAGCCAACGTCTCGTAATGCGGCGGCCAAGGGCGCGAGTCCAGGTCCGGTCGTACCGCGCCTGTTCGTATCGTCTTCGCATCTCGTGTCCGACAAGAGCCGCGAGCTGTCGGAATTCGAGTTCGGACTGATCATCGCCGGGCATGCCTTCAATCGCTGGGTCGTGCGCTGCATGGCCGCCGCAGGTGTCAAGGACCTGACGACACTCGATGTGCTGCTCCTCCATCACGTCAACCATCGCGCGCGGCAAAAGAAGCTGGCTGACATCAGCTTCATGATGAACATCGAAGACGCTCACGTGGTGGCGTACTCGCTCAAGAAGCTGGTCGCGTTGGGCATGGTCAAGTCGGAGAAGAAGAGCAAGGAAGTCCTGTTCTCGACGACGGCCAAGGGGCAGGATTACATCGCGCGCTATCGCGAGATACGCGAGGCCTGCCTGGTTTCAAGCTTAAGCGCCGATGGTTCGGAAAATTTCGAGCTGGGAGAGCTCGCGCGTTTCCTGCGCTGGCTGTCCGGACTGTACGATCAGGCGGCCCGTGCAGCCACGTCGTTGTAAATCGCCGGGGGATCGCCACCCATGAGCGCGCACCCGGAGCCAATGTTCGATGGCTGGCAATTCTGGATCGACCGTGGCGGCACGTTCACCGACATCGTCGCGCGGCTGCCGAACGGGACTTTGCTGACGCACAAGCTGCTCTCCGAGAATCCCGAGCGTTATCGCGATGCGGCGGTTGCCGGGATCCGCGAGCTCCTCGGCGTAGCGCCCGGCGCACCGATCCCGGCCGCGAAGATCGACGCAGTGAAGATGGGCACGACGGTCGCCACCAATGCCTTGCTCGAGCGCAAGGGGGAACGCACCGTGCTCGCGATCACCCGTGGCTTCGGAGACGCGTTGCGCATTGCGTATCAGAACCGGCCCAAGCTTTTCGTGCGCAATATCGTTCTTCCGCGCCCGGTCTACGAGCGCGTAATCGAGATCGACGAGCGTATCGGAGCCCACGGCGAGATCGTGCGGGAGATCGATCTTGCCGGCGCCGAGGTTGAGTTGCGCGCAGCGCATGCGGATGGCATTCGCGCCTGCGCGATCGTGCTCATGCACGGGTACCGTTATCCGGATCACGAGCGCCGCCTAGCCACGCTCGCCCGCGAGATCGGCTTTGCGCAGGTATCGGTCAGCCACGAGGTGAGCCCGTTGATGAAGCTCGTCTCGCGCGGCGACACGACGGTTGTCGATGCGTACCTGTCGCCGATCCTGCGCCGCTACGTGGTCGACGTCGAGTCCGAGCTTCCGGGCGTGCGGCTGCAATTCATGCAATCGTCCGGCGGACTGACCGACGCGCACCGCTTTCAGGGCAAGGACGCGATCCTCTCAGGTCCGGCCGGCGGGGTCGTCGGGGCGGTGCAGGTCGCGCAGCTCGCCGGCTTCGACAAGATCATCGGCTTCGACATGGGCGGCACCTCGACCGACGTCACGCATTACGCCGGAGAGTACGAGCGCGCGTTCGTGACCGAGGTCGCGGGAGTGCGCCTGCGGGCGCCGATGATGCAGATTCACACGGTCGCGGCGGGAGGCGGCTCGATCTGCAGCTTCGACGGCTCGCGCTTCCGCGTCGGTCCCGAGTCGGCGGGTGCGAACCCCGGCCCGGCTTCGTACCGGCGCGGCGGACCGCTGACGGTAACCGACTGCAACGTCTTGGTCGGCAAGATCGATCCGGCGTTGTTCCCGCAGGTTTTCGGCGCGACCGGCGATCTACCGCTCGACAGCGAGGTCGTGCGCGTCAAGTTCACCGCGCTCGCGGCGGAGCTCGCCGCAAAGACCGGTCACCTCCGCACGCCCGAGGAGATCGCCGATGGCTATCTCAAGATCGCCGTCGAGAACATGGCGCACGCGATCAAGCATATCTCGGTGGAGCGCGGCTACGACGTCACCGAGTACACCCTGTGCTGCTTCGGCGGCGCCGGCGGGCAGCACGCCTGTGCGGTGGCCGATGCGCTGGGCATGACGCGCGTATTCATCCATCCGCTGGCCGGCGTGCTCTCCGCGTATGGCATGGGCCTGGCCGACGTCCGGGCGCTGCGGCAGAAAGCGGTCGAAGCGAAGCTTGCCGAGGCAACCCTGGCAGCGTGCGAACCGGTGTTTGACGAGCTGGCGCGCGCGACACGGTCCGAGGTTGCCGCGCAGGGCATTGCCGCCGACCAGATCACGCTTAAGCGCACGCTGCATCTGAAATACGACGGCACCGACACGACGCTGGAAATTCCCCGCGACGCAGCGGGCGACGGACGCGGCGCCGCGGAGACTGAGCTCATCGCCGAATTCGAGCGCCGGTACCGGACACAATACGGGTTCCTGATGCCCGACAAGGCGCTCATCATCGAGGCGGTCGCCGTCGAAGCGATCGGCGCCAACGCACGCGTCGACGAAGCGGCGCCCGCGTATCCTGCGCGTTCCGGCGCACTTGCGCCGGCGAAGAGGGGTCGCGTGTACACGGGCGGCACATGGCGGGACGCGCCGGTCTACGCGCGGGGCGATTTGCGGCCCGGCGACCGCATCGCCGGCCCCGCGGTGATCGCTGAACAGAACGCGACCACGGTCATCGAGCCCGATTGGGCGGCGACACTGACCGCGCGCGATCATTTGCTGCTGGAACGCGTCGTCGCGCTGCGGCGCGAGCATGCGATCGGAACTCGCGCGGACCCCGTGCTACTCGAGGTCTTCAACAATCTGTTCATGGCGATCGCGGAGCAGATGGGCGTGACACTCTCCAACACCGCGTACTCGGTCAACATAAAGGAGCGGCTCGATTTCTCCTGTGCGCTCTTCGATGCCGAAGGCCAGCTGATCGCCAATGCGCCGCACATGCCCGTGCACCTGGGCTCGATGGGTGAGAGCGTACAGACGATCATCGCGCGCCGCCGGGGAACGATGCAACCCGGCGACGTGTTCGTGCTCAACGCGCCGTACAACGGCGGGACGCACTTGCCGGACGTCACCGTGATCGCTCCGGTATTTCTCCCCTCACCCCAACCCTCTCCCCGCGAGCGGGGAGAGGGGGCGCAAAGCGCGGGTGAGGGGCCAGAATTCTATGTCGCTAGCCGAGGTCATCACGCCGACATCGGCGGGATCACTCCCGGCTCGATGCCTCCGGACTCGAAGCACGTCGACGAGGAAGGCGTGCTGCTCGATAACGTGCAGCTGGTCGGACAAGGACTCTTTCTCGAGGCGGAAATGCGCGCGATCCTCGGCTCGGGCCGATATCCGTCGCGCAACGTCGACCAGAATCTCGCCGACCTGCGGGCGCAGGTCGCCGCCTGCGCCCGAGGCATCGACGAGCTGAGAAAAATGGTCGAGCATTTCGGCCTGGACGTGGTGCGCGCGTACATGAAGCACGTGCAGGACAACGCCGAGGAAGCCGTGCGCCGGGTGCTCGGCGCGCTGAAGGACGGGCACTTCGAATACGAGATGGACAGCGGCGCCCGGATCGCCGTCACGATCGGCGTCGATCGGGTGCGGCGCACGGCGAAGATTGACTTCACGGGAACGAGCGCGCAGCAGCCGACCAATTTCAACGCACCCTCCGCGGTTTGCAAGGCGGCCGTCCTGTACGTGTTCCGCACGCTGGTCGACGACGAGATTCCGATGAATGCGGGTTGCCTGCGGCCGCTGGAGATCGTCATTCCGGAGGGCTCGATGCTCAAGCCGCGTTATCCTGCCGCGGTCGTCGCGGGCAACGTCGAAACTTCGCAGGCAATCACCGACGCGCTGTACGGCGCACTCGGCGTGCTTGCCGCGTCGCAGGGCACGATGAACAACTTCACCTTCGGCGACGACACCTACCAGTATTACGAGACGATCTCGGGTGGCTCGGGCGCCGGGCCGGACTTCGACGGGGCGAGCGTCGTCCAGACGCATATGACCAACTCGCGGCTCACCGACCCCGAGGTGCTGGAATGGCGCTTTCCCGTTCGCCTCGACCTCTACCGGATTCGCCGCGGCAGTGGCGGCGCCGGTCGCCACCGCGGCGGCGACGGCGGCGAGCGCCGAGTGCGCTTCCTGAAAGCCATGACCGCGGTGATGCTGGCCGACCACCGGCGGGTTCCGCCCTTCGGAGTCGACGGCGGCTTGTCGGGCGCCGTCGGCCGCAACTGGGTGGAGCGCACCGACGGGACGCGAGAGGAATTCGGAGCAACCTGTCGGGTCGAAATGCAGCCGGGCGACGTGTTCGTGATCCAGACGCCGGGCGGCGGCGGGTTCGGGGCGCCCTGACGCGGACGCTTTTGGCAGGGCTGGAGCCGCCGGCGCATAATTCTTGCCGCGTTGAACACGGCGCTTACGCGCCGGTTAACGCGGCCGTATGCGAAGGAACTCGGCGCTCGCACGCCGGTTAATGCGGCATCACCATAGGAAACTGCGGGGGTCTCATGGCAAGCATCTACGATTTCTCGGTCGAGGATATTCACCGCAAGGAACGGAAGCTCGATCAATACAAGGACAAAGTCGTGCTCATCGTGAATGTCGCGAGCAAATGCGGCTTCACACCGCAGTACAAGGGGCTCGAAGCACTCTACGAAAAGCTCCATTCCCGTGGCTTGGAGGTTCTCGGCTTTCCCTGCAATCAGTTCGGTGCGCAGGAGCCTGGCAACGAAACCGAGATCGCGCAGTTCTGCGATCTCAACTACGGCGTAACCTTCCCGCTCTTCGCGAAGATCGACGTCAATGGCTCGACCGCCGCGCCGCTCTACCAGTATCTCAAGAAAGCGAAACCGGGGCTGCTGGGCTCGGAAGCGATCAAGTGGAACTTCACCAAGTTTCTCGTCGATCGCAAGGGCAACGTCGTCGAGCGCTATGCGCCGAACGTCGAGCCGGCGGCGATCGCCGGCGATATCGAGAACTTGCTGTAGATGTCGACGCCGGGCCGATTGCGCATTGCATGCGCCGCGCTGGCGCTTTGGCTTGCGGTGACGGTGTCCGTGCACGCGGCCGATCCGAACAAGGTGTTGCGCGTCGCGTTCCCTATCGCGGAAACCGGGTTCGATCCGCAGGCGGTGGGCGACGCGTATTCCAACTACGTCGAACGCGTGATCTTCGATCCGCTGTACACCTACGACTATCTTGCGCGGCCGCACAAGATCGTGCCCAACACCGCGATGGCGCTACCGGAGATCTCGGTGGACGGCAAGACGTGGACGATCAAGGTCCGGCCGGGCATCTATTTCAGTGACGATCCGGCGTTCAAGGGCGCGAAGCGCGAGCTCGTTGCCGCCGACTATGTTTTTGCGTGGAAACGCGTCCTCGATCCGAAGATGCGCTCCATATCGAACCAGGTCTTCGACGGCAAGCTCGTCGGCGCGGACGCGGTCGTCGCGACTGCGAAAGCGACCGGCAAGTTCGACTACGACGCGGCCATCGAAGGTCTGCAGGCGATCGATCGCCAGACCATCCGGCTAAAGCTCAACTATCCGTCTTACGATCTGCTCTCTGATCTCACCACCGCGGCCACCGGTGCGGTCGCACGCGAGGTGGTTGCCGCCTACGGCGATGCGAGCGGCTGGGTCATGGCGAACCCGGTGGGCACCGGGCCTTATCGATTGAAGGATTGGCGGCGCGGACAGAAGATCGTGCTCGAGGCGAGCCCGGGTTACCGTGACGTCTTCTATCCCGACAGCAGCAATCCCGCCGATCGCGCGATCGTTGCCGGCATGCGCGGCAAGAAGCTGCCGCAGATCGGTCGGATCGAGATCGCCATCATCGAGGAATCGAATCCGCGCCTGCTCGCGTTCCAGAACCGCGAGCTCGACTTCGTAGCCGTCCCGGTCGACTTGATATGGAACGTGCTCGATCCCGGCGACAAACTGAAAGCCGTATTCGCGCGGCAGGGCATTCAGCTCGCACGCGGTGTCCAGCCGGCGATCTCGTATACCTACTTCAACATGGAAGATTCCGTCGTCGGCGGCTACACCAAGGACAAGATCGCTCTGCGTCGGGCGATCAGCATGGCGTACAACACCGAAGAGGAGATCCGTGTCGTTCGGCAAGGACAGGGCGAGCCCGCCACGCAGCCGGTCCCGCCAAACGTCACGGGCTACAACCCGAAACTAAGTGGCCACGTCAGATACGACCCGGCCGGCGCGAAGGCGTTGCTCGACAAGTTCGGCTACGTCGACCGCAACGGAGACGGCTGGCGCGATCTGCCGGACGGCAAGCCGCTGACGCTGACGATCGCGTCGCCTCCATCCGCCGTCGACAGGCAGTTCGACGAGCTGTGGAAAAAGAGCATGGACGCGGTCGGATTGCGCATCGAGTTCGTCAAGCAGAAATGGCCCGACCTGCTCAAGATGAGCCGCGCCGGCCAGTTGCAGATGTGGTCTCTCGGCAACATCAGCTTCACAACCGAAGCCTTCGGATTTTTCGATTTGCTCTACGGCCCGCGTTCGGGCCTGACCAACCTCGCGCGCTTCAAATTGCCCGAGTTCGACAAGCTCTACGATCAGGCAAGACAGCTCCCGGACTCTCCCGAGCGCACGCGGCTCTTCGAACGGATGTCACAGCTCGTAACCGCCTACGCACCGTGGAAGCTCGACGCTTACCGTTACGAGACGGTGCTCGTCTATCCATGGGTGCTGGGCTACAAGTACAACGCCTTCGACCAATACCCGTGGCCGTATCTCGACCTCGACGTGGCGCGGCGCAGCGCTGCGGCCAGGTGATCAGGGCGGTGGAGTCGGCGATGACGAAGGGTGTACCCGGCTTGCTGAGCGCTCTCGCGGTCGCCGTGCTCAGCGCCGCCTTCCCTGCGGTCGCCGCCGATCCCAGCAAGGTCCTCCACGTCGCGTTCGTGGCGCCGGAGAACGGATTCGATCCGCAGGCGACGGGCGACCTGTACTCCAACTACGTCAACCGCCAGATCTTCGATCCGCTCTATCGGTACGATTACCTGGCGCGACCCTACAAGGTCATTCCCAACACCGCGGCCGGGCTGCCGGAGATCTCGAGCGACGGGCTGACCTGGACGATCAAGGTCCGGCCGGGCATCTATTTCACCGACGACGCGGCCTTCAAGGGCAAGAAACGCGAGCTCGCGGCGGCCGACTACGTCTATTCGTGGAAGCGGCTGCTCGATCCGAAGCTGCGCTCGATCAATGCGCAGATCTTCGACGATCGATTGGTCGGCGCCAAGGCGGCGATCGAGGCGGCGAAGAAGACCGGCAAGTTCGACTACGATGCAGCTTTCGAGGGCGCCCAGGCGGTCGATCGCTACACCATCCGGCTCAAGCTCAATTATCCTGCCTATGACCTGCTCGGCGATCTCACCTCGTCCGGCGCCGCAGCGGTGGCGCGCGAAGTGGTGACGGCGTACGGCGATCCCAGCGGATGGATCATGGAGCATCCCGTGGGCACGGGTCCGTACTATCTCAAGTCGTGGCGGCGGGCGCAGCAGGTCGTTCTCGAGGCCAACCCCGGCTTCCGCGAGTTGCGTTTCCCCGAGAGCTCGCAAGCCGACGATCGCGCGATGTTGGCCGAGATGCGCGGCAAGAAGCTCCCGATCATCGGGCGCATCGAAATCGCGATCATCGAGGAATCGAACCCACGGCTGCTCGCCTTCGAGCAGGGCCAGCTCGACTACACCGGGATCCCGACCGACCTCGTCCCGAAGCTGCTGAACGGCGACAAGCTCAAGCCGGAGTACGTCGCGCGGGGCATCGTCCACCTTCGCGGCGTGCAGCCTGCTATCACATACACCTACTTCAACATGGAGGATCCGGTGGTCGGCGGCTACACGCCGGACAAGATAGCGCTGCGCCGCGCGATCAGTATGGCGTACAACAATGACGATGAGATCCACGTCATCCGGCTCGACCAGGCGCAGGTCGCCACACAGCCGATTCCGCCCAACGTCTTCGGTTACGACCCGTCGTTCAAAGGCAATCCGACGCACGACGTCGCGGGTGCCAAGGCGCTGCTCGACAAGTTCGGCTATGTGGATCGCGACGGCGACGGGTGGCGCGACCTGCCGGACGGCAAGCCGCTCAAGCTCACACTCGCCTCCGACCCGTCGGCGATCTATCGCCAGTTCGACGAGCTGTGGAAACGAAGCATGGATGCAATCGGCATCCGCATCGAGTTCACCAAGCAGAAGTTTCCCGACACGTTGAAGCAGGCCGTCGCGGGCCAGCTGCAGATGTGGGCGCTCGGCAATACGGCCACCAAC
>Ga0207646_10004090_pt1 | contig 16069 bp, 11 predicted proteins | sample KBSK5502metaG_FD_184343 | JGI IMG/M metagenome (GOLD analysis project Ga0207646, IMG submission 184343) | Corn, switchgrass and miscanthus rhizosphere microbial communities from Kellogg Biological Station, Michigan, USA - KBS K5-50-2 metaG... | ecosystem: Host-associated > Plants > Roots >... | reverse complement strand
CCACCTCCTCCTTCTTGTTCGCGTGCATGCGGAGGAGGCGGCCGACCCGCTCCTTCTTGTCCTTGGTGGAGTTGTAGACACCAGAGCCGGCTTCGAGCGTGCCGGAGTACACCCTCAGGAAGACCAGCTGGCCGACGTGCTGGTCGTTCATGATCTTGAACGCCAGCGCGGCGAACGGCGCGTCGTCGGACGCCTTTCGCTCTTCCGTCGCCCTCGTCTCCGGGTTGATGCCCTGGACCGGAGGGATATCCAGCGGCGAGGGCAGGTAGTCGATGACCGCATCCAGCAGTTGCTGCACACCCTTGTTCTTGAAGGAGGCCCCGCAGATGACGGGGAAGACCTTCATGACGATGGTGCCCTTGCGAATGGCCGCCTTGAGCTCTTCGGTCGAGATGGTGTCCCCGCCGACGTACTTCTCCATCAGGTGATCGTCGACCTCGGCGAGGCCCTCGATCATCTTCTCGCGGTACTCCTTGACCTGCTCCGTCATGTCGGCGGGGATCGCGATCTTCTTGAACTCCTTGCCGAGCGTCTCGTCGTCCTCGTCCCACACGTAGGCGACCTGTTCGACGAGGTCGACGAGGCCCTTGTACTGGTCCTCGCGGTCGATGGGCAGCTGGATGGCGACCGGATGTGCGCCGAGGCGATCGCGCAGCATGCTCAGGCAGCGGAAGAAGTCGGCCCCGATGCGGTCCATCTTGTTGACGTAGACGATGCGCGGCACGCGGTACTTGTCGGCCTGCCGCCAGACCGTTTCCGTCTGCGGCTCGACGCCCGACACGGCATCGAGCACGGTGACGGCGCCGTCGAGAACGCGGAGCGAGCGCTCGACCTCGACGGTGAAGTCGACGTGGCCGGGCGTGTCGATGATGTTGACGCGGCAGTCGCGCCAGAAGCACGTGGTGGCCGCGGACGTGATGGTGATGCCCCGCTCCTGCTCCTGCACCATCCAGTCCATCGTCGCGGTGCCTTCGTGGACTTCGCCGATCTTGTACGAGCGCCCCGTGTAATAGAGGATGCGCTCGGTCGTCGTCGTCTTGCCCGCGTCGATGTGGGCCATGATGCCGATGTTCCGCGTCCTTTCCAGCGAGTACTGCCGCTCCACGTCGTCCCTCTGCTTTCTTTCTGTCTACGTACATGCGAAGAGGGTGAGCAGGCTGCGGCCCCCCTCCTCGTCGGATTCCTTTACCAGCGGTAATGCGCGAACGCTTTGTTGGCCTCCGCCATCTTGTGCGTGTCTTCCCGCTTCTTCACGGCCGTCCCGCGGTTGTTGGCGGCGTCGAGCAGCTCGGCTGCGAGCTTCTCGGACATGCTGCGCTCGGCGCGGCGGCGGGCCGCCCCGATCACCCAGCGCATGGCCAGCGACGTGCGCCGATCCGGCCGCACTTCCACGGGCACCTGGTACGTCGAGCCGCCGACGCGTCGCGACTTCACCTCGACGGCCGGCTTCACGTTGTCGATGGCGGTCTTGAACATCTTCAGCGCTTCCTGCTTGCTGCGGTCCTCGATGGCCGTCAGCGCGTCGTACATGATGCGCTCGGCCGTGGACTTCTTGCCGCGGATCATCATGATGTTGACGAACTTGGCCACGAGGCGGGAGCCGTACTTCGGATCCGGCAGCACCTCGCGCTTGGCTGCGCCTGCGCGCCGCATCAGGCGCCTCCGGCCTTCGGCGCCTTGGCGCCGTACTTCGAGCGGCTCTGCTTGCGTCCCGTCACCCCGGCCGTGTCGAGCGAGCCGCGGATGATGTGATAGCGAATGCCCGGCAGATCCTTCACGCGACCGCCGCGGATCATGACGATCGAGTGCTCCTGTAAGTTATGGCCGACACCGGGGATGTACGAGGTGACCTCGAGCCCGTTCGTGAGCCGCACCCGCGCCACCTTGCGGAGGGCGGAGTTCGGCTTCTTCGGTGTGGTCGTGTAGACGCGGATGCACACACCCCGCTTCTGCGGGCACGCCTGCATCGCGGGCGTCTTCGACTTCTTACGCACCGCTTCCCGGCCGTAGCGAACGAGCTGGTTAATCGTCGGCATGGCTCTCCGTCGCCGCACACGGCGACAAAACTCTCACGTTATAAACGAACGCCCCCTGCCTGTCAATCATGAGGCCCACTTAGACCGCAGCGGCGACAGAGCCGTCGCCCTCCGGCGTCTCCGTCGGCGGCGGATCGAAGCTCAGCACCTGATCGAGCGGCTTGACGGCTTCGCCGCCCGGCGTCAGCACCTCGACGCGCGTGTAGTTGCCGAGGCCGGTGCCGGCCGGGATGAGCCGGCCCACGATCACGTTTTCCTTCAGACCGCGCAGATCGTCGGTCTTGCCCGAGATCGCCGCCTCGGTGAGCACGCGTGTCGTCTCCTGGAACGACGCCGCCGAGATGAAGCTGTCGGTCGAGAGCGACGCCTTCGTGATGCCGAGAAGCACGGGCTTGGCCGTGGCCGGACGCTTGCCCTGCGCCAGCACACGCTCGTTCTCCTCCTGGAACACGAACTTGTCGACCAGCTCGCCGACCACGAACTCGGTGTCGCCGACCTCCTCGATGCGCACGCGCCGCAGCATCTGGCGCACGATGATCTCGATGTGCTTGTCGTTGATGGTCACGCCTTGGAGTCGGTACACCTCCTGCACCTCGTTGACGAGATACCGCTGAAGTTCCCGGTCTCCAAGAACAGCCAAGTAGTCATGCGGATTCGGAGATCCATCCATCAGGGCTTCACCGGCTTTGACCCGGTCTCCCTCGTGAACACTGATGTGTTTTCCTCGAGGGATCAGATACTCCTTCGTTTCGCCGTTATCCGCTCGAATAACGATCTTGCGCATGCCCTTGACGAACCCGCCCATTTCCACGCGGCCGTCGATCTCGGTGATGACCGCCTGTTCCTTGGGCTTGCGCGCCTCGAACAGCTCGGCCACGCGCGGCAGACCGCCGGTGATGTCCTTCGTCTTGGTCGTCTCGCGCGGGATCTTGGCGATGATGTCCGCCGCAAAAACGTCGGCGCCGTCGGCCACACTGAGGTTGGCGCCCACCGGCAGCGGATAGCGGTGCCGCTCGGTACCCGCCGTCTCCGGCGAGTTGATGATGACGCCCGGCTGGAGCCGGCCCTCGGCGTCCTCGATGATGACCTTGCGCGCGAGGCCGGTGACCTCATCGAACTCTTCGCGCACGGTGACGCCCTCGACGATGTCCTGGTACTGCACCTTGCCCGTGAACTCCGTGAGGATCGGGTTGGTGAACGGATCCCACTCGACGAGTACGGTGCGCGCCTTGACCTTTTGCTCCGGCTTGACCTTGAGCTTGGCGCCGTACACGACCGGGTAGCGCTCGCGCTCCCGGCCCCGCTCGTCGGCCACGCCGATCTCACCGTTGCGGTTGGTGGCCACGAGATCGCCGTCGCGGTTCACGACCGTCCGGAGATTGTGGAACTTCACCACGCCCGCGCTCTTGGACTCGTGCTTGGAGGCCTCGACGACACGGCTGGCCGTGCCGCCGATGTGGAACGTCCGCATCGTGAGCTGCGTGCCGGGCTCACCGATCGACTGCGCGGCGATGATGCCCACGGCCTCGCCGAGCTCGGCCAGACGACCCGAGCCGAGGTTGCGGCCGTAGCAGAGCACGCAGATGCCGCGCTTGGTGTCGCAGGTGAGCCCCGAGCGAATCCGGACGCGCTCGAGACCCGAATCCTCAATCTTCTGCGACGTCTCCTCGATGATCTCGTTGTTGGCCTGGACGATGATCTCGCTCGACAGCGGGTCGCGGACGTCTTCCGCGGCCACGCGGCCCAGGATGCGGTCCCTCAGCGACTGGATGATGTCACCGCCCTCGACGAGCGGCGTGGCGTCGATGTACTTCACGGTGCCGCAGTCGTACTCGGACACGATCACGTCCTGCGAGACGTCCACCAGTCGTCGCGTGAGGTAGCCGGAGTCGGCCGTCTTCAGCGCCGTGTCGGCCAGACCCTTGCGGGCGCCGTGGGTCGACGTGAAGTACTCGAGGACCGTGAGGCCCTCCCGGAAGTTCGATGTGATCGGGGTCTCGATGATCTCGCCCGAGGGCTTGGCCATGAGACCGCGCATGCCGGCCAGCTGGCGGATCTGCTGCTTGCTGCCCCGCGCGCCGGAGTCGGCCATCATGTAGATCGGGTTGAACTCGCCCCCCTGCTCGCCGCCCTCGAGCTCGCGGAACATCTCCTCGGCGATGAGCTCGGTGGTGTGCGCCCAGATGTCGACGACCTTGTTGTAGCGCTCACCGTTGGTGATGACGCCGTCCTGGTACTGCTGCTCGACCTCGTTCACCTGGTCACGCGCCTGCGTGATGTGGCGCTCCTTCGACGACGGGATGTGCATGTCGTCGATGCCGATGCTGAGCCCCGACAGCGTCGCGTAGCGGAAGCCGAGGTCCTTCAGCTCGTCGAGGAACTTGACGGTCTCCTCGTTGCCGAGCTGGTTGTAGCACCGGCTCACCAGCGCGGTGATCTCCTTCTTCTTCAGCTCCTGGTTCACGAAGCGCAGGGGCTCGGGGACCACCTCGTTGAACAGCGTGCGGCCCACGGTCGTCTCGACGAACTCGCCGTTCCAGCGCAGACGGATCCGCGCCTGCAGATCGACGTCCTCGTTGTCGTAGGCGATGCGCACCTCTTCGGGGTCGGCGAACAGGCGACCCTCGCCGCGCACCGGCCGCTCCGGTGTGGAGAGGCGCTCCTTGGTCAGATAGTAGATCCCGAGCACCATGTCCTGCGTCGGCACCGCGATGGGCGCGCCGTTGGACGGCGACAGGATGTTGTTGGAGGACAGCATCAGCACTTGCGCCTCGAGCTGCGCCTCCATGGACAGCGGCACGTGCACGGCCATCTGGTCGCCGTCGAAGTCGGCGTTGAAGGCGGTGCAGACGAGCGGGTGGATCTCGATCGCCTTGCCTTCGACGAGGATCGGCTCGAAGGCCTGGATGCCGAGCCGGTGCAGCGTCGGGGCGCGGTTCAGCAGCACGGGGTGCTCGCGGATGACATCATCGAGGATGTCCCACACCTCGGGCCGCTCCTTCTCCACGTACTTCTTGGCGGCCTTGATCGACGACGCGATGCCGCGCTCCTCGAGCTTGCGCAGGATGAACGGCTTGAACAGCTCCAGCGCCATCTTCTTGGGCAGCCCGCACTGGTGCAGCTTCAGATACGGACCGACGACGATGACCGAACGGCCGGAGTAATCGACGCGCTTGCCGAGCAGATTCTGCCGGAACCGGCCCTGCTTGCCCTTGAGCGTGTCCGACAGCGACTTCAGCGGGCGGTTGTTCGGCCCGGTGATCACGCGGCCGCGGCGGCCGTTGTCGAAGAGCGCGTCCACGGCCTCCTGCAGCATCCGCTTCTCGTTGCGGATGATGATCTCCGGCGCCTTGAGGTCCATCAGCCGCTTCAGCCGGTTGTTGCGGTTGATCACGCGGCGATAGAGATCGTTCAGGTCGGAGGTCGCAAAGCGGCCACCGTCGAGCGGCACCAGCGGGCGCAGCTCCGGCGGGATGACCGGCACCACCTCGAGAATCATCCAGTCGGGCTGGTTGCCGGACTTGAGGAACGCCTCGATGACCTTGAGCCGCTTGACGATCTTCTTGCGCTTCTGGACGGAGGTCTCGCCGAGCATCTGCGCGCGGAGGTCGCGCGCGAGCGAGTCCAGATCCATGTCGCGCAGCAGCTCGCGGATGGCCTCGGCGCCCATGCCGACCTTCAGGACGTCGGGGCCATGCTCGTCCTGCAGCTTGCGGACCTTGTCGACGCCGACGAGGTCCTTCTTCTTGATGGCGTTGATGCGCGACTCGAGGACCACGTACTCCTCGAAGTAGAGGATCTTTTCCAGCTCGCGCAGCGACATGTCGAGGAGCTGGCCGATACGGCTCGGGAGCCCCTTGAAGAACCACACGTGGCTGACCGGCGAGGCCAGCTCGATGTGACCCATGCGCTCGCGGCGCACGCGCGCGCGCGTCACCTCGACGCCGCACTTGTCGCACACGACGCCGGCGAACTTCATGCGCTTGTACTTGCCGCAGGCGCACTCGTAGTCCTTGGTCGGGCCGAAGATGCGCGCACAGAACAGGCCATCACGCTCCGGCTTGAAGGTCCGGTAGTTGATGGTCTCCGGCTTCTTCACCTCGCCGTGCGACCACCCGCGGATCTTCTCGGGTGACGCCAGCTTGATCCGAATCGCGTCAAACGTGATGGGCTTCGCATGCCGATCGAGGATGCCCCACAGGTCCTTGGTAGGCTTGTCCTCTCTGATCAGGCTGCCGAAAGGCCGATCCGTCAGCATTCAGTATTCTCCTTACGCTTTCTTTCCGTCTTTGGTCACCAGCTCGACGTCGAGCGCGAGGGACTGGAGCTCCTTCACCAGCACGTTGAACGACTCCGGCGTGCCGGGCTCGAGGAAATTCTCTCCCTTCACGATGGCCTCGTAGATACGGTTGCGTCCCTCCACGTCGTCGGATTTCACGGTGAGCATCTCTTGCAGCGTGTGAGCCGCCCCGTATGCCTCGAGCGCCCACACCTCCATCTCGCCGAACCGCTGACCGCCGAACTGCGCCTTGCCGCCCAGCGGCTGCTGGGTGACGAGCGAATAGGGCCCGATCGACCGGGCGTGCATCTTGTCGTCGACCAGATGCGCCAGCTTGAGGATGTAGATCTGCCCCACCGTCACTTCCTGGTGGAAGGGCTTGCCGGTACGGCCGTCGTACAGCACGGTCTTGCCGGTGGTGGGCAGGCCGGCCTGCGTCAGATGCTCCTTGATCTCCACCTCGGTGGCGCCGTCGAAGACGGGGCTCGCCACCCACAGGCCGAGCGCGCGCGCCGCCCACCCGAGATGCGTCTCCAAGATCTGGCCGACGTTCATTCGAGACGGCACGCCTAGAGGATTGAGAACGATTTCCACCGGGCTCCCGTCCGGGAGGAACGGCATGTCCTCCTCGGGAAGCACCTTGGAGACAACGCCCTTGTTGCCGTGGCGGCCGGCCATCTTGTCGCCGACCGACAGCTTGCGCTTCACGGCCACGTAGACCTTCACCATCTTGATCACGCCGGGCGGCAGGTCGTCGCCGCGGCGCAGCCGGCCGATGCGGTCCTCGAGCATCGAGTCGTAGATGCCGATCTGCTCCTCGGCCAGCTCCTCGATGCGGCGCACCATCTGCGCGAGATTTTCGTCCTCCTTGACCTTGATCTTCTTCAGCTCATTCCAGGAGAAGTTGTCGAGGTCGGGCCGCTCGATGCGGTCACTCTTCTTGGTGACCCGCTTCATCTTGTTCGTCGGATCGAACAGCTCGTTGAGCGAGGTCTTGCCGACCAGGAGGTTCTTGAGCTTCTGGTCGCGCTCCATCTCGACCATGGCGATCTCGTCCTGATAGTCCTTCTCGAGGCGGCCGATCTCCTCCTCCTCGATGGACTTGGCGCGCTCGTCCTTGTCCACGCCGCGCCGCGAGAACACCTTGACGTCGACGACGGTCCCCTCGATGCCGGGCGGCACCGTGAGCGAGGTATCGCGCACGTCACCGGCCTTCTCACCGAAGATCGCGCGCAGCAGCTTCTCTTCCGGTGTCAGCTGCGTCTCGCCCTTCGGCGTGATCTTGCCCACTAAGATATCGCCCGGCTTCACCTTGGCGCCGATGCGGACGATGCCGGAGTCGTCGAGGTCCTTGAGGGCCTCCTCCGACACGTTCGGGATGTCGCGCGTCACTTCTTCCTTGCCCAGCTTGGTGTCGCGCGCCTGGATCTCGAACTCCTCGATGTGGATCGACGTGAAGCGATCGTCCTTCACCAGCCGCTCGCTCACGAGGATCGCGTCCTCGAAGTTGTACCCGCCCCATGGCATGAAGGCCACGAGCACGTTGCGGCCCAGGGCCAGCTCGCCCTGGTCGGTGCCCGGGCCGTCGGCCACGATGTCGCCCTGCGACACGCGGGCGCCCTTCTTCACGATCGGCTTCTGGTTGATGCACGTGTTCTGGTTCGACCGCCGGTACTTGGTCAGGTTGTAGATGTCCAGCGGCAGATCCTGCACGGGATCGGTCTTCTTCGACCGGCTCTCCGCACGTACCACCACGCGGTCGGCGGAGACGTACTCGACCACGCCGGGCCGCTTGGCCACCACCACCGAGCCCGAGTCCCGGGCCACCACGTGCTCCATGCCGGTGCCGACCAGCGGCGCCTCCGGTTGCAGCAGCGGCACGGCCTGGCGCTGCATGTTGGAGCCCATGAGCGCGCGGTTGGCGTCGTCGTTCTCGAGGAACGGAATGAGCGCCGCCGCCACCGACACGAGCTGCTTGGGCGACACGTCCATGTAGTTGAGCTCTTCGGGCGGCACCATGCGGAACTCACCGCCCTTGCGGGCCGACACGCGCTCGGCCACGAACTTGCCGCTGCGATCGATCTCGGCGTTGGCCTGGGCGATGACGAACTGCTCCTCTTCCAGGGCGGTGAGGAAGATGATCTCGTCGGTCACGCGCCCGCCGATGACCTTGCGGTACGGCGTCTCGATGAAGCCGAACTCGTTGGTGCGGGCGTAGGTCGACAGCGACGAGATGAGGCCGATGTTCGGGCCTTCCGGCGTCTCGATCGGGCAGATGCGTCCGTAGTGGGTCGGGTGCACGTCGCGCACCTCGAACCCGGCGCGCTCGCGGCTCAGACCGCGCGGCCCGAGGGCCGAGAGGCGACGCTTGTGGGTCAGCTCGGCCAGCGGGTTGGTCTGGTCCATGAACTGCGAGAGCTGGGAGGAGCCGAAGAACTCCTTGACCACCGCCGACACCGGTTTGGCGTTGATCAGGTCGTGCGGCATGAGGTTGGTGATGTCGGAGATCGACATCCGCTCCTTGACCGCGCGCTCCATGCGCGTGAGACCGACGCGGAACTGGTTCTCGAGCAGCTCGCCGACCGAGCGCACGCGACGGTTGCCGAGGTGGTCGATGTCGTCGGTGGGCTTGCTGCCGAGCTTGACCATCAGCAGGTGCCGGATGACGGCGACGATGTCGTCACTGCGCAGCGTCTTCACGCTCAGCGGCGCGTCGATGAGCAGCTTCTTGTTGATCATGAAGCGACCGACGCGGGCAAGATCGTAGCGCCGTGCGTCCATGAACATGCCGCGGAACAGCGCGCGCGCTGACTCGACCGTCGGGGGGTCGCCCGGGCGCAGCTTGCGGTAAATCTCGACGAGCGCCTCGTCGGGGTTCTTGACGTGGTCGCGCGCGAGGGTCTCGTACATCGACGCGTCGACCTTGCCCGGGGTGATCACCAGCAGCTTGAAGGGCGCCACGCGGCGGCTCATGAGCTGCGAGAGCACGGTGGAGGTGATCTCGGTGTTGGTCCCGACCAGCACCTCGCCGCTCTCGCTGTCCACGATCTTGGAGGCGGTACGCCGTCCCACCAGGGCCTCGGCGCGCACGGGGATCTTCTCGACGTTGGCCTCGACGAGCTTCTCGACGAGCTTGGCGTTCAGGACCTTGCCGGCCTGCACGATCGGCTCGCGATGCCGCGGCGGGCGGACGTCGTCGGCCACCTTGGCCCCCACCGACGCCTCGGGATGCACCTTCACCCACGCGTTGCCGTCCTCGAAGCCCAGCACATCCTCGATGTCGTAGAAGTGCGCGAGGATCTCCTCGTCGGAGAGGATTTGCGGGCTGTTGGGCGAGCTCTTCTCGAGGAAGTAGAAGGCGCGCAGGAAGGCGGAGGCGTACATCTTGCGCCGCCGGTCGACGCGCACGTGCAGCAGGTCGTTGGCATCGAAGTCGAACTCGACCCACGAGCCGCGGTACGGAATGACGCGCGCCGAGAACAGCGGCTTGCCGGACGCCAGCGTCTTGCCCTTGTCGTCGTCGAAGAAGACGCCGGCCGAGCGCTGCAGCTGGCTCACCACCACGCGCTCGGTGCCGTTGATGATGAACGTGCCCTTGTCGGTCATCAGCGGCAGCTCGCCGAGGTACACCTCCTGGCCGCGCTGCTCGCGGATCGTCTTCGTCTTCGCTTCCTTGTCGTGGTCGAACACCACCAGCCGCAACGTCACCTTCAGCGGGATCGCGAACGTCATGCCGCGGTCGTGGCACTCCTCGACCGTGTACTTCGGATCACCGAAGTGATAGGAATCGAACTCCAGCAGCGCGTTGTCGTTGTAATCCGCGATGGGAAACACCGACTTGAACACGGCCTGCAGCCCGATGTCCTCGCGTCGATCGGACGGGACGTCCTTCTGGAGAAACGTCTCGTACGACCGCTTCTGAACCTCGATGAGATTCGGGATCTCGACGATCGACGGAATCTTTCCGAAGTCCTTGCGGCTGCGACGCCCGCACTGAATCGTTCCTGCCATCTAGCCTCTCCTGGGAATAGGGTTCGCTCCGGTCGTGCCCTGTGTCGGGTCTACTTGACCTGGACCGTCGCTCCCTGCTCCTCCAGCTTCTTCTTCATGTCGTCGGCCTCGGCTTTGGTCACCTTCTCCTTGACCGGCTTCGGCGCGCCGTCGACAAGGTCCTTGGCCTCCTTCAGGCCCAGCCCCGTCAGCTCGCGCACGACCTTGATGACCTGAATCTTCTTCTCGCCGGCCGCGCCGAGGATGACGTCGAACTCCGTCTTCTCCTCGGTCGCCGCGCCGCCGGCGGCCGCACCCGCGGCGCCCGGCATGGCGGCCACCGCCACCGGCGCGGCGGCGGAGACGCCCCACTTCTCTTGCAGCAGCTTGCTCAGCTGCGCGGCTTCGAGCAGCGTCAGCTTGTCCAGCTCCTCGGCGATCTGTTCGACGTTGGCCATGAGCGTGATGTCTCCCTTGTCTCGAGCTATTTCGCGTCTGACTTTCCGGTTTCACCGCTCGCGTCGCCGGAGGCACCGGCTCCGCTCGCACGACGTTCGACCATTTCACCGCTCGCGTCGCCGGAGGCACCGGCTCCGCTCGCACGACGTTCGACCATTTCACCGCTCGCGTCGCCGGAGGCACCGGCTCCGCTCGCACTGCCACGCTGACTGAGCACGTACACGAGCTCGCGCTGTGGCGCCTGCAGCAACCCGACCAGCTGGGCCATGGGCCCCTGCAGCGCGCCGACGATCTGCGAGCGAATCGCTTCTTTCGACGGCAGGTCGGCGAGGGCCTTGAGCCCGGCGGGCTCGAGCATCTGTCCTTCGACGTAGCCGGCCTTGATCACGAGCGCCTGGTTCGTCCGCGCAAAGGTGTGCAGCGCCTTGGCCACGGCGACGGGATCGTCCTTCGCGATGATCATTCCCGTCGGGCCCTTGAGCAGGCTCTTCACACCCGAGAGGTTCTCGGACAGCGCGAGCTTCGCGAGCCGGTTCTTCACGACCTTGTACTCGGCGGACACCGAGCGCAGCTGCCGCCGCAGGTCGCTCAGCTGCTGAACGGTGAGCCCGCGGTACTCCGCCAGCAGCACCGTCTTCACGCCGCTCAACCGGCGCTTGAGATCCTCGACGCTCTCGATCTTTTCTTGCGTAGGCACGATCTCTCCCCCGCCCTAGCCGGTGGCCTTCTTGAAGAGGTTGGCGACGGCCTGCGCGTCGATCGGCACGCCGGGGCTCATCGTGGACGAGACGGTGAGCGTCCTCAGATATGTCCCCTTCGCCGCCGCCGGCTTGGCGCGCACGATGGCCTCGATCAACGCCAGCGCGTTGGCCGCCAGCTGCTCGGGCGTGAACGAGCGCTTACCGATCGGCGTGTGGATGTTGCCGGCCTTGTCCACGCGGAACTCGACCTTGCCCGCCTTTGCCTCCCGCACCGCGCGGCCGACGTCGAAGGTCACCGTGCCGAGCTTGGGGTTGGGCATGAGCCCGCGCGGGCCGAGCACCTTGCCGAGCCGGCCGACCTGACCCATGAGGTCCGGGGTGGCGATGGTGGTGTCGAAGTCCATGAAGCCTTCCTGCACGCGCTGCACGAGATCCTCGGCGCCCACCACGTCGGCGCCGGCCTCGCGCGCCTCGCGCTCCTTCTCTCCCTTGGCGAAGACGGCGACGCGCACGCTCTTGCCGATGCCGTTGGGCAGCACGACCGCCCCGCGGACCATCTGGTCGGCATGCTTGGGATCGACGCCGAGACGGAACGAAAGGTCGACCGACTCGTCGAACTTCGCCGCCGGCATCGCCTTGAGCGTCACGATGGCCTCGTCGACCGTGTAGGGCTTCGCGCGATCGACCTTCGCCGCCGCTGCGTCGTACCGTTTGCTCACCACCGTCGCCATGTCACATTCTCCTCAGAACCATTTCACCTGCGGCTCCGCGGGCGTCCTGCGGCCTCGCACTACACGACATCGATGCCCATGCTGCGGGCGGTGCCCTCGATGATCCGCATCGCGGAGTCGATCGTGTGCGCGTTGAGGTCGACCAGCTTGGTCTGCGCGATCTCGCGCACCTGCTGCTTGGTGACCTTGCCGATCTTGTCCTTGTGCGGCACCGCCGACGCCTTGGCGATGCCCGCCGCGCGCTTGAGCAGCACCGCCGCCGGCGGCGTCTTGACGATGAACGTGAAGGAACGATCCTGGTAGATCGTCACCACCACGGGCAGGATCAAGCCTTCTTCCTTGTTGGTCTGCGCGTTGAAGCCCTTGCAGAACTCCATGATGTTGACGCCGTGCTGACCGAGCGCCGGCCCCACCGGCGGCGATGGATTCGCCTTGCCGGCCGGAATCTGCAGCTTCACCACCGCCTGGACTTTCTTCACTAGAGTCGCTCCACCTGGTAGTACTCGAGCTCGACCGACGTCGGGCGCCCGAAAACCGGCACGGAGACCTTCATCCGTCCGCGCTCGGGGTTGATGTCCTCCACCGCGCCCTGGAAGTTGACGAACGGTCCGTCAATGACGCGCACCTTGTCGCCGCGCTGGAACACGGACTTGGGCTTGGGCTTCTCGGCGCCCGCCTCCATGTTGCGCATGATCTCGTCGACCGCCTCCGGCTCGAGCGCGACCGGCTTGTTGCCGGAGCCGACGAAGCCCGTGACCTTCGGCGTGCTGCGCACGAGGTGCCAGGTGTCGTCGGTCAGCTCCATCTCCACCAGCACGTAGCCCGGGAAGAACTTCTGCTCGGTCTCGCGCTTCTGCTTGTTGCGCACCTCGACGACCTTCTCCGTGGGGACGAGCACCCGCGTGATCTTCTCGCCCATGCCGAAGATCTTGGCGCGCGACTGGATCGCCTCGGCCACCTTGTTCTCGAAGCCCGAGTAGGTGTGGACGACGAACCACTGCCGGTTCGCCCCGTTGCTGTCGGCGAGCGGCGCCGCTTCACTGCTCATCGAAGAATCCTTTCCACCACTTTCGACAAGGCGATGTCCACACCGCCCAGGAAGAACGCGAGCACCACCGTCACCACGATCACGATTGTCGTGGAGTTGATGAGCTCCTGACGGCTCGGCCAGGTGACCTTGCGGAATTCCGCCAGGACCTCCTGCACGAACTCCCTGATCCGCGTCACGATTCCCATCGCCTCTCGACCTCTCGCACGAAGTGGCAGGGGTGGAGGGATTCGAACCCCCATCCCCCGGATTTGGAGTCCGGTGCTCTAGCCGTTAGAGCTACACCCCTAGGCCCTTACTTCGTCTCCTTGTGCGGCGTGTGCTTCCTGCACCAACGGCAGAACTTCTTCAGCTCCAGCCGGTCCGGGTGCGTGCGCCGGTTCTTGGTCGTCGTGTAGTTGCGGCGCTGACATGTCGTGCAGCCGAGCGAAATGATCTCGCGGGGCATCGCTTACTCGCTGATCTCGGTCACGACGCCCGCGCCCACCGTCCGCCCACCCTCCCGGATCGCGAACCGCAGCTCCTTCTCCATCGCGATCGGCGTGATCAGCTCGATGCTCATCGTCACGTTGTCCCCCGGCATCACCATCTCCGTCCCCGCCGGCAACGTGCACACCCCCGTCACGTCCGTCGTCCGAAAGTAAAACTGCGGCCGGTACCCGTTGAAGTACGGCGTGTGCCGCCCCCCCTCTTCCTTCGTCAGGACGTACACCTCCGCCTTGAACTTCTTGTGCGGCTTGATCGACCCCGGCTTGGCCAGCACCTGGCCGCGTTGGACATCGTCCTTGTCCACGCCCCGCAGCAGCGCCCCAATGTTGTCCCCCGCCTGCCCCTCGTCCAGCAGCTTGCGGAACATCTCCACGCCCGTCACCACCGACTTGCGCGTCTCCGCCATCCCCACGATCTCGATCTCCTCGCCCACCTTCACGATCCCCCGCTCCACCCGCCCCGTCACCACCGTCCCCCGCCCCGTGATCGAGAAAATGTCCTCGATCGGCATCAGAAACGGCTTGTCCACCGGCCGCGGCGGCGTCGGGATGTAGCTGTCCACCGCCTCCATCAGCTTCCAGATCGCCGCCGCCGCCTTCGGATCCTCCGGCTTCTCGTTGGCCTGCAGCGCCGACCCCCGGATCACCGGCACCTCGTCCCCCGGAAACTGGTACTTCTTGAGCAGCTCCCGCACCTCCAGCTCCACCAAGTCCAAAATCTCCGGGTCATCCACCATGTCCACCTTGTTCATGAACACCACCAAGAACGGCACGTTCACCTGCCGCGCCAGCAGCACGTGCTCCCGCGTCTGCGGCATCGGCCCGTCGTTGGCCGCCACCACGAGGATCGCCCCGTCCATCTGCGCCGCCCCCGTGATCATGTTCTTGATGTAGTCCGCGTGCCCCGGACAGTCGATGTGCGCGTAGTGCCGCTTGTCCGTCTCGTACTCCACGTGCGCCACCGCGATCGTGATCCCCCGCTCCCGCTCTTCCGGCGCGTTGTCGATCGACCCGTACTCCCGCACCGCGATCTGCTTGTTCTTCGTGTGCAGCACCTTCGTGATCGCCGCCGTCAGCGTCGTCTTGCCGTGGTCGATGTGCCCGATCGTCCCCACGTTCACGTGCGGCTTCGTCCGCTCGTACTTGGCCTTGGCCATGTCTCAGCTCCTCGTGTCAGTCTCTAGCGTGAACCGGCGCGGGCCGCGGGTTTGCCCGCCACCTTGGCCATGATCTCTTCGGCGATCGCTGCTGGAACTTCCTCGTAGCGCGCGAACTGCATCGTGTACGTCGCGCGCCCCTGGGTCATCGATCGCATCTCCGTCGCGTAGCCGAACATCTGGCCGAGCGGGACGTTGGCGCGGATCACCTGCGAGGTGCCGCGCGCCTCCATCGAGAGGATGCGCCCGCGGCGGCTGTTGAGATCGCCGACGATCGCGCCCATGTACTCCTCAGGCGTGACGACCTCGACGTCCATGACCGGCTCGAGCAGCACGGGCTTGGCCTTGCGGCACGCTTCCTTGAAGCCCATCGAGCCGGCGATCTTGAAGGCCATCTCGGAGGAATCGACGTCGTGGTAGGAGCCGTCGGTCAGCGCGACCTTGACGTCCACCATGGGGTAGCCGGCGAGCACGCCGGTCTCCATCGCCTCCTTGATGCCCTTCTCGACGGCCGGCACGTACTCGCGCGGCACCGCGCCGCCGACGATCTTGTTCTCGAACACGAAGCCGCCGCCGGCCTCGTTCGGCTCCACCTCGATGTAGACGTCTCCGTACTGGCCGCGGCCGCCCGTCTGTCGCACGAACTTGCCCTGCGCCTCGGCGTGCTTGCGAATGGTCTCCCGATACGCGACCTGCGGCTTGCCGACGTTCGCCTCGACTCTGAACTCGCGAAGCAGACGGTCGACGATGATCTCCAGGTGCAGCTCGCCCATGCCGTGGATGAGCGTCTGCGACGTTTCTTCTTCCGTGGTGACGCGGAAGGTCGGGTCCTCCATGGCCAGCCGCGAGAGCGACACGCCGAGCTTCTCCTCGTCGGCGCGCGTCTTGGGCTCGATGGCCACGGCGATGACCGGCTCCGGGAAGGTCATCGCCTCCAGCACGATCGGCTTGTCGGAATCGCATAGCGTGTCGCCGGTCGTGGTGAGCTTGAGACCGATGGCGGCCGCGATATCGCCGGCGGCGACCGCCTCCACCTCCTCCTTCTTGTTCGCGTGCATGCGGAGGAGGCGGCCGACCCGCTCCTTCTTGTCCTTGGTGGAGTTGTAGACACCAGAGCCGGCTTCGAGCGTGCCGGAGTACACCCTCAGGAAGACCAACTGGCCGACGTGCTGGTCGTTCA
>Ga0207646_10004089_pt1 | contig 16070 bp, 11 predicted proteins | sample KBSK5502metaG_FD_184343 | JGI IMG/M metagenome (GOLD analysis project Ga0207646, IMG submission 184343) | Corn, switchgrass and miscanthus rhizosphere microbial communities from Kellogg Biological Station, Michigan, USA - KBS K5-50-2 metaG... | ecosystem: Host-associated > Plants > Roots >... | reverse complement strand
GACGTTCACGCTATCGGAGCACCGCGGCCGGCCGGTGGTCCTTTATTTCTATCCCAAGGACAACACGCCCGGCTGCACGATGGAGGGCGCGCAGTTCCGCGACCTGTACAAGAAATTCGAGAAGGCCGACGCGCTGGTCGTCGGCGTCTCGCGCGACAGCCTGAAATCGCACGAGAGCTTCAAGGCCAAGATGAAGTTTCCCTTCGAGCTCGTCTCCGATGAGGACGAGAAGCTCTGCAAGCAGTTCGGCGTGATCAAGATGAAGAACATGTACGGCAGGCAGGTCAGGGGAATCGAGCGATCGACCTTCCTGATCGACGGTAATGGCACTCTTGTACAAGAGTGGAGAGGGGTCAAAGTGCCGGGCCACGCCGAGGAAGTCTTGGCGACCGTAAAAGCGCTCTGACCGCCAAGGTCACGCGCTGCTCACTCAGTCATTCCACGCGTTCCCTAACAGCTTCATTCCGCGTGTTCGGGCAGGACGGTCATATGCTTTGCGCGGGACTCGCGCAGCAACTCGACAACGGCCCTGACGGTTTCCTCGCGCGCGAACGCCTGCATCTCCAAGGAAGAGCCGCCGCAAATCCTTTGGCAGAACTTGTTGGTCGGGCCTTCGAAGTCGCAGTGCGATGCGCCGCCGAGCACGATCGAGCGCAGCAACGCCGGCACCGCGCGCGCGATCGAGCGGCCGCTGCCGTAGAGATTGCAGCTTGAAGGGTCAGCAAGCAGCACCACCGCTGGCGAGCTTAGCTGCGATGCGGCGTGAACCCCGGTGCCCGTTCCATCGACCGGATCCAGACCGACCCAGCCGGCCAGCCCCGGCAGCTTCGCCGCTGCCAGCACCGTGGCGAGCCCGCCTGCGGACGTCCCGATCAGAACGATGCGCGATGGCTCGATCGGCGGCAGACCGAGCGCGCCTGCTTCCAGCTTGTGCGTGAGCTCCGCGATGGCCTCGCCGTTACCCCAGTGGTTGAGAATGTATGGCAAGTCCGGAATGACGGCGGTGACACCCGCTACCGCGAGCGTTTGCCCAAGATCGCGGTGTCGCGCGCGGGAACGCATGAAACCATGGGCTACGATCGCCACCCCGCTCGGCGGATCGGCGCCCGGTGCGTAGACATCGACATGCACCGCATGACCGCTGAGTTCAACCATTTGGGTATGTGGGATGAACGGAGCCGGCTGGGCCGCGGCGGCGACAGCGCACAGCAGGAGCACGAGCGGCAGTGAAAGGTGAAGCAGATATTGAACAGAGTGAACGTCCGCGGAGCAACGGAGAACCCCGGCAGCGCGGACTGCCTTCGAGTGTATCGTGCCGCTCGAGCGCGAAGCTGCCGACGCTGCAAGCAGCAGCCTACGGCGGGGCGCAAAATCGGCGAGGGAGAAGCCCAAGAAGGAGTAGGCCGCTAGGTGGGGCGCTGGCGCCACCGCAACTCTATCAGGTTCGTAGTCGATATTGGCGATGATACCGACGGTGAAAACGCTGCCAACGCTCCAAAGCCATCAGCGGAACATCGATTGACCATGTTGCGCCTGCGCGGTTCACGCTTGACCGCTGAACGCCCCGACATAGCCAGCGCATCTTGGCGACGCCAACTGTCCCCTTTCCACCACAAGGGCTTCGTTCGCTTTACTCCGACACCCACAATCCCTTGTGTTCATGTGCCGGCCTCGCTAGGATTCAGCCGTAAGGCACCGATCACAACAAGGAGGCCCATGGTCGAGCGCAAACTTCGTCTCGCCCCGCAGATCACCAAGTCCAGCAAAACCTCCCTTCCCAAGCTCTTTGTGCTCGATACCAACGTATTGATGCACGACCCCACCAGCCTCTATCGCTTCGAAGAGCACGATCTCTATCTGCCAATCCTCACGCTCGAGGAGCTCGACAACAACAAGAAAGGCGTCACCGAAGTTGCGCGCAACGCGCGCCAGGCTTCGCGCTACCTCGACGAGCTGGTCACCGCCGCCGTAGCGATCAGCGGCGGCAATATCGCGGGCGGCATTCCGCTCAAGCCCGCGAGTGGAGGCGCGGCCAGCGGCCGGCTGTTCCTGCAGACCGAGGCGATCTCGACTGCGCTGCCGCCGTCGCTCGCCGGCGGCAAGGCCGACAACCAGATCATCGCGGTCGTGATACACCTGCAGCGCATGTACCCGAAGCGCAGCGTCATCCTCGTATCCAAAGACATCAACATGCGCATCAAGGCGCATGCGGTCGGAATCGCGGCGGAGGATTACTTCAACGACAAGGTTCTCGAGGACACCGACCTTCTATATAGCGGCATGCGCGAGCTGCCGGCCGATTTCTGGGACCGCCACGGCAAGGGCATGGAGTCCTGGCAGCAGGGAGGCCACACGTATTACCGCGTCACCGGCCCGCTGTGCCACAGCCTGCTGGTCAACGAGTTCATCTACCAGGAGGCAAAGGGGCCGGGAGAGACGCCTCTGTACGCGATCGTCAAGGAAGTCGCCGGCCGGACCGCGCTGCTGCAGACGCTGCGCGACTACACGCATCACAAGAACAACGTCTGGGGCATCACCGCGCGCAACCGCGAACAGAACTTCGCGCTGAACCTGCTCATGAACCCGGAGATCGACTTCGTGACGCTGCTGGGCCAGGCGGGGACCGGCAAGACGCTGCTGACGCTCGCGGCGGGGCTGATGACGACCCTGGAGTTCAAGGTCTATTCCGAGATCATCATGACACGCGTCACAGTGCCGGTGGGGGAAGACATCGGCTTCCTGCCCGGCACCGAGGAAGAGAAGATGAATCCCTGGATGGGCGCGCTCGAGGACAACCTCGACGTGCTCAACAAGACCGATGACGAGGCCGGCGAATGGGGTCGCGCCGCGACGCGCGATCTGATCCGCTCGCGCATCAAGGTCAAGTCGCTGAACTTCATGCGCGGCCGCACGTTCATCAACAAGTACCTGATCATCGACGAGGCGCAGAACCTCACCCCGAAGCAGATGAAGACGCTGATCACGCGCGCGGGGCCCGGCACCAAGGTCGTATGCCTCGGCAACATTGCGCAGATCGACACGCCCTATCTCACCGAGGGGAGCTCGGGGCTCACCTATGTCGTCGACCGCTTCAAGGGCTGGTCGCACTCCGGCCACGTCACGCTGCTGCGCGGCGAGCGCTCGCGGCTGGCCGATCGCGCGGCGGAGATTCTGTAGGGCCGAATTCATTCGGCCGGCAACGCTCATGTGCAGTGCCGCGTGCGAATAAATTCGCACCTACCAAACGCGGCGACGATGTGAGCGGTTCGTAGGCCCGAATTCATTCGGCCGCGCGGTGTTCTGCCTGCGCTGCGTGCGATTGAATTCGTACCTACGGCGCTTCCAGCTTGGGCGGTACAATGCCCGCGTGACTTTGCCGCGCTGCCGCCCTTGCCACGTGTTGCTCGCCATGGTTGCGCTGGCGCTGGCTGCCTGCGGCGGCAATCCGACGCGCCCAGATCTCGCGCGCCTCTATCGCGTCGGCACTCAATTCGCCGACACAACCCCGGTCATTGTCATTCCCGGCGTCTTCGGGTCGAAGCTGCGCGATCGCTCGACCGGTGTCGAGGCCTGGCCGGGAACGACGCGGATGATTCTGTTCGACGACTATCGGCATCTCGCGCTCGACTTCGATCGCACGACGCTTGCGGTGCGGCCGGACAACCTGGAGGCGTTTGACATCGCCGATGCCGCGCTGGGACAGGATTTCTACGGCAAGCTCATCGAGACGCTGCGCGACTTCGGCGGCTACGTCCGCGGCACGATCGGCGTGTCGCCGAAAGCAGGCGAGCGGCGGTACTACATCTATCTTTACGACTGGCGGCAGGACAACGTCGAGGCGGCGCGCGGGCTGGACCGGCTGATCGATGCAATCCGCCACGACTACGGCGATCCTGAATTGCGTGTCGACATCGTCGCCCACAGCATGGGGGGCTTGATTGCGCGCTATTACCAGCGCTACGGCACCGACGACGTGCTCGACGGACGCGAGTCGCAGATCACGCTCTACGGCACGTCACGCGTGCGCAAGCTCATCCTGCTCGGCACGCCAAACATGGGCTCGGCGTCGTCGCTGCACGCCTTTCTGGTCGGCGAGGCGATCGGCTTCGGCCGCATCCCGCAGGAAGCGTTGGCGACGCTTCCCTCCGGCTACCAGCTCTTCCCGCATCCGTTGGTGACGTGGCTGATCGACGCCGCAGGCCACGCGCGCCACGACGACCTCTTCGACGGCGAGACCTGGCGCCGCTATCGCTGGTCGATCTTTGATCCAGCGGTGCAGGCGCGCATTCGCGCCACACGCGGTGCCGATGCCGATGCATATCTGGCCGCGCTGGGGCGCTTCTTCGACTACCGGCTCGAACGCGCGCGGCGCTTCCTGTGGGCGCTCTCCACGCCCGAGCCGCCGACGCAGATCCGCTACGTCCTCTTCGGCGGCGACTGTACTCTCACGCCGGCGCGGCTTGCGCTCGAAGACGTCGACACGCCGGTCGCGCGCCTGTATCCCGACCAGATCCGCGCTCCCGCCCCTGCGGTGCACTATTCCGAGCTGATGCTCGAGCCCGGTGATGGCAGCGTTACCAAGCCCTCGCTGCTCGCCCGCGAGACGCTCGATCCGTCCGCTCCGCAGAACGCGGATAGCGTCATCCCGATCGCGTACTGGTTCTTTTTGTGCGAGCATCACACCAAGCTCACCGGCAACATCAATTTTCAGGACAATCTACTCAATGTCCTCCTGACGCGCAACCTGCCCTGGGAGATGGGGTCACCAGTAGCTCAATAGACAGTGCGTCTCCGACCCGTCATCTGAACCTTTCGCAAAATGAACGATCTCGAAGCTTATTTTCTCAACAATCCCGGCCGCATGATCCACAAGTGGATGCACTACTTCGATGTCTACGAGCGCCACCTGTCCAGATTTCGCGATACCAAAGTCAATTTGATCGAGATCGGTGTGTACCAGGGAGGATCTCTTCAGATGTGGAAGCATTATCTTGGTGAGCGGGCAAGGATCTGGGGTGTAGACATCAACCCGGACGTCAAGCAGTTTGAAGAAGACAGGGTCCAAATCATCATCGGCGATCAAGCCGACCGTCAATTCCTTCGCGCGCTCGCGCGCGATGTCCCGCGGATCGATATCCTGATCGACGACGGCGGTCACACTATGACCCAGCAGCGAGCCACCTTCGAGGAGCTTTTCCAGAAAGTCGATGCGAATGGGGTCTACATCTGCGAGGATCTGCACACGTCATACTGGGCCGAGTTTGGAGGTGGTCACCTCGACCCTCGATCATTCGTTGAATTCAGCAAGAATTACATCGATCGACTCAACGCTTGGCACTCGCAAGATCTGCGGTCTCTCAGCGTTTCCGAATTCACGCGTACCGCGCAATCCATGCACTATTACGACAGCATGCTGGTCATTGAAAAGCACCCAAGGGAGCAACCGCTCGCCCGACGCATTGGCGTGCAAACGCTTGCAGATTCCGCATTTCCGCAAATTCCGCTCGCGAGGCGTGCGAGATGACGAGGCGCCAGTTCGCCTACTCGCGCGGTGGCTGGCACCGCATCGTGCTCATGAAGCTCACCAATCCGCGCGCGATTCTGCAGTGCCAATCGCCGAGAACTGTAGACCGGCAGTGGGCTAGCGCTCCGGGGGTTGCAAGTTGTACGTCATCTCGAAGGACCAGCTCGCGCCTGATTTGGCTTCTATTCCGGTTACAGTCGCCGACAGCAACCGACGTGCGCAAGTCGCCAGGTGCTGCAGTCTCGGCCCATGGATCGGATGGCCGGAATAAGTGTCGCCTATGCGGCTGACTGCGAGCAAGTCCACGATGGCTCCTTCCGCCGGACTGCCCTGCCGACCGGAAAAGTAGGGGGCAAATAAGGGATCCAAAGGTAATCTATCCGACCGCCCGGCCAGCGTGGCCTCGATCCCCGGCAAGGTTTGCGCTGCGGCTCCGTATCGCCGTTCCACGTATCGGCAGTAGGCATCGAACAACGTCTGCGCATCGCTCCGGTAACCGGCTGCCCAAATCTGGTCGCAAAGCCGCGGAATGGTAGTCTCCAGCAAGTCGCGCGAGGCGAGCGCGAACGCGTTTCGGGCTTCGCACTCGGTGCCTTCGTTGGCGATCCGCACAAACATTGCCACGCCTGCTGCGAGGTCACGGCGCGCCAGCCAGAGCTCGGCCTGCCGCGCGCGCGCTGGCCAGAGCAGCGAGATCGCCTCAAGGAAAAAGACTGATCCGACCCTGACGGCTTCCTGCGTGCAGTCCACGGCGCCGCGGTAGTAACGCTGCGCGAGCGTCGCGTCGCGATCGTGATGTTGGGCCAACGCGCCAAGAAGGTAGTAGAGGCTGGGGAGAAAGTACGGCGCCACCCGGCCATAATCCGCAAGCGTGACGCAGGTCGTCAGTCGCGCCAGGGTCGCATCGGGGTCGGTGATCTCCACGCCATAAGGAACTTCGAGCGCAGCGACCAATGCCGACCCGACAAGTTTGGCCTCGGGCAGGCGCCCGGCGTTCAGGAGATCCCTGAGACGGCGATACGAAAGCCCCTGCCATACCGGCGAAGATGGTTGCAACATGGGAATGCGTTGGAGAAGATAGTCGCGGTACGAGGTCAGAAGCGCCGGGTCGTTCGGTTCGACGCGCAACGGTCGCCGCGATGCCCAGAGTATCTGCCGCTCCCCGAATGCTCGGGCATCGACATGGGTGAAACCACAATTCCTGGCGATGTCGGCAAACGCCTGCTGCGCCAAGAGGAAGGCATGAAAGCCTGGCGACAGTGCGGCGAGAAGCGTGGCCGAATGCTGCGCGGGCTCGATGTACTCAGCACGTGGTGTGGTCAGCACCAGAACGCCATCTTCGGCGAGGTAGCGCGTCAGCAGTGCAGTAAACGCAACCGGATCGGGTACGTGCTCGATGACTTCCGACGCATAAACGACATCGAATCGCCGGCCTTCCAGTGCGGTGCAATTATGCAGCGGCTGGTCGTAGACCGGCACGCCCAGTAAGCGGGCCCCGACCTGACCGTAATCGGCCGGTTCGACGCCGATCGCATCGCCGCCGATCATCTGTCGCCAGAAATCGATCGTAAAAGGAAAACCACAACCGACATCGAGTAGCGTGCGGCGACCTTGCGTCCGCTCGGCGATTGTCGGCCAGATCGTCTCCCAGATACCCCCCCCGACTTCGACGTAATGGCGCCAGAAATGATCGTCGTCCTGCGCAAGATCCTTGAAATCGGTGATGCCCGGGGGATCGTAATACAAGCTCTTGCATCCATGACAGCGCAAGAGGGTCAATACCGCGTGCGGCGGCGACATCGACGGTACCTGCAGTGCGGGGACGGGAGCGCCGGCCACACCGCAAACTGGGCAGGTTAGCGTCACACTTGGACGCTCGCGCCCAATCTTATCGGCGCTCAGCCAGTGTATGTCGTCAGGCGTGATCACGAACTTCTGCCGTCTCGATTTCGACCGCCAAAGGCACCGCGGTACGCACGGCATCGCCATTCCGGGGTGGAAACGCGAGATCGAAGGTTCGCGCGCCGCTCGCGAGGTTCAGATTGTAGGCGGGATCGCGCGCAACCCGGGTCTGCCAACGGGCCAGGAACTCGCGGATCTCCTCGCCATGGCGTGGCGCCCAGTGCGACACGCGGCGCCCAGCCCACACAGCTTCCACGTAGGGGGTCCAGACATTCCAGAGTCCCGACAAACGGACCCGAAGACAGAAATCCGCCGCCAACAAGTCTCGATCCGAAAAATGGGCATCGAACCCGCCGCTCGCGGCGTGGACTTCGCGACGGAACATCAGAAGGTCGCTGCCGGGTACGGTCAGATTCTGGGCCATCATCAGGCGGTGGCGAGCCCCAGGCAACCAGGTGTCCTTCGGTCTGCCAAGAAACGCGCGCACCGTCGCTAATTCGGCATCGAGCAGGATGCCCGCACTATGAAAACTGCCATCCGGCAAGAGCAGCGCAGGCGCCACGACGCCGCAGTCGGGATGCTGCGCGTAACCGATCAGTCGCTCGCACCAGCCTGGGGTCAGTCCGCTTATTCCGGCCACAAGCAGCACGATCATCTCACCCGTGCACCCATTGCAAGCCGCGTTCCACGCGACACCGAGCCCAGTTGCACCGGGAAGGCGAACGAACTCGAACTCCGCTTCGAGCGATGGCGCCAGCTGGCCAGCGACTTGCTCGGCATCCGCGCTATCGATGAGAACGCGAAACGACCCGATCGCCGGATCGTGTGCGCCGGCCAGTGCAGTCAGCGTGCCTTTTAACAAGTCAATCGAGCCCCTGCCATCGACTAGGACTGTTGTCCGCGATCCAGGACGGGTTTCGTAATCAACGCGCCAGAAGTTGCCGCGCACGATGGGTGCGATTTTGCCGAACCGGCCAATGCGCGTGAGATGCTCGGCGATGACTTGTCGCTGAGCGGCCGACGCGTAGGGTTTTCCTTGCATGCTTTGCGCCGTCGAAGCGGCGGCCGTACGCCAGTGGTATAAGACCCGCGAAATGTGCCGAATGGCTTCTGGCTCGCAGTGCTCGCTGAGGCGCAAGGCAACGTCCCAATCCTGAGCGCCTTCCAGTCCCGCCCAAAAACCGCCGATCGCCCGTAACGCGTCGGTGCGAAACGCGCCCAAGTGGCTGATGCAGTTCTGCGCGCGCAAGAGCTCTGGGTTCCAGTCGGGCTTGAAGTATGGCTCGGACCGGATCCCGAACTCGTTTAGCTTGTCCTCATCGCTGTAGATCAACATCGCATCGGGGAATTCGATGATCTCCCGGGCTACCCAATAAAGCGCATCCTCGGCGAGCTCATCATCGTGGTCGAGCAGGACTGCGAATTCCCCCGTCGCGAGCTCGAGCGCGCTGTTGGTGGCGCGGGAGATATGGCCGTGCTGTGCGCGGTACGCGACCTTGATGCGCGCATCGAGCGCGCGGTATTCCTCCAATACGGCGCGAACCGTCGGCTCGGACGATGCGTCGTCGGCGACACACAGCTCCCATGCCGGATACAGCTGGCCGCGGACCGAATCGAGGCAACGCCGCAGCCAGCGCTCAGCCGAGTTGTGCGTGGGCAGGAGAATCGAAAGCAGAGGCCGCCTCGGGAAGCCTGCGATGTCGCGGCGCCGTTCTTCCCGCCGGTCGTCTCCGAGCGTGCCGTACAACGCGACCCACTCGGCATAGTTGCGGTACCGCCAAGCGCTGTGCACCGGAAAGTAACCGCGGCAGCCTTGCTCATGAGCGAAGCGAAGAAAGCGCTCGCGTTCTCTCTCATCCGCGAGCAGCGGATGACTGGCAATGTTGGCGAAGAACCGCCGGTACACCGTTTCTGTCTCCTGCGTTGCGTGCAAACGCATTGCCGCAAAGGTATTCGCCTCATGCAGCCGGTAGCGGTACAGCGGTTCGGAAACGAAGACGGGCGGACCCGCATAGGATGCAGCCAGCACGAAATCCCAGTCGTGGCACAGCTTGAGATCGCGAAAACCTCCAGTCAGAGTAAGCAGAGCGCGGGCGAAAAGCAAGTTGCCCGTTGATATCGCGACGTTGCTCAATACGAGCGAGTACAGCAACCCCGGATAATCGTGGATGGAATCGACTTTCGCCTTCAGCTTTTCCGCCAATGGATGGCTAGGCACGAACGCGCCATCGGCTCCGATAAATGCCACGCCGGAAAACGCGAGCATGGCTCCCTCGCGACGCATAGCGGCAAGTAAGGTTGCGATGCGCGTCGGCGTGAACGCATCATCAGAGTTGAGGATGGCCACGTAGTCGCCGTGGGCGATGGCCAGCCCACGATTGAGCGCCGCCGGCGCCCCGCCGTTGGGCTGCCGGATCAGAACCACCGGACAACGCGCCCCATTTGCAAGTTCGGCCAGGAGCTCGAAGGACCCATCGGTCGAACCGTCATCGACAACGATCAACTCGATCGCCGAATGGGTCTGCGCGAATACGGAACCGATCGCTTCACGCAAGAAGGGCGCATGGTTGTACGCCGGAACTACAACGGAAACGAGCGATCCCTGCGCCGGCGCAGCGCCCGCCGGGGCAAATTGCCGGATTTGGAGTGCCGGATCGCGCATGTATTCCGTTAGCAGCATGTCTGCTTCGCGGCCGGGATCGAACGGCACTACCGATGGCAAGTCGCGCGTAGGTCGAACGAGTGCATTGCGCACCGCTGCCAGGTATCCGCGGCCAGAGCGGCGGTCGGGTTCGAGATGGCATCCCTCCCCCCACTCGTTCCACGCGTTGACGAAAACCAGCCGTCTACCCATCGGCAGTCGCCCGCGCGTCTGCTCGATCATCGCGTGCAACCAGTACTCGAATAGGTCGGGGGACGACTGGATGAACACTGTGCAATCGTGTTGTCGTCGCGCTGTGTTATCCCATGCCGGCATCACGCAGCGGAACGTCGTATAGTCGCTAGGCGTCTCGTCTAACGACTGGATCACCTGGTGGCGATAATTGAACACCACGCCCCGAAATTCCGGATTGGTGATCTGCATCTGCGCGTTCAGCCGATACGCGTGAAAACCGTGGGGCGGAAACTCGACGACCGCATCGAAGCCGAACGCCGACGGGTCGGAATGGAACGTCGTCCGTACGGCACACAAATACAATTCACCGAGCCCGTGCTGGCGCGCTTCCCGGCGCCAGGCATCAGCCATTGCGCGCGCCTGCGGGATCAGATCGAGCTTGTACACCAACAGGAGCGGACGGCCGTCGACCCGGATGTATCGCGGGTCCCCAAGCACCGGCAGCAGTTGCCGAATGAACGCCGTGCTGTCAGCGGTGGAGTAGTCTTGTCCGATCAGGATGTCCTGGTCGAGCCCATCCCAGCGCCGCGTCCAGTTTTCGTTGGCCCAGCACACACAGAATGGAAGGTCTGGCGTGCCGCTGGTCAGCACTTCGTCGAGGGGTCGCTCCAACAATCGCTTGCCGTTGAACCAGTAGGTGTAATAACAGAACCCGTGGATGCCGAACTCGCGCGCCAAGTCCGCCTGCCGTACGCGAACCTCGGCCGAGCGCAAGTCGTAATAGCCGAGTTCGGCGGGCTCGTGCGGTTGCTCGTGGCCCACGAAGTTCGGCAGCCCTTTGCGCACATTGGTCCACTCGGTAAACCCCGCGCCCCACCACCGGTCGTTCTCCGGGATTGGGTGATATTGGGGCAGATAGAAAGCAATGACGCGAACGTCGCTGGATATCGCAGGGGTGTCGACTTGGCGATGCAGCGTCCGCATCTGCTCGACCTCGCGGCAGAGTTGCTCCTCGGCACCACGCCACTCCTGCGCCGCCCGGATTAGGCGCAGATTGGCGTGCGCGGAAGCGACGCCCGGATTGACCGCGATCGCGCGCCGAACCAGTGCTTCGGCCTGCGGCAGTTCGCCGAGTTCATACCTGGCGACCCCGAGCATGTGCAGCGCGTCGAAGTTGTCGGGCTCCTCGTTGAGTACCGATTGATAAAGAGCGGCGGCTTCGGCGACCCGCGCTGACCTTTGCGCCTCCAGAGCCGCAAGCATGCGACGTCGCCGATCCTCGGAACGGAGCAGCCCCGGCAACCCGGGCTTACCATCCAGTGTTCGCAATGCGCCGTGACAATTCTTGTACGCCTTGCCGCTGCCGCAGGGACAGGGCTGGTTGCGTCCGACCGGCTGCATCTCAGTCAGTAGGTCCCCCGCGCAGCAAGATTCTCGAAGCGCGTGTACTGGCCCAGGAACGCCAGGCGCACCGTGCCGATCGGCCCATTGCGCTGCTTGCTGATGATGATCTCGGCGACGCCCTTGTCCTGCGTGTCCTCGTTGTACACCTCGTCGCGATAGATGAAGAGAATCACGTCTGCGTCCTGCTCGATCGCTCCCGAGTTATGACTGACGATGCCATCGGCAAGCCACGACGAGGGGCCGGGAACGGTAAGATCGAATACTTCTTCCTCGCCATCGGGACGGACATCGACGACGCGATCCCAGAACACGTCCGATTGGGCCAGGTCGACAAGCTCCGGGGCCTCGAGTAGCGCGCCATACTCGGACAGCAGCGCGCGCGACGGCGCGAAGCTGAAGTGCGCAGAGCCTCCATAGGCGGTTCCACGGCGCGCCGCCATGGCGCGCTGGCTGATGCCCTTCGCGCGCATGATGGACTTCACCTGCTGGAAGACGTCGATCGGGATCGTGTCGATGTTGGTGTTGGGCGTCGTGGCTTCCAGCACTGCACGCAGCGCCCGCGCGGGCGCTGCGCGCGGGCCGAACGCTCCCACCTTATCGAGGAAGCGAAGCTGCTGCGCCGAGCCCGACACATCGACCGTATACACGGGACGATAGCCTTTTTGCAGCACCGTACGAAGGCGCCCGACGATACCGAGGCGCAGGAGCAGCGCGCCGACATCCGCGCCGAGTCCCGCGCTGCACGTGCTGAAATAGATTCGACCGGCTCCTTTGCTGCCGGCGCCGCGCGGCGAAATCGAGCCGTCGGTCGCCCACAAATGCCGGAGCAGCAGCGCGACCTGTTCGTTCGATAGACGGAAAATGTCGCCCGGAAGGCGCTTTTCGTGCGACCGCTGGTTGAAGATGCCCAGCCCACGAAGCCACCGATTCACACCCTCGGGAGCCCAGCGGTTGCCGTTCCCGCTGATCAGCAGCTGGTGCCAAAGCCCTCGCCCGGCGTAACGCGTGACCTTGCAGCCGAACGCTTCTGCTGCCTCGCGGACGACGCGGCTGTTGTCCTCGGACGCCGTCACATACCGCAAGGGTTGGCTGTTCAGATAGCTGCCGTCTCCGACAAGCTGGCCCAGCAACACGACGTGATGGTCGGGCCAGGTGATCGGCGCATGCGGCGGCGGCACCTCGCGAGCCAGCGCAATGCGATCGCCCCGCCGGAGTGCATCCGCTCTCACCCAGCCATTGGCACCGTAGAGTCGATGGCGTCCGGTGACGCGGATCGAGCGCCCGCTCGCGAACGCGATGCGCCAGACAGGGCGCGCCCCTACCGACCACACGCGGTCGCTTTTCGCGGCAACGATCTTCCGCTCGGGCGACATCGCCCACACCTCGGGCGTCGTACCGACGAGATCGCGGATCGGAAGACGTCGTCCGTCGACGAGCAGCACCGGTGTGTCGCCCGTCACGCATTCGCGTAAATCCGACATGATGGGCCGCTTGTTCGGCCGCTGTTCCAGGCTGCGGTTGAGCTGCGAGAGCGCGAGCACCGGCGCCTTGAGCTCTTTCGCCAGCGCCTTGAGCGAGCGCGAGATTTCGGAGATCTCGGTCGCACGATTTTCGCCCTCGGCGATCGCCTGCATGAGCTGCAGGTAATCGACGACGATCGCGCCGATCTTGCCGCCGTATTGGCGCGAAAGCCGGCGCGCCCGCGCGCGCAACTCCAGCGCATTAAGGGCCGGCGTTTCATCGACGTGAATTGCGGCTTCGGACAGCCGGCCGAGTGCCTCGGACAACCGCTCCCAGTCATCGGGTACGAGCTGACCGGTTCGAACCTTGTGCTGATCGAGCCGGCCCACGGATCCGATCAGACGCATGGCGAGTTGCATCGAGCCCATCTCCATGCTGAAGATCCCGACCGGCAGCTTGGACGAGAGGGCGATATGCTCGGCGATGTTGAGCGCCAAGGCGGTCTTGCCCATGCTCGGGCGTCCCGCGATCACGATCAGGTCGCCTTCCTGCAACCCCGAAGTCATGTGGTCCAGATCGGTGAAACCCGTCGGCACGCCGGTTACGTCGGACGGGTTATCGCGATGGAACAGGAGCTCGATGCGCTCGACCGCTTGCGTGAGCAGCGGGCGCAGCTCCTGGAATCCCTGCTGACCGCGCGCGCCGTGCTCGGCGATCTCGAACACCTTCGTCTCGGCCTGGTCGAGGATTTCGCGCACGCTGCGACCGAGAGGATTGTAAGCGGTATCGGCGATCTCTCCGCCGGCGGCAGCGAGGCGGCGCAGGATCGCCCGCTCGCGCACGATCTCGGCGTAACGACGTATGTTGGCCGCGGTCGGCACGTTCTCTACCAGCGCGCCGAGGTAGACCATGCCGCCGACGTAATCGAGCTTCTTGAGCGAAGACAGCGTTTCGCCGACGGTGACCACGTCGGCAGGCTTGTTGTCGGCGATCAGGTCCATGATCGCGTTGAACACGACGCGGTGCGCGTCGCTGTAAAAATCATCGGCGCCAAGTATGTCGCCGATTCTGTCCGCCGCGGGATTCTCCAGAAGCAACCCGCCTAGCACGGATTGCTCGGCCTCCAGCGAATGCGGCGGCACTTTCAGCGCTTCGATCTGGGTGTCGTTGGGCATCGGCGGGACCTTCGAACAGCTCCACGATTTTATCAGGTCGCCGCTCGCGTTTCAGGTAGACCGAAGGTCGAGCCCCAGCCTTCGCCGCGCCGTGTGTGCGAGGCATTCTGCCAACGAAAAGGGGCCGTCACCGGCCCCTTGGCGTCGCGGGAGGCTTTAGCGTCAGGCGGGGTTACCGGTCGTGTCGCCCAGCACGGAAACCGTGATCTGGGCGGCGACATCGGTGTGCAAGGCGACCGTCAGCGGGAACTCTCCCACATGCTTCAGCGGCCCCGAGGGCATCCGGATCATCGCCTTCTCGACTGCATGGCCTTGCGCCTTGAGCGCCTCGACGATGTCGACGTTGGTCACCGAACCGAACAGCCTGCCGTCGACGCCTGCCTTTTGCGTGATCTGGATCGCCGCGCCTTCGAGCTTGGCCCCCTGCTCCTGCGCCGCCGCGAGCTTCTCGGCCGCGACCTTCTCCAGCTCGGTGCGTTTTTCTTCCAGAAGCTTCAGGTTGTCCGGCGTTGCACGCTTGGCCTTGCCGTGCGGGATCAGATAATTGCGCGCAAATCCGGGCTTGACCTTCACCACCTCGCCGAGGTCGCCGACGTTCAGCACTTTTTCAAGCAGAATGACTTGCATGTCGGCGTCCCCGGTCAGTGCAGATCGGTGTAAGGCACCAACGCCAGGAATCGGGCGCGCTTGATCGCGGTCGAAAGCTGGCGCTGGTAGTGCGCCTTGGTCCCGGTGATCCGCGCGGGCATGATCTTGCCGTTTTCCTGGATGAAGTCTTTGAGGACATCGACATCCTTGTAGTCGATTTCCTTGACGCCCTCGGCGGTAAAGCGGCAGAACTTCTTGCGCTTGAACAGATTGTTGCCGCGCTCGCGGCGCTTGCCGTCCTTGCCTTTTCCTTTGCCTTTGGCAAATTTCGAGCTTCTTCCCATCGGGCGGGGCATTTCAGTTTCCTTCCAGTAGTTCGAATTCGTTTACGTGCAGCGCAACGCTGGTGCCGGTACGGTAGCGGCGAGCCAGGAAGCCGCGGCAGCGGAGCCGCGCACCGACCGCCACGGACGAGAGATCTTTCGCGATCGGACCCAGCGCAACCGCGGCGAGCTCGCAGGCCACGCGCCGCTCGCCGTTGGCTTCGGTCTGCATCGACTCGTGCGCCAGCTGAAAATCCAGGGCGGCCAGGCCCGCCGGTGTGAAGCGCAGGTCGTCGCGCGAGGCAAGCCGCGCATCGAGCGTCATGGCGTTGACCGGCACCTTAAAGCGCCACGCTCAATCGGCCGCGGCTGCGCCGGACGGCGCAACCGCCGGACTGCCGCCGAGCGGAGCGCTCGTCGGCGCTCCCTGCGGGGAGAGCGACCTGGACTTTTCTTCCTTCATCATCGGCGACGGTGCGACGACCGCCTCGCGCATTGCGACGATCAGGTGGCGCAAGACGGCATCGTTGAACTTGAACGCGTGCTCGAGCTCGGTGAGCGTGGCGTTGCCGCACTCGATGTTCATCAGCACGTAGTGCGCTTTGTGCACCTTGGCGATCGGGTACGCGAGCTGGCGCCGGCCCCAATCTTCGAGCCGGTGGATACGGCCACCCTGGCCGCTGACCATCGTGCGATACCGTTCGACCATTGCGGGCACCTGCTCGCTCTGGTCCGGGTGCACGATAAATACGATTTCGTAATGACGCATGCAGATCGCTCCTCGTGGACGTTGATTGGGCGTGGGCTCGTTCACCGAGCGTCGCCAACGGCCTCCCCTTCTGCGCAGGGTGAGGCAA
>Ga0207646_10004088_pt1 | contig 16073 bp, 14 predicted proteins | sample KBSK5502metaG_FD_184343 | JGI IMG/M metagenome (GOLD analysis project Ga0207646, IMG submission 184343) | Corn, switchgrass and miscanthus rhizosphere microbial communities from Kellogg Biological Station, Michigan, USA - KBS K5-50-2 metaG... | ecosystem: Host-associated > Plants > Roots >... | reverse complement strand
CCCGCCCCCGGTCCGCCTCAGCGACCCCAGTCCTCGCCACTTCCCGAGCCGCGCCCCTCCCTGCGCCGCGTCTCGTCCTGCCCGCATCGCCCCTCAGCGAAGATCAGCAAATCCTCCACGTCCTGAACCGCCTGGGCTACGGGCCCCGGCCGGGAGACATCGAGCGTGTCCGCCAGATGGGCCTGGCGCGCTACATCGCCCGCCAGCTCGATCCGGCCGCCATTCCCGACGACGCCGTCGGGCTGGCGCTGAGCCCGTACTCCGCGCTCGCGATGACCAGCACCCAGCTGGTGCGCGAGTATCCGCAGCCCACGAAAGAAGCGCGGGAGAAGATGGCTTCGGGGGCGATGACTCCCAAAGAAATGCGCGAGATCTTCCCGCCCGAGCGGCGGCCCTACGTGATCACCGCGCAGATGCAGGCCGCCAAGCTGGTCCGGGCCACGATGAGCGAGCGGCAGCTTCAGGAAGTCATGGTGGATTTCTGGTTCAACCACTTCAACGTCTTCGCCCACAAGGGGCCGGTGAAGTGGATGCTGCCGGAGTACGAGCGGGATGCGATCCGGCCCCACGCGCTGGGACGCTTCAAGGACCTGGTGGTGGCCACCGCGCGCCATCCCGCGATGCTCTTCTACCTCGACAACTGGATGAGCACGCGCGACGACCTCATCATGCCCGTGGGCCCCAACCGCGGCAAGAAGATGGGGCTCAACGAGAATTACGCCCGCGAGCTGATGGAGCTGCACACGCTCGGAGTGGACGGCGGCTACACCCAGCGGGACGTGATCGAAGTCGCCCGCTGCTTCACGGGTTGGACCATCAACCGCCCACAGGAGGGCGGAGGCTTCGTGTTCCGCGCCATGGCGCACGATCAGGGCGCCAAGCGCGTCCTCGGCCGAGTGATCCCGGCGGGTGGCGGCGAGCAGGACGGGATGCAGGTGATCGAGATCCTGGCCCGCCATCCGTCCACCGCGAAGTTCATCTCGACCAAGCTCGTCCGGCACTTCGTCAGCGATGACCCGCCGCCGGCCCTGGTGGAGCGCGCGGCCACGACCTTCCAGCGAACAGACGGCGACATTCGCGCGGTGCTGATGACGATCTTCACCTCGCCCGAGTTCTTCTCGGCCGAGGCCTACCGGGCCAAGGTCAAGAAGCCGCTCGAGGTGGTGGCGAGCGCGGCGCGGGCCCTGGACGCGCAGCTGCTGCCACCCGCCCCGGCCGAGCGGCCGTCGCTGGCCGAACAGGCGGCCGAGCGCGGCGGCCTCCAGGTCGGCGGCGGCTTCGTCCTCGCGCGACAGGTCGCCAACCTGGGCGAGCCGCTCTACGAGATGCAGCCGCCCACCGGGTACGGAGATGTGGCGGAGGCCTGGGTCAATACGGGGGCGCTGCTCAACCGGATGAACTTTGCCCTGGCCCTCGCGCACAACCGGCTCCCCGGGGCGCGCGTCGAGATCGACCGCCTGCTCGGCGCGCCCGATCGAGCTCAACCGGAACGCGTCCTCGACCGCTTGCTGGTCCTCTTGCTCCACGGCCAGGCCTCGCCCGAAACCCGATCGGTGCTTGCCGCCCAGCTCGAAAGCCCCGAGATCACTCGCGCGCGAGAGTATGACCGCGGCCCGAAGAACACCGATGTCGAGAAGCTGGCGGCCCTGGTGCTGGGCTCGCCCGAGTTTCAGAGGCGATAGGGCCATGCACGAGTGCACCCGGCGGTCCTTCATGAAAGGCGGCGCGCTGGCGCTGCTCGGGTTGGGATCGATCCCACGCTTTCTCCTCCGCACGGCCTATGCCGAAGGACGGGGGATCCGCCCCAAAATCCTGATCGCGGTCTTCCAGCGCGGCGCCGTCGATGGGCTCAGCATGATCGTGCCCCACGGCGATCCCGCCTATTATTCCGCGCGCGGCAGCATCGCCATCGCGCGCCCGGCGCGGAGCGCCTCGGACACGACCATCGACCTGGACGGCTTCTTCGGCCTGCATCCGGCGCTGGAGCCGCTCAAGGCGATATGGGACGACCGCCGGCTCGCGGTCGTTCACGCCTGCGGCTCGCCGGACATCACGCGCTCCCACTTCGACGCCCAGGACTACATGGAATCGGGCACGCCCGGCCTCAAGAGCACGCCCGACGGCTGGCTCGCGCGTGGGCTGGGCGCTATGCCGTCGAAAAGCCCCTCGGCCTTCCGCGCCGTGGCCATGGGCTCCCAGCTGCCGCGAATCCTGCGCGGCGACGCGGGCGCCGTCGCCATGAGCAACATCGCGGCCTTCGACGTCCGACAGGACATGGCGCAGGGCGCCGGCGGGGTCAATGCCAAGCGCGGCTTCGAGTCGATGTACGAGCGGGGCGTGCGGGATCTGCTCTACGGCACGGGGCGCGAGACTTTTGAAGCGGTGAAAATGCTCAAAGCCGCTGACCCGCAGCGCTTCCAGCCCGAAAACGGCGCCCAGTACCCGCGCGGCCGCTTCGGCGACAGCCTCCGCCAGATCGCCCAGCTCATCAAGGCCGATGTGGGACTCGAGGTGGCCTTCGCCGACTTGGGCGGCTGGGACACCCACGCCGCGCAGGGCAATGAGAAGGGCCAGCTCGCGGTGCGCCTCCGGGAGTTCGCCGAAGGTCTCGCCGCCTTGCACCGCAACCTCGGCCCGCGAATGAGCGAGGTCGTCATCCTCACGATGTCAGAGTTCGGACGGACGGTGCGCGAGAACGGCAATCGCGGTACCGATCACGGCCACGCTACGGCCATGCTGGCGCTAGGCGCGGTGAAGGGCGGCAAAGTCTACGGGCGCTGGCCGGGGCTGCGCGCGGACCAGCTCTTCGAGGGCCGCGATCTCGCGGTGACCACTGACTTCAGGAATCTGTTCGCCGAGATCGCGCTCCATCACCTGGGCATCCCTGCGAGCGCGCCGCTCTTCCCCGGCTTCTCCACGAATTCAGCCAGGTACCCGGGAGTGCTCGTGTAGAATCCGCCGCATGTGGTTCGTCCTGGCGCTCGTCGCCGCGCTCTGCCAAGTGCTGCGGAACACGGTGATGAAGCGCTTGGGCCACTCGCTCGACGAGTACATCAATGTCTGGGGCCGCTTCACTTTCCTGCTGCCGTTTGCGGCGCTCTTCGTGCTGTGGAAGGGCCTCGCGCCCATCAGGCCCGGATTCGTCCTGGCCTGCGTGACCTTCGGCGTCTGCCAGACCATCTCCACCATGGCGCTCTCCAAGGCGCTCAAGCTGGCGGAGATCTCGATGGTGACGGCGCTCTGGAAGGTGAGCCTGCTCATGCTGGTGGTCCTGGGCTACTTCACGCTCAAGGAGACGCCGACCGTGCTCGGGGTGGCCGGCATCCTGATCAGCATGACCGGGGTGTATCTCCTCAACGTGAATCGCGCGCATATCGCCTGGTGGGCGCCGCTGGCCATCCTCTTCACCGATCGCGGGCTGCGCTATACATTGCTCGCGGCGTGCTTCTACGCGCCCTCGGTGATCACGATCAAGTGGGCCATGTCGCTCTCGGATCCCTATACGGGGACGCTCGGCGGTTACATCGCGGCCAGCCTCATCGTGACGCCGATCGTACTCGTCACCTCCCGTCACCACTTCGCCGACGTGCCCCGTTACTGGAAGGCGTTCGTGAGCTTCGGCCTCTTCGCGGCGCTCACCACCGTCAGCCAGGGCACGGCCTACCTGCTCACGCTGTCGTCCTACGTGGAGGCGGTCAAACAGACGGAGATCCTGCTGGCAATGGGCATCGGCATGGTGATGTTCGGCGAGCGGCAGAAAGTGCGCGATATCGCGCCGGGCGCCGCCGTCATGCTGGCCGGCGTCGTGCTGCTGTCGCTGGCGGCGTAGCTGTACTAGACCTCGGGGCGCTTGCCGTGGGTGGCGCGGACGACGGTCTTGATACCGCCGCGCACGCTGAAGTCCCCCACAACCTCGATCCAGCGGGGGCCGGCCACGGCCACGAAGTCGTTCAGGATGCGGTTGGTCACGTCCTCGTGGAACATCCCCTCGTCGCGGAAGGACCAGATATAGAGCTTGATGGACTTGAGCTCGACCAGATGCCGGTCCGGCACGTAGGTGATGCGGATCGTCGCGAAATCCGGCTGGCCCGTCCTGGGGCAGAGACAGGTGAACTCGGGGATCTCGAGCCTGACTTCGTAGTCGCGGTCGGGATGCGGGTTCGGGACCACCTCGAGCTGCTTCGAGGGCCGGCTCGGCATGGCCCGATTCTACCTCACCTGTGCCGGCGCGGCGCCGCGTGAGCGCCAGATGGCCTCGCGGATCCGGTCGGCCGTGGCGGCGGGCACCCGCTCGAGCACGAGCACCTCGGCGCCGCGCTTCTCGACGATGAACGCGCGATCGCCATCCCGCCAGGTCACGATGGCCCCGGTCTTTCCTGGCACGCCCTTGCGGGTGAGCTGTGGGTATCGGCGCTCGAGGATGGTGGTGTAGGTGAGGGCGAAGCTATTGGCCACGGCATCCGACTCCATCGCCAAGAGGTAGGCGATGCTGAAGCGGCCCGCGCGGTCTTCCCAAACCCGGAAATGGTCGCCCCGCCAGCCCGCGGCGGCGGCGCGCCCCGCGGCCTCGCCCAGGTGCAGGCCGACGACGGCGCTCAGCGCGAACTCGCCGAGCTCGTCCTCGGCCACCACCGGGGCGCCGGGCAGCTCGGTCTTCAGATCGGGCAGCGCGATCGGGATGGGATCCTCGCGAGTCGTGAGTCGCTTCTCGGGCCGCAGGATCTGGGTCGTGGAGCGGGGCGGATCGCGATAGAGAGCCGAGAGAGCCGACCACGGCTGGCGCTTGCGGAGCTCGTGGACGAAACGAAGCCCCTCGACATAGGGAAACACGAGCAGGTCCCGCATGAACTTGGGCGCCGCGCTCATGGTAGGACCCGCCACGCCCGCGCTGATCATCTCCCGCAGCGGCGCCAGATCCGGGAGCGAAGCGAAGTCGCCGCCTTGGCTCTTCAGGACGAGCTCGAAAGTCAGCGCCACCGCCTCGCCTTCCATCAGTGCCTGCCGGGCCAAGAGCTGATCCCCATGCCCGGGATCCGGGCTGATGAACTGGTCGAGGGAGACGTCGCGGTCCTGCAGGGCGTGGACCAGCTCGTGCATCAAGGCTGATTGCTGCTGCTCGGGCGGGAGCCAATCTCCCAGCACCATTACCTTGGCGCGTGGATCGTAATAGGCGGCCACCTGCTCCTGCATGAGGTCCACGAAGAGGCGGCGGAGATCGTAGTTCGGCGGGATCAGCCCCCAGGCGACCATTCCCTTGCGCTCCGACTCCACGCGGGCCGGAGAGTACCGCCGGTCCAGTTCCTGCTCGATGAAGCGTCGGTTCTCCTCCCGTGTCCTCAGCAGCACGGGCGGCGGCGGTCCGGGCGAGGCGATGCCCTTGAGCGCGGCGAGCTGAGCGTAAAGGGGTGCCGCCAGCGCGTCGAGGGCGGGCTGGGTCCGGCCAGGGGCTGGGGCTTGTGCCGCCGCCGGCGAGCTGGCTGCGGCAAGAACGAGAGCGAGCAAGGCGCGGAGCGCGTGCGAGCGCATGACGCGATGATACCTCAGCGCCGGCTCGTGAGACCGATGCCGGCGGCCACCATAAGGCTCGAGACGAGGAGAATCGGAGTGAGCCGGTCGCCGGCGATCGCCGCCGAAAGGAGGACGCCAAAGAGCGGAGAGGTGAGCGACGTGGAGGCCAGCGCGCTCGGACGGTAGACCTTCATCAGATACATGTTCACGACGAAGTTGAATCCGGCGACCACACAGCCCTGGTAGAGGAGGGAGAGCGCCATCGAGGTGGTGTAGCGTGTCGGGAGGTCGCTCTCCCACCCGAGACTGACGACAAAGAAACAGGCGCTTCCGATGAGCGACTGGTAGACGAGCATCTGGATGGGATTCAGCCGCTGGACGGTCTTGGCCGTGTAGACGATGCGCTCCCCCAGCAAGACCGCACTCGCCGAGACGATGAGATCCCCTGCGAGGGTGCCGCGCTGGAAGGAGAACTCGCGGGCGAAGAGCAGTACGATGCCGGCATAGGCGACCAGGATGCCGCCGAACTTCATCGCCGTCATGCGGTCGCCCGGGATCATGAAGTGGGCGAGCACCGCGGTGTGGATGGCGTAAGAGCTGACGAGGATGACGCCATGGGAGGCCGTTGTCTGATTGAGGCCGATGTTCATTAGGCCGATCTGGACGGAGAACAGCAGTCCGAGCGAGAGCAGCGGCTGGACCTCACCCGGGCGAATGCGGAGGACGCCGAGCTGTCGCGACCACCACGCGTGGACCAGGACGGAGAGTCCGCCGAGCACGAAACGCATGCAGGCGAGGCGAAGCGGCGGGACATCGGCGAGGCCGATTTTGACCGCGATAGGATTGGCGGCCCAAAGCGCCGCCAGCATCAGGGCGATGGCCGCGCCCTTGAGGTCGAGGGAGCGAAGCGGGGGCACGGGACGCCATGTTAGCATGAGGCTCCATGAAGATCGGACTGATCGGACTGCCGAAGAGCGGCAAGACGTCGCTCTTCAACCTGCTGACGGGCTCGAGCGTGGCGACCTCGTCCTTCGGCGCCTCGCGGGGCGAGATGCACATCGGCATTGCGCGGGTGCCCGACGAGCGCGTCGATCGCCTGAGCGCGCTCTTCAAGCCGAAGAAGACGACCTACGCGACGTTCGAGGTCGTCGACCTGGCGGGCATTGCCAAGGGTGAGCGCCAGGGGCTCGATGCGAAGGAATTCCGCAACGCCGACGCGCTGCTCCACGTGGTCCGGGCGTTTCCCGACGCGGCGGGCGCCGCCGCAAACCCGAAGAGCGACATCGCCGACCTGGAAACCGAGCTGATCCTGGCCGACCTCGAGGTCATCGAGCGCCGGCTGGAGCGCCTCGAAGCCTCGATCAAGAAGAAACGCACCGACGCCGAGGTGAAGGAACAGGCGATCCTTCTCAAGCTCAAGCCCGCCCTCGAGTCCGAGACGCCCGTGCGGGCGTTGCAGCTTCCGGAGGAGGAGGCCAAGGCCATCCGCGGCTTCACCTTTCTGTCTCAGAAGCCCATCCTCCACTGCCTGAACCTGGCCGAGAAGGAGCTGGAGCGCGGCAAGACCCTGGCCGAGAGCTTCGGCCTGACCGGGGTAGCGCGGCGCCCTCGCACGCGCCTGGGATGGGTGTCGGTGGTGATCGAGGCCGAGGTGGCCCAGCTCGCGGGCGAGGAGCAGGCCGCCTTCCTCGCCGATCTCGGCTTGGCCGAGCCGGCGATCAAGCGCGTTCTGCGCGACTGCTATGCCCTGCTCGGCCTGATCTCGTTCTTCACGGTGGGCGACGACGAGGTGCGCGCCTGGTCCATCCCCCAGGGCACACACGCCCTGGACGCAGCGGGCGTCATCCACTCGGACATCGCGCGCGGCTTCATCCGCGCCGAGCTGGTGGGCTATGACGAGCTGATCGCCGCCGAGGGTTCCATGGCCACGGTGCGCGAGCGGGGCCAGTTCCGGCTCGAGGGCAAGGAATACGTCGTCCAGGACGGCGAGATCTGCCACTTCCGCTTCAACGTCGCCAAGTAACCGGATCCCTCTCCCCGGGAGGGAGAGGGAACTCCTAGCCCTCGCCCCCGCCGGGGGAGAGGGTAGGGTGAGCGGGTTCTAGGCGAAGGCCTCAGGGCCCGGGCGTCAGCGGCCCGTGGGTGACGACCAGGATCGTGACGTCGGTGAGCGCCCGCTCGGGGCCGTGCGCGACGCCGCCGGGCACGCAGAAATAATCGCCGGGGCCGTAGGTCATGGGCCCCACCTGGAATTGGCCGTTCAGGACGAAAAGCTCCACCGTTCCGTCGTGCAGGCTCTTTTCGACCTCGTAGCCCTTGCTGAACTTTACCAGGCGGGTGACGCCGTGGGTCTCGTCGTCCTTGTTCAGCGTGAGGTAGGTCACCCCGGGCAGGCTCTTGATCGGCTTCCACTCGCCGCTGCCGGCATTGCGCTTTGCCACCGCGTGCCGCATCAGGCCGCTCCTTTCGGCAGCCGGCCCCACGTCGCCCAGTGTCGGTCGCTGACCATCTCGCAGCGGAAGGCCCGGAGGCCGGCCGCGCGCAGCTGGTCGCGGACCTCGAAGAGCGTAAAGGCCGCGCAGAGAGAGTTGAAGAAGTCTTCTTTGAGGATTGCCGCCTCGTTGGCCGCGTTCTGCTCCACGATCTCGTGGGCTCGCTCCTCGGAGTCGGGTCGATAGAGATCCATCACGAGGACGGCCGCACCGGGGCGCCCGAGCCGCCGCACCTCATCCCAGAATACCGCCGGCTTCGGAAGGTGGTGCAGCAGGCTATTGGAGATCACGCCGTTGAAGCTCTCTGGCCGCAGGTTGAGCCCTGGTAGCCGGGCGCAGAGCAGGCGGACCTGGGCGTCGACGCCGGCCGCCTTCACCGCCTCGCGCCCGAGCGCGATCATCGCGTCCGAGCCGTCCACGCCCGTCACGGTGAGCCCCGGAATGGTCTTCACGAAGCGGATCGGAATGTCGGCCGGCCCGCAACCCAGATCGAGCAGCGAGCCGCCCTGCATGTCGGGGAATGCGGCCTGGAACCGCTCGACGAATCCCTGGTTGACCTCGGCGAAGTCGGCTTCGGCATAGGCCTTGGCCTGCTCCTCGCCGGTCATCAGCTCGGGCTCGAGCACGCGCCTCACCGGTACCGCTCCATTGCCCAGTACAGGCACTCGACGGGGAGGGTGAGCACCAGCCGGTCGATCGGATAGGCGGTTCTCGGATCGAAGCAGCCGGCGACGAGCGGAAGCGGATCGGCGGTTCCCGAGAGATCGCCGTCGCGGTGAGACGAGCAGTCCGACGTGCACAGCTCCCAGTGCACGTGCGGGATGTTGACGGCATTGCCCGAGGTCCCAATGAGGCCGATGGTCTCGCCCCGCGAAACGGTTTGCCCCTGTTGGATCATCGCCTGCTGCATGTGGCAGTAGGCCGTCCAGCGTCGGAAGCCGGTGTGGGCGAGGATGACGCCCGTGCCGCAGCCGTCCCGGTAGTCGATGAGGCGCGCGACGACGCCGTCGGCGGCGGCCAGCACCGGAGACCCGATCTTTCCGCCCAGGTCCACGCCCGCGTGCGGGCGCGCCCGTCGCAGCTGATTAGCGCCGATCATGGACTTGTAGGACGAGAGGATGATGGCCTCGGGCGAGTCGTAAGCGGGCGCGGGTGAGGTGGCAGCGAGGAGAAGCGTGACTGCGAGGAGCAGTCTCAGCGCGGCCATGCGCTACCGCGGCTTCACGAGGCCGATCTTCACGGTGCCTCCGATGGCCTTGATGAGCCCGATGAGGGTGGCGTCGGAGTGTCCGGGGGGCAGGACGCAGCCGGTGCCCAAGATGAGCCCCGTGCCTCTGGTTTGCGCGAGGGCATCGTCGGCTTCAGCCTTTGCCGCTTCGACGGCGCCGTCCTTGAGCGTCGTCCACTGGTTCAGGCCGCCGATGATCGCGCCGGGCACGCGCGCCTTGCCGTCCTTCAGCGACGGACCGGATCGCCGGTCGTCCCAATTCCACGCGTCGGCGGGAAGCGCCGCCAGCCGCTCGAACATCAGGTTCTCGCCGTGGCAGTGGAGAATGGTGAGGAGCGAGCGCGGGCGCACGGCGTCCAGGATCCGCCGGTCGTGGGGCTCGCCAAATCGCGCGTACTCTTCTTCGGAATGGAAGCTGGTGCTGGCGGCCTGCACCGAGTAGAAGATGCCCTGCGCCCCTTCGCGAAAGCAGGCATCCATGAAGTTCAGGATGGTCTCCGTGATGGTCTCGAGCGCGTCGGTTACGGCTTGCGGGTTTTCCTTGAGATCGTAGTTCAGGCGATCGCCGGACAGCTTGCGCGCGAGGGAGAGCGGGCTGAAGACGGTGGGCAGGGTGGGGCAGTCGGCGCGCTTGTCCACCACGCAGCGGATGAGCGCCTCGATATGGCCTGCCCAGGCCGTGGACTCCATCGCGACGGGTCGGATCTTTTTCCAGTCCTCTGGGGAATTGACGGCATGGCTGGCGCAGGGCCGGTGGCCGTCGGGCATCACTTCGTTGCCCTCGACGCATCCCCAATCCTCAACCGCATAGCCGCCGGTGGGCGTCACTTTGAGAAAATCCGAGCCGTAGCGCTCGTGGAAGCGCAGCGTGGACTGGGCCAGGGCGGCGGGCGACCGATCGACGTCTGGAAAGTGCCGCCAGAAGGCATACGGGGGTCTGTCGGTTGGCCGACGCTTGAGCGCCGCCTGGATGCGTTCGAGCTTGGTCATCACCCTCCTCGGACCGGGATCACGCTGTCAGTTGCAGCCATCCGTCGCCCACCGCCGGGCGGCCATCCGCTCCGAGCGCCCGGAACGCGATGGCGCGCCCCGCGCCGGATTCGGCCGGCTTCCATCCCTCGACCCGCAACGTGGATGGCAGCCGGACCATCCCGCCGAAGCGGCAGCGGATGCGGGCGACGGCCGCCGCACCGTCGGGCTCGCGACGCAGCGTCTCCGACACCGCCAGCGCGAGGGTGGCCGTACCGTGAAGAATGATATCAGGAAGTCCGGCGGCCAGCGCCACCGCGCGGTCGGTGTGGATCGGGTTCCAGATCCGCGCGCACTCGGTATAGACATGAGCGAGATTCGCCGGAATCGCGATGTCGGTGGCCCAGTCAGGCGAGGCAACTTCTCCGTCTCCCCTCTGGGGAGAGGGTCGGGGTGAGGGGCGAGTCGAGCCGCGCTCGCATTCGACGCCGAGATAGAGCGAGCCATAGTCGGTGGACGTGACCGGGCGCCCGTCGGCGTCCAGCGTCTCGAAGCGCGTGACGACGTACCCTCCCGGCGTCCGGGGCTCGACGGAGGTGATGGCCGCCGTGGTGCTGAGCCGGTCGCCGGCGCGCGGCCGGCGGTGGATGGTCAGGTCGTGGGTGGCGTGGACGCCGCGCAGGGCGATCTCGTCGGTCAGAGTCTTGGACCGCAGATCCACCGCCAGTGGCCATTCGTAGCACACCGGAAAGAGCGGATGGGCGAGGAGGCCGCCGGCGCGGGTCGTGTCGAGGTAATCGGGCGCCGTCTCGCCCAGCGCCCGGCATAAGCCATGAGCCAGCGCGCGTCGATGTTCTGGATTCGCGGGCCGGCGGCCGTGCCGAGAATGCCAGCCGAGATCTTCATGGTTTGGGGAAGTTCATGCAGCTCACGAAGATGTCCTGGAAGTCGGGATGGGCCGCGAGCGAGACGTGCTCGATCCGGCGCGCGATACGCTCGGCATGCTCGCGCTCCGCCTCGGACACGAGGGCAAGCTGCGCCCCCAGCGCGGCCGCGTTGCCCACATAGCGGATCTTCGCCTCCGGCAGTGTGGACGGGATGAGGCCGATCCGCAGCGCACTTCTGATGGAGAGGTAATTGCCGAAGCCGCCAGCCAGCATCAGCTCGCCGACCTGACCGGAGTCGACGCCGGCCACGTGCTGGAGCATGGCCACGCCCGACGCGATCGCGCCCTTGCAAAGTTGAACCTGGCGGACGTCGTCCTGGGTGAGGACGATCTCCTGCGTCGCGCCCGCCTCGCCCGCCCGCGCCAGGACGATCGCGCGCTCCTCGCCGCGCATCGCCAGCCGGTCCCGGAGACCGCGGGGCAGCCGGCCTGCACCCTCGACATCGATGAGCCCCTGCCAATCAATGGCGCCGGCGTCCAGCAGCGCGGCGATGGCGTCGATCAGGCCCGATCCGCAGATGCCCTGGACGGCGGCCTCGCCTATCGCGTGAAGCCGCAGGTCGCCGTCGTCGATGGTCACGCGGTCGATGGCCCCCATCGCGGCGCGCATGCCGTGGCGGATCTGCGCCCCTTCGAGCGCGGGGCCCGCGGGCGCCGAGCATGCCCACAGACGCTCGCGCGAGCCCAGCAGGACCTCGCCATTGGTGCCGATGTCCACCGCGATGCGGATCTCCGGGGTCTCGTCGATGCGTGTCGCCAGCGCTACGGCGACGGCGTCGGCGCCGACGAAGCCCGCCACCAGCGGCAGCAGGCAGACGCGGGCCTCGGGGTTCACTTTCAGGAACAGGTCACGGGCCGGCAACACGAGCGGATGGCGCATCACCGGAGCGTAGGGGGCGAGCCCGACGTACGAGGGATCGATGCCCAGCAGCAGGTGATGCATGCAGGTGTTCCCGACCACGACCACCTTGTAGATCCACTTCGCAAGCACGCCCGAATCCCGGACGATCTGCTCGATGTGCTGGTTCAGCAGCCCGATGATGCGGGTCTGGAGCTTGCGGAGGTTGACGGGCTCGAACTGGGCGAAGGCGATGCGGGACATGAGGTCGCCGCCAAATACCGCCTGGGGGTTGAGGCTCGACACCGACGCCATCTGCTCGCCCGATTCGAGCTCCATCAGCGTCGTCACGACGCTCGTGGTGCCGATGTCGATGGCGAGGCCGTACTTGTGCAGCGAAGTGTCGCCGGGCTCGACGGCGAGCAGCCGCCGGCCGAAGGTGGTGACAGTGACCTCGCCCTGCTGGGCGCGCAGCGCGGCCGGGAGGGCCTTGAGGAGCTCGGGCGACACGTCGTCCGGTATCCGGTCCATCACCGCAAGCAGCTCTTCGAGGTCCGACGTCTGGTGGTGCTCCTCCTTCGGGAGCGACACGGTCACTGCCTGCTTGCGGATGCCGGCGTCGATGGTCATCGGCGCGGGCGCGCCGGGCAGGCGCTCGCCGCCAAGGATCTGGAACGTGCGCTCGTCGAGGGCCGGCGCCACCTGCACGGTGATGGGTTCGGTGACCCGGCACTGGCAGGAGAGGCGATAGCCTTCCCGGATGAGGGCGTCGCCGAGCTGCAGCTCGTCCATGATGGTGGGCGGCGGGATCGTACCGGAGACGAACTTGACTCGGCAGGAGGTGCAGCGTCCGCGGCCGCCGCAGGTGGCGGTGATGTCGACGCCCGCGGCATGGGCGACCTTGAGGATCACGGCTCCGGGCTCGACCTGGAGCGCGCGCCGGTCGGGCAGGATGGTGAGCGCGATGCCCATTCGAGCGACAGGATACCACTTCCCGCTTGACTTCCCGCGGGCCTTTGCCGATAGTGACGAAGACCGTCGTCCCGGCCGGTCTATCTCTCGGGGGGTGCGTTGCTTCTCTACGCAGTCTATCGCCTCCTTTGGCTGGTGCCAACCCTCCTCGCCATGGCGCTCGTGACCTTCCTCGTCATGCATGCCACGCCCGGCAGCCCGCTCGATCCCGTGGCCGAAGGTGCCAATCCGCTTTCTCCCGAAGCGCAGAAGAATCTGGCCGCGCAGTACGGGCTGGACAAGCCAGTCTACGAGCAGTTCATGATCTTCGTGGGTAAGGCGGTCCAGGGGGACTTCGGGCAATCGTTCGTCTACAAGACGCGCACGGTGCGCGAGATCCTCGTCGAGACGTTTCCGGTCTCGCTGCTGCTGGGCAGCATGGCGCTGGCGCTGGCCGTGGTGGGCGGGATCACGCTGGGCATCCTCGCGGCGGTGTACCAGAACCGCTCGTGGGACTACCTCTCGGTAAGCGTGGCCACGGTCGGCGTGAGCGTGCCGAACTTCGTCCTTGCCGTCTTCATGATCGTGATCTTCTCGCTGGTCCTGCCGCTCTTCCCGACGGGAGGCTGGGGCTCGCCCCGCGACTGGGTGCTGCCGACGGTGACGCTCGCGCTTGGGCCGCTGGGGATCATCGCCCGTTTCACGCGCTCGAGCATGCTCGAGGTGATACGCTCCGACTACATCCTGACCGCGCGCGCCAAGGGCCTCTCGGAAACGCCCGTGATCCTGAAGCACGTGCTGAAGAACGCCTTCATCCCGGTGGTGACGCTGCTCGGGCCCATGTTCGCGGCGGTGGGGACCGGGTCGTTCTTCGTCGAGTCGATCTTCCGCGTGCCGGGCATGGGCCGGTTCTTCGTCCTCTCCATGACGGGCCGCGACTATCCGATGATCATGGGCGTCGTCCTCATCTACGGCGCGTTCCTGGCGATGATGAATCTCCTCGTGGATCTCCTCTATGGCACTCTCGACCCCCGCATCCGATACTAGCTTGCCGGCGCCCGGCGGCCCGGTACCCCAGGCGCTGCCGCGGGTGCGCGAGGCGGCGCGGGGCTCGAGCCTCTGGCGCGACGCCTGGCGCCGGCTGCTGCGGAACCGCCTGGCGGTGGCCGGCGGTCTCACGATCGTCCTGCTCTGCCTCGTCGCGATCTTCGCCGATGTTCTCGCCCCGCAGTCCTACAGCAAGCCGAATTTCAGCCGGCTCTACGAGTTCCCGTCCCGCGACTACCCGCTGGGCACCGACCAGCTCGGGCGCGACGTGCTCTCGCGCATGATCTACGGCGCTCGCGTGTCCATGCTGGTGGGGCTGGGCACCCAGGTAATCGTGGTGCTGGTCGGCGTGCCGATCGGAGCGATCTCCGGCTACATCGGCGGCCGGACGGACCTGCTCCTGACGCGCTTCGTGGACGTGATGTACGCCTTCCCGGGGCTGCTGTTCGTGATCCTGATCATGTCCATGCTGGGCGCCGGGCTCGTCAATATCTTCATCGCGCTCGGGCTGACTCAATGGGTGGGCATCGCCCGTCAGACGCGCGCCCAGGTTCTCGCCATCAAGCAACAGGAGTTCGTCGAGGGCGCGCGCTCGCTCGGGGCGGGGTTCTGGCGCGTGATGACCCGCCACGTGCTGCCCAGCGCGCTCACCCCCATCGTCGTCTCGGTCACCTTCGGCATTCCGCAGGCCATCTTCACCGAGGCGGCGCTGTCGTTCATCGGCGTCGGGATCAATCCGCCCACGCCGTCCTGGGGGCAGATGGTTGGGGAAAACCAGCAGTTCCTGCGCTCCTACTGGCACCTCTGCGTGTTCCCGTCCATCGCCATCGCGGTTACCATGCTCTCGTTCACCTTCTTCGGCGATGGCGTGCGCGACGCCCTCGATCCGAAGATGAACTAGAGTAGGGCGAGCCGAGACACGGCCGGGTAGGGTCGGGCGTGTGGCAGTTCGAGGTGAGGGCCGAAGGCACGAGCCGAGGGCTGAGTTGATCGGCGAGCGGTGAAATGGTTCGAAGATCACTAGGGCAAAGGAGACCGACCATGCGGATCTCCGACGACCAGATGGCCCTGTTCGAGCAGCGCCTGGCCTCGATCGGCGTGGGCCGGCGCGACTTCCTCAAGGTCGCGGGCGCCATGGCCGCCCTCGGCGGCCTGGGCTTCGTCTCCCGCGCCGAGGCCGCCAAGCCTTCGAAGCCGGCGTCGGGGGAGAAGCTGGCAAAGGATCAGACCTTTCGCTACGGCGGGGGCGGATGGTACGCGAACGATCCCGCCAGTCACGACTTCAACAAGGACCTCTACTGTGATGGTGTGCAGACGCTGTTCGCCGGCCTCATGGTCTTCAATTCCGACTTCATCGCCGTGCCGTGGATGGCCACCAAGGTCGAAAGCAACAAGGACGGTTCCGTCTGGACCTTCACGATCCGCAAGGACAGCCGCTGGTCGGACAATGCCCCGGTGAGCGCGCGCGACTTCGAGTGGTCGTGGAAGCGCCAGCTGGATCCGGCCACGGCCGCGCCCTATGCGTCCTTCCTCTACGACATCAAGAACGGCGAGGCGTTCAACAAGAAGAAGATCACCGACCCAAAGGAGGTCGGGGTACGCGCCAAGGACGACTGGACCCTCGAGGTGACGCTCGAGGGGCCACGCGGGTATTTCCCGGTGCTGGCGGCCTATCTGGCCGCGCTGCCCGCGTACCGCGCGGCCGTCGAGAAGCATGGCGACAAGTGGACGGAGGCAGCCAATATCGTCTGCAACGGGCCCTTCACACTGGAGGCCTGGGAGCACAATAAGCAGATGGTGCTCAAGAAGAACCCGTACTACTACGGCGCCAAGGACGTCCGCCTTACCCGTGTCGTGATTCCCATCATCCCGATCGCGTCGGGAGTGCTGCCCTACGAGAACAACGAGCTCGACATGACGACGCTCCAGGCCGGCGACCTCAAGCGGCTGCAATCCGATCCACGGATGCAAAAGGATGTCTTCCGCTATCCGTTTCCAGGAACGTGGTATCTCATCCCGCAGGTGACCAAGCCCCCCTTCAACAACCTCAAGATCCGCAAGGCCGTGGCGCATGCCATCGACCGGGAGAACATC
>Ga0207646_10004087_pt1 | contig 16074 bp, 14 predicted proteins | sample KBSK5502metaG_FD_184343 | JGI IMG/M metagenome (GOLD analysis project Ga0207646, IMG submission 184343) | Corn, switchgrass and miscanthus rhizosphere microbial communities from Kellogg Biological Station, Michigan, USA - KBS K5-50-2 metaG... | ecosystem: Host-associated > Plants > Roots >... | reverse complement strand
GCAAAGGCGTTCGCAGCGCGATCAGAACTACGGTCCGCGCCGCGGCGGGCGGGGGATGGGCGGCGGCCGGGGGCGGTGGCCGGGCTAGCGCGTTCATCTCCTATTCATCTTTCTTAAAGCACCATGCCCCAGCCTCGGTCCCGGAGAGGCGCGATTTCTGTGAGGCGTGTGAAGAGGTGCGTTTTCTCATCGGTGCTGTCAGCCTGATCGCGGCCCTGCCCGGGTCCGCATTCGCGCAATCAACGCCCGCGCCACAGCAGGCGGCACCATCCACTCCCGCAACCGTCACCGCACCGATGTCGCTGACCAGCGCTCTGTCCGCGGCCATGCAGCAGGTCTCAGCATTGCAGCAGGCGGAAATCGATCAGCAGATCGCGGCCGAAGATGTGAGGCAGGCGGAGGCGGCGCTACTGCCCCGAGCGCGTGACTCCTTCACGATCACCTACAATTCGCGCTCGCGCGGAACACCCGATCCGAGCTTCATCGCCCAGAATGCCGTCCACGAATATCAAAATCTCCTCGGCGTCACAGGCGATCTGAACTTCGGATTAACGGCCGCGATTCGTCGCAGCCGCGCTTTGTTGCAGGCTGCTCGGGCGGGAACGGCGATCGCGCGACGCGCGCTGGTTCGGGGCGTCAATGAGGCCTACTACGGGGCGGCTCTCGCGACTGCAAAACGAAAGGCGGCCGAACAGAGTTTGGCGGCCTCACAGGAGTTCGAGCGCGTGACCGATCTGAATTATCGCGCCGGAGAGGCGCCGGAGGTCGACGCCATCCGGGCGCGTTTGCAGGCCGCCGCCCGGCGGGACGATCTTGCACAGGCGAGGCAGGCGGAGGCGATCGCGAACGCTTCACTCGGCACGCTGATCGGACTCGGAATTACACGCGCGCCTGAAATCGAGCCGTTGCCGCAGACCGTCGACGTCACCGAGCTCGACCCAGTGACAGCAGCCAATGTTCCACGGCGTCCTGAGTTCGTGCAACTCGAAGCGCAAGTGCGGGCCGCCGAAGCGGACATCGGAGTATCGCGGGCTGACCTGCTGCCGCGCATCACGTACTCGGTCGACACCGGATTCGACACCAGCTCGTTCATGCCGGATGTGCTCCACGAGCATCGAGGCATCCTGGCCACCGCGAATGTCACGATTCCAATTTTCGATTGGGGAGCTACGGTGAGCCGCATGCGTCAGGCGGAGCTGCGCGCGCGCGGCGCTCGCTTACAGCGCGAGCTGGTCATTCGCGATCTCTATCTCCAGTACGCGACCGCACGCCAGCAGGCCATGACAGCGGCCGACCGCGTGGAAAACGCGCGGAACGCGGTCGCTGATGCGGAAAAGAACGCCTCAATCTCGATCGCGCGCTATCGCGCCGGTGAGGCACCGATCGTCGAAGTCACCGATGCCCTCAACACTCTGGCGACGCAACGGCTCGCGCTGCAGCAGGCGCTCTTTGACTACCAGGTGGCGCGGGCGCACCTGTTGGAGGCTGTCGGACAATGACAGTCTTTCGTGACATTTCACCGGAACGCGAGCCTCCCAACCAGATTCGCCCCGGGACGCGCGCGTGGTGGCGCCGGCGAAGATTCCTGGCCATCGGGGCAGCGATCGTCATTCTTGCGGTCGTCTTCATCATCTGGCGAAGTTGCAGAGGGTCCGGAACCGCGGAAGGCGAAGCGAATGTTGTCGTCAGCGTTCAGGTCGCGAAGGCGGAGCGGGCAACGATCGCGAACGAAGTGAGTGCCGTGGCAACGCTGGCAGCGCAGCGCGAGGCCACCATCAGTCCCAAGATCGCGGCGCAAATCGTCCAACTGCCCTTGGTCACGAATCGACGCGTGCGCGCCGATGAAACGATCGCAGTTCTCGAGTCTCGAGATCTGGCCGCCCAACGTGCCGAAGCCGCCGCGGCGGTCAACGAAGCGGAGGCGGCGGCGCATTCGACGACCCACGGCGCGGTGCCGATCACCGATGCCCAAGACGCCAAAGCGGTTCGCGACGCGCGTGCAAACCTCGACACCCAACAGAAAACCTACGAGCGCCGCAAGATTCTTTATGAACAGGGCGGCATTTCAAAAAAGGACCTCGAAGCGGCGGCGCTGGCGGTGACGCAGGCCGAGGATGATCTTCATCTCGCCGAAGCTTCGACCAGCGCACACCGAGGCGTCACGAATCCAGGCGACATCCGGGTGGCGGAGGCGAAGACGCAGCAAGCTCGCAATCGCCTCAAGAGCCTCGACGCGCAGCTCAGCTACACCGTGATTCGCGCGCCTTTCGATGGAACGATCACGGCGCAGTATCAGTATCAGGGTGACATGGCCAGTGCGGGCGGAAAGCTCGTGACCATTGCGGACGCCAGCAACCTCATCGCAAAGACGCAGATCGGAGAAGAGGTCGCTGCGACTTTGAAGCCTGGCGACGCCGTCAAAATCCTTCCCGATGATCTACCGGGCCAGTCGTTCGACGGCCAGATCAGTCTCGTCGGCCGGGCGGCGGACCCGCAAAGCCGCAGCGTGGAGGTCTGGGTACGCGTTCCCAATCCTGCTGGTCAGCTTCGGCCTAACGGCATCGCACGCGTGATCATCGCCGCCCAACCCGCCAACAACGCGGTCGTCGTCCCCTCCTCCGCCGTCACTTTGGATGCCACGAACGGCAACAGCGGCACGGTCATGGTCGTCGACGCGCAGTCTGTCGCGCATGAGGTGCACGTCACGATCGGCGTTCGCACCGGCACGCGCATGCAGATCACTTCCGCGCTGAAGGGGGGCGAGACGGTGGTGACGGAGGGGAATTACGGGTTGCCGGATGGAACGAAGGTCGCGATCGCCGGCGCCGCGCCGGACAAAGCCAAAGGCGCGCCGGAAAAATGAATCTCGGCCATCTCGTCGACAGGCAATGGCGTGCCGTCGTCGTCGTCATGCTCCTGCTTGCCCTCGGCGGCCTGATCGCCATGGCGTACGTCCCTCTTTCGCTCTTCCCACAGACGAACTTCCCCCGAATCATCATCGTGATCGAAAACGGCGAAGAACCGGCGCGGCAGATGATGATCACCGTCACCCGGCCGGTCGAGGAGGCGATGGCCGGAATGCCCGGAATCGCCCGCATCAAGTCCATCACTGCGCGGGGCGCGACGGAGATCGATCTCTTCTTCGATTGGCGCGTCGACATCGTGCAGACATTGCAGATGGTCCAGGCGCGCGTCTCCCAGCTCTCGACCACACTGCCGCCAACCGCCGTCGTTCGGCGCGTCGAACGTCTGACATTCGCGGTCTTCCCGATCATCGCGTATTCCATGACCTCGCCTAAACGCGATCCCGGCACGCTGCGCACGCTCGCCGAGCTCACCATTCGACCTCCGCTCGCGCGCGTGCCCGGTGTGTCGACAGTGACGATCCAGGGCGGCGAGATCCGCGAGTATCACGTGACGATCGATCCCGCGCGACTCGAATCACGGGGCCTCACGGTGCCGCACGTTGTCGATGCGCTCAAGAACACCAACGTCATCGAGTCGCCGGGACTCATCGATGAAAATCATCAGCTCGAGCTGGCGCTGGTCAGCGGACGCGCAGCCACGATCGATGAGCTCAGCCGCATCGTCGTCAGCAGTGTGAACAACGTGCCGGTCTTGCTTTCGGATGTGGCAACGGTGGAACCGGGGTTCGAGCCGCGTTACACGATCGTCAGCGCCGACGGGAAGCCCGCGGTGCTGGTTAACGTTTTGCGGCAGCCGACGGCGAACACCGCGGCGCTCGCCGATGCCATCAAGCAGGAGCTGGCCGCCGTGCAGAAGCAATTGCCGCACGACGTCGAGATCAAGCCGTTTTACGACCAGTCGCTGCTCGTGCGCGCCGCGGTCGGCTCGGTTCGCGACGCAATTCTCATCGGGCTCGTGCTCTCCGTTCTCATCATGTGGGGCTTTCTTCGGAGCTGGGGCACCACTCTTGTGGCCACTGTGGTCATCCCGGTGACGATCCTCGTCACGATCCTCGTGATGTGGCTCGCAGGTCTCTCCTTTGATCTGATGACCCTAGGCGGCGTCGCGGCTGCCATCGGCCTTGTGATCGACGACGCCATCGTGGTGGTCGAGAACATCTATGCGCACGTGGCTGCGGGCGAAACTCGTTTTCAAGCGGTCCACAATGCTCTGGCGGAGATCGCCGGCCCGATCATCGGCTCGACCATCACGCCGGTGGTCGTCTTTCTTCCGCTCACACTTCTGACCGGAGTCACGGGCGTGTTCTTTCGATCGCTGGCGCTGACGATGACGGTGGCACTCCTGACGTCGCTTGTGCTGGCGTTGTTTTTCACGCCTGTTCTCGCGCAGCGATTCGTTGCAGCGTCGCCGAAACAAAATCCCGGCAAGTCTGAAGACGAGGGGCACGGCGGCCGTTTCCTCAAACGTGGCATCGCACTTTACGAGCGCGTTCTCGAGCTCGCGCTGCGACACACGCGATGGGTGCTGGTGGTCATCGCCGGACTTCTCGTGATTGCCTACCTCGTTTACAGACTTCTGGGCAGCGAGTTCCTGCCGGAATTTGACGAAGGCGCGTTTATTCTCGATTACGTCGCGCCGCCCGGAGCGTCGTTGGCCGAGACCGACCGCATCCTGCAACATGTCGAGCGTCTGCTCAAGGAAACGCCGGACGTCGAAAGCTTTTCGCGCCGGACGGGCATGCAGCTCGGCCTCGCCGGCGTCACCGAACCCAACACCGGCGATTTCGCTGTGAAACTGCGCCCCAGGCATCGAGCGAGCGAAGAGGTTACCAGCGAGCTGCGCCGAAAGATCGAATCATCCGAGCCGGCGCTGCGCGTCGAGTTCATCGGGATTCTGAGCGATCTCATCGGCGACCTGCAGAGCTCCCCCTCCCCCGTCGAGATCCGGCTGTTCAGCGAAGACACGACGGCGCTGCATCGAACAGCGAGGCAGATTGCAGAATCAATTGGCAAGGTCAAAGGTGTCGTCGAGATTTTCAATGGGATCGTGATCAGCGGTCCGGCAGTGACGTTTCGCATCGATCCGCAGCGCGCCGCGATGTTTGGCATCAGCGCCGCCGACATCACTGCCACCATCGAAGCGGCACTCGGTGGCACAGCGTCGTCGACGATCATCGAGCGCAACCGGGCGCTGAACGTGCGCGTCCTGCTTCCGGCGGTTTACCGCACGTCGCTCGACCGGTTGCGATCACTCCGATTGCGATCTCCGATTACCAATGGATTCGTGAATCTCAATCAGGTTTCGACCATCGAGTACGATCCCGGGCAGGCGGAAATGGATCGCGATGGCCTCCGGCAATCGCTTGCCGTCACGGCACGGCTGGAAGGCGTGGACCTCGGATCTGCAATCAAATCGATCCGCTCGCAGCTCGCCAAGGATGTCAACCTTCCTGCCGGCATGACGCTCGAGTTTGGCGGTTTGTATCAGGAGCAACAGGCCAGCTTCCGTGAGCTGGCGCTCACGCTGGCGCTCGCGGTGGCGCTCGTCTTTCTGGTCCTGCTGATTGAATTCCGATCGTTCGCACATCCCGTGGCCATCGTGACCGGCGCAGTGCTGGCGCTGACCGGGGCGCTGGTGGCACTGTTCGTCACCCGGACCACGCTGAACGTGGTTTCATTGATGGGAATGATCATGATCGTCGGCATCGTCGCCAAGAACGGAATTCTGATGCTCGACACGGTCGAGGACCATCTCGGAGCGGGCGATGATCTGCACATGGCCCTGATGAAGTCGGGACGCCGCCGCTTTCGTCCCGTACTCATGACATCTCTGGCGGCGATGTTGGGAATGCTTCCGCTGGCGTTGGCGATCGGATCAGGCTCGGAGCTGCTGCAGCCACTGGCAATCGCGGTGGTGGGAGGATTGCTCTTCGCGCTGTTGTTGTCTCTGGTCGTGACTCCTGCTGTTTACGCGTTGATCCACGAACGTCACGAGGCGGTCTAGATGCGACTGCTGGTGGTGGAAGACGACGCGCGACTCGCCGACGTTCTGATGCGGGGCTTGCGCGAAGATGGTTACGCCGTCGATTCCGCGCGCGATGGCAAGGCTGCTTTATATCAATTAACCATCAACAATTATGATGCTGTTATTCTGGACGTCATGATTCCGCCGCCCGACGGCTTCGAAGTTTGCCGGCAAATGCGGACCGCCGGTCTGTCGACGCCGGTGTTGATGCTGACAGCGCGCGATGCTCTCGACGACCGTGTGCACGGTCTGGACGCAGGGGCCGATGACTATCTCGTCAAGCCGTTTGCGTTCGAGGAGCTGCTCGCGCGCATTCGCGCATTGATGCGCCGCGTACCGGTGGTCACAGCGCCGACATTGCACGTCGGAGATCTGACCATCGACACCGCCAGCCATCGCGTGTTTCGCGAAGAGAACGAGATCGCGCTGACCTCGAAGGAGTACGCGTTGCTCGAATACCTGGCGCGCAATGTGGGCCGCGTGATCAGCCGCGAGGAAATCGCCGAGCATGTCTGGGATGAAAACTTCGATCCCTTCTCGAACATCATCGAGGTCTACGTCAATCGTCTTCGCCGCAAGATCGATGGCGTCGAGCCGCATCACATCGTCACCCGCCGCAACGAAGGCTACATGCTTCGCATTTGACCATGCCGATCCGCCTGCGCCTGACGCTCTGGTACCTGCTGATCCTGACGATCGTGTTGATCGCGGTGGCTGCCGGCGTGTACGGATTCGTGGCGACCGAGGAGCGGCAGAGCGTCGATCGGATCCTGCGCGAGCGTGCGGAATCATTCGCCAGCGCGTATGCCGGCGAAATCAACGAGGAGCCGGCAGAGAAGGCATTTCAAGAGGTCGGTCGAAATTACGATGAAGACGACGTGCTGATCTACGCAAACGTGAGAAATATCGTGTGGCGATCGCCGCAGCGACTTCTTCGGGTTGCCGATTTCCGATCCATTCCGGATGTCCGCATCGCGATTGATCGCGCATTCGGCGGCCATGAGCAGCACACCTCTTTTGGAGACATCCGTGTGATCGCAGCGCCAATACCGGGCTCGCAATTCGTGTTCGTCTCGACCGAATCTCTCGCGGGCCGCAGAGGCGCGCTGCTGCGCCTTCGAAACGCGTTCACCATCGTGATTCCGCTGGCGCTCGTGATCGCGGCGATCGGCGGATATTTTCTGGCGGCCCGCAGCCTCGCTCCGGTGGCGCAGATGACCGACGCCGCGTCACGCATCGAAGCGGAGAATCTCTCGGAACGGATCGCCGTTCGCAATCCTTCCGACGAGTTAGGCCGCCTAGGTGCCGTTCTCAACGCCCTGCTCGAGCGGCTCGAGCGGGCGTTTCAGCAGCAAAAGCAGCTTCTTGCCGACACCTCGCACGAGCTGCGCACGCCGGTGACGATCATCCGAAGCGAGACTGATGTCACGTTGTCGCGCGAGCGTTCGCCGGAGGAATACCGCCGCGCGCTGGACAGCATTCGCAACGAGGCGGCGCATCTGACCAGCCTGATCGATGCCGTGCTGCTTCTAGCCCGCGCCGATGCGCGACAGCTCCGCATCGCGCGGGAGCCGCTCAACCTCGGCGACGTGGTCCGGGAAACCGCCCACTCCCTTCGCACGATCGCAGAGCGGCGCGGCATCGACCTGAAGTGCTTCATCGACGGCCCGATGCCGATGGAGGGCGATACCGGCTTGATTCGCAGAATGCTGCTGAATCTTCTCGACAACGCGATCAAATTCACGGAGAGCGGCGGCCGTGTGCGCCTCGATGCCCATCGCGCCGGACCGCACTACGTCATCAAGGTCACCGATAGCGGAGCCGGAATTTCTCGCGAGGCGCAGGAGCACATCTTCGATCGCTTTTTCCGCGCGGACTCGGCCCGCGGGCGCGATCGCGACACGACCTCCGGCGCCGGCCTCGGCCTGGCGATCGCTCGATGGATCGCTCACGCACACGGCGGCGATTTGCGCCTGGTGCAGTCGACCTCCAGCGGATCGATTTTCGAAGCGACATTGCCTGCCAGCGTCAGCGAACTCGCCGCGTGATGGTGAGCGGAAGGCCGTGCTGCGTGCCCTGCTTGTCATAGAACGTGATCGTGAGCGCTGCCGGACTGACGTCGAGCACTGCGAATCCGAGGAAGGTTTCGAGAGGAGACGGAAACAGGGTGGGCGGCTCACTGGCGACCCGCCGCTTCATCGTGCCGGAACCTGATCCCGCGCCGCTCACTAAAAACAACGGGCGAACACGGCCCGTTCGATCTCCGAGCAATTCCAGATCGTGGTCGTGTCCGCAGATGTAGAGATCGGCGCCGGTGCCTCGCGAACGTAGCATCGGCAGTAGAGCGCGCATGTTTTTGCGCAGACTGTCGTTCGTTCGGCCATGGATCCCGGAAGAAAAGATTGTGTGGTGACCGGCGACGATGCGCCAGACCGCTTGCGATCCGGCGAGTTCCCTCTCCAGGAATTGCCGCTCCTGCGATGCCGTGGCGCTGCCCCGAAAAGGCAGCTCGAATCCGCTGGCGATCGGCTGGGTGTCGATCATGATGATGTCGACGAGCGGTGAGTGCAGCGTGTAGTTACGCGCCGGAAAATGCCATTCCGGAATGCGCTCGCTTTCGTCGAGCTCCGCCTGCGGATCGGTCGGTCCACACGTCCACAGTTCCGCGCCGCGCATCTGCGGATCGCCGTAATCGTGATTGCCGAGAACCGGGTAGATCGGAACGTGCAGCGGTCCAAAGTGCTCCGTGATCTTCGACCATTGGGGATCGATGGTCGACTGGACCCCGCACGGATAAAAGTTGTCGCCCACGAGCAGCACGCCGTCGATCGGACGCTGCTGCTGGATGCGCAGCATTCCGGCACGAAGTTGCGAATGCGTCGCTCCGGCGTCGCCGGCCACGATGAAACGCATGCTCTGCTGCGATGGCGGGAGATCGAGACTGCCGAAGAGGCCCGCAGCGGACGCAGCAAGGACCAGGGATAGCAGCACGGCTGATCATGCTTTCACAAAGATGAACGGCCGGTGAACGGAGTTGCGAACGCCGCCAGAAGAGCGATAGCGTTCGCGTTCATGAAGAAAATCGCGCTTGTACTCGCCATTGCCTTTGCCGCGGAGCTCCACGCGGCCTATCACGTCGTGCGGCACATCAAAATCGGTGGCACGGGAGGCTGGGACTACCTGACCGTCGACAGCGCGGCGCGGCGGCTGTACCTCTCGCACAGCGATCGCGTGGAAGTGGTCGACATCGATCACCAGAAAGTGATCGGTACGATTCCGAAGACCGAAGGCGTGCACGGAATCGCGATCGCTCCCGATCTCCACCGCGGTTTCGTCAGCAACGGCCGGGCGGGCACGATGACGATTTTCGATCTCGACAAGCTGACCACCATCGCCGAGGTCAAAGTGACAGGTGACAACCCCGATGCGATTCTCTACGACCCGGCCACCAAACACGTCTTCACGTTCAACGGCCGCGGTCAGAACGCAACGGTCATGGACGGCGACGGCAAAGTCATCGCCACTATTCCCCTCGGCGGAAAACCTGAATTTGCGCAGAGCGATCTCGCCGGCCACGTCTTCGTCAACATCGAGGACAAGAGCGAGCTCGCCGACATCGACGCGAAGAATCTGACGGTTGCCCATCGCTGGCCGCTGGCGCCGTGCGAAGAGCCCAGCGGGCTGGCGATTGATCGCGCACATCACCGCCTCTTCAGCGTCTGCAGCAATCAGAAAATGGTCGTGATCGACAATCAGAGCGGCGCGGTCGTGGCGTCGGTCGCGATCGGCAAAGGCGTCGACGGCGGCGCATTCGACGAAAAGAGACGGATGGCGTTTTCATCCAACGGCGCCGACGGCACGATCACGGTGGTTCGCGAAGTTTCGCCGTCGGAGTTCAACATCGCCGAGACTGTTCCGACAGCGCGAGGCGCGCGAACGATCGCGGTCGACGAAAAAACCGGCAGCGTTTTCGTGGTGACGGCCCAGTTCGGCCCACCCCCCGCCCCCACACCCGACCGCCCCCGCCCACGGCCGTCGATTCTGCCCGATACGTTCGAGGTGATTGAAGTCGCACCTTAGGTGTGAGGTGTGAGGACCGGTTCCATTTCGTTTGACCTTTCCTTGATGAGCCCCGGCGTACAATCACGCTTGCTGGAAGAGTGCCTGACACCGTCGGTCTCGAGCGTTACTGGGCGGCACGCGATTATTCAGGCGTGGTGGAGGCGCTCACACGATTGCGTGACGCGGCCGCTCTGGCTGCGCGTGCCGACGAGCGCGTGGCGCTGGCCGACGCCATCCGCCGATTCCTGACCGTCGAACGCCTCAATCTTCTCCTTCTCGATTTCATCGGCGGAGCGCTACCCGCCTCGTTAGCGGCGCGCATCTGGGATTTCGTGCCCGACGAGGTGGTCTGGCCTGTTCTTCTGGACACGTGGATATCGCTGCCCGATGGCGAGAATCGCGATTTGATTCTGGCCGCTCTTCGGCGATTGGTGTCGGCAAACGGTGGTCTGCTCCATCGCGGGCGCTCGGTTCCCGACAACTTGATGCAACTGCTTCGGTAGAATCCGCCGCATGCTTCCGACAATATTGGCGGCCGTGATTCTCACCAACGGAAAAATCTGGACCGGAGACGCGCAACGGCCCTGGGCCGAGGCCGTGGCGATCGAAGGAAATCGGATCGCGGCGGTCGGATCGAATGCCGAGATCGCCAAACTCACGCCCGCCGGCGCGCGGATCATCAATCTGAACGGCCGACTGGCCGTGCCCGGCTTCATCGACAATCACACCCACTTCATCGACGGCTGCTTCGAGCTATCGCGAGTTCAGCTTCGCGATGCCGCCACTCCGCAGGAATTCGCGCGGCGCATCGGCGAGTACGCCAAGCGCATCGGTCCCGGCAAGTGGATCGTCGGCGGCGAGTGGGACCACACGATTTGGAATCCTCCGACCCTTCCGACGCGGCAAATGATCGATGCGGTCACGCCACAGAATCCGGTCTTCGTATCGCGGCTCGACGGCCACATGGGGCTCGCGAATTCTGTTGCGTTGAAGCTCGCAGGCGTCACGCGCGAAACGCCGGACCCGGCGGGCGGCACGATCGTCCACGATTCGAACGGCGAACCGACCGGCATTCTCAAGGACGCCGCGCAGTCATTCGTCGATCGCGTGATCCCGTCCGCCACCACCGAAGAGCGAATGGTGGCTGCGCGCGCCGGTCTCGCGGAAGCGGCGCGGTTCGGCGTCACAGCGTTCGGCGATATGTCGAGCGGCGAGGCCTACGAAGATTTCCGTGCCTACCAACGGCTTGAAAAAAGCGGAGATCTCACGGCTCGCGTTTATCTCTATACCCCAATTTTGGAATACAAGAGATTGATGGCCGCGTCGGTCGAAAGAGCGTTCGGCGGCGAGCGTCTCCGTATCGGTGGCCTAAAAGGCTTCGCCGACGGCTCCCTCGGATCCGCCACCGCCGCGATGTTCGAGCCATTTTCCGACGATCCGAAAAATCGCGGCCTGACGATGGCCGCGATGACCGATGGCCGGATGAAGAGCGCCGTCACCGATGCCGATGCGCACAATCTGCAGATCGCGATTCACGCCATCGGCGATCGCGCCAACGACGAAGTGCTGAAGATCTACGAGTCGATCGCCAATCAGCGCGAGCGCCGTTTCCGCATCGAGCACGCCCAACATCTCAATCCGGATCTGATCAAGCGCTTGGCAACCGATCGCGTGATCGCATCGATGCAGCCATACCATTGCATCGACGACGGGCGGTGGGCGGAGGCCAAGCTCGGGCACGAGCGCTCGCGATGGACCTACGCGTTCCGCTCGCTGATCGACGCCGGTACGACCGTGACCTTCGGCTCCGACTGGACCGTCGCGCCGCTCAATCCAATCCTGGGCGTCTACGCCGCAGTCACGCGGCGGACGATCGATGGAAAGAATCCGAACGGCTGGATTCCGGAACAGAAGATCACGGTCGAAGAGGCTCTACGCTGCTACACCGTGAACAATGCTTACGCGATGTTCCGCGAAAACGAGGTGGGAAAGATTGCGCCGGGAATGCTCGCCGACATCGCCGTGATCTCGGATGATCTCTTCACCATACCGCCGGAGAAGATCGAGAACGTGAAGGTGGACATCACGATTTTCGATGGTCGAGTGATTTTTGAACGGCGCTGACGATGTCATCCCGAGCGTAGCGAGGGATCGGTGAGTGCGGGTGGTGCGCCAAACAGCATGATCGAGCCGTCAGCCCACACCGATTCCTCGCTCCGCTCGGAATGACAATCACCCCGCAATAACATCCAACTCATTGAGGATCTCGGTGATCGAATGAAATCGAAGCGAGGCCGGATCGGCGATCAGCCCGTCGAGCGCCGGGGTCGAGAAGCCGGCGCCCGATAATTTCTCGCGAATCGGCGTCGCTTCCCGCTGCAGCTCCTGCGGCGGATGCGGCAACGGCTCTTCGGGCGAACCCTCGGGGCGATAAGTCTGGCGCTCGATCGCAGCGCGTCGGGCTTTGAGCTTCGTTTGAAACGCACGAATCGCGCTCATGACGGCGGCCGGCAGCTCGGTGGCTTCCTTCATTCGAGCGACATCGTCCTGCAGCATCGCGACGATCGGTCCGATGCGATCGGCGTCCGCGGCGTTCAGCTCGCGGATCACTTCCGTGAGGTCGTTGAGCGCGAACTCGATGTCGTTGACCGCGGCGGCGCTCATCGCTTGCCGGGCCGCCTCGACGGCGTTCGACAGCATGCCGACCGTGAGCTGCATCTGCGAGGCGTACATCGGATCGACATTCGCGGCCGCCGACTTCAATTGAAACAGCGCCGCTTCGACCAGAGCCAGCTCATCGGTCATTTCTTCACAAAGCCGCTGAGAATGTCGATCGGGATTGGGAACACGATCGTGGTGTTTTTTTCTACCCCGATCTCCGTCAGTGTCTGCAGATAGCGGAGCTGCAGGGCGGCCGCCTCCGAGCCTAGAATCTTCGCGGCGTCGGCAAGACGCTGCGATGCCGCGAACTCACCTTCAGCGTGAATCATTTTGGCGCGTTTCTCACGCTCGGCCTCGGCCTGCTTAGCCATCGCGCGCAGCATCGACTCCGGCAGGTCGACCTGCTTGACCTCGACGTTGACGACTTTCACGCCCCACGGCTCGGTGTGCTGGTCGAGGATGCTCTGCACGCGCGTGTTGAGCGCGTCGCGATGCGCCAGCAGCCCGTCCAGCTCGACTTCGCCGAGGACCGACCGCAGCGTGGTCTGGGCGAATTGGGATGTCTGATAGCGATAGTCGAAGACCTCCACCACTGCGCGGCGCGGCTCGATGACGCGCAGGAAGACCACCGCGTTGACCTTCAGCGTCACGTTGTCGCGCGTGATGATGTCCTGCGGCGGGACCTCGAACGCCTCCTGGCGCAAGGAGATGCGCACGATGCGGTCGATCGGCGCGAAGACCAGGAAGATGCCCGGCCCTTTGGCTTCCGGCAGCAGCCGGCCCAGCCGGAAGATCACGCCGCGCTCGTACTCAGGAAGGATCTTGATCGAGCTGAGAAGGTAGATGGCAAGAAAAACGATGATGATCGGAATACCGAAGTTCATGCGAAGCCCCCGTTCCGGGACGGGATTGTATCGCGAGCAATCGAGCCGCCTGAGAGGCGGCTCTACGTCTACTCTGCGGGCTCGACGATCAAATGCAAGCCATCGATGCCGCTGACGCGCACGCGGGTCCCCTCCGCCACCGACGTGCGTGCGACGGCGTTCCAGAGCTCGCCGTGGACGAAAACCTTGCCGTTCGGCTCCAGCTGCGTCCGGGCGACTCCAATCTCGCCGATCATCCCTTCGCGGCCGGTCGTGACGCGATTGCGCCGCGCGCGCATCACCAGCGTCATCAGGAAGATCGCAATCAATCCGATCGGAACGCTGACGATCAAAGCGGTGAACAGATGCACTCGCATCTCCGGAATCGGCCCGTCGACCAGGAACAGCGCGCCGAAGATCATGCAGATCACGCCGCCGATGCCCAGGATACCGTGGCTGGCGTACTTCGCTTCCAGCGCGAAGAGCGCAAAGGCCGCGATGAGCAAGGCCAGCGCGGCATAGCGCGTCGGCAGGAGATTCAGCGCGAATAGCGCCAGCAGGATCGCGATCACGCCGACCACGCCGGGAAGGACTGCGCCGGGATGGTTCAACTCCGCAAAGATCGCCAGGGCGCCGAGCGAGAAAAGAAGGAACGCGATATTCGGATCCATCAGCATCGACAGCAGCCGCTCCTTGAGCGACATGTCATACGAGCGTACGACCTGGTTGGTCAGATGCAGCGTTACGGTCGACCCGTCGTAGCGCCGCACCTTGCGGCCGTCGGCCGCGCGCAGAAGCGCCGGAAGACTCGGCGCCACCAGATCAATCAGTTTCTGCTGCAGCGCCTCATCCTCGGTGAACGATTTCGATTGCCGGACGGCGCTCTCCGCGACCGCCACGTTGCGCCCGCGGCGGCTCGCGATCGTGCGCATGAAGGCTGCGGCATCGTTCTCCATCTTCGTCTTCATGATCTCGTCCATCTTTTCGCCCAGGATCACCGGATGCGCGGCGCCGGTGTTGGTGCCGGGCGCCATGACAGCGACGTCGGCCGCCTCGAGCAGAAAAAATCCCGCTGATGCCGCACGGCTTCCGGTCGGCGAAACGTAGACGATGACCGGCACGCGAGACGTCATCATCTTTTCTACGATCGAGCGCGTCGACTCGATCAGTCCGCCGGGCGTGCTCAGCTCGATGATGACGGCGGCATCCTTGGCGCGCGCGGCGTCCGCGAGCGCACGGCCGATGTACTCATCGCTGATTGGATGAATCATGTCGTTGACGGTGATTCGAAGAACGGAGGCGTTCGCGGGAAACGAACAGACCATTGCGGCGACGGCGAGGAGGACGCGCTTCATACGGCTATTTTATGCCGCTTTCAAATAACTTCCGAAACGACGTTCACTAGCTCTTCCACCGATCTCCAGTGCCCTTCTTTCGTAAAGACGGGCACGAGATGGGGTTCCAGCCATTCGTGCCGCATTGCCTCGTACAGGCCACGATTATTGGCTTCCCACACCGATGCCGAGTAATTGCGGCCCGTCTGGCGCTCGCGCTTCAGGAACTCGCGTTTGCAGAATTCCGGCTCACCGGTGAGGATGACGAAGGTGACCTTCCCTCGCAACGCTTCGACGTGTTCCTGCTTCAGCGCCGACAGCAAATTGCTGGGAAAGGACAGGATCGCGCCGGGACATCCCGAGACGCATGCTCGTTTGGTCAGCTCCTTTACCAACGGATCGGCTTTCCTTTCGTCGATGAAGGCGTCCCACTGCTTGCGCAGGCCGAAATGCGCGATGCCGTCGTGCGGCGTCTGATCGATCTCGTAATGAAAAAATCCGAGATGGCCGGCGGCGTACTCGCTGAAATGCGATTTACCTGCGCCGGAGACGCCGAACACGAACCAGATGTTCACGGCGCGGTCACTTCCTGTTCGACGCCAACTCCGGCGTGGTCGTCATCGAGCGAGTGACCGCAGATCTCGCAGAGGATCTCGTCCTCCTTCAATTGTGCGGAGCTGAAATGGCAGGAGCAGAGCGCGCAGACGATTTCAAGGGTCGGTTCGGCCATGGCTCACTCGGGGATCGGGATTCCCTCGAACTCCGCGGCAATACGCCGCATCCAAAGGGTCAACTGATGGATCTTTTCGTGGGGAATGCGGATCGAATCCTTCACCTGTTCGAGGATGATCTCGCCGTGGTCATTGGAATACACCAGAATCTCGGGTTCACTCACGATCACGCGCTCCCTCATGGGACCTCCTGTGTCATTCCGGGATGAAATCGGGACTCGGTTCGTAGTTGAAAAACTTGGTGATGTCGTTTCGGAAAACGAGCTTGAAATCGCCGATGGGACCGTTGCGCTGCTTCGCGATGATGATCTCCGCGATGCCCTTCTCTTCGGTGTCTTTGTTGTAGACCTCATCGCGATAGATGAACGCCACCAGGTCGGCATCCTGCTCGATCGATCCCGATTCGCGAAGGTCGGCAAGCTGCGGACGATGATCGCCGGTGCGCTGTTCGGGCCGGCGCGATAGCTGGGA
>Ga0207646_10004084_pt1 | contig 16080 bp, 12 predicted proteins | sample KBSK5502metaG_FD_184343 | JGI IMG/M metagenome (GOLD analysis project Ga0207646, IMG submission 184343) | Corn, switchgrass and miscanthus rhizosphere microbial communities from Kellogg Biological Station, Michigan, USA - KBS K5-50-2 metaG... | ecosystem: Host-associated > Plants > Roots >... | reverse complement strand
CTTGGACGGCAGCAGGACGATCGCGAGGATGAAGCCGAGTCCGAGCAGCGCGGCCGACACGGTGAAGGCGACGGTGTAGCCGTGGGTGGCCGCGACCGCCGGCGCCAGCGGGCCCGCGTGGTGGGTGACCAGGTAGCCGGCCGTCGCGGTCAGCGCGATCGTGCTGAGGGCGGACGTCCCGATCGACCCGCCGACCTGCTGCATCGTATTGACCAGCGCCGAGGCCACGCCGGAGTCCTGGCGCGCGACGCCGGCCGTGGCGGTGTTGATGGCCGGGGCGAAGATCATGCCGAAGCCCAGGCCCAGGATCAGCAGGGCGGGCAGCACGGCGCTGGCGTAACTGGAGGTCACGGTGACCTGGGTCAGGTAGGCCATCCCGCCTGCGCCCAGCAGCATACCGGCCGCGATCAGGACGCGCGGCCCGAGCCGGGGCAGGAGCGCGATGCTGGACAGATTGGAGCTGAGCAGGATGCAGCCGATCATCGGCAGGAACAGCAGCCCGGTGGTCAGCGGGCTTTCCGCCTTGACCACCTGCAGGTAGTAGGTGAGGAACAGGAAGGTGCCGAAGATCGCGATTCCCGATATGCCGACGGCAACATAAGAGCCGCCCCGGGTGCGGTCCAGGATCACCCGCAGCGGCAGCAGCGGGTGACTGGCACGCTGCTCGGCGGCAACGAACCCGGCGAGCAGCACCACGCCCAGGACCAGGGAGCCGATGGTCAGCGCGGCCGTCCAGCCGGCGGTCTCGGCGTGGGAGAAGCCGAAGACGATCAGGAACAGCCCGGCGCAGGCCAGCACGGCACCTGGCCAGTCCATCGGCGGCCGGGTGGCCGGGCGGCTGCTCCGAATCCAGGCCAGGGCGCCGGCCACGGCGATCGCGGCGAACGCCAGGTTGACATACAGGCACCAGCGCCACGAGAGATACTGGGTGAGCGCCCCGCCGAGGATCAGCCCCACGGCGCCGCCGCCGGCGGCGACCGAGCCGAACACGCCGAAGGCCCTGCCCCGCTCGAGCGGGTCCTGGAACGTGCTGACCAGGGTGCCCAGAGCGGCCGGGGCGAGGATGGCGCCGAACGCGCCTTGCAGCGCCCGGGCCGCCACCAGCATCCCGAACGAGACCGCGGCGCCGCCGATGGCTGAGGCAATGGCGAATCCGATCAGGCCGGTGAGGAACACTTGCTTACGGCTGAACATGTCGCCGAGCCGGCCGCCCACCAGCAGCAGGCTGCCGAAGGCCAGCGCGTAAGCCGTCACCACCCACTGCCGCTCGCCGTTCGCAAACCCCAGCGCCTGCTGGGCCGACGGCAGCGCAATGTTCACGATGGTGGCGTCCAGGACCACCATCAGCTGGGCAACGGCGACCACAACCAGGATCAGCCAGCGCCGGTCTCCCGGCGCAGCCAGGCGGTCTCCAATGGCAGAAGACGTAACAGCAGACATGGGACCTATACCCCCCGCATGACCGGTGGCGACTCGAGCCGCCCAGGCTCGCGCAAGCGCGATGCAGGCGACCCGGCCACTCCGGGCGGCGCCACGCTGGCGCTGGCCCGGTCACGCACCGCGCCGATCGCGACCTCCTCGACGACCTGTCCACGGACCGCGTCGCCTTGTCTCGCGTCCCGGATCAGCCCTTCCCGGCACTCACGGCGGACCAGGCTGAGCGGAGCCGCGCAAGCAGAACGCGACTGTTCGCGAGCACCGGCTGAAGCAACTGGCTGCGCCACGTGAACTCCCGGGTGAGCAACGTCGGGCTAAGTACGATCGCTACCGGTCCGGAACAACGACTGCCCGGCGGAACAACTGGAATATCAGGCCCCACGCGATAGGGGTCCTCAAACCAACATAGGCACACGAGGAACGTTAGGTCCACCTGTACCGCCCCGGCGACCTCGGCTCCGCCCGCGTCCGAGCAGGATCGTGGCCGCCTGCGTGGCGAGCACCCGGTCACGCCGCCGGTGATCGACGATGACGCCGGTTGCCAGCCCGAACGCCCCAGTCACGATCTGGTCCACCCACCGGGTCAGCCAGCTGCTGACCGGCCGGGGCACAATGACCGTCCCTATGACGCTGGCCCACGCCGTGAGCACAAGCAACGCGCCCGCCATACGGCCGGTGCCGGGGTGCGGCCCGGCCGGGCGAGGGCGAACAGGTGGCCGCGCTCGGCGTCGTCGAGGCGCAGGGCTCGGGCGACGGCGTCCAGCGCCGCGTCGGAGGCGTGGGGGTTCCGGCCGCGCTCGAGGCGGATGTAGTAGTCCACGCTCACCCCGGCCAGTTGCGCGACCTCCTCCCGCCGCAATCCCCGCCCGCTCGGAGCACATCGATTACGTCGCGAGCGAGCTGCTCCCGCGAGCGGCGTTGCTCACCCGGCTGCTTGTCAGACAGCTCGGCGGAGAGCTCTCGCGAACCGAAATCGGCCTGCTGAAGACCCTCGGCGGCGGCCCGCGGCGGATCACCGAGCTCGCTGCGCATGTAGCCCGTCTTGGCCTCATGTGCCAGCGGGGAGGGTGCCTGGGTCAGGGTGATAGAACCGGCGTGCGCAAGTGGCAGGCCTTGGGCCTCGCGCACAGTCTGGCGTGGGAATCGTGACGGTCAGGAATCCGGGTCGTGGCCGTGTCCGAAAGACGCCTGCAGCGCATCGGTCAGCAATGCGGCCAGCGCCTCGAGCTGCACGCCGGCCGAGGAGGAGATTTCCTGGTCCGACCCGTCGAGCGCCCGGGCGGCGAGCCCTGCCTTGCTGTCGATCAGCCCGGCGATCCGGGCGTCGATGGTCTGCGCGGCGATGATGCGCCACGCGGTGACCGGTTCGGCCTGCCCGATGCGGTGGCTGCGGTCGATGGCCTGGGTCTGCTCCGCGTCGGTCCAGGACAGCTCGGCCAGCACGATGTTCGAGGCGACCTGCAGATTCAGGCCCACGCCAGCCGCGGTCAGCGAGCACACCGCGACCGTGACGTCCGGGTCGTTTACGAAGGCGTCGACGTTCGCCTGCCGCGCGGTGGGCGTCTGGCCGCCACGGATCGACGAGAAGCGCACCCTCTGCCGGGCGAAAAGCTCTTCGGCGGCGTCCATCACGTCGACGTGCTTGGCGAAGAAGACGACCTTGCCGGCGCTGCGGGCCAGCTGCGCCGCGTAGTCCGCGGCCAGTTCGGCCTTCGCCTGGCCGATGCGCCGCATCATGGTGAACACGTTCTCACCGGACTGCGCGGCCGTCGCCTCCTTCAGCTCCGACCGGGCCACCCGGCGGACCAGGTCGTGGTCGATGCCCTCGACGCCCGCGTCGCCGGATCGGTTCGCGAGCGCGGTCTGGTACCGCGCCACTATCCGGGCAGCGAGGTCCCGTTCTGCCGCCCGGATCGACCGGCCGGCCCGTTCGTCCAGCTCAACGGGGAGGTCGGCGATACGGCGGGCGGGGATGTCGGCGGCCACGTCGAGCTTACGCCGGCGCACGATGCCCAGGTCGATCACGCACTGGCGCGCCGCGGCGCAGAAGCCCCGGTCGGCGGGCGTCAAGCCGGTGCCCTCAAGCGCGTCCATGAGCTCGTCGAGGGGCTTGCTGTCGTCGATCCAGCCGAGGAACTGCCAGATCGCCCGGAAGTCCTCGATGTCGTTGATCAGCGGGGTGCCGGTCAGCGCCATCAGCAGGGGCCGGTCCGGACCGGACCGGATGCGGCCGGAGAGCGCCAGGACGTGCTGCGAGCGCTGCGAGGTCTTGTTCTTCATGAAGTGAGCCTCGTCCACGACCATGCCGCGGAAGCCGAAGTCACCGAGCCAGCCCACGTGGCGGCCGAGAACCTCGTAGTTGACAACGACGATATCGGCGAAGCCGTCAACAGCCTCGCCGTCGCCCCGCACCACCGTGGCCAGGCGGTGCGGAGCCCAGCGGGCCGCCTCACGGGCCCAGTTGGTCTTCACGACGTTCGGCACGACGACCAGCAGCGGGTAGGCGCTGGCGGCCTCCGTGGCGAGCAGCGCCTGGGCCGTCTTGCCCAGGCCCGGCTCATCGGCAAGCAGGAACGTCCGGTGGCCGGCCGCGGCCGCGGCGACCAGCTGCCCCTGGTGCGGCATCAGTTCCAGGCCCGCCGGGGTGAACCGTGCCGTCGGCGCCGGGAGCGCCATGCACGCCGGGGCTCCCCCGCGGGCACGCTCGAAGGAACTCAGCAGCGGGCCGAGCAGCTCCCAGCCAGCCAGGCGGCGCGGACGGCAGGTGCGCTGCGCAACGGCGGAGAAGCCGGGAGCGAGAAAGGGGTTCGCCAGTTGCCGGGAGACCACCGACTGCGGCACAACCCGCCGCTTCGAGCCGGTGGAAGCCGCAGCCGTCTGCGTAGGCGCGATCTCTTCGCGCGTCGGCTCGATGCCGAGGTCCCGCAGCATCTCCCGCTCGAGCGACCGGGCCGCGTCGGAGACGCCGGAGCCCTCGGCGAGCAGCGCCAGTAGCCCAGCGTCCTGGACGGCGGTCGTCGCGAGGATGGCCGCGACGCCATCGAGGCGCTTGAGCTGCCCGGCCCGGTGACTGTCGTTTCCGGCCAACGCCCGGACGCGGGCACGCTCGTCCCGCAACAGCAGGGCGACGGCCTGGAACTTCGTGCGCACGGCAGGCGTCACGCGGCCGCGCCGGGCCGCCGCCTCGACCTCACGGACGGTTCGGGCGAGCACTGGGACGAGATCGCCGCGGTGGTGGGCGCGTCGCTGCGTCCGCGGGGCGCTACGGCGAGCGCCCGGCTGGCGCTGGCCTGGTCGAGCCACAGACTTCTCCTCTGAAATGCCGGGACACAGTGGCCACGGCAACATGCCACACAGTCCCGCGGCCGGGCGAGAAACGTCCCGGGCAGAGGGCCTTCGTGCTGGGAACGCCGAGCCGGCTTGCGGATCTTCGACGATCGACGCAGGCGGGCCCCGCAGGCCTTTTACACGACCCCTGAACCGCCGGTGAGTGGACCGGTGCCCATGGCACGGGCAAAGTCGCCGTCGGGCAACCGGCCCGGTTCTCGGGTACCGCTCATGTTAACGCGCGCGAGAGCGCATAATTCCCGGCCGCACTGCGGGTGAACATCCTCATTTGCCGCGTTGACGGCCGTGTCGTCTGGCCGGGGATTACCGGGTCACCATTCGTACTCGGTTGCTGCCGGCGTCGAGGATGATCAGGTTTCCGGTGCTGTCGATGGTGACGCTTCGGCTGCCTAGTGCGGCGCTGGTGGCGGGGCCGCCGTCGCCGGAGAATCCGCTCGCGCCGTTACCAGCAACTGTGTAGATGTCCCCGGCTTTCATGGTGACGCCGTAGAACGTGCCGGTGGTGGCGGCGGCTACCCTTACCCGGCCGCTGTCGTCGGCGATCACCAGGTTGCCGTGGTGATCCACGGCAACATCCGCAGGCACGCCCAGCGGGGCCTGCGTCGCCACCCCTCCCGATCCGCTGACACCACGCACTCCGTTGCCAGCCACGGTGTAAATGTGCCCCGCGGTCATCGCCTGCCCGTAGAAGGTGCCGGTCGCCGCGGCGACCACAGCGACCTCATACCGGTTCTCCTCGGCTGCCACCAAGTTGCCGGATTGATCCACGGCCACCCCGCAGGTAACCGGCCTGGGCAGCCCCCATCAACTACCCCTGAACCAACGGCGGTCGGGGCTCCATGGCCTTTCGCCATGGAGCCCCTACCGTTAGGAGTCGCCTCGGAACAAACCGCAGGTTCTGGCGGCATGTCAGCGCGGCGGCCTGGGCCGTTGGGGGATCGCGCCGACGGTTTGTTCGTCTGCGGGCCCTTACGCCTTCGAGTTGGTGAGCTGTACGGCGAGACAGACTAACCGGCGAACTTCGGCTGGGTCACTGGCGGGTGGCTGGCGGTGCGTCTGACGCGAAGGCGGACGTGGCAAGGACCGGCGGCCCTGCGACGGGGCTGGGCGGCCTGCCGATGGTGTTGAGGTAGCGCAGGGCCTGGGCGTAAGAGCCCCCGAAGCTGGCCTCGCAGTAGGGCAGCCCTCGCTGCAGGCAGAATTCCTTGATCAGGGGCTGGGCGCGTCGCAGGTTGGGCCGGGGCATAGAAGGGAACAAGTGATGCTCGATCTGGTAGTTCAGGCCGCCTAGGGCGAGGTCGGCCAGCCAACCGCCGCGGACGTTGCGGGAGGTGAGTACCTGGCGGCGCAGGAAGTCGCTCCGGTCAGCCGCGTCCAGGATGGGCATGCCCTTGTGGTTAGGGGCAAAGGAGGCGCCCAGGTACAAGCCGAACAGGCCCTGCTGGACCAGGATGAACACGACGGCCTTGACCGGTGAGAGCACCAGGAAAACGACGGCGAGGTAGCCAGCGAAGTGGATGGCCAGCAGGGCCGCCTCCGCGGGCCTGCGGCGGGAATCCTGGCTGGCCAGGGCGCGGATGCTGGCGACATGCACGCTGAAGGCTTCACCGAGCAGCAGCGGGAAGAACAGGTATGCCTGGTAGCGGAACGCCATCCGGGACAGCCCTCGGCTGGCACGAGCCTGGGTGACGGTGAAGGCCAGCACCTTCATCGTGATGTCAGGATCCACGCCTTCGGTGTTGGGGTGAGCGTGATGGCGGTTGTGTTTGTCGACCCACCAGCCGCAGCTCAGCCCGATGCCGAGATTGCCGTGCAGGATACCGACGATGTCGCTGGCCCGCCGGGAAGCCGAGATCTGCCGGTGCCCCGCATCATGGCCGAGGAACCCGGCCTGGGTAAACATGACCGCCAGGAACGCGGCCACAGCCAGCTGCCCCCAAGAGTCACCCACCAGGACGAAGACGGTCCATCCGGCAGCCAGCAGCGCGGCCGTGACCGTGATCCTCCAGATGTACTGCCTGGGCCGCCGTTCTAGCAGTCCCGCCTGCTTGATCTGACGGGACAACTGCGCGTAATCGCTCCCCCGCTGCGGTGCGGCCGGTGTTCGGGCCGGAGGGGGCGGCCGGACGGGCTGCCGGGTCGCGGCAGTTGCCTCTCGGTGGGATCGCATCGCGGTGGCTCCTGGGTGCACATCATGACCGGGCTGGTGACGTGCCGCCAGGGTCTTGAGCGGCGTCCGCCGGGCAGCGACCGCGTCACGAAATGCGTCGCTGGCCAACGGGTGATCTCCCACAGTACCCTCACGCCGGGCTGTTACACCGAGCGGCTACCGGGGCCCGGCGCGCCGCTGGACGCTGGCAGTCGGTCGTGAGTTTCGCCGCCATCACCGGGGCCGCCGGGCTGAGGGAGGAGTGGGCTCCCCGGGAACTGCGGCACTCGTTCGTGTCGATCCTCAGCGCCAACGGCGTTCGCATCGAGGACTCAGCGACCTGGTAGGCCACAGCGGCACATCCGTCACCGAGACCGTCTACCGGCACGAGATCGGGCCTGCGCTCACTAAAGGCGCAACGGCCAGCCCGGCTTGATCGCGGCTATGTGGCTGGCCTTAGCGGCCTCGACGCCTGCGGCGGCGTCCTCGATGACCATCGCGGCGTCCGGCGCGACGCCGAGTTCCCGGGCCGCGGTCAGGAACGCGCCGCCCGGTGCGACGCGGGCGGGTGCTCCCTTCGTTGATCCCGGGGTAGCTGGGCGCCGTCAGCGTCTGCTCCCTCGATGCCTGCCTTTACTTACACAGGTAGACAGAAACTAGCAATATATTTCTAGAATCTATGGTAGTATTTGAACCATGGAAGGCTGGAGCTTCTTGACCAATCACGGCCGGGTGCTGCTGTGCATCGCGCATGACCCAGGCGTGCGGCTGCGAGACATCGCGGCCAGGGCGGCCATCACCGAGCGGAGCGCCTACAGCATCGTCACCGACCTGGCCGAGGCTGGCTACGTCGTCAAACAGAAAGACGGACGCCGTAACCGCTACCAGATCCAGGCACACATGCCGCTGCCCGAACCCACCAGCCAGCAACTCGCCATTGGCGAAGTCCTCGCCCTCCTCGCGGGCGCCAGCGTGTGGGAGACAACTGACCGGAGGAAACCAGCCTGAGGCCAGCACCGCCGCCGACGCAACAACAACTGAGTCCGGAGGCATCTCCGTATGACGACGACCGCGCACCCGAACTTGAGGGCTGGGCAACGTGACCACGGCCGAGGTGAACGGTACCCGGGGCCCCGTGGATCAAGGGCCTGTCTGTGCTGATGTACGTCACCCGCGACAGCACGGCACCGGCGGCACCATTGTCGGCGTGGGCCAGTGCCTCCGCGAGCGCAACCGATCATGCCGGGTCGTCGTCGTCGAGCCCAACGAGTCGTGCACCCTGATGTGCGCCGAGGTCGGCCGGCACCTCATCGAGGGCATATCCGACGGCTTCGTCCCCCGGCATCTTCGCCCGGCACCAGCACATCATCGACGAGACGGGAGTTCGGGCTGATCGCGCTCCGGCTGAACATCCGCCCGATCAGGACGACGCCAACCGCCCCGGCCTGCAGCACCCGCCCTCGATTGCTACCGTCTGCTGCTTACTCAGGGCTCCCAGCATATGGCGATGGGCGCGGGGGATTGGCCATCTAGCTGCGCTTCCGTGCACTTGGGCCGCAGCGCTTCCCTGGCAGCGAGCAAGAGCGTCCTGAACGTATCCGGGTAGAGCTGGGCCAGCCTGTCCATGGCCATGAGCGTGGCCTGCAGGTCATCAGCTTGAACAGGCAACAGGATCAGCTCCTCGGCAACGACTACTCCCGTTCGCCACCAAGGTCCGGAGCAACGACTGTGCACATCATTGGACAGTTATCATGCCGTGTCAACGATCCCTTAAAAGAGTGCATCTGTTTTAGATATTTTCTACGCTAAGTGCCCATCTGGCCGTATTGATTACCATTACGCGATGGCACGGTTCGCCGAGTCCGCGGTCTCCTCGAATTGCTCGCAGGGGCCGGTGCGTCTCCTCGAACTGCTCGCACGGGCCGGTGCGTGGTCACGTGCGGCCACGTCACTGCTTCCTATCAGCGAGAATCGTCGCTACGGTGCTGGGTTTGCCGAAGCCGGGACGGTGCTGGCGTTATTGTCGGCGTTCGAATTGCCGGGCTTCCGCTCTTATCATCGCGTGCCATGAGACATAAGAACGCTGACACCTGGGGCGGGGAGAGACGCGTTGCGCCAGATCTCCGGTGCAGCGGCCGCGCGGCGGCCATTGTCCGGAGAATCCGGGACGCTTGAATGGTTCTCCCAGGGCCGGCAAGCAATTCGGCCTGAACTGGCGTGGGCCGTCATACGATTCGGCCGAAGGACCAAGCAGGTGTACCGTAACGGACATCTATCATTGTGAGGCTCAGCAGTCCCGCTTGCGGCGCGAGCAGGGGTCAGTTCCCCGGGTATGCAACGGACCCTGCGGATCCCGGCTTGGCCATGTCCGGGAAGGCCGCGCAGATGCTAGCGCGGCCCGTGCCATGGTGTTGACAGCTCCTGCGAAAGCCGGCTGGCGGGCACCGGCGATGGCGAGAGCCCCGGCCATCGCATCACCAGACAGGTGGCCCCAGCCGGGCCGAAATTCGCAGCTCCGCCCATGATGGCGGAGCGGACAGGAGCATGGATGTCATCGCCGTCGCAGCCAGCACACCTCAGTAACCATCACCGCAACACGCTGCGCCAGATCTTCCAGCATCCCGCGGGCCACAACATCGAGTGGCATGCCGTGCTGTCGCTGCTGGGAGCGGTCGGCTCAGCCCAGGAGCAGCCCGGCGGCAAGATCGCCGTGACCATCGGGTCCCAGACCGAATACTTCGACCCGCCCCTCCATAAAGACATCGACACCCAGGCAGTTGTCAACCTGCGCCGGATGCTGGCCGGAGCCGGCTACGGAGCCAGTGCTGCGGGCACTGGAGCCAACGACCGGGACGCCTGATCGCGCTCGGCGGTCCGGCCTGGCACCTCCAACGTCAGCCTTCCTGATTCGAAGTCCGAGGCTCGGCACCGGAGCCGCTGGCCAGGCCCGAAATCGGGACGCCACGCAAACTCGCCGAACTGTCCCCGTCGAGTGCGCAGATCATCCGGGCAGCCTTCAGCGGCCAGTTTCCGGCGCCTGACTGGCTTCATGCGTTGGCGGGTGCAGTGACAAGCCTGCCCGCCGAGCCACTTCAGCGAGTCCTTCCTGGCACCTCTACGCCACCAAGCCTGGTGCCTCGTGTCTGCGGCTCCCCATCCGGGTAGCATCATTGACAAAGGCGGTGTGGCGCTGTAGGAGGAAGGCTGGCGTGTTCGAGGCTGCCAACATCCGGGAATGGCGCGGTCACGACGTGGTTGACGCTGACGGTCACAAGATCGGTGAGTTGGAGGCCGTCTACGTTGACACCGGCACCGACCTGCCCTCGTTCGGCACGGTCAAGGTCGGAATGCCGACCCGGCACCGGCTCGTGTTCGTACCTCTTGACCGGGCGACGGTGGGTCCGGGATACCTCAAGGTCTGCTACGACAAGAAGCAAGTGAAGGATGCACCGTCGATCGGCACCGACGGCGAGCTGCCCGCGGGCGACGAAGAAGCGATCTTCAAGCATTACGGCCTGACATACGAGCCGGGCGCTGGCGGTGAGCGGCGGTTGGCTCGCCGCTGAGCAGCCCGACTAACACGGAGGATTGGATGATTGCCCTGTTTCTACTGCTGGTGATCATCGCGATGGTGCTGGGTATCGTGGGCGTTGTCGTGAAGGGCCTTTTTTACCTGCTGCTTATCGGCATTGTCGTGTTCCTTGGCGCCCTACTTCTGGGCGCCCTGCGTATACGGCGGCGACCAGGGAAGCACCCGGCCCGGTAATTCCCGTCAGCATCCCCCTTGAGAGCGGGCCTTCTCGCTTTGGCTGCGCCAACACTGACGCTTGACACCAACGAAACGGGATCTCAGCACTCCCAGGCAACTTTATACGCGGCGATCCCCCCGACGTTAGCCGACCACGCAACGGCCTCGAAAACAATCTTTCGTGAGCCGCAAGCAAAGCCCGTAAAGGCGCGAGGGTTGCGCGCCGCGCGTCCGCAAGCTGCTGACTGTCATAAAGTCCAGCCGTCCGCGCAAGCTGCCCCCCGCCACGTAAACATTCAGCTCCCTGTGGCGATCTGATTGGCGTGCCGAGAGGTGTGGGGTGTTGAGGCGGGGGCTATGGCGGGCTGGGGATGGGTGGCATCCAGGGGTTGCCGGCGAGGGCGTCGTGGATGGCGGTCAGAACGTGGGCACCGTGCTTGGCGGCGGTGGAGATGTAGCCGCGGATGGCGTACCGGTCGCGGGTTGCCCGCTCAGAACGGAGCCGGCCCGATATCTTCTGCTGGGTCTTAGCGGGCCTCAGATCGCGTTCGGCCTGATTTGAGGTCGGCGGAATGCGCAGGTCGTAGACGAACCGCAGCACGTCAGCCTGCCGGTCACGCAGGCATTCCAGCAGGTCGCGGCAGGGCCGCTGCTTGCGGCCGGGACGGCGGGGGATCTCGGACAGGCCGGCCAGGACGCCGTGCTTGAACGCGTGGATCAAAGGTGCGGCGATGTCGCCGGGGATGGCGGGCAGGCCCTGGGCGCGGGCGGTGTTCGCGGCGTGGACTAGGCCCTGGAGGGCCTGGGTGATCTGGACCGGCCAGTGCGCATCCGGGTAGGTCTCGGCCGCGTCGGCCAGGTCGCGCAACAGGTGCTGGCAGCAGAGCTGGTGGATCAGGCCGGGGATGGCGTCATAGTTCTGGTACCGGTCATGCACCACGATGGCTCCGTCCATGTCCGGGAGGACGAACGCGGCGAAGGTCTTCATGGACCGGTCGCCGAGGAAGTAATAGGTCAGCAGGTTCGTGCAGGCCACCAGCAGGTATTTCTTGCGAGTCTTGGGGCCCGGGCCCACCCGGATGGGGGTCTCATCCGCGCTGACCACATGCGCCAAGATGATCAGGCACCGGATCGCGGCGTTCGCCTCCGCGACCGCCGCGGCGGCTCGGGCCAGCATGGAGTGCACGAACCCGGGCGAGGGCTCCGCACCGGTCAGCGCCTCGATCAGCTCGGCGCAGCGGTGCACCGGGATGGCGTGCGCGGCTATCAGGTACACACACCACGCCTGCAGGACCAGGCCGTAGGTAACCGTTCCCGGGGCGCCAGCCCCGGCCGGCGTGGCGGCCCGGTGCACCCGCCCGCATCCGCACGCAACCTCATGCAGGTCGTGCTGGATCACCTTCGCGGTCTCCAGCGGGACGTCGATTACCTGGTGGCTGGCGGCAACACCCAGGTCAACCGCGTCCGCCAGAGCCGCGCCGCACTGGCACACCCCCTGGGGGAATGCGGCATTGCGCCGTCGGGCGCCTCGCTCCAAGCCAGGTGCGACCCCTTCGAGCCCGGCTGCCCACCCGGCTTGCGCCCACTCCTGCCTCGCTTCTCCCTCACCGGCGGCGGCGCGGCCCGGCACGTCATCGGCCGATGGCGGCATCGACGAATTGCCGCTGTTGCGGGACGCCAGCCGCTCCAGACGCTCCACCCTGGCAGCCAGGTCAGCCACCTGCCCGGCCAACACCTCGATCACCCGGGCTTGCGCGACGATCACCACATCGCGGGCGGCGTCCAGCGGCATTCGGGGCACAGCCCACCATGATCAGGACAATCACGGCGCAATCAAGCCGCCACGCTGAGCCGGCCTTGAAGTCACCAGCACCACCCTCAGCAGCCACATAGGCCGAGACGGCAAGTGCTTACCCTTGATTCACCGGCATCACGGTTCAGGAGCACTCTTCGTTTCCTGAGCGCCGCTCAGCCACCACCCGGCGAAAAGCCAGGGTCAGCCCGGCAAGCGCTTTACCGCGCCACCATACCTGGCATGATCAGCAGCATGATCGGACGGATGCACCATGTGGTCCTGGACTGCCCAGACCCCGCTGCCCTCGCCGCGTTCTACTCCGCGCTGCTGGGGCTGCCGGTGACCTACCGGGACGACGACTGGGTCGTGGTCGCCGCCAACGATACGTCCTCCGGCCTGGCATTCCAGCGTGCCCCAGGTAATCAGCCACCGACCTGGCCCGATCCCGCAGTGCCCCAGCAGTTCCACCTCGACATCATGGTCGAAGACGTCGCAACCGCAGGCCCGCAAGTGCTGGCGCTCGGTGCAACCAAGCTCGACGGCAAGGACGTCTACGCCGACCCGGCAGGCCATCCATTCTGCCTAATCCGCCGCCCCCGATGGGCGCCGCCCATTCCCGACGACGCCTGAGCTGCTCTCAGCCATCGCGTACGCCCAAAGGGCGAGGCCTGAATGCTTACCCCGCCACCACGACCGCTCCGGGCATGGCCCTTTCCGCCCTGGCCGCGGGTGGTATCACCATCGCCGAGCTGAGCGGCGAACTTGACATCGCCTGCGCCCCAGCGCTGCGCGAGCAGCTTCTTGGCTTGCTCGGGCGGCGTGCCCAAAGGACGGGACGCCACTGTCGGGGCGGTGCGTGTGCTGATGGTCGCCAGGCGCGGCGCCGCCGGAGAACGAACCCAGCCGGCCGCCTATCCCAACGGCCGGCGCCCTCACTAATGACGTCTTCAGCGCCCGCATGGCCTTCCTGGACCAGCGGAAAGGTCCGCTTCGGCGGGCCTCAACGCTCGGGATGCGTGAACCTCCAGCGGAGCTGGGGATTCACGGGCACCGGCGTCCATGCGGCGGGCGATCGCGCACACCAAGCTGACTGATGGCCAGCAACAGCACCGAACTACCGGAAACTGCAGGGAAGGCAGGCAATGATCGCCGTGGCGGCGTCCCCCCAGATCAGGGGGCGGAGCCTATGCGCCCGAGTCCGCATCGTCGTCGTTGTGCCGGGCCGCTGCGGCGGCGGCCACCTTGCCGTTGCCCACCTGCATGGGCAACGTGGGGATCAGCGGGACCGCGGGTATCTCGAGCGGCGCTCCGCTCTCGATTTCCGCCTCTTCCTTGGCCACATCCTCGTTGCCGAAGTCGGCCAGCGAGGCTGAGTCCGCGGCTGACTTCCTGTCGCCCGGGGGCCCCGGGGGGGTCAACTTGTCGAAGAACCTGAGCAGCTCGACCGGTACCGGCATGACCAGCGTGCTGTTCTTTTCGGCGGCGACCTCGACCACGGTCTGCAGCAGCCGCAGCTGCAGCGCCGCGGGATCGCGGGCCATCACGTTGGCGGCCGCGGCCAGGCGCTTGGAGGCCTGGTACTCGCCGTCGGCGGTGATGATCCTGGCCCGGCGTTCCCGTTCCGCCTCGGCCTGCCGCGACATCGACCGCTTCATGCTCTCCGGCAGCGAGACGTCCTTGATCTCCACCCGCTCCACCCGGATGCCCCAGGGGCCCTCGGTCGGCTCATCGATGATCCGGCGCAGCTCCCGGTTGACCGTGTCCCGCTCGGCCAGCAGCTGGTCCATCTCGGACTGGCCGATGATCGACCGCAGTGAGGTCTGCGCCTGCTGGGAGACCGCGAACATGTAATTCTGCACGTTGATGGTCGCCTTGATCGGGTCGACCACCCGGAAGTAGACCACCGCGTCGACCCGGACGGTCACGTTGTCTTTGGTGATGCCGTCCTGGGCCGGGACGGTCATGGCGACGATCTGCATGTTGACCTTCTGCATCCGGTCGCCGACCGGCCGGATCAGGGTCAGCCCGGCGCCGCGCGGCCGGCCCAGCACCTTCCCGAACCTGAAAATGATGCCCTGCTCGTACTGCTGCACGACCTTGACCGAGCGGCCGGCCGCGATGAGCCCGGCCACGACGAGTACTACCAGGACGGTCACCAGGGCAACCATCACCAACACCTCTTCTCCGGTGGCGCCGTGGTCGCTGGCCGCCCTCGGCGGCTGGTCCCCGGTGCCTGCCCCCAGCCTATCTCCGCAACCAGAAACTAGCAAAATATTTCTAGAACTTTGACGGTACTTAGAGTGTGTCACGATCAATGGGCGCTCGGTGGCGCGTGCACTGGCGGAAAAGGCCGTTGCGGGCCCGCTGTGAGCTGAACCGCGTGCCGGAGAGCCTGTCCGTTGCCATGGTTGGCTAGCGGGCATTCCAGGCCGCCCCGGGCATGGTCCGCCGTCCGTGCGGGCCGCCCCGGTCTGGCCAGCGGGAAGGACCACACCCGAGCCCGCAGCCGTGGAGGCATGGGAACTATGAACGCTGTCGCCCTGATTATCTGGTTCAGCGCCGCTGTCGGCGGGGCTATTTCTCCGCGCGGCCAGGCTGATCGAATACACCAGCGGCTTTCAGGGTGCCGCCGCCACGTGGCTGCCTGTGTCAGTGATCTTCACCGGGCCGTACCACTACCTGCGGATCCGGTAGCGGCTCGGTGTGGCATGGTGCGATGACATGAGTGCGCCGGGCACAGCGAAGCAGAGGTGCGCCTGGCAGGGATTGGCCTGCTCGCCGCCTGGGTGGCGGTGGTGCTGTATGTGGCCGGCCGGCTGCACACGCCGAACTTCACGTTCAGCCTGTTCGGGCGGGTCGGGCTGGACGCGATCGCGCTCAAGGCCGTGCTGGCGACCATCGTGCTCGGGCTGGCCGTGCTGCAGGTGCTGCTGGCCCTGTGGATCTACCGGAAGCTGGGCCAGCTGTTACAGGTACTGGCCGGTCGCCGCACTATCTGTCGTCGACACCCGCACCGCTACCACGTTGGCCAGGTTGATGATCACGCCATTCTGGTCGGCCTCGCGGTCATATCGCGCATGCGTCAAGACCAGGCTGCGCCGTTCGTCCAGCGCCTGAGCGATGGCCTCAAGCGCCTCGGCCTGCCCGCCGAAGTCCTCAGATACCACGGAGACGTCTTCACCGCCCACCGGGTGAAATCGGATGATCAGCACGATATTGTCGGGCACAGCTGGTACCTCCCTGCGAGAACCCGGAAGACGGCCCGCCCAGACACTGTGGCCTGGGAGTTCCTGATCCGGCGGTCACTGCGGATCCGGACGCTCTCAAGTGTGCCTCGTCTGTGGCCGGCAAAGCCGACCGCATTATGTCCAGGACGAGGAGATCGCCCAGCTGAGCGCCGGCCAGCGGCTCACGCTGATCGCCTTTGAGGCGATGAATTCCTGGTTTGCCGACGGTTCATCCAGCTTGCACGTTTTTCACAAGCGCCGTCATCAGCCGACCGCCCCTTCCATTTGCAGTTCGATCAGCCGGTTGAGCTCGAGGGCGTACTCCATCGGCAGTTCGCGGGCGATCGGCTCGACGAAGCCGCGGACGATGGTGGCG
>Ga0207646_10004082_pt1 | contig 16087 bp, 13 predicted proteins | sample KBSK5502metaG_FD_184343 | JGI IMG/M metagenome (GOLD analysis project Ga0207646, IMG submission 184343) | Corn, switchgrass and miscanthus rhizosphere microbial communities from Kellogg Biological Station, Michigan, USA - KBS K5-50-2 metaG... | ecosystem: Host-associated > Plants > Roots >... | reverse complement strand
CGCACGAGGAGGACACGCGCGTCGCGCTCGCCGGGCCGGACGCACTCTGCTTCCGCACGCCGGCGGACACGCGCGGCGAGGACATGAGCACGATCTCCGAGTTCTCGGTCGACGAAGGCCAGCGCGTTCCCTTCGTCCTGACTTGGTTCCCCTCTCACGAGGAGGTGCCCGAGCCGGTCGATCCCGAGCAGGCGCTCGCCGACACGGAGGCCTTCTGGCGAGAGTGGAGCGGCCAGTGTGAGATCGATCTGCCGGAGGAGTGGGCGTCGCAGGTGCGCCGCTCGCTCATCGTGCTCAAGGCGCTGACGTACGAGCCGACCGGGGGGATCGTCGCCGCCCCGACGACGTCACTTCCCGAGTGGATCGGCTCGGTGCGAAACTGGGACTACCGCTACTGCTGGCTGCGGGACGCGACGCTCACACTCCTCGCCTTCCTCCAGGGCAACCACGAGGAGGAGGCGATCGCCTGGCGACGCTGGCTGCTCCGCGCGGTCGCCGGCGATCCGTCCGACGTCCAGATCATGTACGGCGTCGCCGGCGAGCGGCGGCTGACTGAGTTCGAGGTGCCGTGGCTCAACGGCTATGAGGGCTCGAAGCCGGTGCGGATCGGGAACGCTGCGAGCGAGCAGCTCCAACTCGACGTCTACGGCGAGGTGCTCGACGCGCTGTACCAGGCGCGCGTCCACGGAGTCACGCTCGACCCGCAGGCATGGCGGATCCAGCTGGCCGTCCTCGATCACCTCGAGGACGCGTGGCGCCAGCCCGACGAAGGCATCTGGGAGATCCGCGGCGAACGGCGTCACTTCGTGCACTCGAAGGCGATGGCGTGGGTCGCGTTCGATCGTGCGGTGCGAACGGTCGAGGAACAGGACCTGGATGGGCCTGTCGACCGCTGGCGTGCGCTGCGTGACGAGATCCATCGGGAGGTCTGTGAGCGAGGCTACGACTCGGACCTCGGCTCCTTCACGCAGTCGTACGACTCGAAGGAGCTCGACGCGGCGCTCCTCCTGCTGCCGCTGGTCGGCTTCCTACCCGCCAACGACCCGCGCGTCGCCGGCACGATCGAAGCGATCGAGCGCGACCTAGTGCAGGACGGCTTCGTCCTTCGCTACCGCACGCACGAGGCGGGCGTGGACGGACTTCCGCCGGGGGAGGGCGTGTTTCTGCCTTGCTCGTTCTGGCTCGCGAACTGCTACGAGCTCATCGGCCGGCATGACGACGCGCTCGAGTTGTTCGAGCGGCTCGTCGGCCTGGCGAACGACCTCGGCCTCTTCTCCGAGGAGTACGACCCCAATGCGAAGCGCATGCTCGGCAACTTCCCGCAGGCGTTCACGCATCTCACGCTCGTAGGCACGTCGTTCAACGTCGCGCCACACCTGCCGTCGCCGATGCACCTGCGCTTCGCTCGCCGGCTGCACCCTGACTAGCGCCTACCGGTGGCGTCTCGCCTTGCGGGTGAACTTCGCCCTCTCGGTCAGAGGCCCGCTGATCGTGAGCCTGCACGCGACCTTGCGCCTGCACGTGCCCGACCAGCCTGCGAACGTCGAGCCCTTGGCGGCCTTCGTGTGCAAGGTGACCGTCTTGCCGAAGGCGAACGAATGCGAGCACTTCTTCGGACACCTGATGCCGCCCGGCGAGCTCGTGACCTTGCCCGAGCCGTTGCCCGTTCTGTGGATCTTCAGGGAGAACGGCTTCGTATACGTGAACAACCCGCCGTTCGCCGCCGCTGTGCCCGTTGCGTCGCTCTCGACCGTCTCCAGCGTGAGCGGAACCTTCCCAACCTTGCCCGCCGGAGCCGTCACGACGACCGTGTTCGTCGACCCGCAGTCGAGAATCGCCTGGACATTCGAGGCAGTGGTTGCTGCCACGTGGCCGAACGAGACGTTGGTCACGCAGCCGAGGTTCTGGCCGGTGACGGTCACCTGCGTCCCGCCGTTCGCAGGCCCGGTGCTCGGGCTGATCGAGTCGATCGTCGGAGCGCCCGGTGGGTACAGGATGAAGACGTCGGACAGGTCGTTGTTGCTCGAAGTGGCCGTCGAGCAGTCGGTGACGGTGCACACCTGGGTGTCGACGGCGGCCGGGTTCTGTCCGACCGTCGTCGTGGTCAGCTTCGTGTCGCTGGCCGCCAAGAAGTTGTACTGCGTGCCGAGCGAGAAGGGGGTGACGATGTCGTCGAATACGACGGCGAGAGTCTGAGACGCGAACCCGGATCCGTCGATCTCGATCGGAGTACTGCCCGTATCCGGGCCGGCGTTCGTCCCGGCGGTCGGTCCCGCGGTCGCCTGCACCGCGGAAACCGTCGGGATGCCGGCGTAGGTCGCGCTCGTCGTGTTCGAAAGACCCGCCACCGACTGGATCGAGACCGGGACGGCTGCCGGACGAACTGTGAGCTCGTCGAATCCCGGTGCCTGGATCTCGATCTTTGTGCCCGTCACGCTGACGAGGTTGAAGAACTGCTGGGACGCAGCCAGAACCGGGCTGCCGAAGTTGACCCAGTCGAGCGTGGCGAGATTGAAGCCCGCGCCTCGGATCGTCACGACGGAACCGCCCTCCTCGCTCGCGAGGGAGGCTGCGCCTCCGCTGCTGGTGGAGATCGACGTGATCGTCGGCTTGGGCACGTAGTCGTATTCGGTCAGCGCAGGGGCGCTCTCCTGGCCCGCGGGCGCTGGAATCACTCCATCGCTGGCGACGGCGAACGCGCCCTCGTAGAGCGGCAGGATCGTCGAGTCGGTGCTCGTGCCGTTGGGTGTGGTCACCTCGACCTGTGTTTGGCAGATGTCGTTCGTCGCGTTCTCGCTCGAATCGAAGCTCGAGCCGTCGTGAACGCAGTTGGTCGTCCCGTCCTGGAACGCCGGCACCGTGACCTGGATCTGCGTGCCGCTCGGATTGACCGCCAACGTCGAAGCCGGGACACCGCCGAACGTGACGCTGGTAGCGCCACTGAAGCCGGCGCCGTAGACGCTGACGGTGTTGCCGCCGGCATCCGGGCCGGCGTAGGTGTGGACCCCGGTCACGGTCGGGAGTGGTTGCGACGAGCCGTTGTCGTCCACGAAGGTGAACCAGCTGTTCACGTTGGCGGCGCTTGTCTCGCCATCCTTCAGCGTCACGGTCACCTGCGCGCGCCCGGCGCCGTCCGTCGCGTCGTTCGAGGAGACGAAGGAGGAGCCCGCAGGGATATCGATCGTGATCGTGGTCGGGCTGGTGACGGAGAACGCACTGGACGGGAACTCGACGTCTCCGATCTGGACGCTCGCGACGTTCGGCGTGGCGTTCTGCTCGAAGTTCGTGCCGGTGATCGTCACGCCGTTCGTGGGTGACGAGGTGAAGCCGACGGACGGGCTGAGGTTGGTGACGGTCGGCCGCGTGGCGGCCGGAGCCTGGCTGCAGAGATAGAACGCGAGCCCGGCGCCGCCGTTCGGCTGCGTCAGCTGCGGGGTGCCGAGCCCCGTGGCCATGTCGTATCCGGGCGTGGCCTGGAACAGGTTCGAGTCTCCGTACGCGTCGTTGTTCCCGGCCTTGATGTCGTTGAACGAGGCTGCGTAGGCCGTCGGATTCGACGCCACCGAGTAGAGCAGCGGATTGACGAATCCGACACCCTTCTGCGTAGCCGGATTGGCCTTGCACGTGGCCGACGCATTGACATCCGCGAGCATCGCCGCCCACAGCGGAGCCGCCGACGAGGTGCCGCCGAACGTGTTCCAGCCGCCGAATTGGTTGATGAAGACGGTGATGCCGCCAGTGAACTCGTCGGCATTCGCGCTGACGTCGGGCAGCTCGCGGCAGCCGCCCACTGCCTGCCCGACCGGATTGTCGGACGCGCAGAACGCGTAGTTGGGTGTGTTCAGGTCGGCTGACTCGAAGTTCTCCGCGGCCGTGACGACGCTCTGGTCGTTCACGCCGGGCACATGCGAGTCAAGCTGCCAGGCGGGCATCGGCCACGACTCGGAGATGCCGCCGCCCCCGGCCCCCCACGCGGCGCCGTCGTTCCAGACGCGCTCGGAGGCGGGCTGAGTGGCGTTGTCGATCGTGGTGCCCCCCGTCGCCACGACGTACGGCTGGCTCGACGGGTCGTCCACCGACAGGACCGGGCTCACCGGCGAGGTCGTCTGGAAGGCGTTGCAGTCGTTGCTTCCCTCGTCCCCGGCGGCGGAGAAGACCGTCTGCCCCTGTGCGGCTGCCTGCTCGAAGATGATGTTCTCGGCCTGCTGGACGCCGGGCGAGCCTTTCTGGAGAGCTTGCTCGCATATGCCCCAGCTGGTGGTCACGATCTGGTCGACGTCGTCGTTGACGATCTGCGCGTACTCGTCGAGCGAGCCGAACGTGTTGTTCGGTGCCTCGTACACGTCGATGTTTGCGCCCGGCGCGAGCGCGGAGACATCCTGGACGTCGAGAATCGCCTCGCCCGAGCCAGGCCCGACGGTCTGGCCGCCGTCCACCATCTTGACTGCCACGCGGCCGAGCATCGCGGCGGCCTGGGTCGCGCCGAAGTAGCAGGTATCGAACGTCTGGAGGTCGGTCAGCGCGAACGGCTCCAGCTCGTAGACGGCGATGTGCTGGCCCGCCCCGGTGTCCCCGGCTCCGTAGAGGCCGAACGCGCCGTACGCGTTGGCGACCTGATCGTCTGTCAGGCCGCCGAAGTCTCCGGCCGCGGTGGTGGCATCGGCGCAAGGCGTGGGCGAGCCCGCGGGGTGGCTGAACGTCGTGCTCCTCGCCGCGAGGTGGCTGCCCCGCGCCGACTTGGGCGCGCGGACGACGCCCGAGGGGCGAAGCTTCACGGTCGTGTCGAGGCCGACGACCGACGTCACGTACTTCGCAATCGTCGCCGGCACGCGGACAGGTGCCGTGCGTGCCCGACCGGTTGAGCCGTTGGCAAGCCGGTAACGCTGGAGTCCGGTGTGGAAGGCGGCCTCCACGCGGTTGGCAGGAGCCTGGAAGTTGACGATCAGGCCGTCCCGCGCAATGTCCATGACGGTCAGCCCCGAGGCCTCCAGTTGCGACTTCACGGCCGAGATCGCTGACGGAGTCGGGCCGAATCTCGCCGCGAAGCTGTCCGGAGTGAGGTAGTGATGGAACAGCGGCGAGTGCTTGTCCGTAACCTGCGCGATGAAGCGTGTCAGCGCGTCCTCGTCGCGAGGTTGCAGCACGACGGCGCCGGACACGGTCGCCGTCGGCGAGAGCGTCCCGAGCTTCTCGGCGCCGTGCGGAATCAGCGGCTTGGGCGCCACGACTCTCGTGCCCGTGGGTGCGGCGGCTCCCGCCCCCGCGGCCGAGATCGCGAAGCACAACAGTCCCAGCAAGGACGCAGCAACGACCGCACGCAGGCCCAGAACCCTTCTCATGAAGCTCCTCCTACTCGCACGGCAACTGCCGCCCCCCGAGGCGCGGCCCTGAAAGGACACGACCTATCGCAGAAGTGAGACGCGATGTGAACTAAGACGTTAGGGATGAGTAAGCGGTTTTCCTGCCTAGCGATGCCCGAAATGATGGGCACGCGGGAGGGCAGCATGGACGTCAGCGCCGTCGGTCAACGACCGCGCGAGCGGGGCGAGCGAGACGAGCTCGTCGACGAGCACGTTCCGGTTGCGGTCCGAGTGTTCGTAGCGGCCACGGACGAGCAGGAGCGGCTCGCTGCGCACGACTGCGCGGAACCGTTCGTACACCCGCGGCAGGATGACGAGGTTCACCTGCGCCAGCTCGTCCTCGAGGAGCATGAAGACAACGCCGTTCGCGGTCGATGGCCGCTGTCGCGCGACGACCAGCCCGGCGAGCTGCACCTGCGCCCGATCGGGCTGCTCTTGCAGCTCCGCGCTCGACAGTGTTCCCGGCGGTAAGTGCGGGCGGAGCAGCTCGAGCGGGTGGACGCCGACGGACAGGCTCGTCGTTCGGTAGTCGGTGAGCATCCGCTCCCACACCGTCGGTTCGGGCAGCTCCGGCGTCGCGACCGTCGGCTCGAGAGGCAGCGCAAGCTGCTTCGCCTCCCCTGCCGTGCCCGGAACGCTCGCCGGTCGTGGCACGAGCCCGAGCTGCCAGAGGAGCTCCCGCCGTCGCAGGCCGAAACAGTCGCAAGCGCCCGACTCGGCGAGTGCGCGCAGCTCGTCCTCCGACAGTCCCGTCCGCTGCGCGAGCTCGCGGATCGAGGAATAGGGCCGTTTCGCCGCCACGACCTCCGCGTCGTCCTCCCCCAGCCCGGTCACGTACTTCAACCCGACGCGCACTGCGCCATCTTCGATCGTGCAGCCGACCTCGCTGCGATTCACGTCGGGTGGGCGCGTCTCCACGCCGTGTCGCTGCCCGTCGCGGACGAGCGTCGCCGGTGGGTAAAAGCCCATCGGCTGCGCGTTGAGGAGCGCGGCGAGGAACTCCGGTCCGTAGTGGTGCCGCAGCCACGCCGACTGGTACGCAAGCAACCCGAATGCGGCCGAGTGTGACTTCGGGAAGCCGAAGCCCGAGAAGGCGACGAGCTTGTCGTACACCATGTCGGCGAGCCCTTCGTCGACGCCTTTCTCACAGGCGCCCGCGACGAAGCGCGATCGGTACGACTCGAGCGCGGCGTGCGAGCGCTTGCGGCTCATCGCTCGCCGCAGCCCTTCCGCCTCCCCCACGCTGAAGCCGGCGAGATGAATCGCGACGTCGAGAACCTGATCCTGGAAGACGACGACCCCGAGCGTCTCGCGCAACGGCTCGCGTAGGAGCTCGTGGTCGACTGGTGGCTCGTAGTCCGGATCCTCTCGGAGCTTCTGCCGATGCTCGATGTACGGGTGCACGGCCTTCCCCTGGATCGGCCCCGGCCGTACGAGTGCGACCTGGATCGTGATGTCGTCGAGGTTCTCCGGCCGCGTGCGCAGAATCGTCTGCATCTGCGCGCGGCTCTCGATCTGGAAGCAGCCGACCGTGTCCGCTCGCTGGATCTCCTCGAACACGTCCGGGTCGTCGAGCGCGATGCGCGAGAGGTCGATCCGCTCGTCACGGTGGCGAGCCACCAGGTCGACGCACTCCTCGACCGCCGACAGCATCCCGAGCCCGAGGAGGTCGATCTTGAGGAAGCCGGCATCGGCGCACGAGTCCTTGTCCCACTGGCACATCTGCCGGCCCTCCATCGCCGCCGGCTGCACCGGGACGAGCTCGACGAGCGGCCGCGAGGAGATGACCATCCCGCCCGGGTGCTGCGAGATGTGGCGCGGCAGGCCGGCGATCTCGGTGCAGAGGGCGCCGAACGCACGCCAGCGTGGCGAGCGAAGCTTCGTCGCCGCATCCGGCAGTGCGGCGATCTCGTCGGCCACGCGCTGCGCGTTCCAGCCATCCGTCAGCCGGGCGAGCCGCTCGAGATCGGCGTACGGGAGGCCGAGCGCCTTGCCGACATCGCGGATCGCGCCGCGCGAGCGGTAGGTGGCGAAAGCCGCGACGAGCGAGGCGTGCTCCTGCCCATAGCGCTCGACGACGCGGACGATGAGCTTCTCGCGGATGTCGCGTGGGAAGTCGAGGTCGATGTCGGGCACCGACGCGAGCTCGCGGTTGAGGAAGCGGCCGAGCGAGAGGTTGTTCTCGACCGGATCGACGTGCGAGAGGCCGGTCAGGTAGCAGACGAGCGAGCCGACCGAGGAGCCGCGGCCGCGGCCAGGCGGCAGGACGTGCCTCATCGAGCCCGGGCCACGCACCTCGAGTGCCACCTCCCGCGCGAGCTCGAGCACCTCCCAGTGGAGGAGAAAGAAACCGGCGAGACCGAGTTCGTCGATGAGCGCGAGCTCCTCCTCGAGCCGCCGGCGCACGCGCTGCTTGTGGCCGTTGAGGTCGTTGTACCGCTCGGCGAAGGCGCCCTCGCAGACGCGGCGCAGCTGGACGATCGCCGGTTCTTCTCCGTCCGAGAAGTCCGGGTAGCGGTAGCCGAGCTCCTCCGTCAGGTCGAACTCGAGCCGCTGAGCGAGCTCGCTGGTCCGGTGGACGGCGTCGCGGTCGTCGGGAAACCGGTCGAGCATCTGCTCAGGCGAGAGGAGCACCGACTCGTGGTTCCCGCGCCGCTCTCGCTCGCAGCCTTCGAGCGAGGTGCGGCAGCGAACGGCGACGAGCACGTCCTGGAGCGCGACTCGGCTGCGGTCGTGCGCGTGGACGTCTCCCGTCGCCACGGTCCGGACGCCGAGTGAGGCGGCGAGATCGCGCAGGTGCGCGTTGCGGCGGGCATCGCCGCGCTCGTACGGACGCTGCAGCTCGACGTAGAAGTGGTCTGACCCAAACGCGCGCGCGAGCCGCGCAGCGGCGTTCGGCTCGCGGACCGCGAGCCCGTCGCGTGCGCAGCCAGAGAGGCAGACGAGCCCGTCGTTCAACTCCTCGAGCAGCGTCTGGTCGAGTCGCGGCGGTAGCGGCTCGCGGTTCGTGGTGTCGCGCGTGTGCGCATGCGCCGCCGTCAGCACCCGGCAGAGGTTCGCGTATCCGCGTGCGTTCTCCACGAGGAGCGTGACGTGCGACTCGTCCGCGAGAGTGACCTCCGCGCCGGTGATCGGCCGAACGCCGAGGTGCTTCGCCGCGTGGGCGAACTCGAGCGAGCCGTAGACGCCGTCGTGGTCGGTGAGCGCGAGTGCCTCGTACCCGAGCTCGGCCGCGCGGGCCGCGAGCTCCTCCGGCTGCGACGCACCATCGAGGAACGAGTACGCCGAGTGCGCGTGCAGCTCGACGTAGGTCATGATCCGTGGTGATGAACGAGTCGTACTTCATCCGGCCGGGCGAGGGCGAGCGCGTCACGTCGCGCGGACACCGCGTCCTTGCCGAACTGCCGCACATCGAGGCACTCGAGCTCTCGTTCGAGCCGGACTTCGAGGGCGTCGACCCGCACACCCACCCCAACCACACGGACTCGTTCTACGTGCTCGAGGGGGAGGTCGAGTTCCTCCAGGACGACGAGTGGCACCGTGTAGGGCCCGGCACGTTCCTCTCGGTGCCGCAGAACGTCGAGCACGGCTTCCGTCCCTGCGGCGTGCCGTTCCGCCTGCTCAACTTCCACACGCCGCGCACCGGCTTCATCGAAGGGCTGCGGGGCTAGTCTCATCCGCACAGTCTAGGCGAACATATGTTCGTGCGCGACAGGCTTGCCCACTCACGCCTCTACCTCGTCCTCGCCGGCAGCGACGCCCACGTTCTCGAGCCGGCGCTTCGCGGCGGCGTCGACGTCGTCCAGCTGCGCGACAAGGAGCTTTCGGACGAAGCGCTTCTCGCCGCAGCCGATCCGTTTCGCGCGGCGTGCGATGCGCACGGCGCGCTCTTCGTGCTCAACGACCGACCCGACCTCGTAGAGGCTTGTGGCGCCGACGGCGTCCACATCGGCCGGAGCGACATGGCGGTCGCACAGGCGCGATCGCTGGTGGGAACCGATCGGCTGCTCGGCCTCTCCGTCTCCGCCCTCGACGAGCTCAGCGATGTCGACGGCGCCGACTACGTGGGTGTGACGGCGTTCGCGACGCCGACGAAGCAGGATGCGGTAGCCGGTGGTCTGGAGCTCCTCCGTGCGGCGGCAGCCACTCTGGTCGTCCCCTGGTTCGCAATCGGCGGCCTCGAGCCTGCGAACGTCGCCGAAGTGGTCGGCGCGGGTGCGCCGGGCATCGCGGTCGTCCGCGCCATCCGGGACGCGGAAGATCCGGAAGCAGCGGCGGGCATGCTGCGGGCTGCGCTAGACCGGAAGCAGTAGATCGATCTCGTCGTGGCGGCGGTAGTGCTCGAGGCTTGGCCGCGTCTCGTCCGGCTTCGCCTGTCGCGTGAGCTCTTCGAAGGTCGACCCGATCCGCTCGTAGACGCCGGGCGGGTCGCCGCGCAGCCGGGCTCGGAGGAAGCGGCCACCGGGCAGCGTGCCGGACTCGAGACCGGGGACGAGGTCGCCGCCCTCCCGAACTTCGACGCACGCCCGGTAGTCATCTGCGACGGGATCGAAAGCGCCGTAGAAGTGACGCCCGCGTAGCGCGACGACCGCTTCGAGCTCGTTCCACGCTCGGCGGATGTGCTCGAGCCCGTCGGGGACGCGGATGAACTGCACCGCGATTTCGTCGCGCTCGACCTCCACGAAGTCACTCATGCGCCTCGCTCTTTCGTCTTGCGCAGGTGCTACGCACCGCGCTGGGTATACCAGCCCCCGCTCGCGCCGTCGTGGAATACGACCGTGTTCTCCCCGCTCTCGAGCACGAGCTCGAAGTAGCCGCGGAGGACGGGCTCCTCCGTCCACCAGCGGTCGACTACACGCCACTCCTCCCGTACGAGCGCGACGGCTCGGTGGTTCACCTCGAGCGGCCTCCCGTTTGCGTCGGCCTCGACGCGCGCCGCCCGCGGCGCGTTGAAGCGTGCGACTACTCGTCCTTCGGCACGAGCAGCGCGCGACTCTCCGGCACGCGCGACCACGGCGCCACCTCCACGACGGTGCAAACGGAGCCGGAACCGGTGCTCGCCCGCACCTGCCGCAGCCCGTCTCGCAGACGGGAGCGGTCCTCGGCGCCGGCTGCGAGCAGTTCGAGCTGGTGCCCGGTCGGCTCGGTGAGCTCGACAAGCTCCAGGCGGAGCTCGACGACTGGACCAGGCAGTTCGACGAGGCGCGGCGAGAGGGCTACGCGGATCCGCTCGGGATCGGCGCTCGGATCGCGCAGGGTCAACGTCCGCCGCCACGAACCGCCGCTTTCAAGCCGGGCTGTGAGTGCGACCTTGCGAACGAAGCGATCGCGCCGCTCGGGTCGTGCCAGCGCGGTCTCGATGAGTCCCGCCAGCGCACGTCTCAGCGTCAGCTCGTTGCCGACCGCCTCCGGGAACTCGAAGGAGGCGGCCACGAGCGTCGGCGGGCGCCGGCCGCGCACGCGCGCGGCCGTCCCACCTCTCGCCAGACCCCAGGCGCGCCGGCCGTCCGGCCCCAATCGTTCGGCAACGGCACCGCCCGGGAGCCCGGCAAGCTGTCCCAGCTTTCGAACTCCGAGTGCCTCGAGCTCTTCGTAACGGCCGCGCTCGAGGGGTAGAAGCGTGAGCGGGAGAGGTGCGAGGAACTGCGGCAGCTCTTCGTCGGCGACGACGACCACCTGACCGGGCCGCGCGACCGAAGCGGCGGCGAGCGCGGCGAAGCGCCGTCCTGCAGCGCCGATGCGCGCGTCCCACTCGGTCCCGACCGCGCCCAGTGCGCGCCGGAGCGCCGGTTCCAGGCCGCCGTAGAGCCGCTCGACTCCCCGCGTCTCGAAGTAGGCGGCGCCGAGCGCGGCCGACTCGACCGCGAAGCCGGCGTCCTCGAGTGCATGCAGGATCTGCTCCCAGGCACTCTCGGCGCCTGCCGCGTCCGGCTCGATGAGAGCCAGCGATGGGCAGGTCGCGAGTCCTTCTCCCAGCCGCATCCCTGGCCGCACACCCGCTGCCTCGGCGGCTGCCGTCACCGGCCCGAGGAGTGGCTCTCCCTGCGGCTCGGGGGCCAGCGCAGCCGGACGCAACGCGAGCGAAGGAGTCCGGCGTAGCGCGGCCTTCAGCTCGAGTCCTGGGATGGTGAGACAAGCGATCACGGGAACAGATGTTCTATACGAACACACGTTCTCCTGTCAAGACATCGGCAACAATCGAAGCCATGGATCGGGTTCGCGTGGACAAATGGCTCTGGGCGGCGCGTTTTGCGAAAACGCGGAGCGCGGCGACCGACCTCGTCCTCGCCGGGCACGTGAAGGTCGGCGGCGAGCGGGTCAAGCCGGCGCGGGAGGTCACGCCGGGCGACACGATCGAAATCCGACTCGGCACGACCCGCCGCCTTGTCGTCGTGACCGGCCTGGCCGACCGCCGCGGTCCGGCGAAAGTGGCCGCGACGCTCTACGAGGAGACGCCGGAGTCGCGCGAGGAGCGCGAACGGCTCGCGCTCGAGCGCCGGCTTGCGCGTCCGCTCGGAGCCGACCTCGGTGCGCGTCCTACGAAGCAGGAGCGGCGGCGGCTCGATGCGCTGCGGCGGGGACAGCGCAGGCGATGAGATGGATCGCGCTCCTCCGGGCGGTCAACCTTGGCGCGCGCAACAAGGTGCCGATGGCCGAGCTCCGGAAGCTGCTCGAGGCCGCCGGCTACGAGGGTGTACGGACGTACATCGCGAGCGGCAACGTGATCCTCGACGGCCCCACCGGCCGCGCGGCAGTCGCCGCGGAGCTCGAGCGTGTCGTTGCGGACTCCTTCGGCGTGTCGACGACCGCGATCCTGCGCAAGCCACGCGAGCTTGCGGCAACCCTGGATCGACACCCATTCGGCGCCGACACCTCGGAGACACACGTCGCGTTCCTCGCCAAGCGACCGGGCAAAGCCGCGGCCGCGCGGCTGGAGGATGCGGTCGGCGCTCACGAGCGAGCAGTGCTCGCCGGCGCCGACCTCTATCTCCTCTTGCCTCGTGGTGTCCACGGCGCGGGTCTCTCCGCCGCGAAGGTCGAGTCGTTGCTCGAGGTCCGGGCGACGATGCGCAACTGGAGGACCGTGGCGGCGCTGGCCCAGCTCGCCTCAGGGGCGTAGGCTCGGCTCGACAGCGAAGAAGGAGAGTGCGATGGCACTGGCACGGGTCGTTACGTTCGAAGGCATCGACGCAGACCGGATCGCGGCGTTGAAGAGCGAGATCGAGGACGGCGAGAAGCCCGAGGGGCTCCCTGCGACGGAGATGATGATCCTCCACGATCGCGAGGCGGAGAGCGCTCTCGCGATCGTCTTCTTCGACAACGAGGCTGACTACCAGACGGGCGACGCGTTCCTCAACGCCATGCCCACATCGGATACGCCGGGCCGGCGGACCTCAGTGGCGAAGCACGACGTCGCAGTCCGCGCGATGGGCTAGAGCGTCACTTCGGCTGCGGGGCCGACGCGGCGGACGTAGCGTGGAACGACGTCGAGGACGTTCTCCCGCGCACACCGCTCGACGTCGGCCTCGAGGCCGTGCCTCTGCAGGTTTGCAGCGCTGCGACCGGCTCCGAGCCCTTCGAGCGCGCTCGGGAAGCTCCGCGCGAGCAGGATCGCCGCACGGCCCGAGTCTGTAGTCTCGCCGCCGAGAGCTTCGGCGATGCGGCCGGCGCAGTAGGCGTCGTCGAGAGCGAGCTCGCCCAGCACGCCGGCACAGAGGACGGCGACGTCCTCCCCGCTCTCGCGCGCTGCGGCCGCGACGGCGTCGACGTTGAGGAGCGACCCGACGTAGACACGTTCGAACCGCTCGGCAGCAGCGACGAGCAGCCGCGTCCCGTTCGTCGTCGTGAGGATCAGCGTCTCGGCCGCAGGCTCTCCGTCGAGCTCGCCCGGCGAGTTGCCGAAGTCGAAGCCCTCGATGTGCTCGAGCCGCCGCTCGCCCGCCAACTTCGCCGGTCCCTCGGTTTCCGCGAGGGCCCGCGCCTCGTCGATCTCGGCGCAGCAGAGGACACGCCCGTAGCCGGACGCGAGCGCCTGGCAGATCGTGGAGGTAGCGCGAAGAACGTCGACGACGATCCCGATCGGGGCGGGCGTCAACTCGCCGGGTGTGAAGGCCACGTGGACGCGCATTGCGAGGGCTACGCTAGCCCGGATGACGACGACCGAGACCCAGTACTGCTACCGGCACCCTGACCGGGAGACCGGGCTGTCCTGCTCCGACTGCGGGCGCCCGATCTGCGCCGACTGCGCCAACTTCGGGCCGGTAGGCATCCGCTGCCCGGATCACGCGAGCGTTCGTCAGAGTCCCGCGGCCCGTTTGAAGCCGCGGCCGGTGCGGCGGGCGCCGGGCGTCGCGCTCGCCTCCGGGCAAGCGCCCGTGACCAGAGCCCTGATCGCGATCAACGTCGCGATCTATCTCATCACCGTCTTCCAGAGCCATAGCACCACGCCAAACGGCTCGATCGTGACGAGGTTCCTGCTGTTCGGACCCGCTGTCGCCCACGGCGACTGGTGGCGCCTAGTGACCGCGATGTTTCTCCACGCATCGATCCTGCACATCGGGTTCAACATGTACGTCCTCTGGGTGATCGGGACGCCAGTCGAGCAGTACCTCGGCAAAATGCGCTACCTCGGGCTCTACTTCGTCTCTGGGTTGGCCGGGTCTGCCGGGGCGCTCCTGCAGTCGCCGTTAACGCCCGTCCTGGGAGCATCCGGCGCGATCTTCGGGATCCTCGGAGCGATGATGATTCTCGAGTGGCAGGTCACGGGCCGCCTCGCGGGACAGGCCGCGGCGTTGGTCGCGATCAACCTGGGCCTGTCGTTCGTGATTCCGAACATCTCGTGGGGCGGTCACGTCGGCGGCCTGATCGGCGGGATCCTGATCATGCTCGCCTACGCACATTGGGGCAAGCGCGGCCGGGCTCAGTACGGGCAACTCGGGCTCGGTGGAATCCTCGGTCTCGTCGCCGTCGCGGCCGGCAGTGTCGCGGTCGCGTACTTGCGCGTCCGCGGCCTCGCCTAGGCGCGGCCAAGCGGGTTCAGTACAGCCTGTATCTGAACGAGGCCGGGCGGCTGCTTCCGCAGGTACGCACGTAGCTGCGGTGTCACGAGCAGCACCTCGAGGTTCGTCATCGGCTGACCAAGCCCGCTCACGGTTGTCCCGCCGCCTCCGGTCGGCCAGCCGAAGGTCGCGGCAGAGGCCGAACTCGGCTGTTTCATGAGCGCGACCATCTTCTTGCCCTCGCGGATCAGGAGGGACCGCGAGTAGCCCGCCTTGACGACGCAGAGCTGACGCGGCCAGTACCGACCGAGCACCGCCCGCGTCCGGGCGGGGTTCGACGAGGCGACCGTGAGAATCGCGCCGTGATCGAAGTACGCGATGTCTACGAGGTCGTGATGATGCGAGAGCTTCGAGTAGTGCTCGACGGTCCCGCGCTGACTTTGAGTCGGGGCGGAGACCCGCCAACCGTCCGGCGGCGCAACGCAGGGAACCTTGTCGAAGGACGAACCCACGGGCTGATTCGACGGGCCGTGGCGACTGGAGGAGGTGACATAGAAGTTACCGGCGCGGTAACGACCGACGACGTACAGGTAGTCCCACCGCTCGGAAGGCTTCGAGGCGCGATTCTTCAAGGCGGCTGGGGCGATGCCGAGTGCCCGCGGACCGCCAAGGCACGCGGGAGGCCCGAACATGAGGTTCGAAGCCTGACTTCCGCAGATGCGGACCGGACCGCTTCCGACGGCGGCAACGAGCACTTGGCCGGCGAGGCGCGGGCCGTGCAGCGGAGCGGGAGGCGTCGGGGGAACGGACGAACGGGATCCGCCGCAGCCGGCGGCTGCGACGGCAATCGCTGCGAGAAGCGCGATCAGCGCCGCCTTCATCCCTGCGTTATACGGCGGCGAAGCGCCGAATGTCACCCTCCGGCCTGAACGTACTCGCCTCGGCGCGCCTCTTTGAGCGCCGCCTGCGCCGCGGCGAGGCGCGCGAGCGGAACCCGGTAAGGCGAGCAACTGACGTAGTCGAGCCCGATGCGGTGGCAGAACTCCACCGAGGAGGGCTCGCCGCCATGCTCGCCGCAGATGCCGAGCTTGATCTCCGATTTCGTCTCCCTCCCACGCTCGACCGCGATCCGCATCAGGTCGCCGACGCCGGCTTGGTCGAGCGCCTCGAACGGATTCCGCTCGAGCACGCCGTCCTCGAGATAGAAGGTGAGGAACTTCCCCTCGGCGTCGTCGCGCGACATCCCGAGCGTCGTCTGCGTCAGGTCGTTCGTGCCGAAGGAGAAGAAGTCGGCGACCTCGGCTATCTCGTCTGCGCGCAGCGCCGCCCGCGGCAGCTCGATCATCGTCCCGCAGAAGTACTCCAGCTCGGGCGCCTCTTCCGCCATCACGCGCTCGGTGAGCTCGCGCAGCCGGCGCAGCTCCTCGCGGAAGCCGACCAGCGGATGCATGATCTCGACGAGCGGCGCGTCGCCGGCGCGTTCCTGCACAGCCTTTGCCGCACGGGCGATCGCCCGCACCTGCATCTCGTAGATCTCCGGCCACTGGATGCCGACCCGGCAGCCGCGAGTGCCGAGCATCGGGTTCGTCTCCGTCAGCGCCTTGATTCGCCGGCGCATACGCGCGTCACGCGCGTCCTCGAGCGGAGGCAGGAACTCGTGCAGCGGCGGGTCGAGCAGCCGGATCGTCACCGGCAGCCCGGCCATCGCCTCGAAGATGGCCTCGAAGT
>Ga0207646_10004081_pt1 | contig 16090 bp, 12 predicted proteins | sample KBSK5502metaG_FD_184343 | JGI IMG/M metagenome (GOLD analysis project Ga0207646, IMG submission 184343) | Corn, switchgrass and miscanthus rhizosphere microbial communities from Kellogg Biological Station, Michigan, USA - KBS K5-50-2 metaG... | ecosystem: Host-associated > Plants > Roots >... | reverse complement strand
CTCAGTTGGCATAGTCAATCACATCAAGGACGACGAAGCCGAAGTGCGTGTGGGTTCGCTCCGAATGCGCGAGAAGCTCAATGATCTGGAGCTTGTATATGAGGTCAGCACCAGTGGCAGCGGAGCAAGCGAGCGCAGTGATGACCGCGCTGCTCGCCGTAATGAGGTCAGTACCGTCCGCAGTAGCGGGCGGGGCAAGTCTTCGCTTGAGGATCTCCGGAGAAAAGCTACAACGACAGAGCTTCACTTGCACTCCAAAAGTGCAGGCCCCGACATTTCGGCCAGCGCCGAACTGAATCTGATCGGCAAAACAACCGACGAGGCCGTCGATCTAACCGACAAGTTTCTCGACGAAGCCTTCTTGAATGGTCTGAGCGAACTGCGCATAATCCACGGCCACGGCACCGGCGCACTGCGCAAAGCGATTGCCGAGCTGCTGAAAGATCATCCGCACGTCGCGCGTTTCGCTGCAGCGCCTCAGGATCAAGGCGGGACAGGAGCTACGGTTGTTTCCCTGAAGAGTTGAAGAGTAGCCATGATTTTGGATCGTTACCAGATACTTAAAGAGTTGGGTCAGGGTGCATGCGGTCGCACTTTTCTGGCATGGGATTTTGGTGAGCCCAGCCGGGAGCATTGTGTTATCAAACAATTCGATCCCAAACCAGCCATAAAGTTAAGTCCTGAATCTCGCCGTATCGCACTAGAACGCTTTCAACGCGAAGCACCCTACTTAAAGAGACTCAGCAAACGCAACGATCAAATCCCAAAGTTATACGAGTTCGTCGAAGAATCAGGAGAGTTCTACATAATCCAAGAATGGATCGACGGCAAGACGCTAAAAGATGAATTTCGAGAAGAAGGAAAATTCTATCGAGAGGAGGCTACGAACGTTGTACTTAGCGTTTTGTCAGTGCTCATCGACGTTCACGCCCAAGGGATTATTCATCGAGATATCAAACCCGACAATATTATTCTACGAGTTCAAGATCGTAAGCATGTACTAATCGATTTCGGTGTTGTCAAAGAAATAATCACCACGATCACAGATCCATACGGTAAATCCAGCGACTCAATCATTGTTGGAACTCCGGACTTCATGGCTCCAGAGCAGGCGATAGGGGAGCCAGTCTTCTCTAGTGATCTGTACAGCTTGGGTTTCACTATTATTTTTCTTTTAACCGGCAAACTGCGACGTGAAATACCTCTCTTCTCGACCGGAGATTTTCGATGGCGCCAATTCGCTCGCGGTTCTGGTAGATTGGCAACTGTACTTAATAAGGCAATCCGCCGGGACTACCACGACCGTTACTCTAGCGCCGTTGAGATGAGAGATGCTTTATTCGCAGATCAGCAAATTGAGACTGCGATGGACCTCATTTCGCGGGATAGGAATTTCGAAGCAGAAACCGCGGCGCGAAAAGCCGTGCAGCTTAATCCAGGAAATGCTGAGGCACATTACGTTCTCGCGCAAGCGCTCCATTCTAGGTACAGGCCGGGCGGACTGACTGCCGACAAGGAAAAATATGTTGAAGCTGAGGCCGAAGCGCTGATAGCAGTCGCGATGAAACCGGATAATCTCGCACATTACGCTCTTCTGAGTGCAACTCAATCCCTTCAAGGACATGACGCGGATTCTAAGGTCACAGATGAAAAACATTCCGAGATCAGAACGCAGCAGGCTAGCGTTTGGAACTGCCGCGAGAAGATTTGGAGGCAATGGTTGCCTGGCGACCGCATGCCTGATTCGGTATTCGCGGCTTACTGGGGATTGGAATGCATTCCTGATTGGGAATTGGCGGAAGTATACTTTCAGGAGGCAGTCCAGCTCGATCCAAGTAATGCGGACGTGAATTATCTTTGGGGACAGGCATTCCATCGATTAGGTTGCCATGACGAAGCAAAGGCTCAGCTAAACAAGGCGAAACGTCTTGATCCGAATACCGACTTTGCGCTTTACTGACCTTTCAACTTCAAACTGCGAGGCTTCCCGCGAACGTTCATCGATGATTTTGGCTGGGCCAGAATCACCCTACTCGATCGCGTGGAATGTAATGACTCAAGAAAAAATCATAAGTGCCGCAAAGCAGCTTCCCTTAATCGAAAGGAAAGCGCTGTTGCAGGATTTGGTTTTAATTATGTGGAAAGAAATCGAAGATACGAATCCACGTAATAAATTCGATAGACAATCAGAACTGCAATCGATCGCAGAAGAGTCTGGATTCTCAAGCATGATCCTAAAGGTTAACGGTTAGATTGGCGCGCTGAAATTTTCCCCAAAACGGACCTGATGAGCTTCTTCCCGTAATTATCCATGCGTTTTCCGCAAACCTTCATCGATGACCTGCGCCGCCAGGCGGACATCGTCCGCATCGTCCAGGACTATGTCTCGCTGAAAAAGACGGGCGCAAACTGGACCGCGCCTTGCCCGTTTCACAAGGAAACCAAACCTTCGTTTTCCGTCAGTCCGGCCAAAGAGATGTTCTTTTGCTTTGGCTGTCACAAAGGCGGCTCAGTCTTCACGTTTGTGATGGAGATCGAACGTGTGACTTTTCCCGAAGCGATCAAAATCGTCGCCGAGAAATCGGGCATGCCGTTGCCAAAGATGGTTGATGACAGTCGCTTTGAAGCGCGCCTGCGCGATTCGGATCAGGTGATAGAGTTGAATCAGTGGGCGCTCGTTTGGTGGGAGGATCAACTCAAGAGTAAGTCCGGGCGCGGAGCCCGCGAATATCTTAAAAACCGCGGGATCACCGAAGAAACGATTAAGACGTTTCGGCTTGGTTTTGGGCCGGACAGTTGGGAAGCACTCTCAACTCATCTTCGTCAGAAAGGCGCAACCCAGGAGCAGCTTGAAAAAAGCGGACTGGTTGTGAAGAAAGAAAAAGGCGGCTCTTATGATCGGTTCCGTGGCCGGTTAATATTTCCCGTCTTCGATGCGCAGGGCAAGCCAATAGCCTTTGGCGGAAGAACCCTTGATCCTGACGGACAACCGAAATACCTGAACTCCCCAGAAACACCAACTTATACCAAGGGTCGCCACCTATTTGGCCTTAACCTGACGCGTGATGAAATTCGTAAAGAGAACCAAGCGATACTAGTTGAAGGGTATCTTGACCTCATTCCACTCTATCAACTTGGAGTTCGAAACATCGTGGCGAGTTTGGGCACCGCGCTAACATCCGAGCAGGCGAAACTAATCGGCAGATTTGCGCGCAAGGTCGTGGTGAACTATGATGGTGATCGGGCGGGCATAGAAGCGGCGAAAAGAGCAATCGAAATACTTCTAGCGGAAGATATTGATGTCGAGGTGTTGGTACTCCCCGACGACGCTGATCCTGACGAATTCGTAAAAAAAGCAGGCATCGAGGAGTACGAAAGGCAACGCCAGGCAAGGCGGGAGCGCTCAAACTTTCGGAGAGCGGACAGTTTGGTTCGGGCTCTTAAACGAGCACAAAATCCTCGAAGTTCCGCTTGGCGTCAGCGCGCTGGCGTCCCGGATGTGGTTGAAGCTCAGGAGACCGGGACGTTAGGGCAAGATGAAGGGCACGGAGGCGAGGCACAGCCCCACATACAATTTGTGATCGATCAAGCAGTACGGGATCGTAACCTTCACAGCCCCAGTGATAAGGCTGCGGCAGTTGAGGAGACGCTCCCGTTTGTTCGCGCTGTCCGGAGCCGGATTCAGAAGCGCGAATACTTTGACATTGCCATGGACGCCCTGCGGGTACAGCCGGATCAACGCCGCGAACTCTGGCAGAGGATCCGCAGTGGCGCAAGCACGGACGCGGCTGCCGTTCAGGAAATGGCAAAGCGCAGTTCGGCGAGCCGGCCGACAGTGGCCGAAGAAAAGCTTCTGGATATCCTGCTGGCCAATGAAGAGATGAGAAGGATCGTTTTGCCGCGCCTCGAAGCGACAGATTACGAAGACCTCGCAACTACCCCGATTTTTCGCGCACTGGTAAAGCTTGACGGCGAGGGATGTGAAATCAACTTTGATTCGATGAGTCAGGAAACCGCCGGCGACACCGTGGCTGCTGAACTGCTGCCGCGGCTGATCATGAACGAAACGATTGAATCCTTTGACGAGTCAATGACGACCGCCGATAGCTGTCTGGACGCATTGCGCTTGATGAAGATTGATCGCCGGATTGACGAATTGAGTTCTGAAGTGGCTGAAGCTGAGCGGGCCGGCGAAGCCGAACGCCGCGACCGTCTGGCGCTGGAGCTTTTGCAATTGGCAAAACAGCGCAGTGACTTTTTACCGCAAGCGCAGACGAGTAAGACGGTACATTGATGAATTAAGGACAGCCGCGCAGGCGGTAGCTTAGGAAAAATAATAGTGCCTATTGAAGAAAAAGACAGGGACGACGTAATGGATCGCCTGCTGCAATTGGGCGGAGATAAGAAATTTCTGTCTTATGACGACTTGAATCGGGAACTGCCGGAGAATGTAGTTTCACCCGACGACATCGAAGATGTGCTGCAGAAGCTGGATGCCTCAAATATCCATGTAGCGGATTCCGACGAGCGCCTGATAGAACAAGCGGCGGCCATCGCCACTGACGACGAAGATGCCGGCGACGAAGATTTGGAACTGGACCTCTCGGCCGGGGCGCTGGAGAAAACCAACGATCCGGTGCGCCTCTACTTGCGCGAAATGGGCGTGGTGCCGCTGCTGACGCGCGAAGGTGAAGTAGCCATCGCCAAGCGCATCGAGCGGGGCCAGATCAAAACTCAAAAAGCCATTGCCCGCTCGCCGATTGCCGTGGCTGAGCTGCTGAAGATTGGCGACGAACTGTCCGCCCACACCATTAACATCCGCGAAGTAGTTAACTTTTCCGAACAGGCTGAACTGGCCGGCGAGGAAGACAAGGCCGACGAGTACCGCGAGTGGACAATCGAAGGCATCGAGAACATTCGCAGGCTGTTCAAGAACGTACTTAAAGAGTGGGTCAAGCTGCGTTCGGAACAGAAAATCACCCGCGGCAAGAAAACTAAAAAACTCTTGCGTCTGCGCCGCAAGGTGGCCAGGCTGCGAATTGAAATCGCCGACGAAATTGGCCGCTTGAATATGACAGAGCGCTCGCGCCAGCGCTTGATCAATGCTATTCGAAACGTGCAGAAGGAAGCGCGCTCTGCCGAACGCGAAGTCGACACTTACACCGACCGCCTGAGCAAGAAGCGCCTGAAGGCCGACGACATCAAGGCTTATAAAAAGCACGTTTCAAACGGGAAGAAACGGCTGCAAACTGTCGAGCAGGAACATCATCTGCCGCCGATCGAGATCAAACGCTCGCTCCAGGCCATCGTCACCGGTGAACATCAAACCGGCCAGGCCAAGCGCGAACTGGTTGAGGCGAACCTGCGCCTGGTCGTCTCAATCGCGAAGAAATATACCAACCGCGGTTTGCAGTTCCTCGATCTGATCCAGGAAGGCAACATCGGTTTGATGAAGGCCGTGGACAAGTTTGAGTGGCGTCGTGGTTATAAATTCTCGACGTACGCGACTTGGTGGATTCGCCAGGCCATCACGCGCGCGATCGCCGATCAGGCGCGCACGATTCGTATCCCGGTACATATGATCGAAACGATTAACAAGCTGATTCGCACTTCGCGCGCGTTGGTGCAGGAGTTGGGTCGCGAACCCACCAGCGAAGAGATCGCCAAGAAGATGGACATTCCAGTTTCAAAGGTGCGCAAGGTACTGAAAATCGCCCAGGAGCCCATCTCTCTGGAAACGCCGATTGGCGAGGAAGAGGATTCGCATCTCGGCGACTTCATCGAAGACAAATCGATCTTGAACCCGTCGGACGCAGTGGTCGCGTCGAACTTGCGCGAGATTACCGACGAAGTGTTGGCCACTTTGACGCCGCGCGAAGAGAAGGTGATCAAGATGCGCTTTGGCCTGGGCACAACCGGGTCAGAACATACGCTGGAAGAAGTTGGGCAGCATTTCGCCGTAACCCGCGAACGTATTCGTCAAATCGAAGCCAAAGCTCTGCGTAAACTGCGCCATCCGTCGCGCTCCCGTAAGCTCAAGGCTTTTCTCGAAACTGTTCAGCACGGATAAGGCCCTCTCGGGGAGGGTTGGGTGACGGTTTTAGCGACGAAGCACACTTCCTTTTTTGTGTTTCGCTCAAGCCCTCTCCTCTAGCCCCTCTCCCAGTGGGAGAGGGGAAGAGTTTATGAAGAGAATCGTCGAAAGCTACAAACAGAAGCTGGCCAACGAAGAAGGCTGGGTGCTAAAGCGCGGCGCGCAATTGCGCATCGCGCTCTGCTATCCAAACCTCTACAACATCGGCATGGCCAACCTCGGCTTTCAGGCGATGTACGAACTGTTCAATCGGATTCCCGAGGTTTCCTGTGAACGAGCGTTCCTGCCGGACAGTTTCAGAAGCCCGACCGTCAAGGAGGGCTCCTTTGGTAAACGAGCCCTTGCTAACGCGCGGGCTTCTGACACACTTGATGAAATGCAGGAATACGAGCGCACCCGCACGCCGCTGCTCTCCCTCGAATCACAAACGAAACTGCGCGACTTTGACGTGATTGCGTTTTCGATCTCATTCGAAACTGATTACGTGAACATGGCGCGCATGCTGCAAATGAGCGGTGTGCCGGTCTGGGCGAAAGATCGAACGAAACACGATCCGCTGATAGTCATGGGCGGCGCCGCGTCGTTTCTGAACCCGGAACCCATCGCCGAGTTTACCGACTTGATCGCCGTCGGCGAAGGCGAAATCCTGGGACCGAAACTCGTCGATGTGATTCTGGAAAATGAAACCAAGGACGAAGTGCTTTTGGCGCTGGCGCAACAAGGTCGCGGCTTCTATGTGCCGTCGCTCTATGAAGTCAGCTACAACGAAGACGGAACCATCGCCGCTTACACGCCGCTGGCCGAAGGAGTTCCGGCGCGAGTTGGTCGTGCGATTTCCGCCGAGAGTCCGAAAGAAGGAAGCCTGCGCCGGGCAATTCGGCTTGGGCAAACTGAGATCGTGGCGCAACTGAAGCGCGATGAAGTTTTCGCTCCGTCAACAACTATCTGGGCGCCGCAGGCCGAGATGGGTGACCGATTTCTGATCGAGATCTCGCGCGGTTGTTCACAGGGCTGCCGATTCTGCTGGGCAGGTTATAATTATTGGCCGCCGCGGGTCGTGCCGGCGCGCGACATTCTGGCGAAGGCCGCGGAGTGGCGTGGGAAGACAGACAAGATTGGCCTGGTTTCAACTGCGGTCTGCGATCACCCGGAGATCAGCGAGATCCTGAAAGGACTGCGGGCGATGGACTATCGCATCTCAGTCTCCTCTTTGCGCCTCGATCAGATTTCGGAAGAATTGCTGGACGCCTTGGTTGAATCGCGCGACCAGCAAATTGCCGTCGCCCCGGAAACGGGGTCCGATCGCCTGCGTCGGGTCATTAACAAGAACCTGACCAACGACGAGATCGTCGATATCTGCGGCGCAGTTTTCGACCGCGGCATGCTGACGGTGAAGCTTTACATGATGGTGGGCTTGCCGACTGAAACTGACGAAGATCTGGCGGAGATGATTACGCTGGTCGAGCGTATCAAGGACCGCATGCTGGAAGCAGGCAAGCGTTTCGGCAGAGCCGGCAAGATCATTCCTTCGCTCAATGGTCTGGTGCCAAAGCCGAACACACCGTTTCAATGGGAAGCTATTTGCGACGAAAAGGAATTGAAGCGGCGTTTGAAATGGGTTTCAAAACACCTGGCGCGCATTCCCAACGTCGAAGTACGTGCCATGTCCGCGCGCATCGCGCACGAGCAGGCACTGTTTTCTTCCGGCGATCGACGCATTGGACGCGTCATCGAAGCCACGGCGCGTTTGAAAGGCGATCTGAATGCGGCGTTGCGCGAAACACAAGTCGATCCGCACTTTCACACCAGTCGCCGCCGTAGTTACGAAGAAATTCTTCCCTGGGAAATCGTGGACTCAGGCCTCTCGCGTGAGTTCATGCAGCGTGAAGACGAACGCGCCCACGAGGCCCGCTCGACTGCTCCGTGTCCTTCGGTAAATCAATGCACCCGCTGCGGAGTCTGCCCCACAACATGGCTGGGAGAAGCTCCGGCTGGGCTCGTCCAATTGCAGGCATACGCTGTCACAACTCCGGCAGTTGCCTGATCCGCTTTACTTGATCGTTAGAAAAGCTGTGCTTCTCGCCGTGTAATCGAATTCGTAATTGTAAGTGTATATCGGGGTTGAGATCGGACGAGTAAACTGGACCCGCGCTTCGATCCGGTTATCTCTCTGTGCAGGAGTGATGATGGCATCCTCGGGCACGTGGTACTCACGCCCACCCTTCTTTAGTTGGTCTGTTACCCATGCCGTGTCATAGCCCTGTGTGACTGCAAGGTTGACAGTGTTTTGCATGGTATCCTTGAAATAATAAGCGTCAATCGCCACGGGGATATAGAGGTAGCCCACATAAACTAAGACGGCGAAAACCGCAATAAAGATTATGAGCTTGACTCGGGCGCTGCCTCGTTCGTTATTTTTCATTCGCATTAAGACCTCATCCGGGGATTTGGGATCAGTAGTCTCTGCCGTAACAAAAGTCTCTGGCGCGACAGCGATCTACTGAATTGATCGCAAACCGGAGCGCAGCGAAGCACGCAAAACTGGCGCGGAAATCTCGCGTCCATCAACAATGCGGGCCCGGCCAACCCGTTCCAGCAAAACCCACTTGGTGTCGCCAGCGACGGATTTTTTGTCGTTCGCCATCGCCCGCACGATCTGGTCAGTGGCCAGATCATCAGCGCGTGGCAGCGGTCCGCAGAGCGCGACCGCCTCGCGCAGCAATTCTAACTCGCGAGGGGCCAGCATGCCTAGATGTTTCGAAATTTCGCCTGCCACCAGCATTCCGTAACCGACCGCCTCGCCATGACGAAAGCGGCGATAACCCGTCAGGCTCTCCAGCGCGTGCGCCGTCGTATGGCCGAAATTGAGAATGCGGCGCGAGCGCCGATCATTGCGGCCAATCTCTTCACGCTCGTCGCCGGCGACGATTGAGGCCTTGAAACGACAATGCGCCGCAATCGTGGCGCTGACTTCAGTCAGTGATTTCTTTTCGTGGAAATACAGACTGAAGTCTCTGCTACTAAGCAAGCGAACGGTTCGATCAAACACCTTACGGTCGCCCGCGGCGCCTTGCTTAACTGCCTCGCACCAACCCGCTGTCAATTCGCGCGGAGGCAGAGACCGCAGCGTCTCGGTGTCAATCAATACAAGTTTCGGTTGATGAAAGGCGCCTACCAGATTCTTCCCCGCCGGCAGATTCACCGCGGTCTTGCCGCCGACCGAAGCATCAATCTGCGCGAGCAGCGTGGTGGGCACTTGAATGAAGGCCATGCCGCGCAGGTAGGTAGCCGCCGCGAAACCCGCGAGATCGCCGACTACTCCGCCGCCGAGCGCGACGATCGCGTCGGTCCTTTCGAGTCTGGCCTCGCTGAGGAAAGCCAGCGCCCGCTCAAGAGAGCGAACCGACTTGTAGCGCTCGCCGTCTTTCATCAACCAGGAAGCCGGTATGAAGCCGGCGCCGCGCAAACTCTTATTTACCTGCTTTCCAAAAAGATCGAAAATGGTTCGGTTTGAGATCACTGCGATACGTCGGGCTTTCGGGCCCACGATCGCGCGCGCCTCGCGGCCGAGTTCGGACAATAAGTCAGGCCCGATCTTAATTTCGTATTGATGGTGGCGCGCCGGCAAGCGCACCCTTACGAGCGGCATGGGCTAGACTGTACCGTGAATGGTCCCGACCAGGTCAAGTCGAATATGAAATCGGTGGTCGATTTCGAGCGGGGCAGGCGAGTTTACGCGACCTCCGCTCGCTGTACCGCCGGCGACAATGGGTATTCTTCCCCGTAGGCAATGGAAAGAGGTCGCTATTGGCCTTTTTACTTCCTTGTTATCTTTGGATCTCAGAGTGCCGGGAGCCTAAACTTCCGGAAAACGCGCAAAGTGCGGCCCGTTTGCCCCGGGCCGCGCCCAACAAGAAAGGGTAAATGATGATGCCTCGAAAGAGTCTCTGGTTTGGCCTCGCCCTCGCGACGGTCTTCGCCGTATTGATGGTTGCGTCGGTGGACGCCAAGCCCAAGAAGAAACGACAGCGACAGGTGAGCGGTGCGCCCACGCTTTCATTGGCTGCTGATCCCGTGTCGGTCCGTGCCTGTGCTGACGAAGCGTCGCACATAGGTTTAATCGCCACGGCGAGCTCTCCTGTGGGCGGACCGTTGCGTTATAAGTGGACGACCAACGGCGGAAGACTCTCGGGCCAGGGGGCGAACACAGCCTGGGATCTGGGTGGAGTACAGCCGGGCGTTTATCAGGCAGTAGTCGAAGTAGACGACGGACGGGAACTGGACTGCGTGGCGTTTTCATCCGTGTCGATCGTGGTGAGCGACTGTCCGCCACCGCCGCCACAGATAGTTTGTCCGAACGTAACTGTTACGTGTCCTGAGCGCGGCACCGAAGATGCGGCGATCACTTTCACGGCTACGCTTAGCGGCGGTTCACCGAATATCACGCCGACCTACAACTGGACAATTAATGCGGGTCATATCATCAGCGGCCAGGGAACGCCAAGCATTACCGTTGATACGAAAGGTTTGGGCGGCCAAAGCGTGCGCGCAAATCTCGATGTGGGCGGATTCGGGATGCGCTGTCCGGCAAGTTGCGCAACCGCGATAGAGATCATCACTAAGTCGCGGAAGTTTGACGAGTATTATGACATCGCACGCAACGACGAAAAGGCGAGGCTGGACAACTACGCAATTCAGTTGCAAAGCGAACCCGGCACGCAGGGTTACATCATCGTCTATCCGTCGCGTAAAGCACGTGCCAACGACGCTCAGGCGCGCGCTACTCGCATTTCGGATTACTTGGTGAATTCGCGAGGGATCGACGCAAGCCGATTTACCGTCACGATTGCGGCGCCACGCGAGGATTGGCTGTTCGAACTTTGGATCGTGCCCAGGGGCGCGGCCCTGCCAACGCCGCAGCGCTAAGACGCGAACACGATGTTGCCTCAGCCGGTGCGGTCCTAAAATGGCCGCGCCGGCTTTCTTTGTTTCAGAAGCCCGCGCGTCAGCAAGGGCTCTGATAGCCCTGGGACTTCTGACACGGGGCGAAGAGATTATTGCCCGGATCGCTCCACTGGAAGTCTTACGGTTGTGTCAGTCTGGACGAAGACGACGAATCGTTTGCCCTGGGGCAGAACTGCATCATCGCCGCGCTTGAAACCGCTCATCAAAGCCAGCGGCGAAATTGGAAAGAGCAAAGCTCCGAAGACGATGGCCTTCGTGGCCACTTCGCCGCCGTGACCTGTTCCCTTGATTCCGTTTCGGCCCGTCGGCAAATCCTTCTGTGCCTGCAGCGGCACTCGCGTCAGGTCAATCGCCACTACGTCCTGCAGCATCCATGAGAGCCTGCCGGCCTTGCCCCAGTGACCGCCACGCTTCGCCTCTACGACACGACCTGTCACCAGCGAATACTTTTCGATTACCGTGACGCCGTCCACCTTTACCGGGATCAGAACATGAAAGCTCAGCATATCGCCCGGTCGCATGTCGACTGAGCTGACCGCATAAACGGATTCGATGTCCAGGGGCGTGCCGGCCGGAATTTTGATTTCGCGACTCGGCGGCCGGATCGACGGGGAAGTGTCCGCAGTCGATTGCGACGGTTGGATTGATTTTGTTGCGTCTAACTGGACCGTTGCAGACTGTGCCAGCGCAGTAGTTGACAACAAAAGAACTGCAAGCAATGAAGCAGAAAGGATTTTCACGGTGACTCTCTCCCGTTCGAATCGAATCGGGCAGGATTCGTATGGCAAGGAGAGTGCCGTGGGAATAGTCTGGAAAGAAAGATCGTACAGACGGTTCTTGATTGGTTACCAGGAATCAAGAAAGAGATTGGATTCAAGTTGCCGAGTATCGCGTCCACCCGAGCTCAGCCTTGACGCGCTCTCAGAAGTGCAGTTATCTTCTTGTGTCGAGTCGATTTCAATTCTCTTTCCCCACAATCAGAGTTCTTAACAGAGAGGATCCTTATGAAACTCACAGTCAAAGTAAGCGTTCTCGCCCTGATTACGATCGCATGCGCCAGTATGATCATCGCGCAGGACAGTACGGGCGCTACGCAGAACCCAACCGGCACCGTTACCGCGGACACCAGAATACCAAGAAACTCAAAAGTCTATATCGCTCCGATGGATGGCTTTGAGACTTATCTCGCCGCAGCTTTACGCAAGAAAGAAGTTCCTTTGATCATGGTCACCGATCGTGAGCAGGCGGATTTCGAGATTACCGGAACTCATGAGAAGAAAAATGCCAGCTGGGCCAAGACCATCTTTGTGAATCCCTCACCCTCAGCGTCGGCCAGCATGCAGATCGTCAACCTGAAGACGAAGGTGGTCGTTTATGCCGATTCGTCGCACCGAACCAGTGCCAGTCGCGGTGAGAGAAGTACTGCGGAGAAGTTGGCCAAGTATCTAAAGAAGAAAATCGAAGACGACGAAAAGAGCAGCAAGTAAACAAAAAGGGGCGGTCCGGAGATCGCCCTTCTGAATATCGGTGTTATCGAAGCTACACCATTAGTGCTTCTTCCTCATGCTCTTCAATCAGATATGGCGATGTTTTTGGCAACTGCCCGTCAGAGTCTTCGCTTAGAATCGCGCTTATGATCGGCAGACTCAGCGAGTGCTTCTTCTCGATCCCCGGAACGTTGTGTCCGGCGGCGTAAACGGCATGGCGGCCGTGCTCTTCGTACCATTCGCCGAGGTTGGCGGTCTTGTGCATGTTCTCAATGATCTGGCGCCAGCCGACTCCGGTGTTGTAGGCGCAGAAAGAGATTTCGCCTTCCTGAGTTCCGTAAGGAATGACGCACATCTCAGTGCGGCGGAAGTCATAGTTAAAAAGATCCTGAAACCACATGCCTTCGACGCATAGCACGCGCCAGACGTCGTTGGGATCCTCGCCCTGGGTCTTCATGCGATCGTTGCGATCGGAATTGGAGCTCGTCGAAGATGGCTTGAACAGGTTGACGATCTGTGAAATCGGAAAGCCTTCGGGCGCACGCGTCGCGTCAAAGTTACGCATGATTGCCATGCCCAACTGAGCGTAGGACAGCTTCTTGCCGCGCGCGGTATCCGTAATTACGGCGACGTCTTTCATGAACCGTTCGTAGTCAAAAAAGTCGAACAGCGATCTGAAGTCCCCGGTCTTTCGATTGACGACCGCCAGCGTAAAGATGCCGCAGTTCGGGTGGCAATTGCAGGAAGACCATCCCCACGGCGCGTCTGCGCCTTGTAGCATATCCATCACGCTGGTGAATGCCGAGTAAGACGAAAGCGGAAACCAATCGCGCAGCGGCTGCAAACGGCCATCGAGTTGATCTTTCAGATCGTGCGTCATGCCTGAGAGGGTATAACGCTGCTTGATGCGCATGTCATCGGGAACGTCTTCGTCGCGGCCGGTAAAGGAAACGGGCTGGAAGGCGATCGTCTGAACTTTGTCGATGTTCTTCGCGGCGAACTCGACGATCTGGCCAATGCCGTCATTGTTGATGGTATTGACGATCGTGGTGACCAGCGTGACTTTGATGCCGACACTCGCCAGATTCTCGATCGCGCGCACCTTTACGTCAAACAAATTGCCGACGCCGCGATGCTTGTTCTTCTCTTCGCCAACGCCGTCGAATTGTAAGTAGACGCCGTGCTGGCCGGCAGCCTTGGCGGCTTTGCAAAACTCGATGTCCTCGGCGAAACGAATTCCGTTCGTGGCCGCCAGAATGCGATAGAAACCTACCTTCTTCGCGTAAGCCACCGCTTCAAGGTAGTAGGGCGACAGCGTCGGCTCGCCACCAGAGAAGAGGATGATGACCTGGCGCTTTGGTTTAAACGAGACTGCGCGATCCAGAATTGCTTTGGTGTCGTCGAAGGTCGGTTCGTGTACGTAACCAACCTGGTTCGCATCCATGAAGCACGGATTGCACATCATGTTGCACCGGTTGGTAAGATCCACAGTCAGCACAGCGCCGCGGCCGAACTTGATATTCGAGGTCCCGTGCTTATGCACATGCGAATCTTCGGCAGCTTTAAAGTCGCGTCCGAAAAACAGCGATTCAATTCGTTCCAGAAACGCCGGATCCGTGGCCATGACATCGACAAACTCACCGTGCTTGGGACAGGTCTTGCGCATCACGACCTGGCCGTTTTCTTCCAGAATCTGGGCCTTGATCTCGCCCGGATGTTCATTCATCAACGACTCGAGCGAGGTCGTGCCGTCAATGACCGCCGTGCGCACTTCCTTAACGCAACGCGGACAAAGTGAATCTGTTTCTCTGGGAACACCGAGCGGCGGCGAGGAACGCTCATAGGATTTCAGCAGCGGGCCCGGCGCCCACTTCGGTCGAATAGCCTCGCCTTCAGGAAGACGCTGGTTGACCGACTGAAACGCCTTCCAGGCAACGTCCGACAGCGTCGAGACAATCTTCGATCCGGTTATCCCGGACAACTTACCTTTGTCTGATTCGCCTCGGCGGAATTGATCGCTAAACAATAAGACCTCTCTTCTGGGGGCACTGTTGACGCAATAAGACGCGCCGGGAATCTCAAAAGTTACAACAAAAGTGAAAAAAGTCTGCTACCCGCGGGAACGTGATTCGCTGAAAGCACCAACAGCGTCATGATAGTTTGGCCGGACAGGCAAAGCAAGGCAAAAAGCCCTCTAATTGATCGGCTGAACAACCAACGTCAATGTTTTCAGCTACTTTGGCTGGGACTCGTTCGCCAATCGCCGGCGTACCGTTGTAATATCTGACCTCGTTTCCCCGAAAATAGTTGGCCTCGTTATTTGTTGAGCGAATGAGCGAACAGCCGCGCAGGACTGTCGATGAATTGGCCGCCAGGGTTGGCGGACGAGTGATCGGCGATGGCACGACAGTGATAGGTTGGGTAAATAGTCTGGAAACGGCCGACGAAGGCGAGATCGCTTACGTGGAAGACGAAAAGCTGTTTGAAGCCGCGAAAAGCAGTCGCGCGTCGTGCGTGATTGTTCCGGTCGCCGCCGCAATCGACTCGCCGTGTCGAATTGAAGTGGCAAAACCAAAACTCGCTTTCGCGTTGGTTGCAGAGGTGCTGCATCCGCAGAAACGGCGCGATCCTCTGATCGATGCTACGGCCGTAATTGCGCAGACCGCCGATATTGCGCTAACTGCTTTCGTGGGTCCGCACGTTGCCGTCGGCGAGCACAGCCGAGTCGGAGTCGGGACACAGATCCTGGCCGGAGTGAGTCTTGGCGACAACGTCGTCGTGGGCAGCGAGTGTGTCATTCATCCCAACGTCGTTATTTATGACAACGTCACCGTGGGCGATCGAGTGATACTGCATGCGGGTGTGGTCATCGGTGCAGACGGTTTTGGTTATGTCCGCGATCAGCAAAGCCACCACAAGTTCCCGCAAATCGGAACCGTGATCATTGAAGACGACGTCGAATTGGGTGCGAACACCTGCGTGGACCGAGGCGCGCTGGGTCGAACGCGCATCGGTCGCGGTACGAAGCTCGACAACCTGGTGCACGTCGGTCACAACTGCGACATCGGCGAGCGGGTGGTGATTGCCGGGCAGACGGGAATCAGCGGCAGCGTCATTATTGAGGACGATTGCATCATCGGCGGACAGGTGGGTTTTGGCGATCACATACGCGTTCAGAGCGGCGCCGTCATCGGTTCAAAGGCAGGAGTTCTGCCGGGGAAGATTGTCCGGCCCGGTGTGTGGTGGGGAATTCCGATTCAACCCCTGGATGAATACAAGCGTTTGAATGCTCACGTTGGCCGCTTGCCGCGCATGCGTCAGGAGTTGAAGGAACTGCTTGAACGAGTACAAAAGTTGGAAAGCGCGTTACAAAAGGAGGAATGAATACACTTCAGGTCTGATCTGTTGTCAGGTCAGGGAGAGTGAAAGCTGGTATCGGATCCTCCCGAAAAAAACTGGTTGACAACCAGGCGAGGTTTAAGCGAATCTGAATGTAGGCTTTGCATTCCGCGAAGTCTCTCCCCCCAATAGAACATCATGACAT
>Ga0207646_10004079_pt1 | contig 16092 bp, 9 predicted proteins | sample KBSK5502metaG_FD_184343 | JGI IMG/M metagenome (GOLD analysis project Ga0207646, IMG submission 184343) | Corn, switchgrass and miscanthus rhizosphere microbial communities from Kellogg Biological Station, Michigan, USA - KBS K5-50-2 metaG... | ecosystem: Host-associated > Plants > Roots >... | reverse complement strand
GTGACTCAGGAGTCGTGCGGTTGCCATTTTGCTGTATCTGCTTACCAGGCTGCATCTTGTGCGCAGGTGTGAAACGTACTTTAGAAAACTTCGGCACAATTACTTCTTTCTATCTCTACGCTTGCAGGGACTTGTAGTATGTATGTATAACAGTAGCAGCTTGCAGACCATTCAGATTGAAATCTTCAGCGTTGTCCCAACCCCAGAAGAAGCTGCCCAGTATATGCTTGTCAGGAATGATGTTCGCCAGCACCGCATCGCACGCGGCTGCCTGTTCCTGCGGGTCTGGCGGCGCAGTACTAAAGGAGTCCCATGGGTGGTAAAGGGCATCCACGCTATTAGGGAAGCCAATTTCTGAGAGGAAAATAGGTTCCCCTAGTGCAATTGAAAAGTTGTCTAGATCGCGCTTAACCGTCTGTTTCCACAGGGCGAAGATCTGCTTCGGATCTACCCGCTGAGGAGTGTCTACCAATGGCGAATAGGCTGAAACACCGATCATCTTCAAGTGGGTGTTGCGCATCCAGGAAGGGGGGGGCATTTGCAGTGAGCTCCAGTTCATATCATAGGTAAGCGTTCCCGGAAAGACGTTGCTCAACTCCTCGATCAATCCATTCCATAACGAGGCAGGCGCGTTTTGTTCCAACCACCCGTATTCGGTGCCCAGGGCGAATTGCTCTACGCCATCCTGCGCAGCAGCCACTGCATAGGGCTTGATGGCTTGCCAGTAACTCTCGAACCATTGCTGTTCTTGTGCGTAGGTCGAAAAGTGAATGTCTGCCGACCATGGTTGAGGCCCGGCCGCCTGAAGCTGTAGCGTCACAAAGACATGCAAACCCAGGGCATGAGCAAGCTGTACACCATAGTTAAATGAGGAGAGCTGAGAAGTAGCGGGCCCTTGCGTTACCGTCGTAGAGGTAAGAGAGGACTGGTGAAAAAGGACCGGCATCTCTACCCAGCACGCGGCAGTCTCTTTCTGCATGTCAGGCAATTCTGTGAGCCACTTTGTATCACTCTCGCCGTAGGCCGTTGTCCCCCAATCTGGGAAGGCAACACCCATCTGGAAATCGCGCTGCTTTGAGCTACATGGCTTCACTGGATGTGATTGTGACAATTCTGCTAGGGGGGTGTGTCGCGCTACTGTGGGTCTCTCTCCAGCGTGCTGTTGTGTCGAGGTATTGCCTGTCGTGAATAGATACACCAGGCTAGCACTCACTATCACGATGATTCCTACCAGGAGTAGAACACTATTTTTCTGATAAGACCTCATATCTCAAACTCCTCAGAGTATGTATGATCATAGAGCATACAACTGCAAACAAACTCGAGCTAACATATACATTGAAATCTCTATAGAAATAAAGATATTGTAACTATTCAGCAGGGGGTTCCAAGGGGCCTGCAAGGCCCCTTGGCGGGGTGCGGGGCAAGGAAGCCTGGGAGGCTTCCATTCCCCGTCCTTCTCCCTCACCCCGCCGGAGGCGGCGCAAGAGAAAGGAGACCTGAATAGTTACAAGATATTTTTCGATGTTTCCTCATCTTTAACGAATAAGTAAGCTTACGCTATAACAATACAAATGCCTGATAGCAAATCAGTCCTACACTTTCCGGAATCGCTCTCAAACAGGTTTCAAAGCGCACATGCACTTCGTAAGTGATTGTACCGTCGTTTTGTACAATGCAAATTAAGAGTTAGTTGAGAAATGGTTAAGAAACCTGTTAAGCGGTTAACTTACTGACGCAGTGAACCGGGCAACGGTACGGTACCGCTGCCCGGTTCACTGGACTTGCTTAAGCTCCGTAGAGTCCACTAGGGAGTGCTAACCGCGCCGAACGTGGCCGTGCTTACCTTAGTCACGTCATGTGACGTCACGGCCATGCCGGCCAACAAAGTCCCCGTGAGGTTGAGGGTCACGCTCGATCCCGGTATGAGCGTCCAGGTGCTGCCATCGCTCGAGGTATAGGCAGTGAAGGTGCTGCCGGTGCGCTGCACCTGGAGGTAAACCGGTACCACGCCGGCAAGGCTTGCAACCGTACTGACACCGCCACCCTGTGCCGCGCGTTTGAGGACGAAGATGCCCCGCTGTGGTGTCACCACTACCGTGTAAAAGGGTGCGCTCGGATCCGTGCTCTGTCGCAGCATGACCCCTGCTCTCGCGCGACTGTTCGTGTTGGTCTGGGTCAGTACCTGCGCGCGGATGCCGCCGTCGGAAGCCAACGGCTGCCAGACAAAGTGGAATTGATCCGCTGTTCCCCCGATATCCGTCCCTGACCCCGCAACCGTCCAGATACCGTTACTCAGCGACTGGCTGCCGGCCAGCGCCGGACTGCCGATGTCCGCACCACTCCAGTCTTGCGCGTTGTTGTTCGTCCAGAGTATGCTCGTCTGATTGGACTGTAACGGGCCAACCGTGTAAGCAGTCGTGACAGAGGCGACGATGATGTCCGTGCCGGGCGCAGTGTCGGTATAGGTGAAGGAGGCCTGTCCTGTCTGGTCGGTGACGGCACTGCCAGACTGTCCCGCATTGGGTCCGCTCGTCACGGTGAAGTTGACGTTTGCGTTGGCCAGACCGTTGCCACCGCCGTCCACGAGGGTTGCCGTCTCGGTGACCTGTTGACCAACGACCAGGGTCGTCGTGGCGGGGCTGAGTGTCAGGGTGGCCGTCTTTACGCCCGCGGTGCCAATCTGCCGCCACTGGATAGATTCATTCTGTTGTACCAGGCACGATTCTGTATCGATGCCGTTTGTGTCGAGGACGTGGGTACTATCCACCAGGGTGGTTGGGACGCCACCAATAGTGATCGTGACCGTTGGCTCGACGGTGAGCGGGGTGCAGTTGCCCTTAGGAGCACCACTTGTATCAAAGTTGTCGTAGCCCGGATTATTGCCAGGCGGGTCCTGGGTCAGGATCACGCTCTTGCTGGCTGGAACCGTGAACGAGCCCCAGAGGTTGAACACCTTGCCGCCAGGAATCGAGGAATGATCGTCGACCGAAACGCTGTCGATCGTGATATCGCTCGAGCCGCTATTGTCGAGCCGGATCGCGCCCGCGTCGTAGCAGTGTGGTAGCGTGCCACAGGCACTTGAGCCGAAAACGGGATTGCCTAGAAAGATGGTGTTCGGCGATCCCGACCAGGGAACGGGGAACGCCCCCGGGCTCAGGCTGCTTTGATGCTTGTCTTCGGCATATCCGACAGACACCGATAGGCCGCTGCTGCTCGCCCCCGCAGCACGAGAAGGTATGGCATTTCTTGCAACAGTAATAGTTAGGGTGACCACCAGGCAAATGGCGAGGACGATATAGGCACGTACGAGAAAGCGGGACATATCATTTCTCCCTTCCACCAATGAATACAAGTAACTATTCAGCAGGGGGTTCCAAGGGGCCTTGCAGGCCCCTTGGCGGGGTGCGGGGCAAGGAAGCCTGGGAGGCTTCCATTCCCCGCCTTTCTCCCTCACCCCGCCGCCGGAGGCGGCGCAAGAGAAAAGAGACCTGAATAGTTACGTATACAAATTCCTGCGAATAATGACTCCAAAACTACCCATGTATGCAGAGCAATGCATGATAGGCTTTGCACACGCATTGAAGAAATATAACATACTTAGCAGATCAAAGAGGTTAAGATTCGGTTGAGATGCAGTTATGATTTAATGAAGTTTGTTGAAATATCGCTTTCCATAAAGTTTCAGCAATTTATTAATATTCTTTCATAAATGCATAAAACCCTTTTCAAATCGTAAACTTTTTCTAGAAAGATGTTTTCTCAACCAGGCTCCGCGTTTCTTCTCCATTTCTTAACCGATTCACAACTTGTAACATGTATCCAAATCGGGTTGCGCGTGTTTTAATTGCTTCTGGCTTATCTATATAATTTTGTCTTCCCAACTGCGTTCTATGATCTACGTTGCTTTAAAGTTTTATGGCTTAGGAGAGATGTTAATGAAACGTATTTTCAAATCAAAACTCTGGTTGGTACTGACCGGGTTGCTGATTGTGGCCGTGATGGCTGTTCCCTTTGTAGTGAATTCCATCAATTCCCACCAGGTGCATGCTGCTAATACAGCACACGCTTCCGGCACCGCCGTTAATTCCGCATTCCCCGACCTACCGCCCGGCTTCGCTAAGACGCAGTTGGCGCATGGTTTGCAGAATCCTAGCGTGTTCGCCTTTGCCCCAAATGGCGACATCTATATAGGAGAACAATCAGGGGCCATCTTGATATACAGGAACGGTGCGGTATTACCTACTCCTGTCGTCACGCTAAATACCGATGGTTCGGGCGAGAAGGGCTTGCTCGGTCTCGCGCTTGATCCGAACTTTGCCACCAATGGGTATATGTATGTGTCCTACACGACTTTGGACGAACATGCCCAGCTTTCAAGACTCACAGTACAGAACGACACCGCAGACCTTGCGAGTGAAAAAGTCTATTTGAAAGGCAATCAGCTTCAAAACGCCCATCATAGTGCTAACGATTTGCATATTGGCCCTGATGGAAAACTCTGGTGGACAGTTGGAGACAACGTCCCTTCTATTTCCAATGCAGAGACTCTGACCAACATCTATGGCAAGATACTCCGGTTCAGACTTGATGGCACCATCCCCAGCGACAACCCTTTCCTAAATATCCCTGGCGCGGTTCCAGCCATCTATGCCTACGGCCTGCGCAACCCCTTCCGCTTTACGTTCCTACCAAATGGTAAGGCGATGGCGGCGGATACGGGATCGAGCTACTGGGAGGAAATGGATACCGTCCAACCAGGTGGTAATTTCGGATGGGACTTCTATGAAGGCAATTGCGGAAGCTGTGGGTACATCAATCCCGTGTACGCCTATGGCCATCTCCCGACCGATGGCGCAGTCTCCGCCATCGCTGCGTATTCGGGCTCGGTCTTCCCGCAGCAGTACGACCAGGTAGTCTTCTTCGGTGACTATAACCGAGGGGATATCGAGGCAGTATCGTTCGATCCGACCTATAATACCGAGATCTCCGATAACGTCTTCGACAGCAGTGTCGGGACGATTGCAGACCTGCAGGAAGGGCCTGACGGCAATCTGTACTATGTAAGCATCTTTGAAGGCACCTTCTCTAAAATTTATCCGACTGGTCCTTTCCCCCCCGTTGCGGCTGCCTCTGCCAGCCCAAACGCCGGGATGCCGTCACTGGCGATACAGTTCTCGTCTGCGGGGTCGAGCGATCCCTATGGATTACCGCTCACGTATTCCTGGGACTTTGGCGATGGCTCCCCGGTATCCACAGACCCTAACCCATCGCATACCTATGCTACAAACGCGACGTATACAGCGACGCTCACGGTCAGTAATGGCAGCCAGACCGGCACTGCAACTACACAGGTCGTCGTCGGGAATACCCCTCCAACCGCGTCAATCACTTCGCCGGCAGTCAACGCAACATATAACGGAGGAGACACCATCTCCTTCAGCGGCACGGCCAACGACGCGGTGGATGGCACGCTTCCCGCCAGCGCCTATACATGGCAGGTTGACTTCTACAGCAACGGCGTCGCGCAGCCCTTCTATACCTATGAAGTCCCGCACCCATTCTACGGACCGGTAAACGGCGTCACGAGTGGCACCTTCCAGATACTACAGGACCTTTCGAATTCTTCCTCAACCTTCTATCGCATCACCATGACTGTGGTCGATTCGCTGGGTATCCAGACGATGGTGACTCGGGATATCCATCCGAATCAGACGAACTGGTCGGTGAACACGAATATCCCGGGCGCCGCCTACGTGGTCGATGGCACCTGGCATACGAGCCCATACTCGACCCCGGATGGCGTCGGCGTTCAGCACGTGTTGACAGGCGTACCTACGCAAACGATTGGTTCGACCCGCTATCGCTTCAATGGTTGGTCCGATGGAAGTGCATTAACGGATTCGTTCTCCAATGGCGCTGCAAACGGGACCTACACTGCTAATTACGACCAGGTCACGAGTACCATGCCGTCGCCATGGCAGAGCGTTGATGTTGGAAGCCCGCTGATGGCAGGAACAGCCGATTATTCAGCCGGCAACCAGACCTTCTACATCGACGGTGCCGGTGCCGATGTCGCCGGAGCGAATGACCAGTTCCACTATGTCTACCAGACGTTGAACGGCGACGGGACCATCGTCGCCCGGGTGCGGTATCAGACGGAATCGAGCACGTGGGCGAAGGCGGGAGTCATGATCAAGCAGTCCACAACGGCCGGATCGTCCTACGTGGATGCGCTCGTCACGCCAGATGTCAGTCCTAACACGCCAAATGTCAACGGCGTGGGGTGTACACCCGATGGCTGCGGCAGTCCACTTCCGCCGATTACACCGGCCGTCGGCAACGGCGTGCGTATGCAATATAATTTCACTGGCGCAAAGACGGCCACGAACCTCGCTGGCTACAGCTCCCCCAACAAGTGGCTCAAGCTGCAGCGAGTCGGCAATACCTTCACTTCGTGGGAATCCACGGACGGAAACACATGGACACAGATTGGTTCGACGAGCGTCACCATGAACGGCAGTGCAACAATCGGGTTGTTCGTGACTTCGCATAACATCGGGCAGTACAGCAGCGTAGCCTTTGATAATGTTCAAGTCACTGTTCCAGCGAGCAATCCTGTCCCGGCTCCCTGGCTTGACACCGATGTTGGTTCCCCGGCAATCGGTGGGTCTGCGAGCTATGCCAACGGCGTGTTCACTGTGAACGGCGCAGGTACCGACATCTACGGAACCAATGACCAGTTCAATTATGTCTACCAGCCCGTGAACGGCAATGGAACACTCATCGCGCGCGTCACGTCGCAAACAAACACCAGTTCCAATGCCAAGGCCGGGATCATGTTCAAGCAGTCGACTACCGCAGGCGACCCATATATCTTGATCACAATCACTCCTGGAACTGGCAGCTTTAAGATCCAGTACAACTTTAATGGGTCCATCGGCGGTGGAACGTACACATTCCCTAATGCCTGGATGAAGTTGACCAGGGTTGCGAACACATTCACCGCCTATGTGTCCGGCGATGGCGTAACCTGGACACAGATCGTATCGAAGACCCTGACCATGAATACCAATGCAACTGCCGGGCTCTTTGAATGCTCGCATAATGCAACGGCCATCGGAACGGCAACCTTTGATAACGTCAGCTTCACACCGGGACCGTAGATTCCGTCGGCCCTGAGGGATCATAACCACATCCCAGGGCATACCATCGTAGGTTGTACGGTGGAGGCAAGCCTGCCCAGTGCGTAGCGACGCTGCTAACAAACGCGCTCACGCCTGCTTAGCAATGCTTGCCTCCACCACCTGCTGCGTTCGGCGATGATGACTCCGCTCTCTTTAGCTTTCCTTGCGAAAACGGTATACTCATACTGCTGAAGACTCCTCGTGATGAATGTATTTGTTATGGTCCTGAACAGTTACCCTGAAATATAGTCCAATTACTTGGATAAGTGGAACATCATCTTATTCGAGCGCAAAGACACACCCGCTTAGATATAACTGTTTACAAGTGATACAAATGATACAAGTGTTGCAAGTGTTACAACCGCCGAGGGTCGAGTGTGTATGGGACTTTTGCATTGCTCCTGGCAGGGAAACATCTATCTTTACCGCCTATGCTTGATAGAATCCCTGACTATAGTTCACGCGCCGAGGTTTGAAGTAGAGTATTGGAAACGTTTCCTCGATCAATAGACGGCTATAGACAAACGCGGACACGTATACTAAAATAGTGGTATGAAATTGATCGATTACGCGAGGCTCCAGGGCATCAGCTATCGTACCGCATGGCGATGGTACAAAGCAGGCAAAATTGCTGGCCAACAAATGGACACCGGTACTATTCTGGTGACAGAACCATTGCCAGTGAAAGCGTCGCCTGCCACTGCCAAAGTTGCGGTGTATGCGCGGGTATCTTCCTCGGAGAACAGGTCAAACCTGGACAGTCAAGCGCAACGGTTGGTGACCTACTGTACGCTGCGTGGCTATCAGGTGAGCAAGGTTGTGAAAGAAATTGGCTCTGGGGTCAATGACAACCGGCCAAAGTTTCTTGCCCTGCTGGCTGATCCTAGCATTGGCCGGATTGTGCTCGAACACAAAGATCGAGGAACCCGCTTTGGTTTTCGCTACATTGAAACCTTACTCAAAACCTATGGGCGGGAAATTGAGGTGGTCAATCAGGCAGAGAATAGTACCGAAGACTTGCTTGCCGATTTGACCAGCATCATTTACTCATTCTGCGCCCGACTGTATGGGCAACGACGCGCCAAACGCAAAACCGAAAAGATTGTGCAGGAATTGGAACAGGAAAGCCGTGAAGAAGCGTAAGAAGCGTGCGAAAAAAGGCGAGCCACAGACCATTACCAAGGCGGTTACCCATATTCGATTGGAAGCGACCAATCCGGGGAAGCTGACTGCCCTGGACACGCTTGCCGAGGTGTATCTTGAGCTTACTCAGCAGTACACGACTTTGTTTTGTACCGATGAACTGCCGAACAGCTTTCGTGCTCCTTGCTTTCTCACGTTTCTCTCGCAACGGTGGCATCGCGTCGCGATTCAGCATGGTGCGGGCATTGCCAGATCCTGGCGATCCAATCGTGCCAACGCCTATCAAGACTACCTCGACGCGCTTACCGAGTACCAGGAGAAAAAAGCAGACGACACCCTTGAGGAAGGAGCAAAAGAACCTGAGTGGCACGAGTGGCATGTCCCGACCTTGCGAGAGGTTTGCATTCAAGCCAACAGCAATGTGGTCAAACTAGAGGAAGCCGAGGACAGCACCTTTGACTACTGGCTCAAGCTCTCGACGTTGGACAAGGGCAATCCCCTCCTGATCCCGGTGAAGCTTGCCGACTACCACAAAGAGCAGCTGACAGATCCCCAAACGGGCAAGCGCCGCAAGATCAACAGCAGCGTGACACTCACCAAACGGGATGAAGTTTGGTGGTTGACACTCACCTATGATGAGACCATTGCCGTGCAAATGGCCCCGGATGCGCCCGTGATTGGCGTCGATGTTGGAATAGCCAACTTCATCACCACGTCCGATGGCAAGCAGTACGGATCGTTCAATGGGCATCTGAAAGAGCGCCAGAAGAGGGATCGCGAAAAACGCCGCAGGAAGGCGAAACTCAGGAAGTGTCTGGAAAAGAAGGGGACACCGAAAGCAAAGCTGCCATCCACGTCCAGCGCGACAGGGCAGCGGCTCATGCGCCACGTCAGACAATCGATAAACCGAGCAGTCAATCGTTGCTTTGAGGAGCACGAAGGCTGTCGTTTCGCTTATGAACAGCTTTCCGTCGCCTCGATGCGTCACAAAGCGAGAGCCATGAATGCTTACATGCGGACATCGAACTTAGCGCATATTCCCGCTCAAATCACCTGGAACGCCACAAAGCGCGGCATACAGGCGACACGCGTGAAGAGTGCTTATTCCTCCCAGGAATGTGCTGTGTGCCATTACGTAGACCAGAGAAACAGACCCAATCAGCAAACGTTTTGCTGTCGAGTTTGCGGTCACACAGCACATGCAGACACAAACGCCTCGCAAAATATCGCGTCTCGGCTTGGTGATCAGGAATTGTGTGCCTGTCAAAACCGGCAGGAAGTGAAAGCACTTCTCATGAGAAGGCATGAGCAGTGGAAGCAACATTTCAGCTTGGTCGTAGTCCAAGCTCCCGTGTGCGCCGTGTCACGCACACCTGTATCCCTCGCGCAGCGAGGATAGACTCGGAAGGAGGTCTATGGGTCAATCGGCTTACCGGGAGTCGAAAGACAAAGGGACAACAGCATGCCGATAAAGTGGCGATAAGCGCTGCAAGACCCGCGCGAACGGTTAAACCTAAACTGGTTGAATCCTAATTCCCGAACGGAGATGGTTGGCTCCCGTTGCGAAAGCAACGCCATGCTGTGCTGTCATATGGACGGGGGATGAGAGCAACTTCCGCGGCATGGGTGATTGTCAACGAGACAATTACAAGGGGATGAGTAGGGGACCTACATCGCGCTCGATACGTACAGGAGTGACGGAACGCGGGATACCCTACAGGCCGAGAGGTCCAGGGGTACGGAGGACTCATAGTAGTCAGATCTCAGGAAAGCTGAGAACATGGCGAAGGGGTCCAGGAGATCTCAATAACTAACACAGAAAGGTACTCGTGATGAGAAACGCCGAAACAGTGTTAGCTGTTCTCCGTGATCGTGGCGAACGAGGACTGCCACTAGAGGACATGTATCGACAACTGTTCAATCCAGATTTGTATTTCCGTGCCTACGGACGCCTCTATGCGAATAAAGGGGCCATGACGCCCGGAAGTACCGAAGAAACAGTAGACGGCATGTCCATCCAAAAAATTCATGCGATCATCGACGATCTACGGCATGAACGCTATCGATGGACACCAGTGAAACGAGTCTACATCCCGAAACGGAACGGAAAACTCCGCCCGCTTGGCCTGCCGTCCTGGTCCGACAAGCTCCTTCAAGAAGTCGTAAGGCAAATCTTGGAGGCGTACTATGAACCTCAGATGAGCGCCCATGCTCACGGGTTTCGTCCTGGTCGTGGTTGCCACACCGCCCTCAGTGAAATCAGACAAACCTGGAAGGGAACACGCTGGTTTCTTGAGGGGGACATCACCCAATGTTTTGACCAGTCGGATCATGGAGTCATGCTTACCATCCTGGGGGAAAAACTTCATGACAATCGATTTCTGAGGCTCATACAAAACATGATCCAGGCCGGATATCTTGAGGAGTGGACCTACCACCAAACGCTGAGCGGTAGTCCGCAAGGCGGCGTGGTCAGCCCTATTCTCAGCAATATCTACCTGGATAAACTCGATCAGTTTGTCGAACAAAAGCTCCTCCCGGCATACACACGTGGAACGGTGAGAAAGCACAACAAACGTTACAAAGCGCTCATCTCGCTAGCTGGAAAGTACAGGAAAAGAGGAAACGCCACGAAAGCAGAAGCGCTTGTTAAAGAAGCGCAACAACTGCCTGCCATGGACACCAATGATCCTGACTATCGACGGCTCTACTATGTGCGCTACGCGGACGATACGTTGTTCGGGTTCGCCGGACCAAAAGAAGAAGTTGAGGAGATCAAGCGTCTCCTGGGAGAATACTTGCGCGAAGAACTCAAGCTTGAGCTATCCCAAGAGAAGACGCTGATTACGCATGCCAACACGCAAGCGGCACGCTTCCTTGGCTACGAAATTGTAGTCCAACAACGTGATGACAAACGCGCCGACGATGGACGTCGGCGCGTCAATGCGCAAATCGGACTCCGTGTGCCCGCCGATGTGATCGAGAAGAAACGCGCCTATTACATGCGAAAGGAAAAACCGGCACCTCGACCTGCAATGATCCATGACGACGATTTTAGTATCATGAGTCGGTATCAGGAAGAGTATCGAGGAGTCGTGCAGTACTACCTTCTCGCCGTCAATGTAAGTTGGTTTTACCGACTCCATTGGGTCATGGAAGGTTCATTGCTCCGAACCCTGGCGGCGAAACACAAATCAACCGTCAAGAAACAATATCGCAAGTACAAAACCACCGTCGAAACGCCCACAGGCCCAATGAAGTGCCTTCAGGTGGTGGTGAAGCGAGAGGAAGGAAAGAAGCCTCTCGTGGCGCAATTCGGGGGTATTCCCCTTCGACGCAATCCAAAAGCGGTCCTGGTTGACCAGGAGCCTCAATATGTCAAATATGAGCGCAATGAGCTACTTCGACGGCTCCTTGCAAACACGTGCGAGATATGTGGATCAACACAACAGTGTCAAGTCCATCATGTGCGCAAACTGGCAGACTTGAAGCAAAAGGGACGAAGAGAGAAAGCCGCCTGGGAGAAAATCATGATCGCCCGGCGACGAAAAACCCTCATCGTCTGTCACGAATGTCACGTGGCTATCCACGCCGGAAGGCCAACGCGACAACCCATACGGACATAGATCTCTGGAAAGCCGTATGATCTGAAAGGGTCATGTACGGTTTGGGAAGAGGCGGATGGAAACGTGCTGAGAAGTAACGCGCCAGCCGCCTACTTCACCCAGTTGGGCCTTTGGGCTGGCTCAGAGACTTCAACGGACGTAGGTTAAGGCTGGTTTGGTGGGCAATGAAATATTTGTCCATAAAATGAGCAACTATAATGAGCTGACTTGTCTAAGTACCAGGATATGCTTCACGTAAGGATTAAAAAATATCTTTACTACACAAAACGAGCAAGGAGAAACACCGCATGAAAGAGTTCCAGGGAAAGGTTGCTGTTGTAACAGGCGCAGCCAGTGGTATAGGCCGCGCACTCGCTGAACGATGTGCACACGAGGGCATGAAGGTCGTGCTGGCCGACATCGAGGAGCGAGCCCTCATGCAGGCCAGCCAGGAATTAAAGAGCACGGGCACCGATATCCTCGAGGTCCAGACGGACGTTTCAAAGGCCACGGACATGGAAGCGCTGGCCCTGAAAACGCTTGCTACGTACGGGGCAGTCCATCTGCTGTTCAACAATGCCGGTGTAGGCGCGGGCAGCACTATCTGGGAAAGCACATTGGCGGATTGGGAATGGATCATGGGTGTCAACCTGTGGGGCGTCATTCATGGCATTCACACCTTTGTTCCCCTGATGCTTAAGCAAAACACCGAGGCACACATTGTCAACACTGCATCTTCGGCAGGCTTAATATCAGGCCCCGGCCTGGGTATTTATAAGGTGACCAAACATGGCGTCGTCACGCTTTCTGAGACGCTCTACCACGAACTAGCGCTCAGCGGTGCCAAAATCAAGGTATCCGTCCTCTGCCCGGGCTTTGTGAACACGCATATTATGGATGCGGAGCGCAATCGCCCGGTCCAACTACAGAATGATCCTGCTGAAGCGAGCATCAGCCCTCAAAATGTGGCCATATATCAATGGCTTCAACAGTCGGTGCAAGCCGGAATGCCTCCCCATCAAGTCGCTGCAATCGTCTTCAACGCCATCCGCGACGAAAAATTCTACATCCTTACACACCCGGAAGTGAAAGAAGCAGTTCAAGTCCGCATGGAAGATATCCTTGAAGATCGCAATCCAACCAATGTCGTAGCATCATAATGAGCGGAAAGGAGAACACTTGATGAAACTAGGACGCATTCTTCGTGAGTCGCTCGAGGGAGCCGTGCCCCGCCTGGTGCTAGCTCAGCCAGAACACGAGCGCGTGATCGACTTGGCCACCGCTGAATATCAACGGCTGTTGGGCACGGGAGCCTCTGCGGATGCTGCACGACGCCTGGCCTCGGCCCTGTACCCGGCGAGCATGAGTGCTGCCATCGCTGCCGGGCCAACCTTGCTTGCAGCGGCAGCACGTACGGCTGAATCTGTTCAGGAAGGGAGCGCGCTCCTGCCATTTGAGCAAGTGCAGTGGCTCGCGCCGCTTAACCCACCCGTCATGCGCGACTGCCTGGCATTCGAGCAGCACCTGCTCAACTCATTTAAGGGGCCGTCGGTACCGCCCCAGGCGCTGGCACAGCACTACGTGATGCCCCTCTACTACAAAGGCAATCCCCTCACGCTCACCGGCCACGAGCAAGAGGTACCCTGGCCAGACTACACACAGAAGATGGATTACGAATTAGAGCTTGGTTTTGTTATTGGCCGCTCTGGCAAAGACCTCACACCTGAAAATGCTCTCTCGCACCTCTTCGGCGTGACGATCTTCAACGACTTCAGTGCACGTGACATCCAGTTGCAGGAAATGCAAGGTCTGCTGGGGCCAGCGAAGGGCAAGGACTTCAGGACGGCACTTGGCCCGTGGATTACGACGGTGGACGAGCTGGATGTACATAATCTAACCATGGTGGCACGTGTAAATGGGGAGGAATGGTCGCGCGGGTCGAGTTCGACGATGATGTGGCAGGTCGAGGAGATCATTGCGTACATCTCGAAAGCAGAGGGAATAGAGGTTGGCGAGCTGATCGGTTCAGGCACCGTCGGATGGGGATGTGGTCTGGAGCTTGGCAAGTTGCTCAAGCCAGGTGACGTGGTGGAGCTTGAGGTCGAGGGGATCGGCGTATTACGCAACAGGCTGGGAACACCGGCTCCGGCTGGCTGGATGCCCCAACATCGCACATCTGCTTCAGCGTAGAGCGCCTGGCCTTACTTTCTTTCTAACGACAAGCGGTTCTGATCACGCGTTCATCCCCTGCTGACTACCGAAAATCATGGGACGAACGGACCATTAGCAGAAAGAGGAGAAATATGAGCACCTGGTCCTACACTAAAGGCCTGCACGACCTGGGCAACTCCGTATACGCGTACCTTCAGCCGGATGGCTCCTGGGGATGGAGCAATGCCGGCATCGTCACCGATGGCAATGCCTCGCTGCTGGTCGATACGCTTTACGATCTGAAGCTCACCCAGGAGATGCTGGACAGCATGCGCAGATCTATTCCCGCAGCAGCCCCCATCGATATGGTCGTCAACACACATGCGGACGGCGATCACTGCTACGGCAACCAGCTGGTTGCCGGCTCCCAGATCATCGCGTCGGCTCGCACAGCCGAGGAGATGATCGAACTACCACCCCAACAGTTTGCAACGATACTCAAACAGGCCCCGGCGTTGGGTCAAGTTGGCGCGTTTCTCAGCCGTATCTTTGGACCTTTTGAGTTCGAAAACATCACGTGGACCCCGCCCAACAAGACTTTTGAGGGCGAGCTGACTCTGAGGGTGGGAGGTAAGGTGGTACATCTCATTGAGGTGGGTCCGGCCCACACTCGCGGAGACACATTAGTTCATATCCCCGCCGACCGGGTTATCTTCACGGGCGATATCTTATTCATAGGGGGACATCCCATCGCGTGGGCCGGGCCCGTCAGCAACTGGATCCGGGCCTGCAATCTGATCCTCACAATGGACGTCGAAACGATTGTCCCTGGTCACGGTCCCATTACAGACAAAAAGGGCGTTGTCGAGGTCAAGAACTACCTCGAGTACGTCTTCCAGGAAGCACGCAAGCGCTACGAGGCAGGCATGCCTGCCTTTGATGCCGCCAAAGATATTCCCCTGAATCAGTATGCCTCGTGGACGGAAGGTGAACGGATTGTCGTGACTGTCGAGGCAATCTACCGGGAAGTGAGTGGCGATCAGATACCCCCTGGTAGGAACCGTTTATTTACTGAGATGGCGGCGCTGGCACTGCAATAAGGCGAGAGAGGCGCGCCGTACTTCCTACAGAGAGGACGGATCAGCAGAGTACTGCTATTCTCCGATCCGGCCCACCAACGCTCCTGTTAGTGGGCCGGATCGTTCTATTTCAAGATGCTGTTGTCCTTTGCCCTTGGCTATTCACTGGCTGCCTGGACCGGCACATTCTCCACCCTGGGGCCAATCCAGACGGTCTGGACGTTCACAAATTCCTGTATACCAAAGGATGAAAGTTCGCGTCCATAACCACTGTGTTTAACGCCGCCAAAGGGAAGACGTGGATCGCTGGCTGTCATCCCATTAATAAAGCAGCCCCCTGCCTCAATTCGCGCTGCTAGTTCACGAGCCTGCTCAATGTTACGCGTCCAGAGATTACAACTCAGCCCAAATTCAGAATCATTCGCCAGCTCTATCGCATGTTCCGCATTGCGTGCATGAATTACTGCAGCGGCAGGACCGAATGTTTCCTCACGGAACATCGGCATTTCCGGTGTCACACCGCTTACGATGGTCGGAGCATAGAAGTACCCTTTACCTTCAAGTGGCTTGCCTCCTATGAGCACACGTGCGCCCATCTTGACGGAATCCCGCACCTGCCTATCCAGTGCTTCGCGCAGGTCGTCACGTGCCACCGGCCCAACCTGGGTTTCGAAATCCAGCGGATCGCCCAGGCGCAGCTTCGATGCAGCATCAACGAACTTGCGCTCAAATGCCTCGGCGACTGCATCAACGACGATGAAGCGCTTGGCAGCAATACAGCTCTGACCATTATTCTGGAAGCGGGCTGTGATACCTACCTGTGCAGCCTGGTCCAGGTCGGCATCCGCCAAAACGATAAAAGCATCTGAGCCACCCAATTCCAGCACCGTCTTCTTCAAGACATGCCCGCTGTTGGCAGCTACCTCG